>ENA-UESK01000009-UESK01000009.1-human-gut-metagenome-genome-assembly--contig:-NODE-9-length-111143-cov-22.192534_pt1 | contig 111143 bp, 101 predicted proteins | sample MGYA00243006_ERZ508007 | MGnify/ENA primary metagenome ERZ508007 (study PRJEB26167, sample SAMN06115452) | human gut metagenome | host: Homo sapiens | place: China:Jiangsu | collected 2015-08-21... | reverse complement strand
ACCTCACCGAGGACGAAAGTGGAGTGCTGAAAGAAAAAGGCGCCGTTGGAATCGAATGAACCGTTGGGCGCCTGACTGACCTCAGGGAGAAATCCATGAGTGCTCAGAGCGAATAAATATCAAAAGGCGTGCGGTAGATTTGGCGCTTTTTGACAAACGGGACTGCCGCTCGAAACATTCCTGGAAACACCAATTGCCGATTTGTTCTGAGAAAATTGGTGCAAGACGAGGAAGCCCAATGACCGACAATGCGCAACATGCAGACCTCAAAAGTATGTGGAGCGGATGGATTTCGCTTGTGCTGTTTGTTCTGCTGATTCCACTGAGCAATTGGGTGATAGTGAACCTTGGTGTCGTCTGCCCGCCCGGCGAACCTTGTCTTGTGCCGGTTCTGCCTGGTCTGTGGGCACCTTCGACCGTGTTGTTGGCCGGTTTCAGTTTGGTGCTTCGCGATGTCGTGCATCATTGTCTGGGCTGGCGCTGGGCGTTGGCTTCCATCTTTTTCGGAGCGGTGCTCTCGGGTTTTATTTCCGAGCCTTCGCTCGTGGTTGCATCGGTGAGCGCTTTCCTTTTTGCGGAATTGGCTGACTTTGCGGTGTACGCACCGATGAAAAAGCGTTATCCGGCCATGGCAGTCATCGTTTCCGGTCTGGTCGGTTCCGCCGTGGACTCTGTTATTTTCCTGTCACTTGCCTTTGGTTCAGTCCAATATTTGTTTGGGCAGGTGCTCGGCAAGTTCTGGATCAATCTGCTGGCGGGCGTGGCGATTGCCGTGTGGCGGCGCCGCAAACAGAGCGTTATTGCGATTCAGGCTTGAGTCGGTTGATTTGAAAGGGAAAATTAACGTTTCCCTGAGCGGTTGTCTTTGCTACAATCTCGCACCACTTTCAAAAAAAACTTCTGCGCCGGATTGTTCTGCCGGTGGCGGTCACAAGGAAACCATATGTCCCATATCGGTGAGCTGGGCGACATCAAGCGCCCGTTGAGCGGCTGGCTCTCGCTCGTTTTGTTTGTTCTGATGATCCCCTTGACGAACTGGGTGATCATGAACGTCGGCCTCGTTTGCCCGGCCGACGGTCCTTGTCTGATTCCCGTTTGGCCCGGTTTGTGGGCTCCTTCCGGCGTACTGCTGGCCGGTTTCAGTCTGGTGCTGCGCGATGTCGTGCATCACTGCCTGGGATGGCGTTGGGCGCTGATTTCGATTTTTGCCGGTGCCGCGCTCTCCGGGCTCATTTCCGAACCCGCTTTGGTCATTGCTTCGGTCTGTGCCTTCTTGTTTGCGGAGCTCGCTGACTTTGCCGTTTATGCTCCCATGAAGAAGCGCTATCCGGCCATGGCCGTGATTGCCTCGGGGCTGGCCGGTTCCGTGGTTGACTCCGCGATTTTCCTGTCTCTGGCTTTCGGCTCCATTGAGTTTTTGGCCGGACAGGTGCTCGGGAAGTTCTGGATGAGTCTGATTGCAGGCGCCTTGATCGTAGCTTGGAGACGACTCAAGATGCATACGGTCCACGAACACCTGCAGATGCAGTGATTCGGACGCATTCTCAAGAAAAGCGGCGGTTAAGACAGTTCGTGCACAATTGCTCGAACTTGATCCAACCGCCTTTTTTGTATCCGATGACCGCGCAAAACAACACACCCAAGACCGCCGTTCTCATCTGCAATACCGGTTCGCCTGCCGCTCCGACCAAAGAAGCAGTGGCGAAGTATCTTGCGGAATTCCTCGGTGATCGGCGTGTGGTGGAAATGAATCCGCTCATTTGGCAGCCGATTCTGCGCGGCATCATTATTCCCCGTCGTGCGCAGGCTTCGGCTGATCGTTACAAGACGGTGTGGACGCAAAAAGGCTCTCCCTTGGTGGCGGCGACCTCCGACACCGCGCAGGGCCTGCAGAAGGCGCTGGGCGACGAATTCATCGTGTCCTGGGCGATGTGTTACGGCGTGCAGCGAATCGATGAAGAACTCCGTCGGATTGCTGAACAAAAACCCGAGCGCATCGTTGTTCTGCCGCTATATGCGCAGTACGCCACACAGACGACGGAGGCAGTGTTCGATGCGGTGCGACGCGTGCAAAAGAAGGTTCGCGATTTGCCTTGCATTGTTACGATTTCTCATTACTTCGATGAAGACGCCTACATTGAGGCGCTTGCCGCTCGCGTGCGCGCGCACTGGGAAAAAGTGGGTGATCTCGGAGACGAGGGCAAGCTCATGCTGAGCTTTCACAGTATTCCGGCGGTTTCGAGCGAACGCGGCGATCCGTACGAAGCACAGTGCAAGCAGACGGCGGAAAAGCTGCGTCTTGCGTTGGGTTTGAAGAAAGATCAGGTTGTCCAGGTATTCCAGAGCAAATTTGGGAAAGCGAAGTGGTTGGAGCCTTTTGCCGTTGATACGGCTCCCGAACTGGGCCGACAGGGCTTGAAGCGCCTTGATGTGATTTGCCCGGGATTTGCCGCGGATTGTCTGGAGACGCTTGAAGAAATCGCCACGGAACTGCGCTCTTTTTATGAGCAGGCGGGCGGCAGCGGGTTTCACTATATCCCTTGCCTGAACGCGCAGGACGATGCGGTGGCCCTTTACGCCGAGATTGTTCGCAAGGCTCTGTCGAAGGCCTGAAAATCCGCTTCAGCTGAACTTTTTGCCTGCGACGGCTTGAAAAGAGCAAACCCAATCCCCATATAAGAGCCATCTTTCAAGCATCTCTTTTGCAAGAACATCTTTATGGCTCAAGAAGACACCAAGCAGGAACAGGTTAATCCTGCCGACGAATTGAAGAAAGCAGCCGAAGCTGCGGAGCAGGCGCAGGGTTCTGAACTGCCTCCGGAACTCGGCATCGAACCCGAAGGCGCAGAAGCCTCGCTCGAAGACCAGCTTGCCGCGGCAACGGCCAAAGCGGCTGAGAATTTTGATCTTTACGTGCGTGCGGTTGCCGAAATGGAAAACGTGCGTCGCCGTGCCGCCGAAGACGTTTCCAAGGCGCAGAAGTTCAGCATCGAGAAGTTTGCCAAGAACCTGCTTCCGGTGATGGATTCGCTTGAAAAGGCGATCGAAATGACCGCCGAAATCGAAGGTCCGATGCGGGAGGGCATTCTCGCGACGCACCGTCAGCTCGTGCATGCGCTTGAAATGAGCGGCATGACCGTCATCGATCCGAAGGACGCCAAGTTTGATCCCAACACGCAGCAGGCCATTGCCATGGTGCCTGCCGTCGAAGGCAAGAGCGCGGGTGACGTTGCTCAGGTCTTTCAGCACGGCTGGAAGATTCACGAACGCGTGCTCCGTCCGGCTATGGTGAGCGTGGTTCAAGGCTAGAAACTTCATCGACACAAAATTTTTCAGACGCCCCGTTGAATTTTCTCGGGGCGTCCCCATATAGGGGGTATGGCGCGGCAGGCGGCGTTGAAAAAGAGCTTCCTGCGGTACGCGTAAGAGTTTCAGATCACGGTCGAAAACCTTCTCCCGTCGGTGGATGCGGAAAAGGTTCGGCCCAACAGAGAATCAAGAGGAAAAAGAACAATGTCTAAGATCATCGGTATTGACCTTGGCACCACCAACTCGGCTGTGGCCATCATGGAAGGCGACAAGGTTCGTGTGATCGAAAATTCCGAAGGCGCTCGTACGACGCCTTCCATCGTTGCCTACATGGAAAACGGCGAGATTCTTGTCGGCGCAACCGCCAAGCGTCAGGCCGTGACCAACCCGAAGAACACGCTGTTTGCCGTCAAGCGCTTGATCGGCCGTCGTTACGAAGACGCCGAAGTGCAGAAGGACGTGCAGCGCGCTCCGTTTAAGATCGTTCGCGCCGACAACGGCGACGCCTGGGTGCAGGTGATGGGCGACAAGAAGCTTGCTCCGCAGCAGGTTTCCGCCGAAGTGCTCCGCAAGATGAAGAAGACCGCCGAAGATTACCTCGGTGAACCCGTGACCGAAGCCGTGATCACGGTTCCGGCTTACTTCAACGACAGCCAGCGTCAGGCCACGAAGGATGCCGGCCGCATCGCCGGTCTCGAAGTCAAGCGCATCATCAACGAACCGACGGCCGCAGCTCTGGCCTTCGGTCTTGACAAGATGGGCAACGAAGACCGCAAGATCTGCGTCTACGACTTGGGCGGCGGCACGTTCGATATCTCCGTGATCGACATCGCCAATATCGACGGCGACAAGCAGTTTGAAGTGCTCTCCACCAACGGCGACACGTTCCTCGGCGGCGAAGACTTCGACCGTCGCTTGGTCGAATACCTGATTGCCGAATTCAAGAAGGACAACGGCATTGACCTCGGCGGCGACGTGCTTGCTCTGCAGCGCTTGAAGGACGCCGCTGAAAAGGCCAAGATTGAGCTGTCGAGCCGTCAGGAAACCGAAGTGAACCTGCCCTACATTTCGGCTGACCAGACCGGTCCGAAGCACATGAACATCACGATCACGCGCGCCAAGTTCGAAAGCATGGTCGAAGACCTCGTGCAGCGCACGATCGAACCCTGCCGCAAGGCTTTGAAGGACGCAGGTCTGTCGACTTCCGAAATCACCGACGTGATCCTGGTAGGCGGCCAGAGCCGTATGCCGCGTGTTCAGGAAGTGGTGCGCGAATTCTTCGGCAAGGAGCCCCGCAAGGACGTCAACCCGGACGAAGCCGTGGCTATCGGTGCCGCTATTCAGGGTCAGGTGCTCTCGGGCGGCCGCAAGGACGTGCTGCTTCTCGACGTCACCCCGCTGACACTGGGCATTGAAACCCTGGGCGGCGTGATGACTGCGATGATCAAGCGCAACACCACGATTCCGACCAAGCACTCGCAGGTGTTCTCGACGGCTGAAGACAACCAGCCTGCCGTGACCATCAAGGTCTATCAGGGTGAACACGAGATGGCGGCTTCCAACAAGCTGCTCGGCGAGTTCAATCTCGAAGGCATTCCGCCGTCTCCGCGCGGCCTGCCGCAGATTGAAGTGACGTTTGACATCGACGCCAACGGCATTCTGCACGTGACCGCAAAGGACAAGGCCACCGGCAAGGAAAACAAGATCACGATCAAGGCAAGCTCCGGTTTGTCCGAAGAAGAGATCAAGAGCATGGTTGCCGCTGCCGAAGCCAACAAGGAAGAGGATCACCGCCGCTTCGAACTGGCTCAGGCTCGTAACATGGCCGACGCTTCGATCGCTCAGGTTCAGAAGACCCTGAAGGATCTCGGCGACAAGGTTGAAAGCGCCGATCGCGCCGCTTGCGAAAACGCCATCAAGGATGTGGAAGAACGCATCAAGGGCGAAGACAAGGCTGCAATCGAAAAGAGCGTTGAAGCGCTGATGGCTGCCGCCCAGAAGATCGGTGAAAAGCTCAACCAGCAGGCTGCTCAGGCTCAGCAGGCTCAGGCAGGCGCCCAGCAGCAGGCGGGCGGTGCCGGTCAGCAGCAGGCCAACAAGGGCAACGACGACGTGGTCGATGCCGACTACACCGAAGTCAAGCACTAATTTGGCTTCAAAGCAAAACCCGAGCCCGGCGCGGCGTCCGAGCGAAAAGGACGCCGAGTCGGCCGTATAAGACACGGGGCCGGGCCGCCGATTTGGCGATTCGGCCCTTGCCATGTTTTTTCGTAACGATTGACACACTATGGCTGACCAGGATTATTACGAGGTACTGGGAGTCTCGCGCGACGCAAGCGACGACGAGATCAAAAAGGCGTATCGACGCCTGGCGATGAAGTACCATCCCGATCGCAACAACGGCGACAAAGCGGCTGAGGAAAAGTTCAAGCAGGTGGGCGAGGCCTACTCGATTCTGAGCGATCCCCAGAAACGCGCGGCCTACGACCGCTACGGCAAGGCCGGCGTCGATCCGAGCGCAGCCGGTGCGGGCGGATTCGGCGGTTTCGGCGGCTTTGGCCAGGGCCAGGGTGGTTTCGGCGACTTCAGTGACATCTTCTCGGAAATCTTCGGGGGCGGTGCCGGCGGCGGTCGTCGCGGCGGACCTAAGGTGTTTCGCGGTGCCGACGTGAGCTATTCGCTCGAAATCACGCTTGAGCAGGCGGTGGCGGGTGCCAAGACCGACATCCGCGTGCCGGTTTGGGAAGAGTGCGAAACCTGTCACGGCTCCGGCTGCAAGTCGGGTACGTCGAAGAAGACCTGTCCGCATTGCGGCGGCAGCGGCATGATCAACATCAACCGCGGATTCCTGCAGGTGCAGCAGACCTGCCCGTACTGCCACGGAACGGGTGAAATCATTTCCGATCCGTGTCCGGACTGCCAGGGACGCGGCCGCAACCGTAAGACCAAGACGCTGGAAATCAATATTCCGGCGGGCATCAATGACGGTCAGCGCATTCGCATCCAGGGTAAGGGCGAGCCCGGCCCCAACGGCGGTCCTTGCGGAGACCTCTTTGTGCAGGTGTTCATCAAGCAGCACGAAATCTTCCAGCGCGACGGCGACGATCTGCACGCCGATTTGCCGCTGAGTTTTGCCACCGCTGCATTGGGCGGCGAAGTGAGTGTGCCGACGATGGGTACCGAAGCGCGCATCACGATTCCGGAAGGCACTCAAACGGGTAAGATCTTCCGCCTGCGCGGCAAGGGCGTGCCGCATTTGCACGGCGGCGGCAATGGGGACCTGTACGTGCACGCTTTTGTTGAGACGCCGGTCAATCTCACGAGCAAGCAAAAGAAGATGCTCAAGGAGTTTGACGAATCGATCAAGGAAGGAGGCACGAAGCATTCGCCCCAGAGCACGAGCTTTTTGGACAAGATGAAGAAATTCTTCTCTTAACGGACGCGGCTGCAGCGATTTTTCGCTACAGTGGAGTCAGATAAAACCCCGAATACACAACAAGGAGATATTCCGATGACCAATAAGTTTGCAGGCACCCAGACCGAAAAGAACCTCTGGGCTGCGTTTGCCGGTGAGTCTCAGGCTCGCAACAAGTACGACTATTTTGCCGGCGTTGCCCGCAAGGAAGGCTACCAGCAGATCGCCGAGCTTTTTGACGAAACGGCTGCCAACGAACGCCAGCATGCCAAGATCTGGTTCAAGCACCTGCAGGGCATCGGCAACACGGCCGAAAACCTGAAGGCTGCCGCCAGCGGTGAAAACTACGAATGGACGGACATGTACGAAGGTTTTGCGAAGACGGCCGAGGCCGAAGGCTTTGCAGAACTCGCCGCGCAGTTCCGTGCTGTGGGCGCCATCGAAAAGGCTCACGAAGAACGCTTTCTGAAGCTGCTCAACAACGTTGAAATGAAGCAGGTCTTCGAAAAGAGCGAAGAAGTGATGTGGCAGTGCCGCGAATGCGGTCACCTTGTGATCGGCAAGAAGGCGCCTGAAATTTGCCCGGTTTGCGCACACCCGCAGAGCTTCCAGCAGATCCGCGCTGAAAATTATTGATTGATGTCTGAGTCGCGATAAAGCGTATCAGCTCAATCCTAGGACCTCCGGTCACTGCGGCAGAGCTTCCATCTGTTGCGGGGACGGGAGGTCTTTTGTTGTTCAATTGGATTTTCAACGAGATTGACTACCAGGCGTATCCGGTGACCGAGAGAGATGCAATGCAGAGCTCTGCTACAGGTTCTCTTGATCGGTGCCGGGATTGAGGTTGTGGTAGATAAGCACACGGCTCTCGGGCGCAGCAATCTGGAGGTCGAAAATGGTAACAGACGTTGGATTTTCGAATTTAAGTTTGCGAAAGATGAGGAAGAAGTCGGTGCGTTGCCCGAGCAAGCGGTTGAGCAAGTGCGCTCTCGACGTTACAGTGAGAGCGCAAGTGCTAAAGAACTGAATCGCATGGCGTTGGTGTTCGATGCCGCGCAGCGTCGGTTTGTTGCCTGGCAACGAGCCTGACAACGCTGAGACTTATTCGAACAAGCTCAGCAGATAGGGCAGCAGGAATGGAGCGGCAAACGCAGTGAAAAGACCTGTCAGCCCCATTGCCAGACCGGAGAATGCGCCTGTGTCGCGATTCATCTGAAAAGCTGTGGCGGTGCCGACGCCATGAGCGGCTAAGCCGATGGAAAAGCCGCGCACGGCATCGTCCTTTTCCCTCAAAATTCCCAACAAGCCTCGCGCCATCAACGAACCCACAACACCCGTGATCACCACCAGGGCTGCCGTCAAAGCCGGAATGCCGCCCAAGTGTTCGCTCACTGCCATGGCAATCGGGACGGTGACGCTCTTGGGAGCAAGGGAAATCATCGTCTCGGGAGAGGCGCCGAGAACACCGGCAATCAGAACGGCAGAGACAATGGCGACCGTACCGCCTGCAATAAGACCGCAGGTGAGCGCCACCCACATTTTGGCCAAACGCAGACGTTGCTCATAGAGCGGAACAGCCAAGGCAACGGTGGCCGGCCCCAGCAGAAAGTTGATGTGCTGGCCGCCGTTGAGATAGGTCTTGTAGTCGGTACCGGTGAGTTCCAATGTCACCACGAGAAGAACGATGGCAACGAGAAGCGGCGTGCAGATGGTCTTGTAGCCGCTTTTCTTGTATACCCACATGCCCAAGGCGTAAGCCAGAAGCGTCGCGCAAAGCCACAGTGCGGGATCGGCAAGAAGCTTCTCGGCTGTGAGAGTCAATTGAGAAAGAATCGAATCAAGCACGACGCTTCTCCTTTTTGCTCGAGCCTTGCAGAAGTCGAGCCACCCAGCGCGTTACCAGGACGGTCGTGGCCATGGCGAGGATGGACGAACCGATGATGGAGGCCGTAATCGGCAGCCATTCGGCCTGAAGGCGGTCAAAGTGCTCGATGATGCCGACGCCGGCAGGCACAAAGAGGAGGGCAAAGTGAGCAAGCAAAACGTTGACGACAGGCAGCGTTTTTTCCAGAAGGCCGTTGACGGTCATCAAGGCGAAAAGAAAAAGCACCATGCCCATCACGGGCCCGGGAACGGGCAGTCCGAAGAGCGTCACAAGTAAAAGCCCTGCCAGCTGAAAAGACAGTAGCAGGGCAATTGTCAGAATCATTTGGTATCAGTCCTGCGAACCGAGAAAGTTCGCAATACTAATCCGTTTCTTTCATGTCGCGCAGGTTGCGGCGAAGAATTTTTCCGACGGCAGTCTTCGGAAGAGCCTTCACGAAGACAATCGTGCGCGGGCACTTGTAGCCGGTGAGGCGCGCGCGGCAGTATTTGACGACGTCGTCGCGGGTGAGCGCCGGATCCTTCTTGACGATCACGGCCTTGACCATTTCGCCCACACGCGGATTGTTGACGCCCACGACGCCGCATTCGAGCACGCCGGGCATGGAGGCGATCACGCTTTCGATTTCATTGGGATAGACGTTAAGGCCGTTCACAATGATCAGGTCCTTCTTGCGGTCCGTGATCGTGATCGTGCCGCGTTCATCCATAAAGCCCACGTCGCCGGTTCTGAGCCAGCCGTCGATGAGGACGTTGGCGGTCTCTTCGGGCTTTTCCCAGTAGCCTGCCATCACCTGCGGGCCCTTGACGCAGATTTCGCCCGTGTGTTCGGCGACCTTTTCCGGGTCAGAACACACGCCGAGATCGACGAACTGTTCGCCGCGAATGGAAACGAGCGTGGAGGGCAGGGGGTAGCCCACCGAGCCGTCCCAGGGAGCGTCGGGCAGGTTGCCGCACACGCCGGGACTGGTTTCCGTGAGACCGTAGGCTTCAAGGATGTGGCAGCCGGTGGCGTTGTACCACTTCTCGGCAACCGTACGTTGCACTTGAGCGCCGCCGCCCACGGTCATTTTGAGGCGCGTGAACTTGTGGTTCTTGAATTCCTTGTTGTTGACAAGCGCATTAAAGAGCGTGTTGACGCCGGGGATGATCGAGAAGTCCCACTTCTTGATGAGTTCCACCAGGCCCGGAATGTCGCGCGGATTGGGCACCATCACCTGGGTGGCGGCAAACTTCGAGAAGCACAGCGTCGCGGTGAAACTGAAGATGTGATAGAGCGGCAAAGCGGTCATGGCCACTTCTTTGCCCATTTCAAAGGTCTGACTGATCCAGGTGCCGGTCTGCTCGACGTTGGCAAGCACGTTGCGGTGCGTGAGCATGGCGCCTTTGGCCACGCCTGTGGTGCCGCCGGTGTATTGCAACAGCGCAACATCGGTGTTTTTGAGTTCGAACGGCTTAAAGCCCTTGGAATGACCGATCGAAAGCGCCTTGCGGAAATTGACGTGACCGGGAAGGTTGAATTCCGGCACCATCTTCTTGACGTAACGCACGACAAAATCGGCGGCGGTGCGCTTGAGCCAGGGCAACATGTCGCCAACCTTGGTGGTCACGATGTGTTTGACGGGCGTTTCCGAGAGCGTGTTTTGCAGCGTCTTGGCGAAGTTTTCGATGATGACGATGGCCTTGGCGCCGCTGTCGGCAAGCTGGTGCCCGAGTTCGTGCGAGGTGTAGAGCGGATTGACGTTGACGGCAATCATGCCCGCGCGCAGGATGCCCAACAGCGTGATGATGTACTGCTGCAGGTTGGGCATCATGATGGCGACGCGATCGCCAGGTTTCATGCCGGGAAGCGACTGCAGGTAGCCCGCAAAGTCCTTCGAGAGATCGCAGATTTCCCGGTATGTGAGCACTTTGTCCATGCAGATGAAGGCGGGGTGATCGCCGTAGGTTTCGGCAACCGTGTCGAAAAGTGCCGGAATGGAGGCGAAACGATCGGGGTTGATTTCGGCCGGAAAGCCTTCGGGATAGTGCTTGAGCCAGGGAAGAGAAGTCTCGGACATGGATGAGTGATCCTTCGTTTTCACGTTGCGCCGCGGCATGACGCTGCAACGGCAACGCCTAAATTTTTCTGTGTCAATCGGTTGGCGGCACTCCGACTGTTGCGATCAAAGCGCCGCGTCAAACGGTCAGCGTCGGGGCGAACGGCGAGCCTGCAGTTTGTCAAGCTGCAGGCAATGGCGCGCGTAGGCTCTGACATCGTTGTAGTCGGTGTAGTCGATTGCGACGCTCGAATCCGTGGGACCGTCGGTGATCTTCATGATGATGCGGATCATCATGCGCTCGAAGAAGTTCCAGTTCGGGTAGTCCACCTTGCCGGCAAAGCACTTCAGGTCGCGGGGCTTCCAGGCGCTGCGCTTGACGAACTTCTGCAGGTAACGGTTGCCTTCGGGCGTTGCCTTTTCAGGCGAACGGGCGACGACCGTCACGTTGAAGAAGCTGTTGGGACGCGACTCGATTTCGTTTTTGTACATCGAGCAGAATTCCCAGACGATCTTGTTGTAGACGCCGTACACGATGGGAGAACCCACGATCACGATGTCGTATTTCGCCCAATCCACACCCTCGCGGACGCCCTCCATCATGTCCACCATGTCGCACCCATGCCCCTCGGCAACGATCGTTTCCATGATGGTGCGTGCGATGCGGGCCGTATGACCGGCGTGACTGTAGTAAGCGACGAGAACGTGATGAGACATTGCGATTCCAACTGAGTCTGCGGGAAAGGCGAGTCAAACCGACTCAACCTTCTAATTTAATTTGAATCCCCGGCAAAAGGGATAGGGTGAAAAATCGGTACAAACCCGATTGATACGCCCGAATTTTAACGGCCGCACGCACAAAATTGGACAAAATCCGCGGCAGACGGCCTTATACGGCAATTTTCGCCGATTGAGGTTGTCTGAAGCTGAAAACCAAGAAAGTGTGTGTTGGGTGATGAAAAAATTCTCAGAGGGATTGTTTACAAGCGACGGCGTATAAAATTCCCGCAAAAAATCTTGGAAAAACAGCGGTTCGCCGACTAAAATGGCGCCTTCGCTGCGTGGTTGCCCAAAAAGGCCGGAGAGAATTTCCGGCGTCAACATTGCAACCGCCCTCAAACAACAACCAAACCGCAGTGCGGCACCTCATTTTTTAGCGTTTCGCCGCGCGCTACAGGATTTATGGCAAAAGAAGATCTAATTGAAATGTCGGGCCAGGTGCTCGAAGTTCTCCCCGACGCCCGTTATCGCGTCAAGCTTGAAAACGGTCACGAACTCATCGCCTACACTAACGGCAAGATGCGCAAGCACCACATCCGAATTCTCGCCGGCGACAAGGTTTCGCTCGAGCTCTCACCTTATGACCTCACCAAGGGCCGCATCACCTTCCGCCACATCGAAGGTCGTCCCTCTGCGGCTCCGGCTGCCGGCAGCCAGACGCGTCGCCGTTAATTCTTTCTGCCGACGGTCATGCAGCACTTTGTTCTGACGTACCGTTACGTTGATGACTATATGGCTCGGCGCGATGCTTTCCGTGCCGAGCATCTCGCGCGCCTGCAAAAAGCAGTAGACGACGGCCTTGTTCTGGCGGCAGGCGTTTTGCCCGAGAGTCTCTCGGCCCTGATCGTGTGCCGTGCGAACTCGGCCGATGAGTTGCGTGCGTTTGCCAAAGACGATCCTTACTACCACGCCGGGTTGATCGCTTCTTTTGAAGTTGAGCCCTGGACGGTGGCCGTGGGGGTGCCGCAGATTCTCAGAGCGCAATGACCCAAGACGAGGACGGTGCTTCCGCATTGCCGCCGGCCGTCGGCGTCTCTTGCATTCTGCGCCGCATCAAGGGCGGGCTCAATCGTCTGGGGCTGATTCGTATCGAAGGCGAAATCCATTCGATCAAGCCCTATCCGTCCGGACACGTCTATCTTGATCTCAAGGACAACGAAGACGACGCGATTTTGCACTGCGTGGTCTGGCGTCGCAACGCCTATCGACTGAAACGACTGCCCGAGCAGGGCGAAGCTGTGGTGCTCACCGGTACGCTCGACGTCTTTGAGGTGCGAGGACAGTTGCAATTCAACGTCGTTGCCGTACAGGCCGCCGGCGACGGCGCTCTGTTTGCCAAATTCGAGGCTCTCAAGCGAAAGCTTCTGGCCGAAGGCCTTTTTGACGCAACGCTTAAAAAGGAACTGCCGCGCTATCCGCAGTCCGTGGGGGTGATCACAAGCACCGAAACGGCCGCGCTTCAGGACGTTATGAAGACGCGTGCGAGCTTGGCTCCGTGGGTGCCCTTCGTGGTTTACCACGCAGGCGTTCAAGGTGAAGCTTCGGAAGGCGAAATCCTCGCTGCGCTCAAAAAAGCTTGCGAAAGAAACGAAGTTGACGTTTTGCTTCTTGTACGCGGGGGCGGCTCTTTGGCGGATCTCTGGAGCTTTAATTCCGAAGCGCTGGCCCGAGAATTGCGGGCAATGCCGATGCCGGTTGTGACGGGCATCGGGCACGAAACCGATTTTACGATTGCCGATATGGCTGCCGATGTGAGAGCGCCGACGCCGACCGCCGCCTGTTCTCTTGTGTTGCAGCACTGGTCGACGGCGCCTCAGTGGCTTTCGACACTCGAAACGCGTCTGGCGACGGTGATGCAGGCGAACTTGCGCCTGAGTCGATCGCAGTTGACTCAAGCCGTTCGTTTGCAGTCGGCCATGCAAAACGTTGTGCTGAGACTGCGGACCAGGGTGCCTGCTCAGCGGGAATTGCGACAGATCTACGAACGGTATCTTGACGCGCTGACCGAGCGACTTGATCGAAACGCGATGACGCTTGCGGCCGAACGGCGTGTGTGTCTGCAGGCTGCTGCATCCAAGACGGCGCTTGCGCAAATGAATCTTTTGCGTGTTCGCCCGGCCTTTGACAAAGCGCGAGCCGAAACGGCGCATCTCGAAAAAAGCCTTCGGCAGGCGGTGTCTCTTCGCATTGAGGCCAAGCGAGCGGAACTTGAGCGGCTTTCCGCGTCTCTGTCGGCTTTGGATATCACCAAGACGTTGGCCCGCGGCTTTTCTCTTACAACCGACAGTCAGGGTCGTCCGGTGCGCGACGCGGAACAGCTCGCCGAAGGCGAAACGGTATCCATCCTGTTTGAGAAGGGTTCTGCGCGAGCCCGGGTCATCGAGCGCAAACCGCGAAGCTAAAGAAAATTTCCTTTAAAAAGAAAGGAATTTGCGTTTGCCGGGTTTTGTCTCACGGATTCCCGATGATTTCGGTCTATTATCTAAGGGTGACAAAGGACGTTTCGTGAGACAGCAATGGATCGTGTCCGATTCGGCCTGCTTCCCACAAGAAGGCAATCTTGGAGCTCACGCGTCCTGCAAGCAGAGAAATCCGATCGATAACCGATTCTCGAGGAGAAGTCCAATGAGCCAGTTCGTTTTGCCCAAGCTTGATTATGAAATGGACGCCCTTGCACCGGCCATCAGCAAGGAAACGCTGGAATACCACTACGGCAAGCATCATCAGACCTACATCACCAATCTCAACAACCTCATCAAAGGCACGATGTACGAAGCCGAATCCCTGCGTGAAATCATCAAGACAAGCCAGGGCCCGATCTTCAATAACGCTGCGCAGAGCTACAACCACGCCTTCTATTGGAAGTGCCTGAGCCCCAACGGCGGCGGCGAACCGACCGGCGCATTGATGGACGCCATCGTCAAGCAGTGGGGTTCTTACGAAGGCTTCGTTGCAGACTTCTCGGCCAAGGCGGCCAACAACTTCGGCTCCGGCTGGACGTGGCTCGTCAAGCGCTTGGACGGCCAGCTTGAAATCTATTCAACCTCCAACGCCGGCACGCCTCTGACGGAACATCTCAAGCCCCTGATGGTCATCGACGTTTGGGAACACGCCTACTACATCGATTACCGCAACGCCCGTGCGGCCTACATCCAGGCCTTCTTTGACAAGCTCGTCAATTGGGACTTCGTGCAGCGTCGCTTTAACGGTGAACCGTGCGACTGCGACTGCCGCGGTGAAGAAGGCGGTTGCTGCTGCGGAGCCTGCGGCTGCGGCGCTTAAAAAAACTCGAAACCGGCGCGTGCATTTCAAACGATTTGATGCGCGCGTCGCTTTTGGTTGATAGGAAAAGAAAGAAGCAGTTCGATTCGGTTCGTACTGCTTCTTTTGTTGCCGAAGAAGATTTGCCGGTGAATGCGGACCGGTAATTATTCCGCCGCCGACTCCGTGCGCTTGCAATAGCGAGCGTCGGCAAGCGCCGGAATGACGGTTCCCGCTCTGACGTTGTTGCGGGCAAACCAGCCGGCGTGCATCTCGATGACGCGGGAGGCGGCCACGCGTGAGTGGTGCAGTTCAAGCGAACCCTTTTGCATCGAGACGATTTGAGTGATGCGGCCGCACGCATCGATAAAGGCTGCATCGAGGTCGATGAGCGTGTTTTTCATCCACATGGCGATGGGGCGCGGAGCGGTAAAAACAAAGAGCATGCCGTGATCGGCCGGCATATAGGTGCGGTTCATGAGCCCCGTTCGATGCTCGACCGAGGTGCGTGCAACTTCAAGTTCGACGATTTTGTCGCCGATTTTGACGGCCAGTGTTTCGTCGAGCGACTGTGCCGCAAGCGCACAACTGATGAGCGAGAACGTCAGACCGAGAAGAAAACGCGACATGATGCAAAACGAAAAAAAGGAGAAACATTCTAGGTAATATATCGTATATTTTCGCTCTTGCGAAGAGTCGTTTCGACGATTGTGTGTCCGAGACAGCACACGACGCAAAAAGTGCAGTGCGTCATGAGCTTGAAAGCGGCAAGTTGGCGTAATGTTGATTGTTGAAAAGAGGACTTTGTGTTGCGGCAACCTGCTCAAGGCCGAGAGCCGACGCGAAGACTCGGACAAAGTGAAATAAACAAAGAGGAAAAATATGGCACAGGGAGTTGTCAAGTGGTTTAACGACGTCAAGGGCTTTGGGTTCATTACGCCCGACGAAGGCGGTGAAGAGCTTTTCGCGCATTTTTCCGCCATTGAAATGAAGGGGTTCAAGAGCCTCAAGGAAGGTCAGCGGGTGACGTTTGAGGTCGTCGAAGGTCCCAAGGGCAAGCAGGCGACGCACATCAAACCGATCGAAGAATGAGTCTCGGCAGGCGAGGTAGCCGATCTCATGAAGGCACTCCTGCCTGCACCTCAAAAAGCGCAGGAAAAACAAGGCGGTTGCCGATGCTTTGGCGTTGGCATTTCTCGTTGTGATCGTGTATTATTGCGCGTCTGATTTTCACCGTGCTTTCAGTTTCCCCGTTTTCCACTGGACTGATGGCGACAAGCGGCAAAAAGAAAATCAACAAGAAATTCCCGGTAAAAGGCACTGAATACGGTGCACGGCGAAGTTAGAACGCGGTGCGCTTCGGTGGTTTTTGCCTCGTTTTTGTTTATTGACGCGAGCAGGCCGTTTAACAGCTCCAACCTGTGCAAAGTACAGGCGCCACCCTGTGCGAGGCGGTTTGAAATTCATCTGCTGCGTCCTTTTGTGAATCAGGTGACAACAATGAAGACCTTCTCTGCCAAGCCGCTCGAAGTACAGCGCGACTGGTACGTGGTCGATGGCAGCGACAAGGTGCTTGGCCGCCTTGCTGCCGAAATCGCACTCCGCTTGCGCGGCAAGCACAAGCCCGAATACACGCCGCATGTCGATACGGGCGACTACATCGTCGTGATCAACGCTGACAAGCTCAAGCTGTCTGCTGAAAAGGCCGGCAAGAAGACGTACTACCGTCACACCGGCTATCCGGGCGGTATCTACGAAACCACCTTCAAGGAAATGCAGGCCAAGCACCCCGGCCGTGCTCTCGAAATCGCGGTCAAGGGCATGCTCCCGAAGGGCCGTCTCGGCTACGCCATGATCAAGAAGCTCAAGATCTACGCCGGCGCCGAACACCCGCACACCGCACAGCAGCCCAAGGTTCTTGACATTTAAGGTGGATAAAGATGATCGGTAACTACAACTACGGCACCGGCCGTCGCAAGAGCTCCGTGGCTCGCGTGTTCATCAAGCGCGGCACGGGCAAGATCGTGATCAACGGCCGCGATCTCAACGAATTCTTCAAGCGTGAAACCGGCCGCATGATCGTCATGCAGCCCCTGCAGCTCACCGAAAATGTCGAAACGTTCGACATCATGGTGAACGTGACCGGCGGCGGCGAATCTGGCCAGGCCGGTGCTGTGCGCCACGGCATCACCCGCGCTCTGATCGACTACGATGCCGGTCTCAAGCCCGTTCTGTCGGCTGCCGGCCTCGTGACCCGCGACGCCCGCGAAGTCGAACGTAAGAAGGTTGGTCTGCGCAAGGCTCGCCGCGCCAAGCAGTTCAGCAAGCGCTAATCGTTCATTCGCAAGCGTTCTGCCTCGGTATACTTTTGCAAACTTTGGTTTGCGAAGAAAGCCGGGGCAAGAAGCGAAAAAACCGTCTCCCTTTCCCGGGCGGCGGTTTTTTTATGCCTGCTGCCGGAGCATTTTTCCTGCCAAAGACATCAGACAAAAAGAGTCTTCGGGGAGTTTTTCGACATGCAGAAAAAGAAAATCAAGGCGGGTATCGTGGGTGGAACGGGGTACACCGGCGTGGAGCTGCTGCGTTTGTTAAGCCGCCATCCCAACGTTGAGGTCTGTGCCATCACATCGCGCAAGGATGCGGGTACCAAAGTAACGGCCATGTACCCCTCGCTCAGAGGCTTCATGGACGATCTGGTGTTTACGACGCCCGAAGAGGCCAAACTCACCGCTTGTGACGTGGTGTTCTTTGCGACTCCGCACGGGGTGGCCATGAGCATGGCGCGCGAATTGACGGCTGCCGGCGTCAAGATCATTGACTTGGCAGCCGATTTCCGTTTGCGTGATACGGACACGTTCAAGACTTGGTACAAGCTCGATCATGCCTGTCCCGATCTTCTGGAAGAGTCTGTCTACGGGCAACCCGAGACCATGCGCGAGAAGATGAAGAACGCTCGGATTCTCGGCATGGCAGGCTGTTATCCGACTTCCATCGAATTGGGACTCCTGCCTTTGATGGAGTACGAAAAGACGCATCCCGGTACGTTTGACCTAAAAACCATTATTGCCGACAGCAAGTCGGGTATTTCCGGCTCCGGCAAGAAGGCGGACGTTTCGATCATTACGGCCGAAATGTCGGACAATTTCCATGCATATGGTCTTAAAGGGCACCGCCATACCCCCGAAATCGAGCAGCAGCTCAAACTCCTGGCCGGTACGGACGATCTGAAATTGACGTTTGTGCCGCATCTGTTGCCGACCATTCGAGGGATTCATTCGACGATTTACATTCGTCTGAAGGATGCCACGACCCAGATTGATCTTCAGAAGCTCTATGAAGATCGCTTTGCGGATGAATACTTCGTCGACGTGATGCCTGCCGGATCAACGCCTGAAACGAGAAGCGTGCGCGGCTCCAACTTCCTGCGTCTGGCTGTTCATCGTCCTGGCAATGGCGACCTGATCATCGTGCTGGCGGTGGAAGACAATCTCGTCAAGGGGGCTGCAGGGCAGTCGGTGCAGGCGATGAACATTCTCTTCGGATTGGATGAAAAGACGGGGCTGGATGCGCCTGCGCTGGTGCCGTAAGTATCAGTTGATTTTGGAAGATGAGCAAGATGGTCTAATTTCTTGATGCAACAGGGATGATTGGAGAAGTTGCAACATTTTTTGTAGTGTGACTTGTTGACAACTGTTAGTATTGTCGGTGAAAATACCGACCACTCAAAAATATTTGTAAAAGGAACCTCGGGATGACACAGAGTATCGCTACAGCTCGCGCTCTCCTAGAGGAATATTGGGACTTTAAGATCCCTATCTCTCCAGAGGAAATTGCGGGAAGGTTGGGTCTTAAGATTGTCCCGTCTGATTCCATGGGAACCAAGTCTGGTTGCTTGGATGCGGAGCACAAAGTAATCTATCTGAATAGCAGCGAATGTAACGAGCGAAAGCGATTCACGATAGCTCATGAATTAGGCCACTTTTGTTTAGGTCACGGTAGTTCTTTACGGGATACTTCAAAAGTAAATTGGTATGCCGTTAATCCTGAACATGAGAGGCAGGCTAACCAGTTTGCCGCAGAACTTTTGATGCCGGCGATTGCCATTAAGGCGATGGTTGAAGTAAGGAAGGTGAAGGATCCTGTTTTTCTACGACAGGCTTTTGGCGTTTCTTCTCAGGCACTTTTTTATCGCCTTAAAGATTTAGGTTACTTTCTATGAGTGTAGAAAAGATTAATCTTGGGGCAGAAGTTCAGGGACTTGCTGAGACAATAAACTCAGATGATGAAAGAGCGAGTATTGCTCTTGAGGTATCAAGTTTGAAGCTTCAACGGGAGAAGGTGAAGCTAGAGCTTGAAAAAGTCAGTCTAGACCAAGAGCGGGAACGCCTGAGACGCATACAAAAAAATTCAGGTCGTCGACCTTCGATTTTCTTTGCTCTTGTTTGCGTGATAATTTTGTTTTACGGCGGGTTCTTCATGATGGTATTGGGAGGACCAGCGGTTGGAGTACGCAATGTCGCTCTTAGTGACGCACAGGTGCGGTTGTATGCAGTAGAGATATTCTTATTAGGTGTGATTCCTACGGTTCTTGTTGCTTTTTTGATGAAGGCAATCTTTTCAGCGACAGAAAAAAAAGAAGACAAATCTACACAAATTAGCATTACTGATGCTGTCCCAGTTAAGTCAATTGCAGAACAGATAGCTAAACAGTAAACAAATATGAGAGGGCTTTGATAGCCCTCGTTTGTTACTTGATCTATCCTTGACTGATGTGCTGTAGCAAACTCTAATGCAGAAATTTCAGGCTCAGCAAGGAATTTCCGTATAATCCGAAGGCTTTGCAATGCACGCCGCAAGGCGTTGCACGACAAGATTTTTTAACGAGAAAACATCTAAAGAGGTAAGAAGTGTTTTTCATTTCTGACGCAATGGCTCAGACCGCAGGTGCGGCCGCTGCCGGTGGTACCGGCGGTCTGCTGATGCAGATCATTCCGATCATTCTGATTTTTGTTGTGTTCTGGTTCTTCCTGATCCGTCCGCAGCAAAAGCGCCAGAAGGAACATCAGAAGATGTGCGAAGCGCTCACCAAGGGCGATGAAATCGTGACGATCGGCGGCTTGGCCGGCCGTATCGCCGAAGTGAGCGAGCAGTACGTCGTGATCGAAATCAGCCGCGTGGAAGACAATCCCGTGACGATCACGATGCAGCGCGGCGCTGTGCAGACGGTTCTGCCGCGCGGCACGCTGAAGTCGATCGACAAGTAAAGACGGCTTTCATGCAGCGGGCGGGCTGTATCCGACTTGAAGGATATGGCTGACGCCCGCTTTGCCGTTTAGTTGATGCACCGCAATCGGTTTAGGCCTTTTGCGGTTCTTGCGCAAAAAATGGAACTGTTTGATCAAAACGGCCGTTTTTTTTGCGGACACAAAACTCTCAGCGGAAGAGTTTTGTAGGCTGAAGGGGAATTTCTCTTTTCGCCAATTCCATTTTCGCAACGAAAGGCGTCCGAGTCCGTGTGTGCGGTCTTGCGCGGAATCGGGCATCGGACTGACCCGGAGTTTTTGTTATGAATCGATACGCTCTTTGGAAGTACATCGTCATCGGAGTGGTTCTGCTCATTGCGGCGCTGTACACCTTGCCGAATTTTTACGGAGAATCGCCCGCAGTGCAGGTGAGTTCCGGCAAGTCGACGGTGAAGATCGACGAGACGGTGCTCGCTCGTGTGGAAAAAGCGCTTGCGGATGCACAGCTGAAGCCCAACGGCGTTTTCTATGAGCAGGGTGCTCAGCAAAACACCGTGCGCGTGCGCTTTGATCCGACGGAAGCCGAAAAGCAGCTGCAGGCTCGTGAAGTGCTCGAACGCGCTCTTAACCCCGACCGTACGGATCCTTCCTACATCGTCGCTCCCAACCTGGTACCCAATACGCCCGAGTGGCTCCTGAAGATCAATGCGCTGCCGATGTACCTCGGCCTTGACCTTCGCGGCGGCGTTCACTTCCTGTTGCAGGTCGACATGCACTCGGCCATTGAGAAGCGCGCCGAATCGACGGCAGCCGATCTGCGTACGCAGTTCCGCGACAAGCGTATCCGTCACGCAGGCATTTCGCGTCAGGGCAATACGGTTGTGATCGCCTTCAACGACGAGCAGGAACGCGCCCGCGCCAATGACCTTCTTCGTTCTACTCAGCCTGATTTGGTGGTGACGGAAGGTACGCGCGCAGGCAAGTTCACCCTTTCTGCCGAACTGTCGCAAAAGGCGATTCAGAACGTTCAGGAATATGCCTTAAAGCAGAACATTTCTACCCTGCACAATCGTATTAACGAATTGGGTGTGGCAGAACCCGTGATCGCTCAGCAGGGTGCTGACCGTATCGTGGTGCAGCTGCCGGGTGTTCAGGATACGGCCAAGGCCAAGGACATTTTGGGTCGTACGGCAACGCTTGAAGTGCGTATGGTTGACGATTCGCCTGAAGCGCTCACTCAGATGGCGCAGGGCAATGTTCCCTTCGGTGACGAAAAGTATTTTGACCGTGAAGGTCGTCCGATTCTTGTGAAGCGCCGTGTGGTGCTCACCGGTGAGAACCTGAACGACGCGCAGCCGGGCTTTGATTCCCAGACGCAGGAACCCACGGTGAACCTGACGCTTGACAACAAGGGCGCACGCATCTTCCGTGATGTGACGCGTGACAACGTGGGCAAGCGCATGGCCATCATCCTGTTTGAAAAGGGCAAGGGTGAAGTGGTGACGGCTCCTGTCATCCGTCAGGAAATCGCCGGTGGTCGCGTGCAGATTTCAGGCCGCATGACCACGATTGAAGCGACCGACACCGCTCTCTTGCTGCGTGCCGGTTCTCTGGCGGCTCCCATGGAAATCGTGGAAGAACGCCTGATCGGTCCGTCTCTGGGTGCCGACAATATTGAAGCAGGTTTCCGCTCGACACTCTACGGGTTCGGTTTCGTGGCGGTCTTCATGATCCTCTACTACCAGGTCTTCGGCATCGTGACGGCCATCAGTCTGATGTGCAACGTGATGTGCCTGGTGGCGTTGCTCTCCATGCTGCAGGCAACGCTGACACTTCCCGGTATCGCTGCTATTGCGCTGACACTGGGTATGGCCGTTGACTCGAACGTGCTCATTAACGAACGTATTCGTGAAGAACTTCGAATAGGGCGAACGCCGCAATTGGCCATCAGTGAAGGTTACGGTATGGCGTTTGCGACGATTGTCGACTCCAACGTCACCAGTTTGATCGCCGGTATTGCCTTGCTGATTTTCGGTTCCGGTCCGGTGCGAGGCTTTGCCGTGGTGCACTGCTTGGGCATCATGACGTCACTCTTTACCTCCGTGATTGTCTCGCGCAGCATGGTGAACTTCATCTACGGTCGTCAGAAGAAGTTGACGCGCGTGCATATCGGTCAGATCTGGCGCCCGGATACGGCGCAGACGCAGTCGAAGTAAAGAATTAAGAGGGGAAAATCATGGAGTTTTTCCGAATTCACAAGACGATCCCGTTCATGCACTACTCGCACATTCTGAACGCGATCTCTTTGGTTTCATTCATCATTGCCGTGTTCTGGATTTTCTATCACGGCTTGGCGCTGTCCATTGAATTTACGGGCGGCACGCAGGTTGTGGTGCAGTATCCGGAGGCTGTTCAGACGGAACAGATCCGTGAGCAGATCCAAAGCAAACTCGGCGTTGAAGCTGCTGTGCAGAACTACGGCACTGCACGCGACATCATGATTCGTCTTCCAATGAAGGAAGGCGAAACATCCGGTCAGATGGCAGGCGAACTTCTGAAGGCGCTTCAGGAGACGGCTCCCGGCGTCAAGATGCTCAACAACGAGTTCGTGGGACCACAGGTGGGTGAAGAATTGGCAACCGACGGTCTGACCGCTCTGTTGCTCGTTGTGGCCGGCATCATCATCTATCTCTCGATGCGATTCGAGTGGAAGTTTGCTATCGCTGCCATCATTGCCAACCTCCACGACATCGTGATTGTGGTGGGCATCTTTGCCGTGATGAACTGGGAGTTCTCGCTGCCTGTGCTGGCTGCCGTGTTGGCAGTTCTCGGATATTCCGTGAACGAATCGGTGATTATTTTCGACCGCGTTCGCGAACATTTCCGCAAGATGCGCCGCACGGAGACGGTTGAGGTGATCAACTCGGCTATTACCGCCACGATTTCGCGCACGGTGATCACACACGGCTCGACTTTGGCGATGACGCTTGCGATGTTCTTCTTCGGTGGTCCTGCGTTGCACTACTTTGCGCTGGCACTGACGATCGGTATTCTTCTTGGCGTCTACTCGTCGGTGTTCGTGGCTGCCGCCATTGCCATGTACCTCGGCGTGAAGCGAGAAGACCTTGTGAAGCCCATCAAGAAGGATGAGGTGCAGGAAATGGTGCCGTAAGAGGTACTCCATCCTGGGCAAGTATAAGAAACCCCGTTGGTGATTGATGCATCAGCGGGGTTTTTCCTCTTTTCGGGGGAGGGCAAATTAAAGGACGTTTGACAGACGAAACCAAATTTCCCGTGCTGGAAAAGGACTCCGAGTCCGGCACGGCGCATCTGCTGGTTTGCTCGACTGATCCAGAGCAAGAACGCCCGTTTGTGGTCTACGAATACATGCCGAGCCGCCAAGGGCAATCGATAGCCGCGCACTTGAAGAGCTGGGAATTCCGCGTTCTTACCCGTGACGGCTACGAGGGCTATACGGCTGCCTTGCGTGAGCAAGGCTTGGAGACTCGGGACATCACGACACAGGTCTGTCTGGTCCACGCCAGAAGGCGCATCTGCAATGCCGTCAATGTTGATCACTTCGCAGACATTGCAACGCAAAACAACGGCGCCGAATTAGCGGCAAGCTGTTTTGAAGAACACTCGCCGCAGTACTTGCTGTGCATGGCGCTCACAGCCTTACGCAAGCTCTACGGCTGGGAGGAAATGAAAACCCGGCAGAAGGGTGAAAGCCGAGAGCAGCAGCTCGAACGCATCTTGCGTTACCGCCGGGAGTACTGAGCACCGTTGATGGACAGCGTCGATGAGATCATGCTGGCGCTCGCGGAAAAGTACGCCGTCGAGAAGAACGAACGATGGAGTTTGGCTCGGGAAGGAAGTGCGATCGGCAAGGCTGTGATCTTCTGGCTCAACGCCGTGCACCGAGCTTTCTACGAGCACGTGGAGCGCAGCATTTGGACGGCACGCTACGAGAGACTCAAAGACGGCAAGCCGTTGCGCCTTCGTATTCCGAACATCACGCCGGAGCTTACTGCCTCCTTTGACTGCCGTGGAACTACGCGAGCGCGCTGCCACAGGCAGAGCGCTGCCCGGCGATCTGAGGCTCTTACCCATCCACGCACTCGGGACACCTGCTCAAGCGGGTGCCCCGCTTCGCGCAGCCCCGAAATTTTGCAATTGCTTTAACGAGATCAACGAAAACAACGCTTTGGGCTTCTTACCATTCATTGAGCTTGGCGCCTGAATTTGGAGGGCCCGTCTATGCGAAGCCGAACAGAGTGCGGAGCACTGGAAGATCCCTATGGGAAGAAGCTGAAGCCTTAAGGAGGAAGGCGGTATCTGTCAAGGTACTTCAAAAAATTCAATGAGGAGTCTTTCTGCTTGTTGTTGATTTAGGCAGCAGCTTTCAATGGAGTAATCTGTCCATCCGGATTCAACCACTGGCTTCCGGCGGCCTCGCACCTCATCACTCGACCGCCAATCCATCGTTCCGGATGTTGTTGTCTGGACCTCTCGAGCACCACGCGTCGTGCCTCACAAATCGCCGCATCCGCGCCACTAAAGCGCGCCCACGGAGTTACGTTGCTAATGCCGCTGTGCACCCATTGCTCGTTGTACTTCTGAGTAAATGCGGCCAGCCCCTCTTTGCATTCCTCAAGGCTGTGATAGTTGCGTTTACCCATGAGGCCTGTGTACTTCATGGTTTTGAACAGAGATTCGCTGTAAGGGTTATCGTTGCTGACCCGAGGCCGACTGTGAGAAAACTCCACGCCGCGCACCGCCAGTAAACCCAAGGTTTCAGCGGCCTTCATAGCCGCGCCGTTGTCCGAGTGCAAAACCAAACAACGAGGTCGTATGTAGTGTTTATCCATTGCCTCGCCTAGAAAGCGCACGGCGTTTTGAGCCGTCTCAGCCTCAAAGACATCGTAATGCACCATGTAGCGGCTATAGATGTCGATCACCGCAAAGGCGTAGTAAAAGCGCGTGGAGTGCTCTGCGTCTCGCAAATACGTGATATCCCACGTCCAGACTTGATTGGGCCCTGTCGCTTCGTAGCTTGTCGGCTTGTGCCGCTTGACAGCGGGGCGAACTCCGTCACGGCGCGCATTGGCTTTGAAACGACGCAGAACACGGTACACCGTTGACTCGGAGGCTAGATACTCGCCCTTGTCCAGTAAGGCATAGAAGGCCTGTCGGACACTCAGATCGCAGACATCGGGTTGGCAATAGCGCTCGTACACGGCCCGGAGTTCCTCTGATGACAGCGCACGCGGGTTGGCGGCAAATTCGCGCTTCGGACGCTGGTCCTCGTCTTCCGGGCAATCACGCCACTTGAGGTAACTGCTAAAGGCAATGCCCAAGCATTTGCAAGCCTCGATAGTCCGTGCACTGGCCGCAACGGCTTCCGTGACCAGCTCCACAGCTTTACGGCGATCCCGGGCGCTGATCATTTTTCCTTGTCCCCCCCCCCAGATCGCCTGTGCTTTTTTTGTTAACACCAACAATGCCGCGGCTTCAGCCAGTGCCTTTTCTTTGCGTTGCAGCTCTCGGTTTTGCTGTTTGTGCTCTTCGTTGAGCTCAGAGACCTTGTTGATCAGCTCTTGCTCACGAGCCCGTGAGCTTGCAGAAAGCACGACATCGCCATCGTGCTGCGCTAGCCAGGCGCTAAAGCGTTTGATCTCTTCCAGGGTTATGCCTTTGGCTCGACAGTATTTGCCGGCCGCCGGGGAATCAAAGCCAACCTCTTGGCAATACCCCTCGGCAACGATTGCTACTCGAAGATTCATACCGCGCGGCAAAGGAGCGGGCTGAGCGCGTTGTTCGGGTTGCGCTCCTGAAGTCTTGATTGCCTTTAACCAGTGGTGCAGACAGCTTTCTGCAATCCCATACTCGCGGTGCGCCTGTGCAACTGTGATTTCTTTTGAAAGGATTCTTCCGAGGATTTGATTTTTTCTTTTCGAGAGGATAGGGGCTACCCATTTGTCTGTCTCCGTGCCCTCCTGATTAACAATTAGGAAATATTTTGACAGAGAGGGAAGGCTTTTAGGCAGGCAGCTCTTGAACCCTAAGTTCTATCGGCAGTGGCTCGGGGTGCGCTCCGTCCTGCCTACAGCCCATCGTTTACGAGATGAGCGGCAGGTCGAGAGCAGGCTGGGTGAGGGAGGTAGAAACCTCAAAAGCAAAGATGCTCTCGGAACACCCACGCTTGCTCAATCATCGGCATCGAAACTACTGTCCGAATGTTTGAGAATTGGGGTGTCTGAAAGGATGAGAATCATCGTGCGAATAAATGGTAATTTTCACTTTACCGAGATCAAACGAAATAAAGCCTTGGGTTGCCTACGAAATATTGATGAATAATAGATCTTTTAGAGTCGAGATCGAAAACATTTTGGAAAATTGCGACCTTTACGAGCAAGAAAAGAAGCTAGCCATACTGAAACACGGTAACCAACACAATAAGAGAGGTTATAAAAACTTTCCTGCCTTTTCTTCTCTGTATCAGTTAGTGCTCGATAGCCACCATTGAACTTTCGAATTTTATCGAAGTCAGTAAATCGTCCTAAGATTCCATTCTGAAAGGCAATAAAATATTTTTTCCCGAGAGCAGTTTGATAATGAACAAGTGAAATTCCGTTCTGACGAATTTTTTCAGGTAATTGAATTAAGTACTCAATTCCCCAGAAATCGCCAATAGAGATGTCCGCAACGCGATCGAATGAACGGAACTTACAATTGAAGCAAGATGAGGATATCGTTAATGCTGAGGCAAAAATTTTCCATGCAGGGAATCGTTCAGAGCAAAAACATTGGTGTGTACCATCTGAAAACTCATATCTAGAATCTGCTTCGCCCCACCCTCTGTGTCTTTTATCTCGTAATCTGAAATCTCTAAGGTTATGTGGCAAATTCCTACGTAGTATTTCCCAGACCGTTAGCGACATTGGTCCCATGCATAAAACCTCAACTAAGAGAAGATTATCGCGATTAGGGTACAAATTTCTGATAGCTGCAACTTGACAGGGAAGGCCGCAAAATAATGTTAATTGCCCTCTTTTTATAGTGCCTCTCAGTTCTTCGAGCACGCATGAAAGATCCGCAGGAATATACTTTGAACCAGTGAATAGTTCTAATTCGCTTACTGTCCGCGCTGAAGAGAATATGGCTCTTGTACAATCCTCGTTCCATTTTACACCAAAGACAATTCCCCCCTGTTCAATAACTGTTCGCGCCAGAGATAAAAAGGCACCGCCAGACTGGGATTTAGACAAGTCTGCTTGAATAGGATTCTGGTATGCGAAAACGGATTCTGGTTTAGACCTGGATGATCGTAGTTGGGGGCAAACAATTTTACAACGCCCACATCCCGTACACCCTTTCTCCGAAATATAAGCGCGAAAGAACCCACTTTTTTCTAGACGAAGTTCAATACAACCAGGTAAACATGCACTATAACAGGCTCCGCAGCCGATGCAGTTTTCAGTAAGTAGAATGGCCACCGAGAATACTCCTCTTTAAGAAGTCTACTGACACGGATGATGCTTTTTTTCTAAGTTTATCGACATGGTTCCAATCAATTTTAATGTTGTAAGGATCTTCAAAGCTGTGGTTTATTTCGATGTTTGGTAGTAAACGATTTTCAAGATCCAATAAACGGACGAGATTAATTTGTCGAAAATCATTCTGCTGTCTCTGAAATCCAGTAAATGGTTTGTGATATAACAGTGCAAAAACCATGCCATGAAATGAATTTGTTATGACATAATGACATTGTTTGATTCCGGCAAGAAATTCACTTGGTCCAAACTTGTTACCTAATGAGGGTATTCCGGAAACAGAGAAATCTGTTTCTTGACTAAAGTTGCAGATGGACTTGCCTGTTTTTTCTGCTATGTTTTGAGCATATACTCTAATAGTATTGATGTTTTTTGCTGGCAGAATATAGAGAAAAATATATTTATCCGAGTTATTAATTGTAATATTTGATTCAATTTCAGGGAGGTCTGCTATATTAATTAATAACGTTGGGTCTAAGACGTGTTCAATTGGTTTTGTTGTGCCATTTTTTGATAAATATAAAACAGACTCAGCTTCTCGAACAGATATCATGCAAAAGTTTTCTAAGGCTTCTCGCAGTATAGAAGATGGAGAATGCGGAATAATGCCTTGACTTGCTGCATATGCAACTAATTTCTTATTGTGAAAAACAGGGTGGAAACCGAGATAGATAAATTGGAGCCAATTGAGATCTATTGGATCACTGTTTAATAAGTTATCGGAAAGATGCCATACCCAATCGCTCCCTACCAGAAATACATCTATATCCTTTGTTTGCTTTTCGATTTCTGTAGGCGGAAATCTCTCTCTTTTATTGAAGCAATAAGTTGATAGAAAATGCTCGAATTTTTGATAGCGTGACCAGGATTTCTTGAGCATTTTTTCATGTTTTCTTTTTCGTATGTAGGAAGAATAATGAAATCGTAGTCGGTCGAAAAAGCTCGTTTTATTTTTATATTTTCTATATGCAGTTTCAGTAGGATCTTCATCGATAGGAAGTACTATTACTTCACTATGCTTGGGGGGGGGGCAAAAGCTTTTGCACCACTACCTTTAAAGCCCAAGCTTGTAGTGCTGCCCCATAGTTTAGATTTGACCTATATGACAATGTAAGAATGCCTATCTTCATTTGATTGAAAAAACGTTATTTCTAGCTTAGGCCGAAGGGAGAAAGATGTTGTCTGGATTAATTAATTGTTTTAGTTTATTCAGTCGTTTTCTAATTGAGTTTATGAGTCTATACTTTCTTTGAGTTACTTTGTTATTACTCAGGAAGTCGTGTGCTAATGTATATTTCCTGGGAAATAAATGCCAAAGTTCTAAATAGCTATTCGCTTGATCAACAAATAGTTTTTTATCGAGGTCGTTAATGTTTAGGTAGGCTATTTTGATATAAGTTTCAATTAGATATTGAAACAGATTATAGTTTGGGGTTAAGAAGCCATTTTTCTCCCAGGCATCATGAATGATAATAAGATTTTTGAGTAGATTGAATGCTAACCCTCTTTGTTTTTGTCTGTACTTGCTAGTAATTGAATTTTCACGAATTCTGTAATTATAAAGAATTTTATTTGCTATTAGCAATGTATTTGTATAGGGGATACTTAGCCAATGGTGAGAAATATCCTCATTCAAGATGTTTTCAGGAAAGAAAAGATCATGATTTTTTAAGAATGATGTTCTGAAAACCTTTGACCAAACTGTCAAATTTAAATAAATGATCCAGTCGGATTTGCTAGTAAATAATCTTTTGTTGTCATATATAAGATTTTTGCCAATAATCCTATTTGACTGCTCATCAATAATCCTATATCCAAATGATATAAAATCGATTTTTTCGTTGTTGAACAAGTAGAGAACATTCTCAACGGCATCCAAGTCGAGAAAGTCATCACTATCAACAAACCAGAGAAATTCTCCTTTAGCTTGTTTTAGTCCGTGGTTTCTAGCCGCAGAAACTCCGCAGTTTTGCTGTGTGATGATAGAAATTCGCAAATCAGATTTTTGACATTCTTTTATAATGGACAAAGAATTGTCGGTGGATCCGTCATCTATACAAATTATTTCCAGATTCTCGTATGTTTGGTTAGTGATGCTATTTAGACATTGGCGGAGATAAAGCTCAGAATTATAAACAGGAACTACAATCGAGACTAGTGGAAATTTATTGCAATTGGCTAACATATATTTTATTTTGAAGGCAAATTTAATTCTTGCAAAAATGCAAGAATTTTATTCTTTAATATGCTGACATCATAGGAAGAAACAGGCTTTTTTTTGTGTGTATAGATAAAGTCTGATGAATCATTTGTGTTGGGGTCATTTTGGAAGAAAATTTTTGAATTTTTTGATAAAGGGGCCCATACGTCAGGTTGTGCATATTGATTAAAGTAATCGCGATAATTTCCACAATATATTCCAAAAACTGGTATATTGAGAATTGAGCCAAGATGGATTACCGAAGTGTCTGGGCTAATAATTGCATCACATTGCTTAAGAATATGAGAAAAGTCGCCAAATGACATCTGCGGAAGTATCTTAACATAATCCGATTCTTGAATGGTTTGGTCGGTAAAAAATATTCCGACAAAATTCTTGTTTTGGTTAAAAATATCCACAAGCATTGTGATTTGTTTTTCAGAAAGTATTCTATCCTTGTGGCGAGCAACCGTGTTTATATATATATAACGAGTGTTAGGATCAAGAGTTTGAATGTAGTCTTTGGCGACTTTAGTTGCAGGTGGAAAGTCGTAAAAAGGGTTTATTCCTTCAGATGGAAATACTGGTCGGACAATAAAGTCATAAATGAGTGCAATTCGATCCCTCCAGTGCTTTCTTTGTCCAAGATCTAGAAAATCATCAAATAATTTCGAGTGTGCTGTAACTTTACTTGCTGTTACAGTATAGCAATCAAGATTTTTTAATAAAGATTGGCGAATTTTCCATAATTTGTCATCGACGTACGTAATGTCGAAAACTAAATCGTAGCAATTTTGCGTAATTTCATCGCTACTTTCAATAGAATAACAGTTGTGAACAAATGCTAATTTTTTATAACGTTCATAAGTTTCCGGCAAGGATGCGATATCAACACTTATGCCTGCATTATGTAAGGCTTTTATAAGACCAAGAAAATAAAAAAAATCCCCCCATCCTGCCTGAACTTCTATAAAAAGCATTCGTTTAACTGATGCGGGTCTACTGTGTTTGATTCTGTGGATGGGGTCTGCTTTTAATACATTTTGTATTTTTTTTTGTAGAAGTCGTTTTCTATTCCAAAGTTTAATTTGGACTATGTATGACAATTTTTCTTGTTGCACTGTCATTTTCGGGTGACTTGCGAAATGCGTGGAGAATAAAACTAAATTAAAATTTCAGTAAGGTGTTTCCTTCTTCAGAAAACATTTTTCTCAAGAGTTGCACTTCACTTTTTATGTTATGTGCGCGTTCTTTTTCTTTTTTGTTTTCGAAATAATGTTCGAATTTGTCCGTATTGTATTGTTTATTATTAAATGAAAAGCCGTAAATTTGTGATTTAATTTTATTGTGTGGCGTGTTTTCATGTAGACTAATGAGGATTCTGGCTCCGCTTGAAGGGATCGAATTTAGCATACATGCCATTTTTTCAACTATTTCTTGGGGTATGTAATAAAAATTTTTTTCTTGTGTAGTGACTTCATTTATAAATTGATGCCCAACTGGTACATTTAGAGGATTGTCAGTAAATATCACATGTTTAATGTGACTGTAGCTTTCATGTTGCCCCTCTAGCCGAATATCGCAAATTCGACACCATGCGTCGGTTTTTGTACCGATAAACTCTGAAAACCCTGTAGTTTGAAACTTGTTAAATCGTAAAACAATATCTGACGAGTCTATTTGATCTCCGCATTTATAATTTATTGGGGCGTTTCCTACAATAGATATGAATTTCTCTGAGCATAAATTCCTCCAGAAAAAATTAATGCTTTTGAAATTTTTTATTCTTTGATATGCTTCATACGATTTGTGCATTTCATGTGTAGGGGACACTATTTTTTCATCTATGGCAAATTTGTTTAATTCGATATAACATGGTAGCAGGTTGGACTCTCTAAGTCGGTCAAAATCTTTCTTGTGTTTTAAGATGTCATTTAGACGTTTTTTGTTTAATAGTGCGGTAAGGTATATAGATATTATGTCTAGTTCTCTCGTTCCAGAAATGCATAATTTTCTAAACAGCCGGTTTGATTCATAGTTCTTAATGATGCCATCATAGTCGCCTTTAGTCCAAAGGAATCGACATTTGCTTCTGCTTGGGAGGTTAGGTATTAATTTCATAACTTCTGGGAATGAAAAGCTTAAAAGCTGCTGATATTGTATTTGTTAAATAAAAAACTTTTTATCGCATTGTCGAAGGTTTGTAATATATTGTTTGTCTGGAGTTTGTTTGTGATGTTTGACTGAGTCAAGAGAAATTTCCAGTGTTTAGGGTAGGGCTCATTGATCCAACAGCCTCTTCCTCGACCATAATGTGCAACTGAAAGATAAAGCAAAGTTGCTTCAATAAAAAAATTTTCAATTGCTTTATCCGACCATGATACGGTAGTTTTATTTATTTCTATTTTGTGGTTATAAATCGCCGCCAACCCCGCACCTCCGACTGCTCCTGCGATAGAACCAATTAGTGTACCTAGCCCTGCCGATAGGCCTCCAGTGGTAATATCCGCAACTAGACCACTGACTGCTCCGCTACTAACAGCTCCCGCCATTGCTACTGGGGCAAAAGGAACGGCACTAGTAACTGTCCAATCTGTCTGCATACTTTGGAGTATTTCCTTTCGTACTCCTTTTCCTTTAATAAAATTAGCGGCTATCAATCTGTCAGTTAATTCGCAGAACTCATCCGCAGCACGAGAGGCTAATGCTGTTTGAGCTGCACCAATAGGATCATTGATTGTTTCATTTTTAAAGAGACCAAGACGCTTACCAAGGAATTTGAACTGGTCGATAATTGTCGCTGTTTCTGCCACCTCGCGATCATTAGCGAGTTTTTCAAGATAATGTGCTAATGCTTGAATACTGGCGTTATAAGCCGCTCTGCGCTTTCTCGACCAAACTTCCCTCAGGGCATCGAATGTTGCTTGAAGTTCTTCTGGGAGTGCCTTGGCTATAGCGTCAAACAATGCGAATTCCTGTACCCAGCACCTTGCGAAGGCATCCATCGGAAGCACGGAATTCACGATCGGGTATGAGGACATTGCGTTTCTCCAGCGATCCACATCTGCTTGTTCAGCTTCTGGAGTTTTCGGTTCGCCCATCTGATTGAGCAATACAATCACCCGCTTGCCGATCCACTCGAGAATTCTCATTTCCGCACTTACGTATGGCGCAGAGTCAGGCAATTCGGTTGCATTGACAAGGTAGAGCACAACGCTTGAGGTCTCTTTCACGTGCTTGAGAGCTTTTTGATTTAGCCAGAGAGATTTGTTAGCTACACGATCCCAAACTTCAGACAAAAACCAACCTACAGGATTGGCTCTGCCTTCCAGGCGTTTCGCAAGAGCGACAGAATTGCCAAATCCCGGTGTATCCCAAAGAATAAGTTCACATCCTTCTGGAGTTCTAGCCAGTACATAGTCATCTGTCGTTTCAGTGACATGGGCACGGTCTGCAACCTCACCAATGTCTCGGCCCAGCAAAGTACGCGCCAGCGTTGTTTTGCCGATATTGGTATGACTGACTAGACTCAGATGAATTCGCATCGGATCAGTGCTCATTGTCAATTTCCTTCTTGTCGGTGTCAGACATTGGGCCGATTTGATCGGCAGAAATTCGAGGAGCTGCCCAGGCTCGAATTGTCTTGATTACTTGTAGCTGAGACTCGGAAGAGTCGTGCAACACAAATAGCTTGGTTTGATGCAAATTGCCCAAAGATTTCCACGCCTCTTGTCGTTCTTTGATGCGTGCCGGCATCGAAGCGAAGCGTTGGGCAAACTCCTTCATATCGAGGAGTGCGGCAAAGACAGCAGAACCATTAGATTCATAAGATTGACGCAAACGTTCAATGACTGCGCCGTGCACTTCCTCTTCCGGTGTTTCAATGCCATCAAACCAGACCAGAATGATCGGCTTTCGAGGACCAGAAGGAATTGCAGGAATGCTTGACTCCTCATCGTCAAAGTCGACAGTCTTAACTGCAGAGTCTTCCGCATTTCCCCAATGCTTGCAGAGGATAGAGGTTGTCTGATCTCGCAAGGGGCGATTTACTGACGATGTGACGATCAACAAGTTTCCCAGCACGGCGTCCTGTGCGCATTGCACAAGAATGTTTTCGAAGTAAGGCGACTCAATCGAAAGTGTGGTCTGCGACTTAAACCGATTCATCCGCCAGCTGTCGAAGCAGGCGAAGATCAAACGCGGAACGATGACAAATGCTCCCATCAGAATCATCATTCGAATGAGCCAGGGAGCTGCTGAAACAGGATTTTCGAGATATGGGAGACGGTCTGCCCGCATTTCAACTATCTGAGCGAGATCGGGCATGGGAGGTAGCGGTCCAACAGCGGGTATGAGGCCGTAGGTATAGTCAATGAAGGCCTTTACGCTTTCAGGGCTTTCCGCAAGCCATGTGCTCTCCCATCCGGCCCAGTAGGACGTACCGAAACCGCGTACCAGGAGACTCATGACGATGCCCAAAGCAAAGAAGAGGGCCGCAAAATGTAGAGTCCGGGCCACGTTCATGCGGATAAGCGGCGCAACAAACGATGACCATTCGCTGTAGAAGTGCGATTTGAAACCGGAACGGCGCAATGTGCCGTAGCTTGTTTTTTGAACGAAGGCATTGAGGCTGCTTCGTAACGGCAAAGCAAATCGATTGGTTCCGGTTCCGACCAGGCCGATTGAGCAGCAAAACAGTGCGATGTAGACAACAAGATTCCAGAGGATTACTCCCCAGTAGGGAGGTGAGAGCAGATTGACAATGTGCTCGGGGCTTGCAATGCGATCCGTCAAGGCACCTAGCACAAAGGCTAGCAGAACAAAGAGAGGTGAGAAGAATTGGGGCAGGCGAGCCTTGGTGCTGACGGTCGTGTTAACGCCGCGCTCAGAAGCCGTACGCAACACGACCTTGGCGCGCTCAGTCAAGAGCTTCACAGCATCGGCGGATTCTCCGACCGTATGGGCGGCCCGAAGGCTCGCGGCTTCGGCGTCAGCCGACGTCCACTTGATATGCGCGTCATTGGATTCCTCAATCGCCCTGGCAAGCAGAATCAGTTTTGCCTGTTGGAGTGTTAGTCGAACCGATGTTCGTTTGCTTTTTGCCATAGCAATGAGAAATCCCCTGATATTGGTTCAAACCCCTATTTTAGGTGAGAGTGCTTAGTTGCGCTCTAGATTCGAGCTATTTGCACGGCTTGGACCAGTTCTTTTGTTGCTGCACCGGGATCCTTTTGTCCGCATATAGCTGAAACAACAGCAACCCCATCGGCTCCGGCACGAATCAAATCGCCAACAATAGGAACTTTGACGCTGCCGATGGCAACAACCGGACAAGGTTTCCGTGAAGCGAGGTCGGCAAAGCCGTTAATGCCGAGGGCGTCGCTTGCATCCGGTTTCGTGCTCGTAGAGAAAATCGGTCCGATTCCGAGGTGATCAACCAAACGAACATCGACTGCAGAGAGCTCTTGTTCGTTGGATACAGAGAGTCCTAGTACCTTTTCGTTGCCGATGGTGGCGCGAGCATCGCTGGGAGACAAGTCGTCTTGCCCGATATGTAAGCCATCGGCATCAACGGCAAGGCACACATCAGCATGATCGTTGATGATCAGAGGAACATGAAAGTCGGCGAGAACTGACTTTAGCACACGGCCGCATTCAACCAGTGCTCTCTTTTTCCAATGCGGGGCGCGCAATTGAACGCAGGTGGCGCCATTTTGTACTGCCGCGCGCGTGGTGTTGATCATGCCTTGAGCACCGCCACACAAATCGGGGTCCAGTACCAGATATACGGAAAGATCGATGGGGTGTCGCATCAATAAAAGTCCTTGGCTTGAAGAAGGTTCAGAGCGTCAATGTATGCCACAGCAAAACTACCCGGGCCGCGGGCTACGCCGGCAGCCTGTTGTGCGGCACGTTTGGCAAGCGCACAGGCGGAAATGACAGCTTCAAGGGGATGTTCGGTTTGAGCAACGAAGGCTGCCACCATGGCTGACAGGGAGCAGCCGGTTCCGACCACAAGCGTTGCCTTAACGGATCCGCCGGTACACGAAAGAATTTCCTTGCCGTCGGTCGCGTAGTCGGTTTTGCCAGTGACGCAGACGATGGTGTTGTACTCACGAGCAAGTTTGACGGACGCTTCAAGAGCGGTATCGCTTGAGTCGGTACTGTCTACCCCCTTGCCGCCTTTGCCCATTCCTGCAAGGGCCAAAATTTCTGAGGCGTTACCGCGGATCACCGTCGGGTGAAGCGCCAAAAGGCCTTGAATCATTTTGTCACGCCAGGGAATGACGCCAGCTGCAACCGGATCCAGTACCCAGGGAACATTGTGTCGAACGGCACTTTTGGCAGCCAGATGCATGGCTTCCAACGAATCCGGCCGAGGAGTGCCGACATTGATCAGCACGGAGGAAGAAATCGCGGCAAAGTGTGCGGCTTCTTCACAGGCGATGACCATAGCGGGCGATGCGCCCATCGCAAGCAACACGTTTGCCGTGATCTCCTGCACAACATCATTGGTTATGCAGTGCACGAGCGGCGCTACCTGTTTCACATGGAAGAGGTGTGTCGCAATGGTTTCCGGTTCTACGGCACGAACAGGAGGCAAAGTGAATTCAGACATACAGCAGAAGAAAAGAGATGAAGTTGAAAAATCAAAGGGAACTGATGGCGCGCGTCAGCATATAGCCGGCAAGAACCAAAAGCATGCAGGCAAAGATGCGCTTTAAGGGTTTTGTGTCGATGCTGTGAGCGACCTTGGCACCGAAAGGCGCCGTAAAAATGCTTGCTGCTGCCACAGACAATAAAGCTGGCAAATGGATGTAGCCCAACATCATGGGAAATTGCGGGAGCCCCGGTTCACCCCAGCCTGTAATGATGTAACCAAGTGTTCCGGCAGCGGCAATCGGAAATCCCAAGGCTGCAGAAGTTCCTACGGCGTTATGCATTTTGACATTGCACCACACCATGAACGGAACGGAAATGAAGCCGCCCCCGGCGCCGACCAATGCCGAGACAACTCCGATGCCGGTACCGGCGCCAAACATTCCTGCCATTCCCGGAAGAGTTCTTTTGGGTTCCGGTTTGGAGTTGATGAACATCTTGACAGCGGAAAAGCCGACAAAACAGACGAAGATGAGAGAAATCCAGAAGGTTGGGAGAAGGCTGGAGATTTTGGCTCCGAGGAGGGCACCTACCAAGATACCGGGTGCCACCGCTGCAACAACGTTCCAAAGGACAGCTCCGCGCTTGTGGTGTGCTCGCACCGAAGAAAGCGACGTGAACATGATGGTAGCCAAAGATGTCGCGATGGCTGTATGAACGATGGCTGTATCAGGCACGTCGGCATAGACCAAAAGCATGGTCATGAAGGGCGTGAGCACCATGCCCCCGCCGATGCCGAGGAGTCCGGCCAAAAAACCGGTACAGGCGCCTAAACAAAGCAGAGCCGCAACAATTTCCCAAGACATGGATACGCTTCCCGCAGAATTGTCGAATCGCGGCGTACATGATACCTGCGTCAAAGAGGGCAGAGCGAGGTCGGGGCAGGAATTGACGAAGGCGGGAAAAGGAAGACCCTGTGGTTTCCGGCTACGTTACCTGAACCGAAAGGTCAGGGTGGCCGCGGCTGGAGCGGAAAACGGAGCGGACAACGCGTGCCCGCTGCACTATCGGCTCTCGAGTTAAACGGCCTTGCACGAATGCATAGGTTAGGAACATTGGAGCCGCTGGTGAAACTTCACAGGGTAGGACAATTATAAAACGATAATGACCTCAGGTACCCGATCAAGCGTAGTACCCATTCGTACAAAGCTTGTGGCGATCTTTAACAACCTGGAATTATGAGGTTAAGAGTTTGAGGACGGTTGGCTCGCCGAGCCAACCAGAAAAGGGCTTTGCCCTCTCCGCCTAACGGCGGATTCACCCAAAGTTTTTCCCGGCCCTTAAGAATACGCTTTGCTTTTTCCGCGCAAGCATGTTTCATCGTAAGTCATACACTTGGAGTGCGCAGATAGGAGAAGTCCGACTCTGCGCGGCCCGCGAGAATGCGCGGACAGCCTAAGTTTTAACACTTTGGCTGAGAATGTGATGACGGCGCTCGCTGTTATCGCAACGCTTTCCCCTTTGCTATCGGCGATGACGTCGTTCTTTTAGTCACACCGCTTTGCACCGGCAAGCAGCCGGCGCTTTCTTGGGGTTTCAAGGGAGTTGGTGCCGATGATGAATTGACGCACGACCCCGCATAGGGCGTCACGCCGCATACGGCTTCATGCGTCAAGTCCGTGAAGGGAGAGGAACCTCCTGAAGACCCGCGGTCTTTTACGGCATCTAAGCGCCCAAATGTTCTAGCACAACATTTAAAGGAGGCCCTCATGGCGAATCTTAATCAGTTTTGCGACTTCACGAAGCTCATCGGCATCGACATTGCCAAAAGCGTGTTTCAAATCTATAGCTGCGATACGCAGACCGGTGAGATCACCAACGTGCAGATCAAACGGGATAAGGTGCTGGAGAGCCTTGCCAATTGCGGCAAATGCCTTATCGGCATGGAGGCATGCGGCAGCTCCCAATACTGGGCCCGCAAACTGCAGGCACTCGGCCATACTGTCCGGCTGATGGATCCCAAGCTCGTAAAGCCTTTTGTTCGTCACAACAAGAGTGACAAGGCTGATGCCGAGGGCGTCTACCATGCCCTAGTAAGCGGAGTCCGGGCCGTTGCTGTCAAGACGGAAACGGAACGTGACATCCAGACGCTGCTGACAATGCGAGCCTTGCTGGTCAAACAGCGCACAGCCCGCATCAACCACGTGCGCGGCTTACTTGCCGAATACGGACATGTTATGCCAAAGAGCGTTGATCAATTCGATAAAAAAGGTTGATGAATGCATCAACAGCCTTGAAGGTGACGCCGTGCAGCTGGTGATCGACACGCTGCGCGATACGGTCAAGAGCATTCGGGATGACCAAGACCGGATTAAGACGCTTCAGCGCGAAATCAGCAGGCTGGCCAGTCAAACCAAAAACGCAAAGCACTTTCTGACAGTTCCGGGCGTTGGTGAAACGATCATGGCGTATATGTGTGTGCTCCTTGCTGATCCAACACAGTTTTCTTCGGCCAGGCAGTTTGCGGCTTATCTTGGCTTGGTGCCAATGCATACGGGCAGTGGCGGCAAGACTGTCACCACAAAGATTCCCGGCCGATGCGATAAAGCTCTGCGAGCTTTGTTGGTACAGGGAGCCCATGAGGTGGCCAGGTCGAAATACCGGACAGACTGGGTGAAAAACATTTTGGCAAAGAAACCCAAGAAGGTGGCAATGGTTGCCATCGCCAACCGCATGGCACGCCAGTGCTGGGCGGTGGCAAGCAAGGGACAGGACTGGAGAAGGATGCCCGTTACGGCAGCATAGGAGAAAGAGGAAATGCTCGCCGTGATTGATCCAATCTCAGTGATGTAAAAACCGGTTACGCCGGCCTCTGCTAAACCTGTGCCCGTTTTCGACGTATTTTTGCGTCGCTATAAAAAAGAGGAGCAGAGGTCCGGCCCCCATCATGGCCACGCCAGAAATGCCGCATTTGCCAATGCGGTCATGACGATAAATAGGTCGAATAAGAACGTTCAACGCTTTCTTCTGTTGATAACGTAACGAACTCTGAGATGGTTGACGACGTCGGGCGCCACGAACAGACAGTAAGTTCAGCTCGGTTAGTGAAAGTTTTTGCCAATGCACCCACGCACTGGCAAGGGCTTTTGCGGCTCTGGAAAAAAGTCAGGCAGGTTTCGGCAACTTGACAGCAAACCAAACCGAGAGATGAGGCAACACGCCGCAGCGCCTTATTCCACGGGCGTTTCCACGCACGATGAATCGCCATTGGGCGGCCTTAATCGCACTATCGTTGGATGCTTTGTCGTCGGATAAGAAGCTGGAGTTTGATTTAAGACAAGAAGGCGCGTTCCCTGCTATTGACTCCTGAGGACATAAGGAAAGGCCGCTTATTTTCAGCGGCCTTTCGGGGAACATTTACACAAAAGCTGGAAAAGTTCAGCTTTCAAGAGCGGGATCCAGAGCTTCATCGCACTTCATGCGAAGCGCGGCAACACGCGAAATAGTTGCTTCATCGACAGGGACCTGACCGAGACGGCCGGTAATGGAGTCAAAGGCAATCTGCAACGACGCCATCACGGCAACGCGTTCAGGGGTGAGCGAACGATTGGCCGAGCGTACTTGAGATGCACGCGTATTGAGGATTTCGGCGGCGCTGCGTAGATTTTCAACGTCTTCCTCGGAAACCTCGAAAGGATACTCGCGATCCAAGATGGTGAGTTTGATGCGTGGCATGCTTTATGACTCCGATTTTCTACCCGACAATGTTCCGATTAAGCAGAAGGCTGTTCCGTCTGCTGGTCGGCCGTCAGAGAGACGATCAGCGAATCGATGCGGCTGCGCACGGCGGCAGCTTCTTCCTCGAGCAGTTCGACAGCGGCGGTCTTGTCTGCAAGCTGAGCCTTGAGGGCTACGTTTTCAGCCTTCATTTCATTGTAGGCCTGCACAAGGCGGGCGACGGAAGATTCAAGTTTGTCAAGCTGGTCGTTCATTTGTTACCTCGTTAGAGCACGCGCAGTGTTTATTGCGCACCTAGGAAAAGTTTGCCTGCGAATTTTGCCACTCAACGCGTTTGTCTGCGCGGCTTTTTACGCGGAAAAACAAATTCAGTTGAATCCGAGTACGTCGGACATAGAAAAAAGTCCGTTGGGTTTGTCTTTCAGGAAGCGCGCAGCTGTTACGGCACCTTGTGCGTAGCCTGCACGCGAACCCGATTTATGGCTGATCTCAATGCGTTCACCGGGGCCGGCAAAAATCACGGTATGGTCACCGACAACGTCCCCGCCGCGCAGGGCAGCAAAGCCGATGGCTCCATCGGGACGTTCACCGGTATGTCCTTCTCGACTGAGAACTGCAACCGAATCGAAATCAACGCCGCGTCCCTGTGCCACACGTCGCCCCATTTCAAGAGCCGTGCCGGAAGGCGCATCCACCTTGTGTTTGTGGTGCATTTCAACGATTTCACAGTCGTATTGCGAGAGCAAGGCGCCCGCAATTTCCAAAAGCTTTAAAACGGAATTGACACCGACGCTCATGTTGGGCGCGAATACGACAGGAACAGACCTGGCCGCTTCCACAATTTTCTCCTTGCTTTGCGCGTCAAAGCCGGTCGTGCCGATCACGACGCCGATATTGTGAGCAACGCAGAATGGCAGATAGGCAAGCGTAGCCTGGGGACGTGTGAAGTCGATCAAAACATCGGCTTTGGCAAGGTCCTGAACGTCATCCGAAATCAAAATACCGGTCGTTTTGCCAATTGCCGCACCGGCATCCGTGCCGATTTCGGGAACTCCGGGGGCAGTGACGGCAGCTACGAGTTCAAGGTCATTGCTACAGAGAACGGCCTCAATAATGAGCTTGCCCATGCGGCCGGTTGCGCCGGAAACAGCGATTTTCACGGTTTAACTCCTTACTGATCTTCAGGACGCACGAGAGGCGTCGGAGCGAAGTCCGTTTCGCGGCCGAGGATCATTTCGTCAGCCTGTTTTTCGGTCGGAACGCGACCCGCTTCAATCTTGGTAAGGATGTCCTGTTCATCGAAGTAAAGCGTGACACGACGCATCTGAATGTCACCGTAGCGCGGATTCAGATAGTAGGTGTAGTCCCAGCGATTGCGATGGAACTGACTTTCAATGAGCGGTTCTCCCATCAGGAAGAGAACTTGCTGACGAGCCATGCCGACTTGAAGCTGGTCAATCATTTCTTTGGTGACCAGGTTGCCTTGGTGGACATCGGTACGGTAGACGTAGCTATTGAAGTTGCAGCCGGACAGCGCGATCAAACCGACGGCAAGAGGAGCGGTGATAAGAAGTGTGCGCAAGGACATGTGAAAAGCAGGCGAGAAAATGCCTCGAAATTCGTAAATTGAAAACTTCCCGTTATGATAGCGAGTATCGGATTGAAATGAGCCTCTTGAGGATAGCCAATGAGCGTAAATAATGAACATGAGATGCTTGAGCCCGAACAGGAACTCAAAAATGTGGGGCTTAAAGCAACCGCGCCGCGCATGCGAATTTTGGAGCTTTTCCAAAAAGCACAGGAAGCAGGAGCAGTGCGACACTTGACTGCAGAAGACATCTACAAGCAGTTAGTTGCTGAAAACATCGAGGTGGGGCTCGCTACCGTCTATCGCGTTTTAACCCAGTTTGAAGCGGCGGGTCTCATAGTTCGTCACTATTTCGGCAATGACCGCGCCAGCTACGAAATGGACGACGGCGCACATCACGATCACATTGTCTGCACGCGCTGCGGCCGCGTAGAAGAGTTTGTTGATAAAGAAATCGAAAAACGCCAGAAACAGATCGCCGTGCGTCTTGGTTTTGAACTGGAAGGACACTCGCTGTCCCTCTACGGCATTTGCGAAGATTGCCGTAAAAAGGAAAAGGCTCGACGTAAATAGCTTGAAGGCTTAAGAGCACTCAAAATAAATAACCGGGCTTGAGCTTTTGTTCCCAAGTCCGGTTTTTCATAGAGGCTACGTTAAACCAATTATTCTTCCACCAGTACAGGGCTTACGCCGACGCTGTGGAAGCCTGCATCAACATAGGCCACATTGCCTGTAATGCCGCTAGCCAGATCCGAGAGAAGGAAGGCGGCGGTATTGCCGACTTCATCAATCGTGACCGTACGACGCAACGGAGCGGAGTGTTCCATGTAGGTCAGGATTTTCGAGAAGTTCTGAATGCCGGAGGCGGCCAGCGTTTTGATCGGACCGGAGCTAATGGCATTGGCACGAATACCCTTGGGGCCGAGGCTTCCTGCCAGATATCGGGTGGAGGCTTCCAGAGCAGCCTTGCAAACGCCCATCGTGTTGTAGTTGGGAACGGTGCGTTCACTGCCGATGTAGGTGAGAGCCAGGATCGAAGCGGCACGACCTTCCATCAGGGGCAATGCTGCCTTGGCCAACACCGGGTAAGACAGCGCGGAGATTTCCATGGCTGTGCGGAAGGATTCGCGGCCGACGCCATCAAGGTAGTCGCCTGCAATGCATTCACGCGGAGCAAACCCGATGGAATGCACAAAGCCGTCCAGACCGCCCCAACGTTCCTTCAGTTCACCCATCACATTGGCGATCTGATCATCTTTGGTGACATCCATTTCAAGGCAGATGTCGCTGCCGAATTCTTTGGCAAATTCAACGATACGGTCGTGGAAGCGTTCGCCAACGTAGGTAAAGGCGAGCTCGGCTCCTTCGCGGTGGCAGGCTCGGGCAATGCCGTAAGCGATCGAACGGTTCGACAACACGCCCGTGATCAAAAGTTTCTTGCCTTGCAGAAATCCCATGATTTATTCCTCGGTAAGGATTTTTGTTTTTAGCGAATCTTCAACCGTTGTCCGATTGAGATTCGAGTTGTTCTCAAATTGTTGATGATACGGATTTTAGAGACACTGGTACTGTACTTTTTTGCAATTGAAAAAAGTGTCTCTCCGCGTCTGACAACGTGTACGTTCTTCCCTGGCGGCGGCTGCGTATTTGCACGCGGCGGAATTACGAGCACGAGGCGCTGCCCGATGCGCAGTCGGGAGCTGCGCAAATTGTTCGTGCGACGAATCGAGCGCTGTGTGATGCCGTATTTCTTGGCGATGGTGTAGATGGAGTCGCCCCGGCGCACGCGGTAGACCACGCGGCGCACTTCCGGAGCCGAAAGTTTGAGTCCGGCGTTGAGTTCTTCCTGCGCGATTGCCGGCGCAAGTTGTCCGTTGGCGTCAACAAGCAAAGCAGAACCAGCGAGCACTTTGCGGCCTTTCGGGATGCGGTTGACGCGCCGAAGCTCTTCTTCGGTCATACCAGATTTCAACGCAACGTCTGCAAGTGTTTCGCCTTCTTTAAGGTGATAGAGCACCCAGCTTGACAGTGGCTTTCCTGTGTTGACCCAACTCGCGAGGTTGTCCATGAAGACTTCCAGATTTTCCATCGGAAGCAACATGACTGAGTTGTGGCTTGCAACGATCACGGGCAGATTGAAACCGGGATTGAGCATCCGAAATTCGTTGGGATCCATTTCGGCAAGCTCTGCGGCCGTCTTCATGTCAATGTCGCGACTCTTTGTGACACGAACAAAATAAGGTGCGTTTTCAATTTCAGGCAGATTGATGCCGTACTTTTCAGGATCAGCAACGATTTGACGGATTGCTTCCAGTCTTGGTACGTAGTAGGCCGTTTCACGGGGCATCCGCAGGTGCGCGTAGTCCGCTTTGCGTCCACGAGCTTTTGCTCTGCGAATGGCACGCGAAACACTGCCTTCGCCCCAGTTGTAGGCGGCAAGCGCCAGGTGCCAGTCTCCAAACTGTTGATAAAGCTTTTCGAGGTAGTCCAAAGCTGCACGCGTACTCTGCAGTACGTCTCTGCGCTCGTCCTTCCAGAAATTCTGTTGAAGCGAATAGATGTTGCCGGTCTGAGGCATGAACTGCCAGAGGCCGGAAGCTTTGGCGTGAGAGAGAGCTTCGGGTTGGAAAGCACTTTCTACGAATGGCAAGAGCGCAAGCTCGGTGGGTAATCCTCTTTGCTCAATCTCGTCGACGATGTGATAGAGATATTTGCCGGCACGCTCAAAAACACGCTCGATGTGACGCGGATTACGACTGTAGCTTCTTAACGATGTTTTTACGCGGCTGTTCTTAATTTCCGGCATAGCGTATCCGCGGCGGATACGATCCCAGATGTCAACGGGAGGAGATACTTCAGCTTCCGTAGCGGGTAAATCATCGGCTTGCCGCGCTTCCGTAGCCGCAGGTGTTTCTGCGCACGCCACGGAGCCGGCAAAGCAAATGCCGGTTACGAAGCAAATCAAAAAATTGCGCAAAGACACCATGAATGCGAGAGAAAAAAGAAAGGTGAGACGGGAAGCGACTCGAAAAGGCAAAATTGTAGCTTGAAAAGCGTACATTTCTGTTTGTGTGCTATGCATGGCACGGGCATAATTCTACGTTCTATTTTCCATTTTCAATCAAAGATCAGGACAAATGGCTCAATATGTCATGACCATGAATCGCGTGGCCAAGGTGGTTCCCCCCAAGCGATTCATCCTCAAAGATATTTCTTTGTCGTTTTTCCCAGGGGCCAAGATCGGCGTTCTGGGGCTCAATGGTGCCGGTAAATCGACGCTGTTGAAGATTATGGCCGGTGTCGATAAAGACATTGATGGCGAAATTACGTGGCAGAACGATCTCAAGATTGGTTATTTGCCGCAGGAACCGCAGCTTGATCCTGAAGCAACGGTTCGTCAGGCTGTGGAAGAAGGCATGGGCGAAGTGATGCAGGCTCAGGCCAAGCTTGATGCTGTGTACGCGGCTTATGCCGAACCGGATGCAGACTTTGATGCACTGGCAGCCGAGCAGGCTCGTCTGGAAGCCATCATTGCCGCCGCCGGTACGGATGCTTCGACGCAGATGGAAATTGCAGCAGATGCTCTGCGCTTGCCGCCGTGGGAAGCCAAGATCGGACATTTGTCCGGCGGTGAAAAACGCCGTGTGGCTCTGTGCCGTCTGTTGTTATCTCGTCCGGATATGCTGTTGTTGGATGAACCGACCAACCATCTGGACGCTGAAAGCGTTGAATGGTTAGAGCAGTTCCTGCATCGTTTCCCGGGAACGGTTGTTGCCGTTACCCACGATCGTTACTTCTTGGATAACGCAGCCGAATGGATTCTTGAGCTTGACCGTGGCGAAGGCATCCCCTGGAAGGGCAACTATTCCTCGTGGCTTGACCAGAAGGAAAAGCGTCTGGAGCAGGAAAAGCGCCAGCAAGAATCACGCGCCAAGGCCATCAAGCATGAATTGGAATGGGTGCGCCAGAATCCCAAGGGACGTCAGGCCAAGGCTAAGGCTCGCTTGAATCGTTTCGAAGAGTTGTCGAGCTACGAATACCAGAGTCGTAACGAAACCAATGAAATCTTTATTCCGGTGGCAGATCGCCTCGGCAATAAGGTTATTGAATTCCACAATGTCAGCAAGGGGTTCGGCGATCGGCTGTTGATCGACGACTTGTCCTTTACGATTCCGCCCGGAGCCATTGTGGGCGTTATTGGTCCCAACGGTGCCGGTAAGTCAACGCTCTTTAAGATGATTACCGGAAAGGAACAGCCGGATTCCGGTTCCATTGTTCTGGGTGACACGGTCAAGATTGCTGCCGTGGATCAGACTCGTGAGGGATTGCCCAACGATAAGACTGTGTTTGAGGCGATTTCGGGCGGGCTCGACATTCTGCAGGTCGGCAAGTTTGAGATGAGCTCGCGTGCCTATCTCGGTCGCTTTAACTTCAAGGGCGGTGATCAGCAGAAGACTGTGGGTGTTCTTTCGGGCGGTGAGCGCGGCCGTTTGCACTTGGCTGCAACTCTTCTGAAGGGCGGCAACGTTCTGTTGCTTGACGAACCGTCGAACGATTTGGACGTAGAGACCTTGCGTGCTTTGGAAGAAGCGCTGTTGGAATTTGCAGGCTGCGCGCTGGTGACCTCGCACGACCGTTGGTTCCTCGACAGAATTGCCACGCATATTTTGGCGTTTGAAGGCGACAGTAAGGTCGTTTTCTTTGACGGCAACTACAACGAATACGAAGCCGACAAGAGAAAGCGCCTAGGTGAAGAAGCGGCGCGTCCGCACCGTATTCGCTTCAAGCCTCTCAAGCACTAAGTCATGTTCTGTCCTCCGGCGCATTTCTATACGGGAATGCGCCGGCTTGTCCTCATGCATTAGCTATGTCCGCCAACTTCGTTCATCTGCGTTTTCACTCCGAATATTCCATCCAAGACGGTATCGTGCGTCTCGACCCCATCCTTGAAGAAGTGATGGAGCAGGGAGGCGTTGCACTAGGTATCACCGACTCGATGAACCTGTTTGGAGCCCTGCGTTTCTATTCGCATGCGATAGCTGACGGCATCAAACCCATCGTCGGGTGTGATTTGTGGATCACGAATGCGGTGCACGGCAAACGGGACAATCCGTATCGACTGACGGTCTATTGCCAAAATCACGAAGGTTATTTGTCGCTCTGTGAGCTTCTTTCCCGAGGCTGGATGGAAAACCAGTACTTGGGACGCGGGGAAGTCAGACTCGAGTGGTTGACTCCTGACAATTGCAAGGGACTCATCTGTCTGTCCGGTGGTCCGCAAGGGGTGATTGAGCAGCATTTGCTCGAGGATAATAAGGGTGAAGCTCAAGCGGTTCTTGAACAGTTGCGCGAGGCCTTTCCGGAGCGTTTTTATTTAGAAGTGCAACGAGCAGGCCGAAAAAACGATGAAGCGGTGGTGGCGCATATTGCCGAGTTGGCTGTTGAGACGGGATTGCCCATGGTGGCAACACACCCGGTGCAGTTCCTGCGTCGAGAAGATTTCAATGCTCATGAAGTGCGCTGCTGCATTGCCGGTGGATACGTGTTGGCGGATCCCCATCGTCCGAAGCTTTATACGGAAGAGCAGTATCTGAAGACCGAAGAGGAGATGAGGGCGCTCTTTGCCGATATTCCTCAGGCAATCGACAATACGGTGGTGATTGCTCAGCGTTGCAACCTGGACGGGGTTTTGCAAAAACCCCAGCTGCCGCTATTCCCGACTCCGGAAGGCGTGTCGCTCGACGAATATATGGTACAGCTCTCGCATGAGGGCCTGGAGCGCCGTCTTGAGTTTTTGTATCCGGATAAGGCGGAGCGAGATGCTCGCCGCCCGGAATATGTCGAACGCTTGGACTACGAGCTCAAGACAATCTCGTCCATGAAGTTTCCCGGCTACTTCCTTATCGTGCAGGACTTTATCAACTGGTCCAAACGAAACGGTGTAGCCGTGGGGCCTGGCCGCGGGTCCGGTGCAGGTTCTCTCGTGGCCTATGCGTTGGGCATTACGGACTTGGATCCGTTGCATTATGGATTGCTGTTCGAACGTTTCCTCAATCCGGAACGCGTTTCGATGCCTGACTTTGACGTTGACTTCTGTCAGCACAACCGTGATCGCACCATTGAGTACGTGAAGCGTACCTATGGTGTGGATGCAGTGAGCCAGATCGTTACGTTTGGTGCCATGGGTGCAAAGGCTGTGGTTCGAGACGTCGGCCGTGTGCTCAATATGAATTACAAAAAGGTTGACGAACTGGCCAAATTGATCCCTCAAAAGCCGGGCCTTGATGTGACGCTCGCAAAAGCAGCCGAGATGGAACCTGCATTTAAGGAAATGGCTGAGAGGGAGGATTATGTCGAGTTGATGAGCTACGCTCAAAAACTCGAGGGCTTGACTCGCAACCTGGGTATGCACGCGGGCGGCGTTCTGATTGCGCCGAGCAAGCTGACGGATTTCTGCCCGCTCTATAACGCAGACGGCAAGCCCGAAAATACGGTCAGTCAGTTCGATAAGAAAGACATCGAAAATGTAGGCCTTGTGAAGTTCGACTTCCTGGGGCTGACAACACTGACGATTCTGACGAAGGCCGCGGAGTACATTGATCGACTAAATCCCGGCACCAAGTTTGATCTGTCGCGTATTCCGACAGACGACAAGAAAACGCTGGAACTGTTTCAACAGGGGAATACTGGAGCAGTGTTCCAGTTTGAATCGGACGGTATGCGCGAACAGTTGCGGCAAGCAAAGCCTGACTGTTTGGAAGATCTTGTCGCCCTGAATGCACTTTATCGTCCCGGTCCGATGGATCAGATTCCTCACTTTATTGACCGTAAGTTCGGGCGAGAAAAGGTGGAGTATCTCGATCCCCGTATGGAGCCGATTCTTCGTGAAACCTACGGCATCATGGTTTATCAGGAACAGGTGATGCTGGTCGCACGAGCCATCGGGGGCTATTCGCTGGGCGGCGCTGACCTTTTGCGTCGTGCAATGGGTAAGAAGAATGTCGAAGAAATGAAGCGGCAGCGTGCCGTCTTCATTCAAGGTGCGGCCGAACGAGGCGTCACTGCAGAAACGGCAACCGAAATTTTCGACTTGATGGAGAAATTTGCGGGTTACGGCTTCAACAAGTCGCATGCGGCTGCATACTCATACGTCGCTTGGCAGACGGCTTACCTAAAGGTACATCACACTGCCTGCTTTATTGCAGGCAACATGTGTCTGGTGATGAACCAAGGGGAAAAGATGCGAGAACTGGTGGAAGACGCTCGCGAAATGGGTGTGACGGTTTTGCAACCAGACATCAACATCAGCGAGTGGTTTTTTACCGTACCTGACGAAAAGACGGTTCGTTTTGGTCTTGGTGCCATTAAGGGGGTCGGACAGAATATTGTCGAAGATTTGCTTCACGAGCGACTGTTGAACGGTCCGTTCTTGGATATTTTCGACGTTGCTGCTCGTGTGCATTCCATGAACCGAAAGGTCCTGGAACAACTCATCAAGGCGGGAGCTTTCGACTCGTTGGATAAGGATCGAGGGAAGCTCTTCGGTAACGTCGAGAACGCCATTCAGGCTGGGCAGGCTGTGGCAGCATCAATTGGACAGGCGAGTCTCTTTGCTGATGAAAACGGTGAAGACGAACGTATCGTCAATTGGAAAAAGGCTGAGCGCTGGGATGACCGGACGCTCTATACGCTTGAGCGAGATGCCTTCGGCTTCTGCCTCACGGGCGATATGTTTGATTCCTACCGTGTTGAAGCCCGCAACTTTGCCATTCCGTTTAAGGATGTCAGAGATAGCCGCGAACAACAGACTATTGCCGGCATTGTGCAGAGTGTGCGCACCATTGCAGGTAAGCGAGGCACCTTTGCCGTTGTGGCGCTAAGCGATGGGCAAACCACAATGGATGTCCTCGTGTTCGCAAAAGCATACGAAAATTACAAGAACATGCTCAAACCGGATGAGATGCTCATTTTCACCGGCAAGGGGCGCAAGGATGAGCGTAGCGGAGGCATGTCTTTCGTTTGTGACAAAGTAATCACAATTGAAGAGATGCGAGTGCAAAAGGGTGCTACGCTCATGCTTGAGATTGCCGAGGGTCAGGATCTATGTGCCATACGTGATGTATTGCAAACAGGTCAGGGTGACAACTACCGAGGCGTTCCTTGTGAAATCTTGATACATAGTAATGGGGTTAAGGCGGAAGTTTTTCTTAAGAATAGCTACGCGCCAACCGATCATTTGCTGAATCAACTGAAAAATTCAGAGAGTGTAGTCTCAGTAAAATATACGTACTAAAGAAGTTTGAATTCTATTGTGAAGTTTGGACAGAAGTTACTTTCGATAACAGAGATAGCAAAATTTCAACTTGATTTTTTATGGAAAAATCATAGGTGAGATCAGCTTTGCTAGTCCGATGGGAAGGAGTGGGGAGTTTTGATAAAATCGATCGCAATTCTTGGGGGTTGTCTAAGGAAAAAGTCCGACAAACATCACAGGAAATAACTTCAGTAGAGCCAATATTCTGAGCCAGAATAACAGGAGTACCGCAGAGAATACTTTCTACCCCAACAAGACCAAATGGCTCATAATAAGAAGCCAGAATGGTGTAATCGGCAGCGTTGTACGCTTTCTCCATATTGGTTTGATATCCGATGTCAATAACCGATGGATTGCAGTTTTGTGGAGGTTTACCAGTAATAGCGAGTTCAATATTTTCCATGCCTTCCATACACTTGAGGATCAGAGAAAGGCCCTTTCGCTCGTGACCAGAGGCGGAAGGAAAGAGTAAGACGGTTTTGTTGAGACTAAGGCCGAGATCTGTCCGAGCTTTGAGTCGGTTTTGATTCGAAAAGCACGTAAACCTATCCTCAGAAACGGGGGGATACGCGGTGACTATTTTTTTCTGATTGACGCCGTACAACGATTGAAGCTCTCGTCCAATGAATTGGGAAGCAGGCAAAATGAATTTAGCTCGTCGGAAGGCGATATCTTCAAAACGACTAATGACTAAATCGTAAAGGTGATGTCGTTTACGATGTGCGGCAAAGCCTCGGTGCGTACCGCCGCAAAATAAAATGTCGCTTTCAGTATTACGGCAAAATCCAATACAGGATTGGATGCCATGATTCCTCAACTGTTTTTTTAACCAATGAGAAAAATATAAGTCTTCCAACACCCGAGGAATCATTTTTGTAGAACAGGAATTGATTTCATAGTCCTGAACCGAGGCTAAAGGCTTATGATTTTTTGTGAAAATTACGGGAGTATAGCCTAGGTTAGCAAGTTCGGTGATAATGCTAATCGCATGAGACTCCATGCCACCGCCAGACGCTAAACGGTTGCATGCAACGCCAATTTTCTTTGTAATCATTCTTTTATGATAGATTGCAGAGATTGAAAAGTCAGAGTTTGTTGTTTAGGTTAGATGTTGCTATACCCCAGTTTCGCTCAGCATTTTGTCGAGATTCTTCTTTGTGCCATAGGTGCAACACAGCAGTAGCAAAACTTCCAGACTTGAATTTCACTCCGGCTTTCATAAGTCGAATAGCAAGATCCGCGTCTTCGTGCCCCCATCCGACAAGAGATTCGTTAAAGCCATTAACTGAGCTGAAATCTTCGCGCCATATTCCCCAATTGCAACTTCTTGCTTTCCTCCAATTGTGAGGTGTGAGTTTTCTCCAAAATGAGCAATACTGCAAACTAAAGCAAAAAGAAGGTTCCCATCTATTAACAAATTTTTGTTGGTAGAGCTTTCTGAAATTAGAAGGAGACCAATCAAATAAATTAATAAAATCGTTAGATTTTATAATTTGATTACAAAAATACTGAGAAGTTAAAATTCTTTGTCCAGGTACAGACCAGTGCTTCTCAGCTAAATGTCGATGATGTTCAATCCAGTGTGGGGAGGGAATGCAATCACCATCAAGAAGCAGAATATATTCTCCCTGAGTTTGGGAAAATGCTAAATTGCGAGCCGCAGCGGCACGGAAGCCTCTATCTTCTTGCCAGGCATGAACGATGCGAAACTTGGCTAGTGATTGATATTTAGAAATTACTTCTTGTGTTTGAATTGTTGAACCGTCATCAGCAATAACAACTTCAAAAGTTGTATCTGTCTGGCGCATTAACCCCATCAATACCGCTGAAAGTGCATCCGGTCTGTTGTATGTGGTACAAATGACGGAAATAAGAGAACTCATTTTCATTGCACAACAGAGAGTAAATTAGCGGTCACTTCTTCTACGGATGGCCATCGTCCATTTTCTCCCAGGACGACTGCATCGGGGTTCCAAGGGGCGGTACGTTCTGGTTCGGTGACCCCTACGAGGGTGATTTGTCTTGCTCCGACGGCTGCTGCAATGTGACTGACGCCAGAGTCATTGGCGATCACGACTTGAGCTCGCTTTGCGATGGCCGCGAAGTTTCCTAGAGTTGTGGGAGGCAAAATTGTGGCGTCTGGACAGGCCGCTTTAGCCAAAGCCTCTTCGCGCAGAGAGGGAAACACTATCGGTTCGATACCTATATCTCGTAATGGAGCAACAAGTTCATTGAAATGTTCCCAGTGTTTTACTTTGCCTTGATGCTTGCCACGGGCAATAGGTGCAAGGAGAGCAAACCTAGCAGGGATCTTGTATTGCTCAATGAGATTTTTGGCTGCTGCTTCATGTCGCTTCATCAAAACAAGACTGAGACGTTCTGGAACTTTGTCAAAAGCCGGTGTAGCTCCCCAAGATTTAATGGCTTCGTGGGCAACATAGAAAAAGCGTTTGACTTCATGCATGGTTCCAGGCTCAGGAATGCCATTGTCCAGGATAAAAGAGCGCATATCTGTCTTCAGTCCCGTAGTCTTGAGCCGCCCCAATTTGAAGAGTAGGGCTGATCCGAAAGAGTTTGGGAACAACAATCCCTGAGAGGCATTGGCGTTTTGAGCGAGGTAACGGATGCGAGAGAGGTCTTCCGAAACCTTTCCCTCAATTGGGTCGAAACGCCACCCCATACCGGCCATTAGATCTTCTGCCCAGCGTTTTCCAACCAGGGCGGGAGTGAAACCACTGGCAGCCAGAAGTCGTAATGCAGGAAGGCACATACAGCAATCGCCAACATGATTGGGAAGACGGCAGAGAACGGTAGGCATAGAAAAGACTTAGTAAAAATAGAAAAATACGCAATAAGAATGCTGAAACATGGGCTGAGGCACATCTTTCAGCTGCTTTGCTTCTGTTACAACCTAGCAAGGGTACATTGTAAAATCTCACGATCGAAATCTGAACAATTCGGAGGATTCCTTTTAATGAATCAAAGCACAGATAACAACACCATGGACATGTTGCACAACAAGCAGCAGGACGCTGTACATCGCCTTTTTGCGCATGTACTCAGCTATAAAAAATGGCTTGCTTTCGCGATGTGTGCCATGGTGGTGACAGCGGGATCCTCATCGCTGATAGCTCTTTTGGTTGGACAATTGACCGATAAAGGATTTTACGAGAAGGATCCGACAGCAATCTGGTGGGCTCCCGGTTCACTTTTGATCATTTCCTTTGCATATGGAATTTCTTCGTTTACCAGTTCGTATTTTCTGCAAAAAATTTCCCAGGATATTTTGTACAGATTCCGGACGCAGCTCTTTTCACGCGTACTTCGTTGGCCTGCTGGTACATACCAGAAAAGAAACTCCGGAACGGTGGTATCAGTATTCATCAATCAGGCAGGTACGGCGCTTGGTACCGCGGCGGAACTTATTGCAACAATTTTCAGGGACTCACTTCAGATTGTTGCTTTGCTATGTGTGCTTTTTTACTACAACTGGCAACTTTCCCTCGTTTCATTTGTTGTAGCTCCATTTTTGGCTTTGATCATCCGTTGGGTTGGAAAGAAAATCCGTCGCTATGGCGGAGGTTTTCAGAGGGCATTAGCTGATCTAACAAGTGTTGTTCAAGAGGGCTACAAAGGCCAACGAATGGTCAAAATATATGATGCCTACCAATATGAGCAGAAGCGTTTCATGGGAGCCAATGGGCTTATGAGAAAGCTTGCACTCCGAATGCAGATGGTGTCCGGCGCTGGAACTCCGATGACGCACTTTGTCAGCATGTGCGCTGTCAGCATTGTTGTCATTGTTGCTTTGTTGCAGGCTCAACATGGGATGCTGACGCTTGGAGAATTTATTACGTTTCTTTCGGCGTTGCTTTTGTTATTGACGCCGATTCGTCATCTTTCGTCTCTGAATGGTGCTACGTCCCGTGTGCGTGTCGCAGCTGAAAGTATTTTTGAAATGCTTGATGAGTTTGAAGAAAAGGACCCGGGAAAAAATGAGCTCAAGCACATTCAAGGGAATGTGAAATTTAAGGGTGTTACACATCAATACGAGGGGGCAGAAAAGCCTTCCGTTAAGAACTTTTCTCTCGATGTCAAGGCTGGGGAAACTGTGGCGCTTGTTGGTGCGTCGGGGGCAGGAAAAACAACTTTAATCAACTTAATTCCTCGCTTTTGGGCACCCTCTGCAGGAGAAATTTATTTTGACGGGGTTGCACAGAGCTCTGTGACATTGAAGAGTTTGCGAGATCAGATTTCACTTGTGAGCCAAGATGTCATCCTTTTTGATGACACAATTGCGGCAAACATAGCATATGGAAACGAAAACGCCACTCGTGAACAGATTGAAGAAGCAGCCCGTGCGGCCTATTTGATGCCATTCCTTGAGACCTTGCCTAAGGGATTAGACACACAGGTGGGAGAAGCCGGTAGCAGGTTATCCGGGGGACAAAAGCAGCGTATTTCGATTGCAAGAGCACTTTTGAAAAATGCTCCGATCTTGCTTCTCGACGAGGCAACCAGTGCTCTTGATACGGAAAGTGAAAAATACATCCAAAAATCATTGGATGAACTGATGCAGGGACGCACAACCTTCGTTGTGGCGCACCGCCTCTCCACCATTATTGGCGCAGACAAGATCGTTGTAATGAAGGACGGCCAAATTTGTGAAGTCGGTAAGCATGAGGAATTGTTGCAAAGAAAGGGCTATTACGAGCACTTGTACAACATTCAGTTTGCTTCTGATAAAGAAGTCCTTTCGTCAGGCGACTAAGTCTGCGGGATGTCTAGCAATTGAAGAGCAAGATTTAGCTCACAGCTTTTTTCGTTTTTTAGAAGACAGGACTAGATGTGAAGAAAACAATCCTGATAGTGACGCTATCTACTTTAGGAATGGTATCCATGACCGCTTGCTCCGATAATGAAGTCGCGGACGTGTCTTTGGGGATTTTTACCCTCAAGGACATAAAACTGAATAGTTTTGTTGATCCGCTTGTACCTGGGGTGACCTGCCACGTTGCGAGCATTGAAGCAAATCTTTCGTTGTCTGATCCGTCGGATAGTGCTGTTAGCTGCCGTCAAACTGGAGAAATTACGCCGGAAATGATTGCGCGGATTAAGAAGGGAAAGACTGGGGAGGTTGTTTTTGAGAAGTCAAAGAGTGTATTCCTCAAAACGCTGAAAATTCGTCGGATCTTTGACGAAGAAAGCCAGACTCTTATGTATCTCTCTTATTCGACACGAGAAACATCAGGGAGTTTCAAACACAGTCTTTCTACTGTTCCCCTATGGGGGACAGCGGCATACGTTGTCCCACATCCAAAAACGGGGGCTACGCATCCCCATGATACTTTGAAAACTCAATCTTTTTGAGCCTGCATTTTTTAATCATGAGCAATAAGTGGACTTTGCGAACAAAACTTAATGAAATTGGCTGGTTAGCTGTTTTGTTTGCGTTGGTCGGGGCTGTTGTGGCCTTACGCTATCTGACGGGATTGCCTGGAACTCAATGGTGGCAGTATCTATATGTTTTCGGGGCTGCCGCAGGAGTGTTTTTCATTGGGCATTTTCTGCTGCAACTTTTGTTGGTATTGCCACTGTCACGCTTGAGTTCTTGTGGTGGACGGGGGATGGCATTTGGACTCACCTTCATCCTTTTGGTGTCGCTTGTCACGGACACTTTTGTCTACCAACAGTATCGCTTCCACATCAATTGGGCGATGGTTGATCTCGCCCTTGTCGGTGGCCGAGAGGTTTTTGCCTTTTCCACTGGCATGATGATGAAAATTGCATTTTTGGTTGTTTGTTTAGCCATTGTGTCTTTGATACTGGTCTGGGCGACTACGAAGGTGACTTCAAAAGCTTTATGGCCCTGCGTGGGTATCCTGGTGGGGTACCTAGTCGTAAATGCTGTAAGTGCTTACAGTGTTTCCCAGAATGTCAAACCAGTGACAGTTTTGGCCGAGCGCATTCCCCTCTACTATCCTATTCGGGCAAATACTTTTCTGTCTAAATTCGGTCTCGTGGCTGTCGGAGAAGAGAAATTAAGTCTCTCTGAAAAAGTGGGTAGTTTCCACTATCCGCTCAATGAGCTTACCCTTGGGAAGGGAACGGATTTCAATGTGTTGATTTTGGCTATTGATTCTTTGCGCGCGGACGTTATTGATGCAAAGACAATGCCGCATCTCGCAAAGTTGCAACAGAGAGCAGTGGTGTTTCGTGAACATTATTCTGCCGGTAACGCAACTCGTGCGGGCGTTTTCGGACTGTTTTATGGACTGCCTCCTTCATATTGGCAGAGTGCTTTGTCAACGAATGTGCCTTCTTCGTTGGTAACGGGTTTCCAAAAAGCCGGGTACGAAATTACCGCATTTGCGACAGCAACGTTGCTTCGTCCAGAGTTCTACGCAACGGTTTTTTCCAGTGTAAGACCCTTGCGTATGGGCTCCGACACCGGTGAGACAGTTGCAGAACGGGATCTCGATAGTGTGAATGATTTCGAAAAATGGCTAGAGCAACGCGATACAAATAGAAAGTTTATGAGTTTCATGTTTTTGGATAGCGTGCACTCTCTGGATTTCCCTGAAGACCTAGATGTTCCCTATGACGATTATTGGCAAGAGGTTGATCGATTAAAACTCTCTCCTGACTTTGATCCGAGAGAATATTTTAACCGCTATAAAAATGCTGCCTATTGGCAGGATGTACTGATTGGCCGAGTGCTACAGATCCTCGAGAAGAACGACCGCCTGAAGGACACGATAGTGATTGTGACTTCTGATCACGGAGAAGAGTTCAATGACTCCAAGTTGAACTACTGGGGGCACAATGGAAACTTTTCTGATGCTCAGATCAAAATTCCGCTTGTGATTGCATGGCCTGGAATGCCTGCACAACAAGTTACCCACCGCACAACAGCATACGATGTGGGAGCCACTCTGTTGAAAAGAGTATTGGCTGTTCAAAATCCCATTGAAGACTTCAGCGTAGGCAAGGATCTTTTTGATCCCAAAGGAAGAGAAGTCTTTTTTGTCGGCAGTTACAACGAGGACGCTATCGTGGCGGGTGACGAGGTGTTACTCTTCAAAATGAGCGGAGCGTTGGAGGGGCACAGCCTTAAAGATTGGAAAGAGATTGACGCGGCTCCGCTTAAAAAGTGGGTACCGGCTTATCTACAGATGCGCGGTAAATATCGGCAATAGAGCGGGGTTGGTTGAACAAATGACAACAGAAAGGTTGATGGAAGATGAAGACGGTGAAGAAGTCAAGCTTCCCGGACTCCCGGCGAACACAAAAAACTACATGACACCAACCTGTTACCGACGTCTGCTGAATGAGCGCGAACATTTGGTTAATGTTGAGCGCCCTAGCATTGTGAATGTGGTCAGTTGGGCGGCAAGCAATGGGGATCGTTCTGAAAACGGAGACTACCAGTACGGAAAAAGACGTTTACGCGAAATTGACCGCCGCATACGTTTTCTGAATAAACGGATTGAAAGTGCGGAGGTGGTCGATCCTACGAAACGTCCGCCTACGGATCAGGTGTTTTTCGGGGCGACGGTTACCTATGAGAATCTGACGACAGGGACCGAGCACACGATTCGTATCGTTGGCATTGACGAGGCGGATCCTGAAAATGGTGACGTGAGCTGGGTGAGTCCAATTGCACGTGTTTTTCTGAAACAAAGAGAAGGCGATAGCGTCAAATTGCCGACGCCAGCAACGATTGATCACCCAGCACGTGTAGAGATTTTGGAGATTATTTCCGTTGAGTACGCGTGATGAGTATTGTCGATTTTTCTTGTGACTCTTCTTCTCTTTGTACGAGCGTTAGATGACTGAAAAAAAGTTGCCAATAAGTGTTGTTTTGCTCACTCGAAACGAGGAAGCAAACATAACAGCTTGCCTTGAGAGCTGTGAGTTTGCGCAAGAAATTGTTGTGATTGACGATGGTAGCGTTGATCAGACAGTCAGAATTGCAGAAGAAATGGGAGCGAAGGTTTTTCTGCGATCAATGAATGGGGATTGGGGAGCGCAACAGACGTATGGAATATCACAGACCACTAATCCTTGGATTTTTCTACTTGATGCTGATGAGCGTGTAACGCCTCATTTGCAACGAACTATTCGTGATGTCGTTGAGAGTGGGAAAATTGATGCCTCTTATGAAGTTCAACGAGAGAATCATTTTGTCTCAGGGCAGGCGTCTCATGGTGTTGTCAGGCCAGACTGGGTTTTACGGTTGATGCCTAGAGATGGCGCTTCTGTGGTTGGAAAGGTTCATCCTGCTATCGTCACACCATATGAGTCGAAACGACTAAAAGGACGCCTCATTCATTTTCCATACAGCTCTTGGGATTCCTATTTCCGTAAGTTTGATAAATACACGAAACTAGCAGCGGAAAAATATTTGGCTGAAGGAAAAAGTTGCAATTTCGTTCAGGATATATTGCTTCGTCCCTTGTGGGCCTTTTTCAAGGTCTACTTCATCAATCGGGGTTTCTTAGATGGGAAGTTGGGATTCATTTTTTCTGTGAACCATTACTTCTACACAATGGCAAAGTACGTGAGGTACTACTACCTGAAAAATTACGGCGGGAAAATTTAACCGATAAAGCAAAGGGGCTCCGAAAGGAGCCCCCACTACCTCTACCGATCCTCTGTCGGCAAGAAGATACGTTTGTCGCCATCCAAGCGTCTAGCTACGCTCAGCACAGTCGGGATCCGTTTGAGCGCTCGCATGATGTGCATCAAGTGCAGTCGGCTTCGAACCTGAATCATCAGATTCAAAGATTCTTTACCTTCTTTATTAGGCTCAACGTTGACCCCCACAATAGCCGATCCAGCAGAACTGAGTTCTGTGGCGACTGAAGCCAATGTTGCCCGATCATCGGTGATTTCCAGATCCAGCGGCACAAAGAAACGAGCCTCCTCGGCGCTTTCTGCTTGCCACGCCAACGGCATCCAACGTTGCGGGGCATTTTGCCGTCCGCGCGCAACGTGTTCGCAGTCAGCGCGATGTACGGAAAGCCCATGTCCTTTGCGCATGAAGCCCCAAATGTTGTCGCCGGGTACGGGATGGCAACAGGTCGCTAACTGAACGGCCATACCTTCTGTGCCTCGGATGGTCACCGTGGTTTCACTTGCAGGATGTTCCGGTTTTTTTACCTGTAGCAGAGTCTTGATTTGACCGATGATGCCGGCTGCCGGCATGTGCCCCAGACCAATATCAATGTAGAGTTGTTCGCGCGTTCCGATGGATGCATCGCGGAGCACTTCACGCCAAATGGGTTCGGGAATAGCCTGAAGATTGAGCTGTGCTTCTTGGGCTGCCTTGGCAAGCACTTTACGCCCCAGAGCTTCCGACTCTTCAGGATTGCGTGTGCGTAGATATTGGCGAACCTCAGCACGAGCTTTACCGCTGCGCACAAAGCTGATCCACTGGGGATCGGGTTCTGCATCGGGCGCTGTGATGATCTCGACCATGTCGCCGTTTTTGAGCGGCGTTGACAACGGTTGCTGCTCTCCATTGATGCGACAACCGATTGCCTTGTTGCCGACATCGGTGTGAATCTGATAGGCAAAGTCAACAGGGCAAGAGCCTTGCGGCAAGCTCACGATCTTGCTTCTCGGAGTGAAGACATAGACGCGATCCGGGAAGAGGTCGATCTTGATGTTTTCAAGGAACTCACTGCTGTCAGCACTGGTACGTTGAATTTCCATCAGACTTTGCAGCCAGGATTTCACCATGTTCTGGATACCGCTGGTATCCATGCTGTCGTTGTAGATCCAGTGAGAAAGAATGCCCATCTCGTCAATGCGGTGCATTTCTTCCGTGCGAATCTGGTACTCGACAGGGGTGCCGTAAGGACCGATAACGGTTGTATGAAGACTTCGGTAACCGTTTGCTTTCGGGATCGCAATGAAGTCCTTGAAGCGATTGTGAACAGGTTTATAGAGCTGGTGTAAGGCGCACAAAGTGAGATAGCACTCTTCGCGTGTACGAACAATTACACGAAAGCCGTATATATCTAGAACATCGGAGAAGGAAGCATGCGTGTCACGCATGCGGTTGTATATGCCGTAGATGGTCTTATCTCTTCCTTGGACTTGAGCCACAATGCCGCATTTGGGTAACGCTGAACGTGTTTCACGCAAAATACGTTCCAGAACAGCCTTGCGATTTCCTCGCGTGAGAATCACGTTTTCACGAAGAATTTCGTAACGACGCGGGTAGTGGTTGAAGAAGGACAACTCTTGCAGTTCGCGGAAAACGGTATTGAGCCCTAGACGGTGCGCAATCGGCACATATATTTCCAACGTTTCTTTGGCGATGCGGCGACGTTTGTCCGGACGCATCACCCCGAGGGTGCGTAGGTTGTGCAGACGGTCGGCAAGCTTCACAAAGATCACGCGCACATCGCGGCTCATAGCAAGCAGCATCTTGCGGAAGCTTTCGGCTTGAGCAATTTCGTTGGACGAAAAGCGTAACTTATCGAGTTTGCTCACGCCGTCGACGAGTTCAGCTACTTCCACGCCAAAACGCTCCACCATTTCAATTTTGGCGACAGGCGTATCTTCGAGCACATCGTGCATGAGGCCGGCGCAAATGGTGGTGGAGTCAAGACGCCACTCAGCCAGAATGTTTGCCACAGCCAGAGGATGCGTGATGTACGGCTCGCCGGATTTGCGGAATTGCCCCAGATGCGCATCGTCGGCGTACATGAATGCTTGACGAACGCGTTCTACGTCTGCTTTAGAAAGAAACTGACTGCAACGGGCGAGCAGTTCGGAAGAGGTGACGACTTTGGTGACTTTCTCGACAGGAGAAAAGAGAGGAAGGTCGGCTTCCTGACCGACAATGTCGTCGGCACGAGCGTCCAGATAGGCGGCATCGTAGTCGTCTTCATCGGACTGACCGACATGAGGGTGTTGAGGTCGAATGATGCCGGGCAGAGGCGTTGCCGGGGCTGTTTGAGGGGCGGTAAACAGCATAGGACCTTTTCCGAAAAATGATTAAAAATAAAAAAGCGCTGCCCAAATAGTTTTATAGGATAGGCAGCGCTTGGTTTCGCTTGCGGGCAACGCAACGGTTGTCCGTTGCCCGAGTGAAGCAAGAAATTAGGAAACGCGTTCCAGCATTTCGCGCGACACACTGCCCTGCGCAATTTCGCGCAGAGCGATCACGGTGTTTTTGTCCTTAGCATCAACGCGCGGTGCGTGACCGTCGTTGAGCTGACGAGCGCGGTAAGCCGCGCAAAGAACCATTTCAAAACGGTTCGGAATCTTTTTCATGCAATCTTCAACAGTAATGCGTGCCATTTTCTTTTTACAAAAGTAGGAAATCGTTGCTGCGGGGTAGAGATCAGACGGGGACGCCGAGCGAGATGAACTGTTCACGATGGCGCGCGGCCTGATTTTTGAAATTCAGGCGCGAAGCTGTCACTACGGAGATCAGTTGCGACAAAGCAACGTCAAAGCTGTCGTTAATTATAACGAACTCAAATTCAGGAGCGTGGGCAATTTCCGCTCCGGCCCCCATCAGACGGCGAGTGATGGTGGCTTCGCTGTCGGTGCCGCGTTTGTGCAGACGTGCTTCTAGAGCGTCAATGGAAGGCGGCAGAATGAAGATGCCCACAGTACCTTCAAATTGAGAACGTACCTGCCGGGCTCCCTGCCAGTCAATTTCCAGCAAAACGTCTTTACCCGCAGCCATTCGCTGCTCAATCCAAACGCGGCTTGTGCCGTAGTAGTTGCCATGCACAAGGGCGGACTCGAGAAATTCGCCGCGTGCTTTGCGCTCTTCAAACTCATTGACGGAAATAAAGTGATACTCGCGACCGTTAACTTCGCCTGGGCGCGGAGCACGCGTAGTGTGGGAAATCGACAGCTCAATCTCAGAGTCGCGCTCGAGGAGTGCTTTAACCAGTGAGCTTTTGCCGGCTCCGGAGGGGGCTGTAACCATAAAGAGACGACCGGCGTGAGAGGTATTTTTCTGAACGGGACTGTGAGACATAAACGCGGGATCCATGCTGTGAAATTCGGCAGAGTGGCTATCGATTGAGAGTTTTCTGAAAGTGGGCTTATTTTAGCCGTTGACGGGGCAAAGAGCGGATGCGCGTACAGGAGCTGTATTTAAGAACGAGAGCGTTGCCGATATACTTGCACTGCTTGCGAAATTTCCCATTTTTTCGCAAATGGCGCCTTATTTTTCATTAACAGTGATCTCTTGCCAAGACCAGATTTTGGCGGGAGGTTTCTTCCTTTGCGTTTCCAGCTATGAAATACCACTTCCCGATCGTCATCATTGACGAGGATTACCATTCGGAAAACGTTTCCGGTCTTGGCATTCGCGACCTTGCACAAGCCATCGAAGCGCAAGGGCAGGAGGTCAGTGCCGTTACGACTTTTTCTGACCTCTCGAGTCTTGCGCGTCAAGCGAGTCGCACGTCAGCTTTTATCGTGAGTCTTGATGACGATGATTTTTCCGATACCGGCGAAGAAAACGAAGCCATTGCGGAATTGCGCGCCTTTGTGCATCAAGTGAGAAGCTCTAATCCGGACGTGCCGATATTCCTGTACGGAGAAACGAAGACCGCACCGTCCATCCCGAATGATGTGCTGCGCGAACTGCATGGTTTCATCCATATGTTTGAAGACACGCCCGAATTTGTGGCGCGTTACATCGTTCGTGAAGCTCGTCAATATCTGGAAAGCTTGCCGCCGCCGTTCTTCCGTGCGTTGACGCACTATGCGGCTGACAGCTCCTATTCTTGGCACTGCCCGGGGCATTCGGGGGGCGTGGCTTTTCTAAAAAGTCCTGTGGGTCAGATGTTCCACCAGTTCTTCGGTGAGAACATGCTTCGAGCCGACGTTTGCAACGCTGTGGAAGAACTTGGTCAGCTACTTGACCATACTGGGCCTGTTGCAAAATCCGAACAAAACGCAGCGCGTATTTTTGGTTGTGACAATCTTTTCTTTGTGACCAACGGTACGTCCACGTCAAATAAGATCGTCTGGAACTATACGGTGGCACCGGGCGACATCGTGATTGTGGACCGTAATTGCCACAAGTCGATTTTGCACGCGATCACCCTGACGGGAGCTATCCCTGTGTTCCTGATGCCCACGCGCAACCATTACGGCATCATCGGACCGATTCCGCGTTCCGAATTCGATTGGGAAACGATCCAAGAGAAAATCGCCAAGAATCCGCTGATCAAGAATAAGAATGCCAAGCCGCGCATTATGACGATCACGCAGTCGACGTACGACGGCATTGTCTATAACGATGAAGTGATCAAGGAAAAGCTCGACGGCAAGGTGGACATCCTTCATTTTGACGAGGCCTGGTTGCCGCATGCGGCATTTTCGCCTTTCTACAGCGACATGCACGCCATTGATCGCAACAAGCCGCGCACCAAGAAGAGCATGGTTTTTGCGACCCACTCGACGCACAAGCTCTTAGCCGGTATTTCCCAGGCAAGTCAAATCTGCATTCAGGATTCCGAAACGGAAAAACTTGACCGCTCCAGTTTCAACGAAGCATTCATGATGCATACGTCGACGTCGCCGCAGTACGCGATTATTGCAAGCTGCGACGTGGCAGCAGCCATGATGGAGGGACGTGCAGGCAAGGCTCTTGTTGAAGAGTCCATTGCCGAAGCCGTGTATTTCCGTCGAGCGATGCGAGAAGTCGGCAAAAACTACGACGACTGGTGGTTCACCGTTTGGGGACCGGAAAAGTTGCCGAGCGAGGGTTTCGGCACACAGAAAGACTGGATGTTGCACGCCAACGAAAGCTGGCATGGGTTCGGACCCGTGGCAGAAGGCTTCAACATGCTCGATCCCATCAAGGGCACGATCGTGACGCCGGGGTTGTCTGTGGAAGGGGACTTCTCCGAAACGGGTATTCCTGCAGCGGTTGTGACGAAGTACCTGGCAGAGCACGGCATCATTGTTGAAAAGACGGGGCTTTATTCGTTCTTCATCATGTTCACGATCGGCATCACGAAGGGCCGTTGGAACACGATGGTGACGGAACTGCAGCAGTTCAAGGATGCATACGACGCCAATTCGCCGCTGTACCGTGTGATGCCGCGGTTCCTCTCTGAGTTCCCGCACTATGAAGGTATGGGGTTGCGTGATCTCTGCCAGAGCGTGCATGAGGTATATCGCGATTATGACGTGGCACGTTTGACCACGCAGATGTACACCTCTGAAATGATCCCCGCAATGCGTCCGACCGATGCATATGCCAAGTTCGCACACGGCGAAATTGATCGTTTGCCAATTGACTCTTTGGAAGGGCGTATCTCTGCTGTGTTGTTGACTCCCTATCCGCCGGGAATCCCGCTCTTGGTGCCGGGCGAGCGCGTCAATTCCAAGATTGTTGAATATTTGCGCTTTGCGCGCGACTTCACGCGCCGCTTCCCAGGTTTTGAAAGCGACGTTCACGGTCTCGTAAAGGTCAAGCAGCCGGACGGCACGATTAAGTACATGCTCGACTGTGTGCGCGAAGACTGATTGCTAAAACTACCACTAAACGAAAAATAGAAAAATGGCTTTGGATCTGGTGATTTTCAATGAAACCCCTGTGACGATTCTCAAGGTGCAGGGGGCAGAAAAGTTTTTGGCTCGACTTTTGACGAGTGATGTCACAAAGCTTGCTGTGGGCGGCGTAGAGCGCTCGGTGGCAATGAACGCTACCGGCGGTGTGCTGGGCACGCCCTGGGTTGCGCGCCCAGCCACTGATGCCTACGAAATCATTCTTGCGGGTGACGAAACAGATGCCCTTCAAGCCTGGATTCGTCAGGTGAGCGTAGCCTTTGAGGCGGAAGTGGGCGTTGAAGCGCTTGCCGGCTTCTACTTTGTCGGCAAGCTTCCGATTGATGGCATATCCCTCCAGCCGGGACATATTGTGGAGAGCCTCGGCATTCGCTTCATTGATATGGGATGGATGTGTCTGGCGATTGGCCCCGAAGCCAACATCAAGGCGTTGAGTGACAACCTCATCAAGGCCGGAGCAAAGAAAGGTGAACAGACTGGATGGGATGCGTTGCGAATCTTTGCGCGCGAACCTGCAGCCGGACTTGAACTTGACGAAAGCTCCAGCCCGCTTGAAACCGGTCTTGAAGGTGCTTTGAATTTCGATGATCCGGATCGTATCTTTATCGGTCGAGCCCTGACGGAAGCTCGTTTCAAGGCCGGCAATTATGACCGTATGCAGTTGGTGGCCTTTGATGTAGCTTTCGATCCGGCGTTGCTTGTTGAAGTTCCCTACATTGTGCTCAACGGCACGCAATATCCTTGCACATCGATTGCCCGCGTTCCCGAAGGGCCATTTACAGTGGCATTGGTGCGCTTGCCGCAGGAGGTGAAGATCGGCGATCGTGTGCCCGTGGATGTCAAAACCGACCCGCGCACGCACTGTGAAGCAGCATTGGTTGTGGACAAGCAGATCTAATCGAGATGAGCAATATGGCTGCCAGCGTTTTTGAAATGTTCAAGCTCGGGGTCGGTCCGAGCTCGAGTCATACCGTCGGACCGATGCGAGCTGCGCTGTTGTTTGTGCAAGAACTTCAGAAAAAGGAACTTTTGCCACAAACAGAGCGCGTGGTTTGCGAGTTGATGGGAAGCCTGGGCGCCACAGGCCGAGGCCATGCTACCGACAAGGCTGTGATCCTCGGGTGGGCAGGCAAAGCTCCGGCAACTGTTACTGGTAAAGAATCTGTAGAGATTCCTCGACAGGCCGAAGAAGATCATGTGCTTAATCTTGCAGGAATCAAGAGCATTGCTTTTGATTCTGACCGAGACATGATTTTTTCGGCTGACAAGGTTTGCGCATTTCATACTAACGCGATGGATTTGGCGGCATTGGACGGGCAAGGCGATTGCCTGTTGTGTCGTCGTTACTATTCCGTGGGCGGTGGCTTCATTGTGGCCGGTAGCGAGCACGATCCCGATGTACCCAATGAGCCTGTAGCTGTCACCAAGAGCAAAACTCAGCCGTTACCTTACGTATATCGCAACGGTACGGAACTTCTTGAACTGGCCATAAAAAACAATCTGTCGTTTGCCCAGATTGCACGTGTTAACGAACGCGTGCATTACACCGATGAAGAGATCAACAAGGAGCTTGATGCCGTTTGGGATGCGATGAACGATTGCATCAACCGAGGCTTGGAAACAGAAGGCCCGATGCCCGGACCATTTGCCGTCAAGCGTCGTGCCAAGCATCTGGCACAACGGTTGAAAAACGTCAACTCAGCTTCCGATCCCTTGAGTGTTCTGGATTGGATCAACGCATGGGCTTTTGCTGTCGGAGAAGAAAACGCTTGCGGAGGACGCGTGGTAACGAGTCCCACCAACGGTGCTGCGGGTGTGATTCCAGCAGTGCTTCGCTATTACCGCACGTTTATCCCCGGAGCTAATCCTGAAGGCATTCGTGAGTTTTTGCTCACTGCAGGCGCCATTGGCCTTCTTTACAAGAGCAACGCCTCTATTTCAGGTGCCGAAGTCGGTTGCCAAGGTGAAGTAGGTGTTGCCTGCTCAATGGCTGCCGGAGCGTTAGCCGCAGTATTGGGTGCTAATCCGAGACAAGTGGAAAATGCCGCAGAAATTGGCATGGAACATTGTCTGGGTCTTACGTGTGACCCCGTAGCAGGCCAAGTGCAAATTCCCTGTATCGAACGCAATGCCGTAGCAGCAGTCAAGGCTGTTAATGCCGCTCGTTTAGCTCTTGCTGGGGACGGTAGTCATTTTGTAAGTCTCGATGCAGTCATGCAGACCATGTTTGAAACAGGCAAAGACATGCAATCAAAATACCGTGAAACAAGCCGTGGAGGTTTGGCTGTTAATATCGTAGAGTGTTAAGAGTACATAAGAAGGTTGGTTAAAAATGAAGAAAGTTGTACATATCGCATTTTGCACAAACAGCCAGTATGTTCCCTATGTGGGGGTGGCGATAAAATCGCTAATTATGAATTCCTCTAAGGATATTATATATAAGATTCATATTTTGCATGCGGGAATTGCTTTTTATCAGCAGGGTGAGCTTGAGTTTGTTTGTAACTGTGTTTCCAATATTGAGCTCAATTTTATCGATGTGAGTTCTTATTTTGATAAACATGCTTCTATGTATGTTAGTGGACGCCAATCTGTTGCTGCCTATTGGAGGTTTTTTCTGCCAGAGTGTTTGTCCGATGTGGATAAAGTGATATATCTTGATGGTGATTTGATAGTGCTGGATGATTTATCGAAATTGTATGATGAAAATATTGAGGGGTATGCGTTGGGGGCATGTTTGGATTGGGGAGTTGTATATTCAAATAATAAAACCCACTCAAATTCGGAGAGGGAATATATGGAGAGTTTGGGTCTAAAAGACTATCGAAAATATGTTAATTCAGGGGTAATGTTAATTAATTTGGATGTTTGGAGAGAGGAAAAAATAGGTGATAAATTAATTTCTGTCGCTACGGAACATAAATTCGCTTTGCATGACCAAGACGCTATAAATGTGCTGCTGGGTGAGCGTATAAAATTGATAAATTGCAAGTGGAATTTTTTGATTCCGTCCAAAAGGGATTTGTATCCGATAGGAATAGAGCGCCTGTTAGAAAGCATGATAAGAGAGTTTAAATTTTCGATAATTCACTATGCGGGAAAGAATAAGCCTTGGTTGGATGATTGCTGTTTATTGAGAAGTGTGTGGGTGGTGATTGCTAGAAATACTCCATTCTTCGCTGGTGATTTGCTTAATCCTATGTCGCAAGTAGAGATTTCTATCTATCAAAGAAAATTAAAGAGATTTGGTCAAAAACTAGAGAAGTTTTTGATTCCAGATATCGTTCATAGGGTAAAGAGGATGCTTAAGGCTGGAAACAAACGCGAGGACAAAAAATAATATAATCGTGCATGATTAACTTATGCCCCTATCTAACTTTTATTAGCAAAGCGCCTGTAATTCTATCGTACAGTATTTTTATGATCTTGTTTTTGAGCATGTAAAAAAGATCTCTAAGGACTATTTCAATTCGACGAGCTGTTGTCGCAGCACTTCTACAAAAAGGACATCCAGAAACTCGAGCAGGAAATATTGCAAAAATAGAGTGCTTCATACTATTTGAACTTTTCAAAATTTTCATCAGTAATGCTTTTTGAAAATACAATGTAAATGTGCTCCGGTTGGTTTCAAGTTGGTTCAAGAAGCACTAAGCGACAAACGATCACACAAGTAAGTGTGCCAGAATGGCAGATCTGAATTTCGTTGATGTGTCTAAACAGCGTTAGATGTGTGTAGATATATATTACGGATATGGAAGCTGTTTTTTTGTGAGTTAATTACACATTTGCAAGCTGATTGTTATGATTTTTATGTTTAACATGAGGCCAAGGTAATTGATCAGTTTTAGGAGAGGGCAAAGCATTGTAAAGTAAAGGTTGCTTTTCGTTGATGTCGGCTACTAAATCAAGGAAATACGGTATTTTTTAGCGTTGATATCAGGTACGTGTTTCGTTGTATCGAATAATCTCTTGGCGAGGGGCGGTTTGTTGGAAGAAAAGATTTGAGCTAAATTCAATATTTCTCTGATACATCTTGTGGACAACATATGTCGTTTCGGTCAGACTGTTCAGAGGGTGCTGAGGAAGTTGGATTGTTACCGTTGCAGAGTGGAACATAGTAGCAAAATATGACTATAAAGAATTAAAAAAGCTCAGTATGATTGAAATTGCAATGCTAGGTGTGCCTTGTGTAAAACATTTATTATGATAAAGACTTTATATAGTGCAGTCATTTATTTCACAACTCGCAGTCTAAAATAAACCGTGAACTCAAAAAAAATCTATCTCCGCAGCTTTGGCTGCCAAATGAACGACTATGACTCCGCTCGCATCATTGATCTGATGCGCGAGCATGGATATGAGCGTACCGCTCAGCCTGAAGACGCAGATCTGTTAGTTGTCGTTACCTGTTCGATCCGAGAAAAAGCTCAGGAAAAGACCTTCTCGGATCTGGGCAGACTGAGAGAACTCAAAAAAGAAAAACCGTCCATGCGTATTGCCGTGGGTGGTTGTGTTGCCAGCCAAGAAGGCAAGCGTATCCTTTCACGTTCGCCTTGGGTTGACGTGGTCTTTGGTCCCCAGACGTTGCATCGCTTGCCTGAGCTTCTTGCTGAACGAGAACGTACAGGCAAACCTCAGGTAGATATCGAGTTCCCTGAAATCGAGAAATTCGATTGCTTACCGGCTCCGACAGCTACTGGAGCCACGGCCTTCGTTTCTGTAATGGAAGGTTGCAGCAAGTACTGTTCCTACTGCGTGGTGCCCTATACGCGTGGCGAAGAAATCAGCCGTCCTTTGATGGACGTGTTGGTGGAATGTGCGCATCTGGCTAGTCAAGGTGTAAAAGAAATTACGTTACTGGGTCAAAACGTCAATGCCTATTGCGGTCGTGGTACTGACGGAAATTCTGTGGATTTTGCGGCACTGTTGGAGTACGTGAGCGAAATTCCCGGTATTGAGCGCATTCGTTACACCACAAGTCATCCCAAGGAATTCTCGGATCGCTTGATCGAAGCCTACGGAAGACTGCCCAAGTTGGCTAACCATGTGCATTTGCCAGTGCAAAGCGGTTCCGACCGAATTCTGAGCGCCATGAAGCGCGGGTATACGCATGAGTGGTACCTCGGACGAATAGCAAAATTGCGTGCCGTACGACCGGACATCAGTATCGCAACGGACTTCATCGTGGGTTTCCCGGGGGAGACGGAGGAAGACTTCAATGAGACGATGCGATTGATTAGTGAAGTCGGCTTTGACGCAAGCTTCTCATTTGTCTATTCCGCACGTCCTGGTACGCCTGCCGCATCTTATAAAGACGACACACCGCAAGATGTTAAGCTCAAGCGACTGCAACATCTTCAGTCTGTGATTGATGCTAAGGCAACGGAAATTTCCCAATCCATGCTCGGCCGAGTTGAACGTTGCCTGGTGTTTGGCAAAGCGAAAAAAGGTGAAGGTCTTTTATCGGCCCGTACGGACAACAACCGTGTGGTGAACTTTAAGGGCGACGAGTCGCTCATCGGTCAGATGGCAAATATCCGTATCACTGAGGTCTATCCTCATACGTTGGGCGGCGAGTTGGCCTAAAAACAAAAGGAAACATGAAAAAAGACTTGAAGGATTTTGTCTATATCTTTGAGGCAACGGCTGGCGAGCTTGCCATGCTCGTCGGACCTCTTGACGAAAATCTTCGCCAGATCGAAACGGCGTTCGATGCCAAGATCTTTCGCCGAGGAAATAACTTCCGCATTGCCGGAGCGGAGGCGCCAAAGGCTTTTGCCGTTTTGCAGGCCTGCGCAGCCCGTGTTCATGCGGGTGAAGAGATTTCCGTCAACGACGTTCAGATGGCTATACTCAGCGAACAGACTGGTTCGAGCATTGATGACGATGAAGCGTTCATGCTCAAAACTCGTCGAGCAGGTCTCCAGCCGCGCACGCCCAACCAGAAAAAGTACTTGCGGGCCATTATGCAGACCGATGTGGTCTTCGGGGTCGGACCTGCTGGCACCGGGAAAACATATCTGGCTGTCGCAGCTGCAGTAGACGCCTACGAGCGTGACGCGGTCGAGCGCATCATCCTCACGCGTCCTGCTATTGAAGCAGGAGAGCGCCTTGGTTTCTTACCCGGCGATCTGGTGCAGAAAGTGGATCCGTATTTGCGCCCGCTTTATGACGCACTATTTGATCTCTTCGGGTTTGAAAAGACGCAACGGTTGATTGAAAAACAGATCATTGAGATTGCGCCGCTTGCCTTCATGCGTGGGCGTACGCTCAACAATGCTTTTGTGATTTTGGATGAAGCGCAAAACACAACGCCCGAGCAGATGAAGATGTTCCTGACGCGTATCGGCTTTGGAACCCGCGCCGTGATCACGGGGGATGCGACACAGGTGGACTTGCCTAAAGGAGTAAAAAGTGGTCTCGCACACGCCTGCAATGTGCTTGAAGACGTGCGAGGCATTTCCATCGTGCGCTTCACAACGGAAGACGTCGTTCGCCATCCTTTGGTTGGTGCAATTGTGAGGGCATACGAGAAGGCCGAAAAAGCGGCTGAAGCTGCCGTCCAGGAACGTCGAGAAGCAGCTCGTCTGGCGAAGGAAGAGAAACATGGCAAAGAAGAAAATAACGCTTGAGATCGAATTCGAACGTACGGACGATACTTCAAAGCGTCTTCCTACAAGAGCGGACATGACGCGGTGGGTTCAAGCGGCACTTTCTGTTTCGGCAAAGTTCTGCGTGCGTTTCGTGGGGCAGGAAGAAGGACACGACCTTAATAAAACCTACAGAGGAAAAGACTACGCAACAAATGTTCTGACCTTCGACTACCAACACGAACCGACAGCTGAAGCCGACATCGTGATTTGCACGCCGGTCTTGGAGCGCGAAGCAAAGGAACAGAACAAAACTTTCAGATCTCACCTCGCTCACCTTCTGGTGCATTCAACCTTGCACGCACAAGGCTGGGATCACGAGACGGATGAAGAAGCCGAAGCCATGGAAGCCCGAGAACGAGAGATTATGAAGACGCTGGGGTTCCCTGATCCTTATTCGGACAGAGCCCGTGCTCACTGACAGTTCAGGGATTGAGGGAAGGGCTGATTGCAAGGAAGACTGGCAACATCAATGGTTGTCAAACACTTTCGATGTAGTAACGCAAAGCTAATCTGATTGCCTTGAAACCAGGTTTCTACCAGGACTCCGCGATGGATGGTTGCACAGCATCCTTTCCCCCAATCGACTAAAATCACCTAATTCTTTTGTCCAGACGCGTCTTCGTGTTCTCATGTCGAGACCGGGCGCTTCAACTTTTTAGAACCATGATTACCTTTCAGGAAGTGATCCTGCGTCTGCAGGAGTATTGGAACAAACAAGGCTGTGCCCTGTTGCAGCCGATTGACATCGAAGTCGGGGCTGGTACCTCGCACACGGCCACGTTCCTACGTGCCCTCGGTCCCGAACCGTGGCGCGCCGCCTATGTGCAGCCGTCCCGTCGCCCGAAGGACGCCCGCTACGGCGAAAACCCCAACCGCCTGCATCAGCACCATCAGTATCAGGTTGTGCTCAAGCCCTCTCCCGTCAACATCGTTGACCTGTATCTGGGCAGCCTTCGCGCGTTGGGTATCGACACTTCGGTGAACGATATCCGCTTCGTGGAAGACAACTGGGAAAACCCGACGCTCGGCGCCTGGGGCCTGGGCTGGGAAATTTGGATGAACGGCATGGAAGTCACGCAGTTCACGTACTTCCAGCAGGTGGGCGGTCTGGAATGCAAGCCGATTACGGGCGAAATTACCTATGGCCTGGAACGCCTCACGATGTATCTGCAAAACTGTGACAACGTCTTTGACCTGGTCTATACCAAGTGGAAGGACGGTCTCGGTCAGGAACACACGCTCACCTACGGGGACGTGTTCCACCAGAACGAAGTTGAGCAGAGTAAGTACAACTTCGAAGCGAGCGATCCTGAAAAGCTCTTCAAGCAGTTCGACTACTTCGAGAGCGAAGCCAAGCGCCTGATGGAACTTGAATTGGCACTTCCTGCTTATGAAATGGTTCTCAAGGCCGGTCACACGTTTAACCTTCTGGACGCACGCGGCGCCATTTCGGTAACCGAACGCGCCGCCTACATTGCCCGTATTCGCAACTTCAGTCGCGCCGTGGCGCAGAGCTACTACGACTCGCGCGAACGCCTGGGCTTCCCGATGCTCAAGGCATAAGTCATTTACCAGTTTGTCGCGAGAGAAGATAAAAAATGAAGAGCTTATTTGTTGAACTGCAGACCGAAGAGCTCCCGCCTAAGGCTCTCAAAAAGTTGTCCGAAGCATTCGCCGCCGGCGTACACAAGTCACTTGCCGCACAGTCGATGCTCACTGAAGCAAGTACGGTCAAGGCCTACGGCGCACCCCGCCGCATGGGCGTTTTGATTACCGAAGTGCTCGAAAAGAGCCCGGACAAGGAATTCGAACAGCGTCTCGTGCCGGTGCGCGTGGGTCTGGACGCCGAAGGCAAGCCCACGGCTGCCCTGACGAAGAAGATGGCGGCGTTGGGCATTACGGCGGATGTTTCTGAACTCAAGCGCGTCAACGACGGCAAAAACGAACAGCTGGTATACACGGGCATTCGTGCCGGTGTGGCCGTCAAGGACGCCCTGCAGAAGGCCCTTGAAGACGCCGTCAAGGCCTTGCCGATCCCGAAGGTGATGAACTATCAGCTCGCCGATGGTGTGACGACGGTGCAGTTCGTGCGCCCTGTCAAGCATCTGGTGGCGCTCTATGGCGAGGACATTGTGGACGTTGAAATGTTCGGTCTTAAGGCCGGCCGCACTACGATGGGCCACCGCTTTGAAAGCGCGGGCGAAATCGACATCGCTTCAGCCGACGCCTACGAAGAGACGATGCGCGAAACGGGCCACGTGATGGCCGACTATGCCGCACGCCGCGAAATGCTCGTCAAACTGCTGCACGAAGCCGCAGAAAAAGCCGGCGGCACGCTCATCGCGCCCGAAGATCTGATTGATGAGGCCAATTCGCTTACCGAATGGCCGGTGGTTTACGTTTCCGAATTCGAAGAAAAGTTCCTGGCCGTTCCGGAAGAATGCTTGATTCTGACGATGCAGACCAATCAGAAGTACTTCCCGATGCGTGACGCTCAGGGCAAGCTCATGAACCGCTTCTGCCTGGTTTCGCACATTCATGCGACCGACGGCGGCAAGGAAATCGTCGCCGGCAACGCTCGCGTGGTGCGCGCTCGTTTGGCTGATGCTGAATTCTTCTATAAGCAGGACTGCCAGACGACGCTCGAAAGCCGCGTTCCCGGTTTGTCTCACGTCGTGTACCACAACAAGCTCGGCAGCCAGGGCGAACGCATGCTGCGCGTCAAGGCCATTGCGCGCGCCGTGGCCGAAAAGATCGGTGCTGACCCCGTCAAGGCCGAACGCGCCGCAGAACTTGCCAAGGCTGACCTTCGCACCCTGATGGTGGGCGAATTCCCCGAACTGCAGGGCATCATGGGCGAATACTATGCCCGTCACGACGGCGAAGCCGAGGAAGTGGCGCAGGCTGTTTCTCAGCACTACCTGCCGCGCTTTGCGGGCGATGTGCTCCCCGATGGTCCCGTAGCAACGGCACTTGCCATTGCCGACAAGCTTGAAACCTTGGCCGGCATGTTCGGCATCGGCCAGATGCCCACCGGCGACAAGGATCCGTTCGCGCTGCGCCGTCACGCTCTGGGCGTGTTGCGCATGCTGATCGAAAAGAACCTCACGGTGAAGCTCGACGAACTTGTGGCGATCGCCTTTGCGGTAGAAACGAAAGTCGAGGGTGTGACGGACGCTTCCGAAGCTCTGACGCACTTCTTCTTTGATCGCTTGCGCGTGATGATGCGCGAAGCCGGCTACACGGCTCAGGAAGTCGATGCAGTGCTTGCCAAGCACGACACCGATCTGGCTCAGACGCCCAAGAAGCTTGCCGCCGTGCACAAGTTCATGCAGCTTCCGGAATCCGCAAGTCTTGCTGCCGCCAACAAGCGCATCGCCAACATTCTCAAGAAGTCGGCCGATGTCCAAACCGGTGAGGTGGATAAGGAACTGTTGGTTGAAGAGGCTGAAAAGCGTCTGCACGACGTTTTGGGCGATCATGAACCCATCGCCAAGCTCTTCTACGAGAAGGGCGAATACGAAGGCATGCTCGCAACGCTCACGCCTTTGAAGGACCCCGTCGACGCATTCTTTGCCGACGTGATGGTCAACAGCGAAGACGAAAAGCTGCGTCTCAATCGCCTGGCACTCCTAAAGCGCCTCTATTTGCTCATGAACCGAGTGGCCGAACTCTCGCGTCTGGCCATCTGACGAGGCTCTGAGTCCTAGAGCGAACAAAACCGGCAGAGAGCCTTCTTTGCGGAAGGTGCTGCCGGTTTTGTCATCAAGGGGCTCGGCAACGTCACCACTCATTTGAAGCAAAAAACGAAGAAAACGGACATAAACGCTATGCATACGCTTCGCGGCTGGATTTTTTATCTTTGGTTTTCCATCACGTTGATTCCGGCGGCCACGACCGTGTTGCTGCTGTGGCCCTTTGCGAGCGCAGAATTTCGCTACAACAAAGTGGCCTTGGTGTGGTGCCGCCTGATGGTCAATTCGCTGCGTGCGATCTGCGGTGTTCAATACCGAGTCATCGGTTTGGAAAACCTTCCCAAGTCGTCCGAAGTGCCCGTGGTGGTTTTGAGCAAACACCAGTCGGCCTGGGAAACGCTCTTTTTGCCGCTGATCCTCGGCAATCCGGCGGGCTTTGTCTACAAAAAGAGCTTGCACATGATTCCGTTTTTCGGCTGGGCCCTAAAGAGCATGCGCATGATCGCCATTGACCGCAAGGAAGGGCGCAGTGCTTACCAGCTCTTTTTGGAGCGCGGCCGCGCGTTTGTCAAACGCGGCTGGTGGGTGCTTCTTTTCCCTGAGGGCACGCGCACCAAGCCGGGCGACAAAAACACGGTCTACAAAACGGGCGGGGCGCGCTTTGCCATTTCCGTGGGTGCATCCGTGGTTCCCATTGCGCTCAATTCCGGCCGCTGCTGGCCGCGTAACAGTGTGGCCAAACATCCGGGACTGATTACCGTGAGCGTCGGCCCCGTCATCTCAACCGAAGGCAAGACCGCGCACGAACTCAACGAAGAAGTGCGCAACTGGATTGAAGCCGAAATCGAACGCTTTGAGTCCGAATCCGGCAAGTAATCGAAATGCAGTCGTCCGACCGACTTGAGCGCCGCGCAGAATTGCTGGAACTTGCGCGCCGCAGCTGTTGGGACAATGTGGTGCGCGGGCGCTTCAAGTACCTGCGCGTATCGGTGCGTGAGGGCCGCGTGCGCGTTTCTTGTCCGACGCGCGTAGGTCAGAGTGAACTTACTCGCTTTATCGAAGCCAATCTCGAGAAAGTCGCGACCTGGATGTATCAGCAAAAAATCATGCTCGAAAACCGTCGCAAGGCAAACCCCTTGAGCGCACTGCTTTGCGACGGAGGGCGCGTTGCCTATGAAGGAAACGTGCTCACTTTGCGATGTGATCCCAACATTGACCGCACGCGAATTTCTGAAGATGCCAAGGAGCTTTGCGTCAAGCTTGCTGCAACTGCAAGACGCGAGGACGTTTCAGCCATTGTGCAGAAGTGGCTCAAGGCGCGCTTTGCGGAGCGCATGGCCGAGCGCGTTTCCTACTGGGTGAACAAAACCGGCCTGCAGCCCAAGAAGGTGTCGGCAAGCAACGCTAAGACGCTTTGGGGGAGTTGCTCGCGAAACGGAGCGATTCGACTCTCCTGTCGCTTGATCTGTCTGCCGCCCGCTGTTTTTGACTACATCATCGTGCACGAGCTTGTTCACCTGCGGCATTTTGATCACTCTCAAGCCTTTTGGGAGGAAGTGAACGCCATTTACCCGGAGACCCCGTCCGTTCGGCGGTATTTGAAAAACGTGCGCGCAGCCGATCTTTTCTGAGGTGCGCGGACTTTCAAAGGTGAAAAACAAAAGCGAAAACAAGGCTTTGACGAGATTTTGAGCGATGAAGAAACCTCGAAAACGGCGCCGTTGTGGTAGAGTGTTGGTGTAAAAGAGTGGGAAAAAGTGGGGATTTTTCTCGCTATCGGCTGCGGGGTTCTTCAAGTGCTTGATTCTCTTGAAGTTTTGCCCAAAGCGGCTTCGTCACGCACGATTTTCGTGCGTTTTTGTACAGGTTTGTGCCGTGTTTCAGGGGACTTCATTATTGTCGCTCGATGCCAAGGGTCGCATGACGATGCCAAGTCGTCACCGCGAGGCTCTTGCGTTGTCGTGCGCGCTTGAAGTGACCGTCACGCGCCACCCCGACGGGTGCCTGTTGATTTACCCCCGCAACCGCTGGGAAAAGAAGCGCGAAGCCATTGCGGCGCTTCCCTACAGCGCACGCTTTTTGCAGCGTATCGTGCTCGGCAGCGCCGTTGATCTCACGGTTGACAAGGCTGGCCGCGTGCTGATTCCTGCCGACCTGCGTACTCTCGCAGGTCTCGAGAAAGAAGTGGCCCTTGTCGGCATGGGCGAACACTTCGAGCTCTGGGACGCCAAGCGTCTTGCCAAGCTCGAAGAAGAGGCTGCGGCAGCCGGTTTTGAAGCCGCCGCCGGCGACTTTCAGTTTTAACGCTTGAGGGTAGGCAAACATGACCGAAATGACCGATTCTCAAGCGCTTCACCGTACCGTACTCCTGACTGAAGCGGCCGACGAAGTCAGCCGCGCGCACAACGGCATTTTCATTGATGCCACCTTCGGCCGCGGCGGGCACAGCCGCGCCGTTCTCTCGCGCATCGCCCCGGATGCGCGCCTCATTGCCTTTGACCGCGACCCGGAAGCGATCCGGGCGGCCGCTGCGATTGACGATCCCCGTTTTTCGATCGTGCACGCGCCTTTTTCCGAAATGAAGGAAAAACTTGCGGAACTTGGCGTTACGCAAGTCAACGGCATTCTGATGGATATCGGCGTCTCGAGCCCCCAAATCGACGAAGCCGACCGCGGTTTTTCATTTCGCATGGACGGACCGCTCGACATGCGCATGGATACGACCTGCGGATTGACGGCCGCGCAGTGGCTTGCGCAGGCGTCTGAGCCCGACATCGCTCGCGTCTTGCGCGACTACGGCGAAGAGCGCTTTGCCGGAAAGATCGCGCGCGCCATTTGCCGTACGCGTGAAGAAACCCCGATCGAGCGCACGGCGCAATTGGCTGATCTGATAGCCCGCACGGTTCCGAAAAACAAGAACGATTCGGCGCAGCATCCTGCCACGCGCAGTTTTCAGGCGATCCGCATCCAGGTCAACGGCGAACTTGACGAACTCAAGCGTGCGTTGTCAGCTGCCGGCAGCCTGCTGGCGCCCGATGGCGTCCTGGCGGTCATCAGTTTTCATTCGCTTGAAGACCGCATCGTCAAACGATTCTTGGATGCCGGTGCGCATCCGGACAAAGCCGTCGACTCCCGAATCGCTTTGCCGGCGGACGCCTTTGCGCCGGCGCTTTGGACCGATTTACGCCGCATCAAGCCCTCAGTCGAGGAGTGCGAAGCCAATCCGCGCGCCCGCAGCGCCGTTTTGCGTACGGCGCTGCGCACTGGGGCTCTCTGGAGCGAGCCCGCGACGGACGCCGACAAACGCAAGGGAGGGCGCCGATGACTCGCTCGCACACCTTGGCGTTTATTTCGGAGCGTTTCCTTTTTGTAGTGGCGCTCGTTTCGGCGATTGTTTTGATTCTGAGCGCGGGCGCTTTGGTGACGACGCAGTACCGAGTGCGTCTGCTTTTCGTGGAAATCGAGCGCGCCAACGATATGGCCAGAAAATTGGCCGATGACTCAAGCCAATTGGCGCTTGACCTTTCGAAGGCCGCGCTGCCCGCAGCCGTCTCGCGCCGCGCCGGTGAAATGGGCTTTATTGCCGCTGACGTTACCAACACGGTCTTGTTTGAAGTCGAGCCGCAGGTGCTGCTCAAAGAACACATGGAGGTGCGCAAATGACACCTTCTGCATTCTTTGAGCGCATTCGTTCGGCCGTTCTCGCTTTCTGGCGCGAAGATACGTCGCCCAAGAAGCGCCGTACCGACAGCGGCGAAGAGGCGTTGTTGAGCGCTGAAATTTCCGCCACGCGCAGCAAGGTCGTTTTCTGCCTCTTTTTTGTCGGTTTGGTTGCCGTGCTCGGCAAGGCGTTTTGGCTGCAGTGCGGCATCTCGACGGACTTTCTGCAAAAGCAAGGTGAGGCGCGCTATGCCCGCACGCTTCCCGTGCCCGCACAGCGCGGTCAGATTTTCGATCGCAACGGCGTGGTTCTGGCTTCCACCATTCCGGCGCGCAGCGTCTGGGCCGAGCCCGAAGAAGCGCTGAAGCTGACGGACGCTCAGTTCGACCAGCTGGGAGCTCTTCTGGATGAGTCCGGCGCCGCCATTCGCGAGCGCCTTCAAGCCCGCAAGAATAAGAGCTTCGTCTACATTGACCGTCAGATTGAAGTTGAAAAGGGGGAGGCGGTACGTGCGTTGCAATTGCCCGGCATTCACGTCAACAACGAAGTGCGCCGCAATTACCCCGACGGTCCGATTTCGGCGCACGTCGTGGGCTTTACCGACTCGGACAACAACGGCCGAGAGGGGGTGGAGCTTGCCAACAACGAAATCCTTTCCGGCAAGCAGGGCTCTCGCCGCGTTATTCGCGACCGACTCGGCCGCATTGTTGAAGACGTTTGGGTGAAGGAGGGTGAAGTCGGTACCGACGTGGTGCTCTCGATCGATTCGCGTCTGCAGTTCATCGCGCATAAGGCGCTTCAGAACGCCGTCGAACGCCATCAGGCCAAGGCCGGCGCCGTTGTTGTGGTGGACGTGCGTACCGGCGAAATTCTTGCGATGAGCAACTGGCCGACGTACGACCCCAACTCCCGCCGTTTCGTGCGCATGGAAAACATCCGCAACCGCGTGCTCACCGATACGTTCGAGCCCGGTTCCACCATGAAGCCCTTTGCGATTGCCAAGGCGTTGGATCTCGGTATCGTGCGTCCGGACACGTTGGTGCAAACGGCTCCCGGAAAACTCACGATCGGCGACAGAACGATCGGCGACACGCACGATTTCGGTATGATCACGGTAAGCCAGGTCGTCTCCAAGTCGTCCAACATCGGCACTTCCAAGATCGCGCTGGAAATGCAGCCGCAGACGCTCTGGCAGATGTACAACGACCTGGGATTCGGTACGCCGCCGCAAACGGGCTTTCCCGGTGCCACGGGCGGTCGGCTGCGACCTGCCAAAAGCTGGCGCCCGATTGAGCAGGCCACCATCAGCTACGGTCACGGCATTTCCGTTTCTCTCATGCAGCTCGTACGCGCCTACACGGCGCTTGCCCGCAATGGCGACGTCATCGATTTGACCTTCCGCCGCACGAGCAAGGAAGCGGTGGGCAGGCAGATCTTCCGACCGGAAGTTGCTCGCCAGATGCGCGCCATGATGGCCGAAACTGTGCAAGCCGGCACCGCCCGCCGCGTCAACGTGCAGGGTTATACGGTGGCGGGTAAAACCGGTACGGCCAACAAGATTGAAAACGGTCAGTACGTCGACAAGTATGTGGCCAGTTTCGTGGGCATGGCTCCTGCCGGTCAGCCGCGTCTGATCGTAGCGGTGATGATTGACGAACCCACGCGCGGCAGTTACTACGGCGGCGCTGTTGCCGCGCCCGTCTTCAACGAAGTCACGGCGGGCGCCCTTCGCCTGATCGGCGTGCATCCCGATGCGGCAGGTTTCGGTGCCGCTCCCGGCATTTTGGTAAGAGGCCAGAGAAATGACTGAGTGTGTATCGGCGCCTTCTTGCGCGCAGTGGCTTCACTACACAGCGGGCGATGAGGCTCGCCTTTGTCTGGACTCGAGAAAACTTGAGCCGGGCGACGTGTTTGTGGCAATCAGGGGCGCCAAGGCCGACGGCTTGAGTTTTGCTCCGGTGGCGGCCGCCCGCCGCGCAAGCTGTATCGTGTGTGAAAAGCGTGATGATGTTCAGCAAAAGTGCGCGGGGCTTCCCTACGCCGAAGTGCCCGATCTGCACGCAAAGCTCGGGCCTATTGCGTCGCTTTACTACGGTGAGCCCTCAAAGACCATGCACGGCATCGCGATCACGGGCACCAACGGCAAGACGAGCACGAGCCACTGGGTGGCGGCGCTCCTTTCGCGTCTGGGCATGAGCACGGCGGCGATCGGTACGGTCGGCACATTTCTCGACGGCAAGCAGATCGAGGAAGCAGGGCTTACGACGCCCGATGCGGCAACACTCCAACTGACCTTTAAAAAGCTCAAGAGCGCTCAAGCAAAAGCTTTTGCGCTCGAAGCAAGTTCCATCGGTCTCGTGCGTCATCGCCTTGACGGCACGGCCATTGAAACGGCCGTTTTTACCAATCTGACGCGCGACCATCTGGACTACCACAAGACTACGCAGGCCTATGAAGCGGCCAAAGCGGTGCTCTTCGACTGGCCGGGACTGAAAACCGCGGTGATCAACGCCGACGATGCGGCCGGTCGCCGTTTCATCGTCCGGACGCTTGAGCGCGGCGTGCGCACGATCGCAACGAGCCTCTACGAAGATTGCGTTGTGGACGGATGCGAAATGCTTACCGCTGCACGCATCACGCACGACGAAAGTGGCATGCGCTTTACGCTGTGCTGGCAAGGGAAGTGCCATGAAGTTGCCACCAAGGTGTTCGGTCGCTTTAACGTGAGCAATTTCTTGAGCGCAGCGGGGGCCGCGCTGAGCCTCGGCTTTGACGTGGAAGCGATCTGTCGCGCGCTCGAAACGCTGCACGCGCCTGTCGGAAGACTGCAGAGCGTCACACGGCCGCAGGCGCCGCTTGCCGTTGTGGACTACGCCCACACGCCCGATGCGCTCGAAAAGGTTCTTTGCGCGTTGCGCGAGACGGCTGAAAGCCGCGGCGGCAAATTGATCTGCGTCTTTGGCGCCGGAGGTGATCGCGACGCGGGCAAACGCCCCATCATGGGCGAGACGGCTTCAAAACTCGCCGACGCTTGCGTCATCACGAGCGACAACCCCCGAACGGAAGATCCCGCCGCCATTGCGCGGGCGATCGAAGCCGGGGTGCCGGCGGATCGCAAGCACACCGTGCGTATGGAACTTGATCGCCGCACGGCTATTGTGCAGAGCATTTGCCAGGCGCAATCCCGGGACGTCGTCCTGATTGCCGGCAAGGGACACGAGGATTATCAGGAAGTCGCCGGCGTGCGGCATCCTTTCGACGATTTGGAAACGGCGCGCGAAGCCTTTAACGAGCGGCACGCGCGTCTGGCACAGAAGAACTGAAGACGAAGATGGTTGGAAAGAACACTTGGACGATGAGCACGCTCGAGCATGCGCTCGCGACGGTCATAGTGCGCACGCTCGGCAACACCACCGGAGCCGATTTGGGCCCGGTGTGCACCGATTCCCGACAGGTGCGGCAGGGAAGCGTCTTTGTGGCGCTCAAGGGTGAGCGCTTCGACGGACACGACTACGCGGCGCAGGCGGCCCGAGACGGCGCAAGCGTCGTGGTGGTTGAGCGTGATACGGGTGCAAGCTGCCCGCAGATCATCGTGCGCGATACGCAAGAGGCGCTCGGGGCTCTTGCCCGCGCCTGGCGCAGTCAGTTTGCGGTGCCGGTAATTTGTGTGGCTGGCAGCAACGGAAAAACCACCACCACGCAGATGATCGCCACGATCCTGCGCTCTTTTGTTGGCGAGTCGCGCGTCGTTGCCACCGAGAAGAACTACAACAACCACATCGGCGTGCCGATGATGCTGCTTCGCTTCGATCGTGAAACCAAGGTGGCGGTCATCGAAGCCGGCATCAGTCATCCCGGCGAAATGGCCAAGCTCGTGAGCTGGATTCGTCCGACCGTGACGGTGATCACCAACGCACAGCGCGAACATCAGGAATTCTTGGACGGCGTGGAGGCATCCGCGCGCGAAAACGCCTTTGCAATTGTCGCCTTGTCGGCCAAAGGCAAGGCGGTGCTGCCGCAAAAGGACGCCTGCCTGCCGCTGTGGCTTGACTACGCCCGCGCCCGCGGCTGCCAGGTGACGCGCTACTGCGAAGGCGCAAGCCCTACGGCCGATCTGACGACGCGCCGAGAAGGCGACAAGCTCATCATTCAGTGCAAAAACACTCGAATCGAAACAACGCTAGCCATCAGCGGCAAGCACGCCGAACACGATGCAGCAGCTGCGGCCGCAGCGGCGCTTGCCGCGGGGGTGACGCCGGAAGCCGTCTCGCGCGGTCTTGCGCGATTCGAAGCGCTGCCGGGTCGCGGACGACGTCATCAGCTCGCCGGCGGCGCTCTTCTGATTGACGACTCCTACAACGCCAATCCCGACAGTATGCGTGCAGCTATTGACGTGCTCGCCGCACAACCCGCGCCGCGGGTGCTCGTTGCCGGCGACATGGCCGAAACAGGCGAACAACACGTCGAGTTTCATGCCGAGATCGGACGCTATGCCAAGCAAAAGGGCATTGACCGATTTTTGGCAACGGGGCCCGACATGGCTCACGCGGTGCAGGCCTTCGGTGCAGCCGGACGCCATTATGATGCCACCGACATGCTGCTTCGGGCCGTGCGCGAAGCCGTTCGCACGCCCGCGAGCGTCCTGGTGAAGGCGAGCCACTCACTGCGGCTCGATCGGGTCGTGGAAAGCCTTTTGAAGGATCCCGGCACGGCGCAGTAAACACAAAGACCGTCAGCGCAGACGGCGTACAATTCGATCTTTTTTCAGGCAAAGCGGGCGACAAGGAAACGTCCGCACTGGTTGGTCCCGATGCTTTTGTATATTTTTCAGTGGCTTTCCGAAGACATTCGGTTTTTTTCCGTCTTTAACTATCTGAGTTTAAGGGCGGTGCTGGCGGCGCTTACCGCCATGGCGATCGGATTTGCCGCGGGACCGGCCGTGATTGCGCGCCTGCGCGCCATGAAGATCGGTCAGGCGGTGCGCGGCTACGGTCCCAAAAGCCATCTTGTCAAAGACGGCACGCCCACGATGGGCGGCGCGTTGATTCTGGTTGCGATCGGCATTTCAACGCTTTTGTGGATGGATCTCTCCAACCGCTTCGTGTGGGTGGTGCTCTTCGTGACGTTGGGTTACGGTGCAATCGGGTGGACCGACGACTATCGCAAGGTCGTGCACCACAATCCCGAAGGCATGAGTGCGCGTGAGAAGTTTGCCTGGCAGAGCGTGATCGGCCTGATTGCAGCCGTCTATCTCGCCTTTACTCTGTCGATGCCGGAAGAAGCGGGCGTCTGGTCGGCCATCTGGGCCTGGATCAAGAGCGGATTTACGTTCAGTTCGCCAGGCAAACTGTGGCTGACGGTACCGTTTTTCAAGCAGATCGCTTTCCCGTTCGGCGTATTCGGCTTCGTGATTTTCACCTATATCGTGATCGTGGGGACGTCCAATGCCGTCAATCTCACCGACGGTCTGGACGGTCTGGCGATTCTGCCCTGCGTGATGGTGGGTTCCGCCTTGGGCATCTTTGCCTATGTGGTGGGCCGCCCCGACTATGCCGATTACCTCTACTTCGAATATATCCGCGGTGCGGGCGAGCTCGTGGTCGTCTGCGCGGCGCTTGCGGGTGCCGGTTTGGCATTTTTGTGGTTTAACTGCTATCCCGCGCAGGTCTTCATGGGCGACGTGGGCGCTTTGGCGCTGGGCGGCGCTCTGGGGACCATCGCTGTGATCACGCGCCAGGAAATCGTGCTTGCCATCATGGGCGGCATCTTTGTGGTCGAAACGCTTTCGGTGATGATTCAGACGACGTACTTCCGTCTGACGCACGGCAAGCGCGTCTTCCTGATGGCGCCGATTCACCATCATTTCGAACTCAAGGGCTGGAAAGAAACGCAGGTGGTGGTTCGTTTTTGGATCATCACGTTTGTCCTGGTGCTCATTGGTCTGTCTACCCTTAAAATTCGCTGATCAATCAGCCGATTAAAGACAAGCGGACGCGCCGTCGGCCGGCACAGGCAGCGGCGCGTTTGCACTAAAGAGAGGAAGCTGTGGCGCATATTCGCTTGGAAAACGGACGCAAGGCGTTGGTGCTCGGATGCGGCACGTCGGGAGCCGCAGCGGCTCGCTTTTTGCATTCCCGCGGTTGGCAGACCACGATCGTTGACGGCGCATCTCACCCTTCGGGGCTCAAGCTTTTTGAGTCTGACGCTTCCAAACCGCGGTTCGTCCGCTCGGACTTCGACGTGTCGCTCATTGCCGACGGCATTGATCTTTTGGTATTGAGTCCCGGCCTGTCGCCTGAGTTTTCCAAGGCGGCTCCGCTTGTCACAGCCGCGCGCGAACAGGGCGCCGAGGTCGTGGGCGAAATCGAACTCTTTGCGCGAGAACTTAAGCGCCTGGAAAGCTACCGCGCCTACAAGCCCATCGTGATCGGCATCACCGGCACCAACGGCAAGACCACCACCACTGTGCTCACGAGCAAAATGGCTGCCGCCAGCCGCTCGACTGTTGTGGCCGGCAACATCGGTCCGAGTGCTCTGATGGAACTTGACCGCCATCTGCAGGACAACACGCTGCCTGACGTATGGGTGCTGGAGCTCTCAAGCTTTCAATTGCAGACCACGACGAGCCTCAATTGCACAGCCGCCGCCTTTTTGAATCTCACCGAAGATCACGTGGACTGGCATGGCTCAATGGCGGCCTACGAAGCGGCCAAAACAAAAATCTTCTCTGATCGCACGCTGCGCGTGCTCAATCGCGACGATGAGGCTGGCATGCGCGCCTTCATGCCCGAGAACTCGGTGAGTTTCGGCGACTCGGCTCCCGAAGCCGACGGTCAGTGGGGGATCGTAAGCGAAGAGGGCGTGGAGTGGCTCGCACGCAAGGCGCGCCCCGCCGTGCAGTGGAAAAGTGAAAAGAAAGCGGCGCTTTTTGGCGAAACTTCGTCGCTCGAACTTTTAATGCCCGTCGAGGCATTGCGTATCCGGGGGCGCCACAACGCCATGAATGCGCTTGCCGCACTTGCCTTGATCGAAGCCGTGGGACTTCCCCTGGGAGCTGCGCTTCAGGTGCTCAAAACCTATGAAGGCGAAGCGCATCGCGTGCAGCCCGTGTTGTCGGTAAACGGCATCGAATTCATCGACGACAGCAAAGGCACCAACGTCGGGGCCGTCAAGGCAGCTCTCGAAGGTCTGGGCAAGTCCGGCCGCCGCGTGAGCATCATTTTGGGCGGTGACGGCAAGGGACAGGACTTTTCTCCTTTGGCAAAGGCTTTGGCTCAATATGCCGACTACGCCGTGCTCATCGGGCGCGATGCCGACAAGATTAAAGAGGGCGTCGCCGCAAGCGGAATTTGCCTGGAAAATGCCGGCACCGACTTTGAAGCGGCCGTTCAGATGGCCTTTGATCACGCGCCCGAGGGCGGCGTCGTGCTGCTGTCGCCTGCCTGCGCAAGCTGGGACATGTTTGCCAACTATGCCGAGCGCAGCGCGCGCTTTGTGACTAAGGCAAAAGAAATTGCCGCGCGCGTTTCCGGCAGCAAACGGGAGCTTGACTGATGGGGCTCTTTTCACGCAAGGAAACCCCGCAGGCGCCCGTCTATCGCGCCTGGGCCGATGAGCCGGTTCTAAGGGGGCGGACCACGAACATGCGCGCCGATGGATACGACCCGGCCGTGGTGTTCATCACGCTTGGGCTGCTTGCCATGGGCGCGCTCATGGTCTATTCGGCTTCGATTTCCTTAGCCGACAGCCCCCGCTACAACACAACGCAGTATCACTTTTTGCTGCGGCATCTGAGTTCGATTGCGCTGGGCATCGTGGCGGCCTACGCCGTCTGCCGCATTCCGATGCGCGTGTGGTACAAGCTTGCGCCATGGCTTATGGCGGCAGCCGTTCTGTTTCTCGTTGCAGTTCTGGTGCCCGGTGTCGGCAAGTCCGTCAACGGCTCAAGACGCTGGATCAATCTGGGGCTCATGAATCTGCAGGTCACCGAATTTGCCAAGTTTGCGATTTTGCTCGGGGCCGCCGCCTTTACCGTGCGCCGTCAGGACTACATGCACTCGTTCAGCAAGGGGCTGGGGCCCATGGCGCTCGTGATGTGTATGGTGGCCGGCCTCATCAGTCTGCAGCCTGACTTGGGCGCCATCATGGTGACCGTGGCAATCGCCATGGGCGTGCTCTTTTTGGGTGGCCTCAATCTGCGCATCTTCGTGGTGGTGTCCATCGCCGTGGTGGCGGTGGTGACACTCATGATTTACGACTCGCCGTGGCGACTGCAGCGTGTGATGGCGTATCTCGATCCATGGAGCAGCGACTATGCGCTCAATAAGGCCTACCAGCTGAGTCACTCGCTGATTGCTTTCGGCCGCGGAGAACTGCTCGGGGTGGGGCTGGGTGCTTCCGTTGAGAAACTGCATTATCTGCCTGAAGCGCACACCGACTTCATTTTGGCCGTGTTGGGCGAGGAGCTGGGCTTTGTAGGCGTCACGGGCGTCTTGATCGGCTATTACTGTTTCGTACGCCGCGCGTTTGCCATCGGTCGACAGGCCATCAAGCTCGATCGCGTGTTTTCCGGTCTTGTGGCCGAGGGTGTGGGCATCTGGATAGGCATTCAAGTGGTGATCAACGCGGGCGTCGCTACGGGACTTTTGCCCACCAAGGGGCTGACGCTTCCGCTGATGAGCTACGGTGGCTCGTCGTTGCTCTTTACGCTGGCCGCCGTAGGGTTGCTTTTGCGTGTGGACCGAGAAAACCGTATTCTCATGCGCGGCGGCAAGGTGTAGCGAAAACACTTTCAGGTACAGAATTTTTTAAGTAGGAACGAGAAAAAATGAGCGGGAAGAAATTGGTGATTGCGGCGGCCGGCACCGGCGGGCATGTGATGCCGGGTTTGGCTGTGGCCCGAGAGATGCGACGCCGCGGCTGGGACATTGAGTGGATCGGCACGCAGACCGGTATGGAAGGCGGTCTGGTCGGGCGCGATGACATCGTTTTTCACGGGCTGGATTTCCGCGGCATGCGCGGCCGCGGTCTCTCGGGCTTGGTCTCGGGCGCCATCAAGCTTGTGAAGTCGACCCATGCAGCCAAGAAGCTTTTTGCACAGATGCGCCCCGACGTGCTTTTTACTACCGGCGGCTACATTGCCGTTCCCGTTTGCAAGGGAGCCGAAAGCGTCAAGACGCCGATCGTGCTGATGAACTGCGACGCCGACATTTTGATGAGCTCCAAGATTGTGCTCGATAAGGCCAAGCTCGTTGCCTGCGGCTTTGCCGGCAGCGCCCGCAGCGCCTCCAACGAAAAGGGTCGCATCACGGGCAACCCCGTGCGCGCGGAAATCGAAGCGCTGCCTGCGCCTGAAGAGCGCTTGAGCGGCCGTACCGGCCCGATGAAGTTGCTCGTGTTCGGCGGCAGTCTCGGCGCCAAGGTGTTGAACGAAACGGTGCCCGAGGCGCTTGCGATGTTTGACGAAGACAAGCGTCCGACCGTACTGCATCAGACGGGCAAGGGCAACGTCGAGGCCGTCAAGGCGCGCTACGAACAGTTGGGTATTCAGGCCGAAGTGGTGGAATTCATCCATGACATGGATAAGGCCTATCTTGAGAGCGACGTGGTGATCTGCCGCTCAGGCGCGATGACCGTGAGCGAAATCTGCGCTGCGGGCGCCGCTTCCGTTTTGGTGCCCTTCGTCGTGAAGACCACTCAGCATCAGCTCGGAAACGCCCGTTATATGGCAGGCCACGACGCGGCCGTCCTGCTTGAGCAGTCTCAGCTCACCAAGGAACATCTCTTTGGCGTGTTGATGGGTTTGAAGCGCGACCGCATCCTGCAGCTGGCGCACAACGCCAGAAGCCTTGCGCGCGCCAATGCCGTCAACGCCGTGTGCGACATGATCGAGGAAGCGGCCCGATAAGCAGGCTGGAGAAAGAAAAATGAAGTTTGTCGTCAAACACATTCACTTCGTAGGCATCGGCGGCACGGGCATGTGCGGCATTGCCGAGGTCCTTTTGAACCTCGGTTATACGGTAAGCGGCTCGGACCTGTCGCAAAGTCCCGTCACGGAACGCCTGCAGCATTTGGGCGCCACGATCTACCAGGGGCATTGCAAGGAAAACATCGACGGGGCCGACTGTCTTGTCGTCTCTTCGGCAGTGCACGAAAGCAACCCCGAAGTGCAGGCCGCGCGCAAGGCCAACATTCCCGTGGTGCCGCGCGCCGTGATGCTTGCCGAACTCATGCGCCTGCGCCGGGGCATTGCCATTGCCGGTACGCACGGCAAGACCACGACGACGTCGCTTACCACCTCGATGCTCGCAGCAGGAGGGCTTGATCCCACCTACGTGATCGGCGGGCGTTTGAACAGTTCCGGCGCCAACGCCAAACTTGGTACGGGCGAATACATCGTTGCCGAGGCCGACGAGTCGGACGCGAGTTTTCTCAATCTGTCGCCCGTGATCGCTGCGGTCACCAACATTGACCAGGATCATATGGACACCTACGGGCACGATTTCGTCCGTTTGAAGAAGGCCTTCATCGACTTCATTGGTCGTCTGCCCTTTTACGGCGTAGCGGTGCTGTGCACCGACGACAAGAACGTCGCCTCGATCGTGCCCATGATCAGCCGCCGCGTGGTGGCCTACGGTTTGAATCCGGAAGCCGAGGTGCGCGCCATTGACGTGCGAAGCGAGGGCACGCGCATGCGCTACACGATTCTGCGCAAGGGCCATGATCCCTTGCCCGTGGTGCTCAACCTTCCCGGCATGCACAACGTGGTCAATTCGCTTGCGGCCGTGGCCATTGCCACGCTTGTGGGCGTAAGCGACGAAGCCATCGTGCGGGCGCTTGCCGAATTCACGGGCGTGGGCCGCCGCTTTGCGCAGTACGGCGAAGTGCCCGTCGATCCCGAACACCCCGAAAAAGGAACCTTTACGCTCGTGGACGATTACGGACACCATCCGCACGAAATGGCCGCAACGATTGCCGCTGCGCGCGGCGCATGGCCCGAAAAGCGCCTGGTTCTTGCCTTCCAGCCGCATCGCTACACACGCACGCGCGACTGCTTTGAAGACTTCATCAAGGTGCTCTCGCAGGTCGATCGTCTGGTGCTCGCTGACGTGTATCCCGCCGGCGAAGACCCCATTCCGGGCGCTTGCGGCCGCGACCTCGCGCGCGTGCTCAGACTCAACGGCTGTGACGGGCTCGTTTTCTGCGAGAGCGCGGCCGAAATGCCGCAGGCTGTTCGCTCGATCGTGCAGGCGGGCGACGTGGTGCTCACGATGGGGGCGGGCAATGTGGCGCGCGTGCCGCAGGCACTCTCCGGCAAGATCATTTAACGCAAAGGAATAAAAAGAATGGATTTCGCAGCAACGATTGATCCCAAGTCTTTGGGCCGCGTCGCGGTGTTGATGGGAGGCTTTAGCAGCGAGCGCGAGGTGTCGCTTTCCAGCGGCTCGGGCGTTCTGAAGGCCTTGCAGGACGCCGGATGCGACGCGCATAAGGTTGATCCGGCCGAGACAGACCTCATGACGTTGCGCGGTCAGTACGACCGAGCGGTAATTTCGCTGCACGGCCGCTTCGGTGAAGACGGCTGCGTGCAGGGGGTGCTGGAGTACCTCCGGATTCCGTACACGGGTGCGGGTGTACGCGCCAGTGCCCTTACGATGGATAAGGACACGACGCGTCGCGTCTGGGCGCAGTCGGGCATTCCCGTTGCCAAGGGTTTTGTGGCAACGAGTCCTGATCAGGCGCAGGAAATTTTGGACACACTCGGAGGCGACGTCGTGGTCAAGCCTTCCGGCGAAGGCTCGTCGGTGGGTGTGTACAAGCTCAAGGACGCTTCCGTGGAAGAGATTCGTGAGGCGCTCGCGCAGGCTTTGCGTTTTGACGACAAGGTGCTCGTTGAAGAGCGCTGGTTCGGGCGGGAGCTTACGATTGCCGTTTTGGGCGGCAAGGCCCTTCCGATCATTGAAATCAGGGCGCCCGAAGGCAATTACGACTACCAGAACAAGTATTTCGGCGATGTCGTGAAGTACGAGTGCCCCGCGCAGTTGGATGAGGCCGTGACGCAGAACGTTCTTTCGGCCTGCGAAGCGGCCTTTGCGGCGATCGGAGCCCGTGGCTGGGGACGCATTGACGCGATGCTGCGCGAAGACGGCAGCTTCATTTTGCTGGAATTCAATTCGAGTCCCGGCATGACGCCGCACAGCCTTGTGCCGATGGCCGCGAGAGCCGTGGGCATGGATTATCAGAAGCTTTGCCTGTGGCTTGCCGCACACGCCGCGCTCGACGGCGCGGCGCGCCGCTGAGTTAAGGAGGTCGGTGCGTGAAGCTTGCCCGATCGCTTGTCCGAGGAAGCGGCCTGATTGCGGCGCTTGCGGTGCTGGGATTTCTGACCTGGATCGTCGTGCGTTCTCCTTTTCTGGACATCAAGACCATTGAGGTTCGAGGTCCGGTGGAGGCAAGCGGCCTGCAGGAAGTGACCCGAACGGTCGAAGGCGCCCTGTCGGGCAATATTCTGACGGCCGACATCTGCGCCGTCAAACAGGCGGTGGAAGGCATCGCCTGGATCAAGTCGGCCTATGTCTCGCGTCTGTGGCCGGATTCACTTTACATCGAAGTCAAGCGCCATCAGTCGGTTGCGATCTGGGAGGACGGGCGTCTGGTAAGCGAAGACGGCGTCTTATACATCAGCAACGACGAGCCCATCGAACGGCTTTTGCAGCTTCCCGCCTTTTCGGGCGACCCGCAGTACGTCGAGCAGGCCGTGCGCTATCTGCCGCACTTTAACGAGGAAGTCAAGCGCATCGGTGCGCGCGTCAAAGCCGTCAAGGCGACGTTTCGCGGCAGCTGGTCGGTGGTGCTTGAGTCGCCTCAGTTCGACTCGATGGAAATCGAGCTCGGACGTGCACTGACGCAGGGCGGTCCCATCAATCGACTGCGACAGGTGCTCGACAGCATGGATCGGGTCGTGGCGATGCTGAAGGCCTATCCGGAGCGAATCGACGCACGATACAAGAACGCGTTTGCCGTGCAGCTGCCGCCTCAAGCCTACGTCGCCGCGCAAACCAATCCTGCCGACAAGACGGCAAAACCCGCTACCAACTCTTCGAAGACTCGAGGCCGTTAACGTCATGGAAACCGTACAGCAAAGTTCAACCGTCGCCGCGCTCGACATCGGTTCGGAAAAGATTTCGGTGGCCGTGGCCGACGCTTCCGAAGGCGGAGAACTCACGCTTTTGGGGTTCGGCAAGGTCCCCTCGCTCGGCATCCAGCACGGCAGCGTGCAGGATGTGGAGCTTGCCGTGGAATCGATTCGCGCGGCCGTTGCCGAAGCCGAGCAGACGTCGCGGCGTAAGGTGACCACGGTTTCGGTGGCTCTGACCGGCAAACACCTTCACAGCATCAACAAGGTGGGGCAGGTAGTGCTGCCCGACGCCGAAGTCGACAGCGCTGCCGTCAAGCGAGTCACGCGTCTGGCCATGGCCTTTGATCCCAAGGTCGAGGGGCAGAGTCAGGACGATCGGCTGGTGTCGCACGTTGTCAAAGGCTATACGCTTGACAACGACGACGTGATGATCGACGACCCGATCGGCATGGTCGGAAGCGTCATCAAGGCGCACGTGCATCTGGCAATCGGTTCGGACAGCGTGGTGCAAAACCTTGTGAAGTGCATCCGTCGAGCGGGACTCGATATCGAAGGCCTGGTGCTGCAGCCCTGGGCGAGTGCCGCGGGCGTTCTCACGCCCACCGACAAGGAACTCGGCGTTGTGGTTCTCGACATCGGTGCGGGCACGACGGACATCTCCTGTTGGGAAAAGGGACAGGTGGAATTTACGGCTGTCGCAGGCATGGGCGGCAACACCATCCAGAGGGACATCGCTGCAGTGCTCGGCTGCAACATGAGCGACGCCGAAGACATCAAGCTCACCTACGGCCACTGGCCGCTTCGTCCGGAAGACGCCTATGAGACGGTGCGCTATACGAGAGAGTCGACCGGCGAACCCGATTCCTGTTCGTGCGAAAAAATTGTGATGACCGTTGAGTCAAGGCTCACGGAAATGTTTAAAGTTATCGCCCGCACGTACCTCAGTCCTGACGGCTGGAACCTGAGAGCCTCGGCCGGCATCGTGCTCACCGGCGGCGTGGCCCGAATGCCGGGCATTGCCGAGCTTGCGCATCATGTGCTGGGCTTGCCCGTTCGTGTGGGTATGCCGCTCATGCAAAGCGACGCGAGCATTGGTCTGGTGAGCCCGGAAGACGCAACGGTCGTGGGAGTGTTGACGGAAACGGTGCGTCGTCGCCGTCTGTCCGGCGCGGAAAAGCGATCCGACGGGACGTTTTCGGGGCTGCTGGCGCAATTGAAACGCATTGTGTTCGGAGATTTCTCCGGTTAAAGAATAAAAAAAAGAGAGGGAGTCAAAATGGCAAAAATTCTGATCGTTGACGGCGGCGTGCCGTTTCACGGTGTGGGCGGAACGCTCAATCACAGCTACGCTGAGCTCGCGCAAAAGACCCTGAGCGCCATGGGCCACGAAGCGACGATCACGCGCGTGGATGCGCAATGGAAGGCCGCTGAAGAAGCCGACAAGTTCAAGGCGGCCGACGCGGTGATTCTGACGTTTGCCGCCTGGTGGATGGGAACTCCTTGGCAGGTGAAGCAATACATCGACGAAGTGTTTTGTGCCGGTCTTTCCGTGGGCGGCGACGGTCGCACCCGTACCGATCCCGCGCACAACTACGGCCGCGGCGGCGTGCTCACCGACAAGAAGTACATGCTTTCCATCACCTGGAATGCGCCTCTGAACGCCTTTGTCGATCCCGGGGAATTTTTCGGCGGCGTCGGCATCGATGCCGTTCTGCTGCCTGTGCACAAGGCCTTCCAATTTATCGGTATGAAGAACATCGGCAAGACCTTCATGGCCAACGATGTGATCAAGAACCCGACGCACGCTGAAGATTTCGCGCGCTTTGAAGCGACGCTGAAGGAAAATTTCGCCGCCCTCTGAGGCACGCCTGATCTTTCGTTATTTTGAAAAGAGCTGCAGGATTTTTTTTGTTCTGCAGCCTTTTCGCGTCTATCGCTCCGTATTTTTCGTTATCTATGTCGACTCCGGTACTGCACAAGACAGGTTTCCGAGCCTGGCTTCCGATCATTGCGCTTGCCTTTGCCGCTTTTGTTTTCAACACGAGCGAATTCCTGCCCGTGGGGCTGCTCCCCGACATTGCCTCCAGTCTCAACGAGACGGTGCCTTTCACCGGTCTCATCTTGACGGGTTACGCCTTTGTGGTGGCGATCATGTCGCTGCCGCTCACGATCGTTACGGCTCGTTTTGAGCGTCGCAAACTGCTCTTGGTGTTGCTCTTTGTTTTTTCGCTGTGTCACTTCGTGGTGCCATGGGTGGAGAGTTTTGAGACGCTTTTTGCGGCCCGTGTCGGCGTGGCGCTCACGCATTCGATCTTCTGGTCGATCATGACGCCGCTTGCCGCCCGTGTGGCACCGCACGGCAAGCGAGCCGTCGGACTGGCCGCCGTAATGGGCGGCACCATTGTGGCGACAGTGTTGGGCGTTCCGATCGGAACAAACCTCGGCCACCTCTTTGGCTGGCACATGTCGTTTTTCATCATCGGCATCGGTTCGGCTTTGGTGTTCGTGGTGATTTTCTTTGTCCTGCCGGTTTGCGAAGCCACCCACGCCGGGTCGCTGAAGAGTTTGCCGGTGATCTTGAAGCGCCCGGGGCTGCAGCAGCTCTATCTCCTGACGGTCGTGACCGTGCTTGGGCAATTCACGGCTTACTCGTACCTCAATCCGATTCTGGCGACCGCGGGCGGCTTGGACGAAGGCATGATCGTCACCATGCTTTTTGTCTTCGGTATCGCCGGCATCATCGGTACCGTCGTTGCCTCCAAAACGGTGGACAAGCATGTTGAGACGACGCTTTTGAGTGCCATGGTGATTATGTGCATTTCGCTTGCGTTGCTGACGGTCACAGCCGCCCATACGCCGAGTCTGTCTGTGCTGATCATCTGTTGGGGCGCTGCGATGACGGCGGTTTGCCTCGCCTTCCAAACGGTGCTGCTGACGGTCGCTCCCGATGCGGCCGACGTTGCCGCATCGCTATATTCGGGTATTTTCAATGTCGGCATCGGCGGCGGGGCTTTCATCGGCAGCCGTGTGTCCGAAGCGGCGGGATTCATGCCGGTCGCCTATGTCGGTGCGGCCATCGTGGGCGTCTCGCTACTGAGTTTGCTTGCCGTGAAACTCAAAACAGGCAAGTGGCTGTTGGGCGAACAAACGGGCCATAAAGTGGGTGAGCCGGTACACGAAAGTCATTGATGTAAAAGCAGTATTTCGAAAAATACTCGTTTCGGTATAATACGAAAATATACTGAAACGGGTATTTTTTCATGGAAATTTCCACCAGAACAACAATGATGCTGCGCACTCCGCCGGCCGTCTCAGTGTGGCTCAAAGCCAAACGGCGGGAAAGAGGCATGACGCAAAGCGAGCTTGCACAAAAAGCCGGTGTGACGCAGCGGCTGGTGTCGGACTTTGAGCGCGGCAAGGTTGATATTCGGGTCGATACACTTTGTCGACTCTTTATTGCGCTGGATCTGTGTCTGTCGGGTATTGATGAGCGTCTGGCGTGCGAAAACGAAGATGCGCCGGAATGGTAAAAATACCGACGGAAACATATCTCCGCGATGTTGGTAGCTCGCGCTTGATTACAGATAACGTCCTGTGCGGCTATCCGGACAATTTTTAACGGCAGAAACGGAGCCCGCAGTTACAACGCGCCCGCCCGCTTCGCCGCCCTCGGGCCCCATGTCGATGATCCAGTCGGCGTTGCGGATAACGTCCAGGTCGTGCTCGATCACCACCACCGTCGCCCCGTTTTCAATCAAGCGGTTGATGACGCCGAGCAGTGTCTCGACGTCAAGCGGGTGCAGTCCGATCGTGGGTTCGTCAAAGACAAAGACCGTGTCGCTTTGAGCGCGCGTCATTTCGCCCGCAAGCTTTAAGCGCTGCGCTTCGCCACCCGATAGATTGGGTGTGGCTTCGCCCAGCGTCAAGTACCCGAGGCCGAGTGAAGCCAGCGTTTCGAGACGTCGGCAGACGGTGGTGAGCCCGGCGCAGGCGTGCAGGGCCGTATTGATATCCATGGCCATCAGTTGCGGTAGCGTATGGAGTTCTCCGTTTTTGTTTTCGAACTCCACACGGTGAGCCAAAAGACTGTAGCGGCTTCCGCGGCAATCGGGACAGTCAATGTTGACGTCAGGCAGGAATTGAACGTCCAGATTGACTTCTCCCGTGCCGTCGCAGGTCGGGCAGCGCAGTTTGCCGGTGTTGTAGGAAAAATCGCCCGCTTTAAATCCCTGATCTTTGGCGTCCTGCGTTTTGGCAAAAACCTTGCGCAGCTCATCGTGTACGTTGGCATAGGTGGCGACGGTCGAGCGCACGTTGATGCCGATCGGAGAGGCGTCAATGAGCTTGACGGCGGAAATGCCCGGAGCCTCAATGTTTGTGACGTGCTCCGGCAGCGCACGGTTGTTGACAAGCGACGAAAGGGCCGGAACAAGACTTTCGAGTACCAACGTGGTTTTGCCGGAACCGGAAACTCCGGTAACCACGGTTAGCCGTCCTTTGGGAATCCGTACGTGCAAAGGTTTGACCGTGTGAATCGCTTTGGTCTTGAGGTCAATAGTACCGAGTGAAAAAACGTCGGACTCCGGAACCGGCGTGCGAACGCAAACGGTTTTTCCTGCCAGAAACGGTCCGATAAAGGATGTCGGATCGCGAGAGAGATTCTTTACACTGCCTTGAGCAATGAGTCGGCCGCCCGCAGCGCCCGCACCGGGCCCCATTTCGATCAGATAGTCGGCTGCGGAGAGAATCTGCACATCATGATCGACGAAGACGACGGAATTGCCGTCGGCGACCAGATCCTTCATCACGGCCAGAAGTCCCTCGATATTGCTCGGGTGCAAGCCGATGGAGGGTTCGTCCAGCACGTAGAGAACGCCGGTGGTGCGGTTGCGTACGGCGCGCGCAAGCTGCATACGCTGCCGTTCGCCTGTTGAAAGGGTGGACGCGGCTCGATCAAGCGAAAGATAACTCAAGCCCAGATCACAGAGACGCTTGGCATTTTCCAAAAAAGACTCGCAGATGCTCTGCGCCATCGGACGCATTTCTTCGGGGACGGAAGCGGGAACCGCTTTGACCCAGTCGATGAGTTCGGACAGAGGTTTGCAGCAGGCTTGAGCAAGATTGATGCCGTTTAAAAGCGGCGCGCGGGCTTTTTCCGAGAGACGTGTACCGCCGCAGTCCGGACAAGCGTCTTCCTTGAGAAACTTCGCCACGCGCTTCATGCCGGATTCGTCCTTGACTTTGGCAAGCGCATTTTCAACGGTGTAGACCGCGTTGAAGTACGTGAAGTCAAGCTCAACAGGATTGGAGTTTTTGCCGCCCTTGTAGAGGATGTGCTTTTTCTCCGCCGGGCCTTCAAAGACGATTTTCTTTTCCTTGTCAGTCAGGTCCTTGAAAGGCACGTTCGTGCGCACTCCCATTTCGCGGCAGACGTCGACCATGAGCGACCACATGAGCGAACCCCAAACGACGACTGCGCCTTCTTCAATGGTGAGGTTCTCGTCCGGAACCAATGTACTGCGATCCACGGTACGAACGATTCCGGTGCCGCTACAAGTGGGGCAGGCGCCCGCACCGTTAAAGGAGAGATCTTCGGCCGAAGGACCGTAAAAGCGGGCTCCGCAGGCCGGGCAGACGAGCTCTTTTTCTGCGGCCACCAAAAGGGAGGGGGGAACATGGTGGCCGTTGGGGCAAACGTGGCTCGCTAAGCGTGAGAACATCAGGCGCAGGCTGTTGAGCAATTCCGTCGAGGTGCCGAACGTGCTGCGGATGCCCGCAATGCCGGGACGCTGACGCAAGGCCAAGGCGGCAGGCACATGCAACACTTCATCGACGGTCGCTTTGGAAGCCATCGTCATGCGGCGCCGCGTGTAGGTTGAGAGTGAATCGAGATAACGGCGAGAGCCTTCGGCATAGAGGACCCCCAGCGCCAACGACGACTTGCCGGACCCCGAGACGCCTGCGATGCCGACGATTTGGTGCAATGGCACCGACACGTTGATGTCTTTGAGATTGTGGACGCGTGCGCCGCGAATGTCGATCGTTTGAATGTTGGCCATGATTTTGCTTTGCTCGGAAGGGGACGACTATGAAGTCGTGGCATCGTTACTTTATCGCGCGCTGTGTTGTAATGGTGTTTTTGCGGAAAAATGTGTTTTCGTAGCGTGGATTTTTACGGAAAAATGTGTGAAAAGCGTGCGAAAAATCCTGGAAAAATGTGGCAAACATATTAAAATTCCTTGAAAATCAAGGGTAAATACGATGCAGCGTACGGCGTTTGAAGATTTGGCAGCCTGGAAGGAAAGTCCGGACCGAAAACCATTGGTGATTCGCGGAGCGCGTCAGGTCGGAAAAACGTGGCTGATGCGGCAATTCGGAGCGCAATGCTACAAAAACGTTGTCTATTTCAATTTCGACGAGGACATTGATCTGGCATCCGTTTTCGAGGCGAACAAAGATCCGCACCGTATCGTTGAGTTGTTGTCGCTGATCGCAGGCGAGAAAATCTTGCCGCGTGACACACTCATCGTCTTTGACGAGATTCAGGAGTGCTCTGCAGCACTCAATGCGCTCAAGGATTTCAAGGAAAAAGCAAACGACTATCACGTGATGGCTGCCGGCAGTTTTTTGGGAACGCTTCTGGCTCAGCCCAAGTCTTATCTGGTCGGAATGGTCAATCTTCTTGACCTCTACCCTCTTTGTTTCGACGAATTTCTGGAAGCTACCGATCCGGATCTCTTTGCCTACTATCGAAGCATTCGGAAGAACCAACCAATCGAGGAGCTTTTTCACCGACGCCTGCTTGAAGCATTCAACCATTATTTGATCATCGGCGGCATGCCTGAGTGCGTGGCGTCTTGGGTTCAGTACAAGGATCCGGCAAAAGCGCTGCGGATTCAACGTGAACTGATCGAAATCTACGAGAATGACTTCTCCAAGCACAACGGCAAGATCAACAGCGGCCGCATTCTGCAGGTCTTTCGAAGCATCGTGCCCCAGCTAGCCAAAGCCAACGAAAAGTTTATGTACGGTGCCGTGCGTGAAGGCGCGAGAGCCAGAGATTTCGAAGAAGCCATCGAGTGGTTGGTTTCGGCCGGCATGCTCAACCGCGTTTGTAACACGGTCAAGCCCGAGCATCCGTTGCCGGCCTTTGACAAGACGGACCAATTCAAGCTCTTTTTGTTCGACACGGGGCTTTTGAAGTGCATGGCAGGCATTGACAATGCGGCGATTCTGCTCAAAAGCGACTATCAGTTCAAAGGTCCGTTGACGGAGAACTATGTGCTGCAGCAATTGCAAGGCCTTTTTGAGGTTGCGCCTCGTTATTACGCGAACAAGTATGGAGAAATCGACTTCGTTTTGCAGAACGGAACCGAAATCATCCCGGTCGAAGTCAAGGCAGGAGAAGATAAATCGGCCCCGTCGTTCAAACGCTACATTGCCGAATATGAACCGGAACAGGCAATACGCTTTTCCAAGCGCGGTTATCGCACAGACGGTTCGATAACCAATATTCCGCTCTATCTCGCGCGCAAAACAAAGGATCTGTTGTGAACAGAAACGAGAAGACACTCTTGCCCCCATGCTCGATTGAAGTGGATCGCACAACGTGGCCATTGCCGAACTTGGTTGCGCACCGAGGCGCGGGCTTTTTAGCGCCCGAAAACACGCTTGCCGCGTTTACGACGGCAAAAGAGTTCAGCTGCCGAGCCGTGGAGTTTGACGTACAGCTCACGGCCGATGGCGAGCTTGTTCTGAGTCACGATGCAAAACTCGGACGAGTCATCGACGGGGTCGGTTTTGTCGGAGAACTTTCCGCAGCTGACCTGAAGTTGCTCCGCGTACGAAATCCGCGTCAGCCACAGCAAGACTCGGTACCGGTCTGTTTTCTGCAGGAGGCCGTTGAGGCTTGCAACTCATTGAAGTTGGCAATGAACATGGAGCTCAAATCGATAGCCGGGCGAGAGGAAGAATTGGCGGAACGTGTTGCGGAGTTTTTTAAAAAAACGCAGCTGACCGTTCCTCTCTTGGTGTCGAGCTTCTCCGTCGAGTGCTTGACGGCGTTTCTCAACAGAAGTCCCGGAACGCCGTGCGGCTTTTTGTTTGAAGACCCGAAGTGCGATTGGCTGGCGTTGGCGCGAAAGCTTAAGCTGCAGACGGTTCATCCGCACAAAGACCTAGTGACGCCGGAGTTGATTGAAACCGCGCACGCGCACGGCTGGGGTGTGATGGCTTGGACGGTCGACGACGTCCGAGAAGCTATGGCGCTCAAGCAAATCGGGACGGATGCCATTTGCACAAACCGTCCCGACCTGTTGAAGGAGATTTTTTAGAGCTGCTTTTCGATGAGCACCGGTCCGGCGGGCCCGAGCAGATAGCGCGTATCGGAGCGCGGGCGGAAGGACTTCAGCACCACAAAACCCGGAGCCATCTTCGTCGGATTCTTAGCCTGAGCTTTGGCTGAAACGTGGGTGACGACAAAGCGGCAGGAAGCCGATTCGGAAGCCGTGAGCGAAATGTTGGAGTGCCATTCGATGGCGCCGCGCTCGCTCAAGGGCAGCGTCTGAGCCAGTACGCAATCTACGCCGGGCACATAGTGCATAGTCTTGAGTTCCTGCGACATTTCTCGGGCAATATTGGCGTAGGTGCGGTTGCTGTCGATGACCGGTCCGAAGAGACACACCGCGCTGATCCAGAGCACCGTGATGCCGGAAGCGCTCAGCCAAGGGCCTGTCCAGAAGCGGATCGGACGACGCATGAGGCGGCGCACGCACAGGTAAAGCCAGAAGACAAGCAGTACCAGAGCCACCAGGATCGCCGTCCAGTGAGCGTGCGAAACGGACTCGTCGGCAGTCAGTCGCAGAATCGACCAGTGCATCTTGGGCGGAAAGCCGAGCGTCCAGGCAATGAAGTAGGCCCAGACGCCGGTCAGGGCCAACGTGAAGATCGCCACTGAAAAGAGTTCAAGCATGCTCTTGGTGCTGCGGTTGCAGGCCATCAGACCGAAGGAGGCCAAGACGCAGAGCGGTGCGATCGTGACGGAAAGAAGCGTTTCAGCCGCTACGTCCGACGAGAGAATGAAGCCGATCAACCAGGCGCAGCAAAAACTCAGCGGCAGGGCGATGTGTGTGATGGTGAGGTTTTTGCGCCACATCCAGATGGCCCAGAATGCAAACGGCCAAGCAGGGCACAGATACCAGATAAAGTGCTTGACGAACCACAGGATTTCCTGGGGATCAAAGAAGCCTACGATTTGAATCTGGCGCTGAGCCCACAGGTTGAAGTAGTCGCCGGCAACGACGCCCGCAAGGAGATAGGCGACTAACGGCCACAGACCGAAGGTGATGAAGGCGACCGCAACCGTGGTAAAGATCTTGCGGGCCGTGTCACCGATGCCGCGCACCAGAATATGCGACATCAGGCAGCCGACCAACACGGTGGCGCCGACGAGAAGGTTGGAGCAAAGAATGCTCGCGCCACATGCAAACCCTGCAAGTGCGGAACCCCAGTAGGGACGGGTGAGCGCCCAGCAGCAGCCGAAGAAGGCGGCGCAGGAAAAGGCGAGTTCGGCTGTTTCAAAAACGGCTTCGTGCTGCTTGACGACGATGCCGAAAAGAGAGATGAAAAAGAGCGTGGCGGCGTCAGCCATCAGGCGGCCGAAGTCGCGGTACTGAGCTTGACGGGCAAAGGCCTGTTCAACGGGTTGCGCTTCGCGGCGGCGAGCCAGAAACCAGGTTCCGTACCAAATGCAGGACGTGCTGATGGCAAACCACAGAATGGACGAGAGACGCATGGCACGCAGTTCGCCCACGAGACTGCCGAAAAGCGTGGTAAAGATGCCGCCGATCCAGCCCGGCAGCGGTCCTTGCTCGGTGATGATTTCGCCGGAGGCAAAGGGAAAGAGCCAGCTTGCGGGATCCGTGAAGTCGATGGAGACGACCTCGGCGAGTAGTCGACTCTCGGCTGAAGACCATAAGTCGCGGCCGAAAAGCCCCGAGAGAATAAAGATCGTCAAAAGGGCAAGCAAAAGAAACCGCGGCATCTTGTGTGCGGCTTCTTGCGTGACATTCAGGGGCGTTGGCTTAAGGTCGAGCATCCGAGGGACCGTTGAGACTTTGACTGACTTATTTTATCGATCCGGCTTGTTTTCGTGAAAAATTCCGGACACAACACAAAAAAGCCCCGAACGAAGCGGGGCTTTTTTGATTCCAAGCTTGATCGTTCTTCGCAGTACCGGAACCGAGCTTTGGTCGATTCCGGAACGAATCGCCGAAGAATTACTTGGCGCTCTTGGTGACGTGAGCGTACTTGGCGCGGAACTTTTCCACACGGCCGGCTTCGACGATGCGGGTCTGAGCGCCGGTGTAGAAGGGGTGGCTTTCCGAGCTGGTATCAAGCTTGAAGAGCGGGTAGGTCACGCCGTCGATTTCAACGGTTTCCTTGGTCTGCACAGCAGAGGAGATGATGAAGGTCTTGTTGATCGAGAGGTCAACGAAGGCGACGGGACGATACTCGGGGTGAATATTGGGTTTCATTTAAATAAATTCCGAAAATGATTTTGTCGGCCGCCCTGCGGGCCTTGCGCAGCCGCCTCTATAGGAGAGGTCTTACGCCGGGCATGCACGCCACGTACCAAACGGAAAGGACGCGATTATCCGCGATTTTTTTAAGAAAATCAAGTGTGTCGGCGTATGTTGTCAGCCTAAGAAAACAGAATCCGCTTCGGAACTCGTTTTGTCAAAAGCGGACTTCTGAGTGCTTCGGCAGCGAGAAACTTATCTGCCGCCGCGCATCATGTCGAAGAATTCGGCGTTGCTCTTCGTGTTGCGGATTTTCTCGAGCAGGAATTCCATGGCTTCGATTTCATCCATATCGAAGAGAAGCTTGCGCAGGATCCAAATCTTCTGCAGATTGTCCGGCGTGATGAGCAGATCTTCGCGGCGCGTGCCGGAACGATTGATGTTGATGGCCGGGTAGACGCGCTTTTCAGCCAGACGGCGTTCAAGCACAATTTCAGAGTTGCCGGTACCTTTGAATTCTTCAAAGATCACGTCGTCCATGCGGCTGCCGGTGTCGACGAGCGCCGTACCGAGGATGGTAAGCGAGCCGCCTTCTTCCACATTGCGGGCCGCGCCGAAGAAGCGCTTCGGGCGCTGCAGGGCGTTGGCGTCCACGCCGCCCGTGAGCACCTTGCCGGAACTCGGCACCACGGTGTTATAGGCGCGAGCCAAACGCGTGATCGAGTCGAGCAGAATCACCACGTCCTTCTTGCTTTCGACAAGGCGTTTGGCCTTTTCGATCACCATTTCAGCTACTTGCACATGGCGCGTTGCCGGCTCATCGAATGTCGATGCGATGACCTCTCCCTTGACCGAGCGCTGCATTTCCGTCACTTCTTCGGGTCGCTCGTCAATGAGAAGCACCATCAGGACGCAATCGGGGTGATTAGCCGTGATGGCGTGCGCGATGGACTGCATCAGAATCGTCTTACCGGTCTTGGGGCTGGCAACGATCAGACCGCGCTGGCCCTTGCCGATCGGGGCGATGATGTCGATCAGGCGCCCCGTCACGTTCTCTTCACCGCGCATATTGCGTTCCAGACGCAACGGTTCGGTCGGGAAAAGCGGCGTGAGATTTTCAAAGAGCATGCGGTGCTTGAGCTGCTCGGGCGGAAGGCCGTTCACCGTATCGACTTTTACGAGCGCGAAGTAGCGTTCGTTGTCCTTGGGCGTGCGGACTTCGCCTTCGATCGAGTCACCGGTGTGAAGGTTGAAGCGGCGGATCTGAGAGGGCGAAATGTAGATGTCGTCCGTGCTTGCCAGGTAGCTCGTATCCGGGCTGCGCAAAAAGCCGAAACCATCGGGCAGAACTTCTAGCGTGCCGTCGCCGAAGATCTGTTCGCCCTGCTTGGCGCGCTTTTTGAGAATTGCGAACATGAGTTCCTGCTTGCGCATGCGCTGCGCATTGTCGATCTCAAGTTCGGTAGCCATCTGAAGCAGCTGGCTGATGTGCAGTGTTTTGAGCTCAGAGAGATGCATTTTGAAGTGAATGTTCAAATGGTTTGACTGCGCGCATGCAGACGCGCACAGACAAACGCCCTTGCGGACAAGAGCCGGTTTGTAAGTTGATTGAAAAAAGAACGGAAAAGACGCCTGAATATCGGCAGCTTTGCGCCCGATGCGCCGCAAATAAGCGGAGGGCAAAGAGAATTGCGGCCGGGCGGCAACGGAAAGCCGCCCGAGATGAGCCGTAGTTTACAGTATTTGCGAATTAAAGGTACTGCTCGATGAAAGACATCAATTCGCTCTTACCCATGGCGCCGGTGTGCTGACCGACGACTTCGCCGTTCTTGTAGACGAGAACCGTCGGAATGCCGCGAATGTTGTTTTCAGTGGCGATGGCGGAGTTTTCGTCCACGTTGTACTTGGCGATCACGGCGCGGCCGTTGAACTGTTCGGCAGCGGCGTCAAGCGACGGGGCCAGCATACGGCAGGGGCCGCACCAGGGAGCCCAGAAATCGACGAAGACGGGCTTGTCGGTCACGTTCTTCACGGTGTCCTGAAAGTTGGCATCGGTCGCGGTGAGGATGAATTCGCTCATGATTTTCTCTGATGATGAATTAAACGTGCTGCGTCAGTCTGCGTAAAAAACACACCGGGCACAGGGACTGCTTGTGTCCGGAATCGGTCGGTGATGCGCTGCAGAGAAACTCTGCGGCGAAGTACGGTGAGGTGAAATGCCTCGGTCTGAGCCGACCGAATCGGAAGCTTCGCAAACGGGCAGGCGAAACAAAAAAGAAAAACGGGCCGTCACCCTTGCGGGGCGCGGAACGCCGCTCGGCTGACCTAAAGTTCGTCGGCGGCGCGGAAAGCTTCTGCGAGAGTTTCAGACTCCGGCAGTTGCCTTCCCTGACCGTGGGCAATATATCAAAAATTGACGGCAGTCGTGACGCTCATTTTTTAGAGAGTAACGGAGAAAAAGGAAAAAACTATCGGTTCATAGAGGAATGCAATGAGCAGAGAAGGAGCTTGCTCTATTGTCGACGGCCCTAATCGGCAGGCGGAGATAAACTCGTGATAGCGGTTCGACTTTGTCTTTTCAAATGTGTGACTGATGGCGGTGTAAATTACGTCGCCTTTGACTGAGGAAGCTGACTGTGACCAGCGCAGACGAGAAACAACTGTTGGAGGACATCAGTAGTCTAAGAAAACAGTTGAAGGCAAAACTGCATGAACTTGATCTGATAAGGCGAGCTGAAGCCTCGGGACGAGTGGCTGTTGATTGACTCCCGGAGGGGGCTGTGGTTCCAAAGTTTATCCGAGGAGCCAGTACGGATCCCAGTGAAGAATTTGGCGAGCCGTTGCCGCGGCGGCTTGAATTTGCGAAAGAGGCAGATTGGGGGATTCGTGAGAAACTACAGCTGTTTCGAGAGCTGTTTTTGGGGAGGTCTGATGTCTATGCCGTCAGGTGTGTTCGATTTGATACGCAAGGCCGCAAGTTGCCAATCTATCAACCTGTATTTAACCCTTATACCACAGAGGTTGTGGATGCGCACTTGCGAGGGCGGGCGGTCATCGGCGTTTATCCACTGATCAATCAGGATTCTTGCCGCTTTGTGGTTATTGATCTTGATGATAAAACCTGGCGATCCGATGCGAAAGCGCTTCTACAAAGCGCACGTGATTTCGATGTGCCCACATATCCGGAAGTATCACGCTCCGGGAGCGGAATACATCTCTGGATTTTTTTCTCGGAGTTGGTTCCTGCCGGCAAGGCCAGAAGGTTGGGCAGTGCGCTTATGGCTGCGGCAGCAATGAATGCTGGTTCTCCTAAACTTTTGTCATACGACCGGATGATTCCCGCTCAAGACCGGCTTGAGGAAGCTCGGCAAATAGGAAATTTGATAGCTTTGCCATTGCAGTTGAGAAGTCGCATTCAGGGGGCTTCAGTTTTTGTAGACGTTGATTTGAAACCGGTAGAAAAGCAATGGAGTTATCTGAGAAACGTCAAACGACTTTCTCTAAAAGCTCTTGAGAAACGACTTTCAGAGTTAGATTGTGTGTTAGGCACCCCGGTTCCGGACTTTGTTACCCAGGGGCAACGGAAATACAAAGCCAAGGCAGTGGACTGGGACCTGGTGGCGGAGGACTATTTCGTTTGCCCAAGTGAAAAATTATCGGCAACTTGTGAACCTTTGCATTTGGCTGTGGGTAACGAGCTGAAGGTGCCTGTCAAAGATCTGAGCCCAGGCTTGCGTGCGGCTTTGATTGGAAAATCGGCCTTTTGGAATCCCGAATATTTGAAGAGACGTAGAACATTACGTTCTGTGTTTGGGATTCCCAAAAAGTTTGTCCTTGCGGATCAAAAAAATGGCAATTTGGTCTTGCCTCGAGGTCTTTTGAACGAAGTTCTGAAATTGCTTGACGATAACCGTATCAAGTACGAAGTATCAGACCAAAGAACGATAGGGGCGGTACTTGATACGCAATTGAAAGTTGTCTTGAGAGCCGATCAACGAAGAGCTTTGGATCGGATGCTTGAAGTCGAAGGAGGAATTTTTGTCGCAGGAACAGGTTTTGGTAAAACCGTCCTCGCTTTGGCTTTAATCAATGCTCTCAAAGTTCCTACGTTGATCCTTGTACCTTCGCTAACGCTCATCAAGCAGTGGGTACAAAGAATACAGGAACACATGGGATTATCGGCTGAACAAATCGGTGTTTGCGCGGTAACCAAGGACCGTTTGACGGGGATTCTTGATGTTGCGTCCCCGCGTAAGTTGGGGAAGAAGGAGCCCAAGAAACTTGAAGCAATTCTTTCAAATTACGGGCTTTTGATAGTTGACGAATGTCATCACGCAGCTGCTGGTAGTTATGTGGAGATCCTTCGGTCCTACGCAGGCAAGTACCTTTACGGACTGACAGCAACTTCCAAACGCAGGGACGGGAAAATGCCGGCCGTAAGGATGCTGATTGGTAATGAAATAGACAAGGCTTCTGTCGAACTTGTTGACTATAAAGTCGTTAAGGCCGTGATGTCTTCCAGTTCAAAGCCCTTATGCCCAGATGCATCGTATGTTTTGCAGGTGGATGATCTTGTGGCAGATATGCAGAGAACTCAGCTTGTGACAAGTTCAGTTATTGATCTCGTAAGAAGGGGAAGGAGAATCTTGGTTTTGACCGAACGAGTTGAGCACATGAAAATTTTGTTTAAGGCGCTTCAAGGTTCATGCGATCAATTTGTCATGTTGACTTCCGACATGAAGCCCAAACAAAGACAAGCGGTCCTAACAATATTTGCAGGTATAAGCGCAGGTCAACCCGCAATTCTTCTCGCTACGGGTGGACTCGCGGGAGAGGGCTTTGATTGTCCGATTCTGGATGCTCTCGTAATTGCGTTACCGATTTCTTGGGAAGGGAAACTGGAACAATACGTAGGACGACTATTGCGGCCTTACCCCGGAAAACGTGATGTCATGGTGATCGATATTGTTGACGTCTGCTACCCCACCTTTCGCGCCATGTGGAGAAAGAGAGAAGCTAATTATCGTCGACAAGGGTTTGATTTCGACTCAGTGAAAGAGCCCTTGCTTTTTGAGAAGAAAGATTTTTAGAAAAAGGTCTGCTAAGCACCTAAGTGCTGACTACAATGTAGCGATTTGTGCGGCTCGGCACAGGCTGCGTCGCGGAACAAAAAATAGGAAGACAAAAAATGGCAATCCGACACTTTCTGAAGCTCGCGGACTTCACCAAAGACGAACTCAACACGATGTTGCGCCGCGCATCGGAAATCAAAGCGCTGCAAAAGGCAGGCACGCCGTACGCTCCCTTCGGCGGCAAGGTGTTGGTGATGATCTTTGAAAAGGCAAGCACCCGTACGCGCGTCTCCTTTGAGTCAGGCTTCTATCAGTTGGGCGGCAACGTGATTCATCTCTCTAGCCAGGGTTCGCAGCTCGGCCGCTCGGAATCCATTGAAGACACGGCGCGTGTGGTGAGCCGCATGTGCGATCTCGTGATGATCCGCACGTTCGGCCAGGATCGTCTGGAAGCGTTTGCCAACAATAGCCGCGTGCCCGTGATCAACGGTCTTACGGATGAATACCATCCGGTACAGATCATGACCGACATTCTTACCTTCATGGAACACAAAGGCTCCATCGAAGGCCGTACTGTCTGCTGGGTGGGCGACGCCAACAACATGAGCTACTCGTGGCTGGAAGCGGCCAAGATTCTGGGCTTTCACATTAATCTGGCGATTCCCGAAGGTTACCCGCTCGATCTTTCGTTGATCCCGGAAGGAGACGACTACTACACCGTGTTCCGCGATCCGATCGAAGCTGCCAAGGGGGCCGATTTGGTGACAACCGATGTTTGGACCTCCATGGGTTTTGAAGAAGAAAACGAAAAGCGCCGTCGCGACTTTGCCAACTATCAGGTCAACAGCGCCGTGATGGCGGCTGCCAACCCCGGTGCTCTCTTCATGCACTGCTTGCCCGCGCATCGCGGCGAAGAGGTGACGGCCGAAGTGATCGACGGCCCGCAGTCCGTTGTGTGGGACGAAGCGGAAAATCGCCTGCATGCTCAAAAGGGCATCATGGAGTTCTGCCTTAACGCTTCGAGCAAAGCCTGATGGGCAATAACCGTAAACCGACCGCTCGCCTTCAGGAAGATTCCGGTGCATCGATAGGTGCGCCGGAACTTGTTCGCTTGTCCAAGCGCATGAGCGAACTGGGACTCGCGAGTCGCCGCGAGGCGGACGCTTTTATCGAAAAGGGCTGGGTGCTGGTCGACGGCAAGGTGGCGCAGCTCGGGCAAAAAGTGGGCCCCGGCGCGCGCATCGAACTCAAGGCGCAGGCCAGCTACAGTCAAAAGCAGCAGGTGACGGTGCTTCTCAACAAACCTGTCGGTTACGTGAGCGGACAGGCTGAGGACGGCTACAAACCCGCCAAGATTTTGATCACGCCGGAAAATCGCTGGGCCGGTGACGATTCGACGCTTCGCTGGAGCAGCGCCCAATTGAGAAGCCTGGTTCCCGCAGGGCGCCTGGACATCGACTCCGTGGGACTTCTCGTGCTTACGCAGGACGGACGCGTTGCCAAGGCCATCATCGGCGAAAACAGCACGATCGAAAAAGAGTACATCGTGCGCGTTGCCGATGCTCAGTCCGGTCAAGCGCCGAAATTTGCGGCGCAAACGCTGGCGCTTCTTCGTCACGGTCTGTCGCTTGACGGCAAGGCGCTGTTGCCTGCTCAAGTTGAAGTTTTAAACGACGATGAGCTTCGTTTTGTTCTGAAAGAAGGCAAGAAACGCCAGATTCGCCGTATGTGTGCTGCCGTCGGCTTTAAAGTGCTGCGTCTAAAGCGCATACGCGTGGGTCGTGTACGCCTGGGGGCTTTGCCGCCCGGCAAATGGCGTTATCTCAAAGACAACGAACGCTTCTGATTTCTAACATTTGCATTCTGCTCGTATGTTCGCGCCGGAATTCAATCCCATCGCTTTTTCGATCGGTCCCCTTGCCGTGCACTGGTACGGTCTGATGTATCTCTTAGGATTCGCCTTCTTCTGGGCGTTGGGACGGTTGCGCGCGAAGGATCCCTGGCGTCAGATGACCGCCAACGACGTGGAAGACATTCTCTTTTACGGCGTGCTCGGGGTCATTCTCGGCGGACGTTTGGGTTTTTGTCTTTTCTACCAGCCTGAGTGGTACCTGTCGCATCCCTTGGACATCTTCAAGGTGTGGCAGGGCGGTATGAGTGCGCACGGCGGCATCATCGGGTCCATCTTGGCGATCTGTGCGTTTGCCCGCATCAAGGGAAAAACGTTTTTTGAGGTGGCTGACTTTGTGGCGCCGCTTGTGCCGCTGGGCCTGATGTTCGGGCGCATCGGCAACTTCATCAACGGGGAGCTGTGGGGCAGGGCGGCCGGCTCCGACGTGCCTTGGGCCATGATTTTCAAGAACTCGGGCACGCTGGTGCCAAGGCATCCTTCGCAGCTCTATGAGGCTTTCCTGGAAGGGGCGCTTCTTTTCACCGTGCTGTGGTGGTTCTCCAGCAAGCCGCGCGTGGCCGGCGCCGTTGGCTCGCTCTTTTGCATGGGCTACGGTCTGGTACGTTTCATCGTGGAATATTTCCGTGAACCCGACAGCTATCTCGGACTGGGACTTTTCGGCCTGTCCAGAGGCCAATGGCTGAGTCTCCCTGTTTTCCTGCTTGGTCTTGTTGTTTGGATTTGGGTGCACCGCCGCAAGAGCGCCGAGAATTGATTTGTCAGAGCAGGTGCGTGAGATAAAGCGGAACAAAGAGCCGCTTGCCTTCTTTTCGCAGCTGCCCAGGATACAGCGCGATTTCTGTTCCGACCTTGGACGCAAACTTCTGTGAAAAACGATCCAGAGAAGTCGTACGGTATTTGTTGCCGGACTTGACCTCGATCGGTACGACGCGAGGCTTTCCGCCTGCATCGGCAAACGGCCGCACAATGAGGAAGTCGACTTCCATGCGCTCGCAGCCTTTCTTGGAACTCGTCTGCGCATAGAAAAAGAGCTTGTCGCCTTTGCTTGCTAACGTTTGTGCAACAAAATTTTCGACCAGCATGCCTTCGTTGATGGCCACGTTGCCGAGCAAAACGTTGCGGTAGAGCGCCTCGGCAGTGGTTGCACCGTTTGCCAAGGCCAAAGCGCAGAGCAAGCCCGTATCGGCCATGTAGCATTTCACGGAGGACTGAGAACGGCTCAAACTCAAGCTCACGGAAGGATCGCTCGCTGCAAAACACGGATTGGTGATGTGACTTCTCCCCTCATTGAAATGAGGGGCTTCCTGCTTCATAGCGGGTTTGGCATCCGAGTTTCCCCAGACACCTCTCCGGCTCCACAGGCATAACATCGGCCCAGCCCGGACCTAGCTTTACATTTGTTGCCTTCGCTGGTTTCCCACGCAGCGTGGCTTTCACCTTTTCCGGTTCGAGTCTGCCTTCGCGGATCAGTTCCACTCCTGCCATCAGGATATTTCCTGCTGCCACATAATCCGCGTTCGCCGACTCAAATCCGCAGCTCACACAACGGAACTCCGACTGCGACGGTCGGTTCTTCCGCTCTACCCGACCGCATTTCGGGCATCGCTGAGAGGTGTAGGCCGGCTCAACCTTTATAACAAGTTTGCCGGCCTTTTTGGCTTTGTACTTCAAATATGTTTCTGTCTTGCCCCAACCGTTTGAGAGGATGGCTCGGTTCAGTCCTGCTTTGGCACGTGCGCCGTTGGGCAATGCTTTTGCGTTGTCATCGTATTTCGGCTCAGGCCTTTTGGTCATGTTTTTGACCCTCAAGTCCTCAAGCGCAAAAAACTGCACTTTGTCGTCACTGACCAAAGCATGCGAGGTCTGATGCGCAAAGTCGTTGATGACGTTTTTGCGATAGTCAAACGTCCGTGCCACTTTCCGACGCATTTTTGCCCTGTTACGGCTGCCTTTTTCGCAACGAGCCATGCGCTTCTGATAATGCTTGCGCTGACGTTCTT
>ENA-UESK01000003-UESK01000003.1-human-gut-metagenome-genome-assembly--contig:-NODE-3-length-214164-cov-20.488091_pt1 | contig 214164 bp, 170 predicted proteins | sample MGYA00243006_ERZ508007 | MGnify/ENA primary metagenome ERZ508007 (study PRJEB26167, sample SAMN06115452) | human gut metagenome | host: Homo sapiens | place: China:Jiangsu | collected 2015-08-21... | reverse complement strand
TTGGTAGCCCCACACAAACCTTCGAGATGAATGAAATCAGCCTTGCTCGGCAAAAGGGCTATTTGTAGAACCCGCCTAAACACTCTATTGGGCATCCCATTGGATTTTTTTGTACGCGCCTAGAAAGATTGAATTTGAACTTTCTGTCCATCAAAAGACAGACATGAAAAAAAATCCGTCTTTTTCTTGAAAATAGCGAGGTAGTTGATCTTAGCCGCGCCGAAGTAAAGACGTAAAATGGATGGTCTCAACTTTTGCTGTTCGTTAAAAAACCAATTTGAAAAATTGATGAATGGCGTCATGAATGCTCTAATTACCATTTGAATTCAAGCTTCCATAAACTCTTACTCTGTCCGACGGAATTTACAAAAAGTGTAGTTTTGTGATTAACAATCAATCACCTCATTGGTAACCAGAAAAACGGCAGAATTCAACAGTATTGAAACTTAATGTTTGAACCATCCACCCGCTGAGAATTCACTACAATTGTCTAAGGTCTCAGTTCACTTTAGGAGTGCGACATCATGAGAAATATGCTTTTTACCCCCCCCCGAAAAAAGAAGCCCTTCATTGCAAGGCACCCCATAAGCAAATATCTCTGCTGACAGCTGCTGTCGTTGCAGCTTTGGCAGTGGTCAGTGGGAGTACTTTTGCTGAGCCTCTCGGAACCATCACGCAAGACACAGTGATTAATGGTCACCTCAATGAGACATCAGACGTCACCGGTGAGCAAGGTACTGAAAATTTAACCGTCACCGGAAATTTCGCCCTATGGAAAGGAGGAGAAACCGAGCCCAAGCTCAGCAATCTCGATACTGTCACGGTCGGCGGTAATCTTTTGCCTTCTAATGCCGTTGTCACAGACATCAAAGCCTTTAAGGTCACTGGAAACAGCATCATTTCGAACACCAGATTCGAAGCTGGATCACTCACAACTGGCGGCCTCAGAATCACCGGAACATCGTCCGTATCACTGGCCGAACTCACAGCCTCTTCAACAGTTACTATCGGCAGTAGCGATGACGCCAGCAGCAATGCGACACTCTTCATGGCATCAGGCAATCTCACGGGCGTGAGCGGCAAGTTCCAGATGGTTTCCGGCACAGTTGCCACCTCGGACAACATGCTCACCTTTAACACTCTCGAGTATTCCGGCGGCACACTCGGGAAAGCATCTGCTGTTGGCCTGACGACCGAGCCAATAGATGTACAAGTCAATGAGAATCTCACCGTGAAATCCGGAGAATTCTCTGTAAAAAATCTGTCAGCATCAACCGTCTACAACCAAGGCAACATCAAGACCACTGAGGACCTGACGCTTACGGGTACCTACCATGCTCAAGGCGAATCAAGCATGACCACTGTCGGAGGCAATCTAGAAATCGCCGGTGGCGTCAGCAACAACACCTCAACCACAACTTCTGAGGCGCATAAACTCACGGTCGCCGGCAATGCAACCATCAACGGGCAGCTGTCAGGCAATTTCGGCATTACCGTAGGTACTGAGGGAAAGGACGACACTGGCTCGCTCACCGTTGCTGGTTTCATGGGTACCTCCGGAAGCATTAAGGCGACGAATGTGACCGCAACCGGAATGAGCTTCGGTGAGCTCAACGGATCCTTGGAGGCCGACACCTTCATACTTGGAGGTATGACCTGGGTCGACAATGGCGGAGACAGCAATTGGAACGTCGACAAGATTGTCATGAAAGACAGTGCGGGATCTGATCTAAGCACCATCACGCTTCACTTCCAAAATGGCAATTACAACATCGGCGACGTGTCGTTCGAGGACGAGAAAACTTCTGCTATTACTCTCATCACTACTGAGGAGAATACTTCGACCTCCGTAACTGCCGGTACTGTAACCGTTGCAGAAGGCAAAAACGGTAGCCTGAGCTTCTACGACAACAAAGGCAGCAACGCCCTCTCGGCTACGATAACGAAGCTTGATGTCGGCACTAACGCACGCTTCGGCATCAGCGCAGTCGCGGAAGAAAACCATGATCCGGGCAACACCGAACTAACCATTACGAATGCCGTGCTCAAAGATGGCTCATCCCTGGTCATCCGTCCCTCAGGCGAAGGCGTCATGGCCCGCCCCGTCACAATGACCGTCAGTAACATGACAACCGAAGGAAGCTCCTTGTTCTCAACGGCAGACACTTCGAAAGTCACGATCAACGAGTTTTCAGATGCTACAGATGGCAGTGCCAAAACAACCTGGAATCTCGCGCACGGCTCGTCAGTAACGACCCAGAAGGCTGACATTTCCGGGAGTCTGGACGTCTATCTGGAAAAACTTAACACCGAAAGTGAGTCGGTGCCGACAGCAATATTCAATGACATTCAGAAGGGCGGCCCTGTCAGCGTCCATGTGCCAGGTTCGGAAAACACTGCCGCTCCTGACATCATGGCCGAACGCGTTGACCACACCGTTGTAATGAACACAGTGGAGGACGGCAAAGCAGTCACCTACGAAAACGGTCGTACGTATATTGGCGAAGGAGCTCTCTGGGACGCTCTCACGGTTAGAGCGGACGGCTCCTATACGACCGACAAAGCAAATTCCAAACTTGAAGGCTTCAAGGGTGTTAACGCCGCCGCGCTTGTGCAGTGGCGCGATCAGGTCAACCACCTCACAAAGCGCCTAGGCGACGTTCGCCAGCAACCTTCAGGCATCGGCGCTTGGGCACGAGTGTACGGTGGTGAGTCCAAGTGGGGCAGTAGCTCCAATAGCGTCGACATGACGAGCACAACTGTTCAGGTCGGCGGTGACGGCCGCATTGGTGATTGGATTGTGGGCGGTGCCTTTAGCTACTCCGACTCGGATATGGATCTTGACAAGGGTAGCGGTAACGGCGACCTCTACGGGCTTGCCATCTACGGTAGCCGCCTCTTCGATTCCGGTGCGTACATTGATATTGTGGCTCGTTACGGACGAATCAAAAATGATGTCAATTCGAGTGGAATGGAATTCTCTACGCAGAACAACGCTTTTGGCATCACCGTCGAATCCGGCCATCAATTCAAATTCATGGAGCGTGCCTACATCGAGCCGCAGATTGAGCTCTCCTACGGCTATGCAATCGGCGACAACGACTCGGCTACAACTCGAATCGACGGCACGTCTTACCATGTAGAAATTGATCAGGACGACTACCAGACCCTCGCCGCGCGGATCGGCTTCCGCACGGGCTTCGACTTCCCAGAAGATGCGGGCACGATCTACGCGCACGCTTCATATTCGTATGACTTCCTTGGAGACGCGGACGGCACAGCTTCCGTCGCTGGGCAAGGCCGCCGCAGCCTTGATCAAGATCTTGGCGGCAGTTGGTTCACCTACGGCATCGGCACTCAATTCCGCATCGGCCAGAGGACTTTCGCCTATGGCGAGCTTGAGCGCACGAGCGGTGGAGAAGTTGAGAATCCCTATCTCTTCAACGTCGGTTTAAGACATGTGTTTTAATGCTGTCGTTTATTAAACCGTATATCCCGCCCATTGGCCACTAATTTCGAAAAGGCCTTCGGGCGGGATTACATCCAGCAGCGCGAAGTAATCGCGCCGTTTCTTCGTGAGCATATCCGGGCGCCAGCACAACTGGTCGCCTCGGCAATGCTTCGTCACCTTGGCAAGTTCCGTGAATACCATATCAAGCGAATTGTTGGGGATCCTGCACTGTCAGACGCAGCGTGGTACCCAGCCTGCATCGCACTAAGGTCACCAGCGTAAAAATTAAGAGCTTGCCGTCATAGGCGAGCTGCGTCGCATGCATCTGATCGCCGTCAATTTCATTTTTGAAGGTACGGTATTGCACTTCCTCTTTGGCTCGTTGCAGACATACGCACATCGCCTCAACAGGATAGTGGCGGCAATTTGAGAGTACGGCAAAACAACCCGCGTACTGCAGTCGTTGATTTGTCTCCTGCATATTACGTACTTTACTTCCCCGGATTGCTCAGTGACAGCCCTGGCGCATTTGCCGTGGCGGTTCCAATCGTCATCGGATATCTTTCGATTGGCGTTCTTGGCTTTGATGATGTTCTCGACGTTGTCGATCGCAAGAACGAAGAAGTACGGCGACAACGTGATCAAGAAAAGCTTGTAGCCGAAGCAACGGAAAAAGCTCAGGAACTCGGCAATGCAAAAGCAGCAAAGGCGCTGATAGACAAAGCGAAAAAAGATGCCTTATCCAAGCTGGCTCCGAATGATCCTGTTCTGTGGAAACGCGTACGCAAATATCTGCGCGAGAAGAAAAAAGCAAAGCCGACAGAACTCGTTTGGTCCGTGAACTTTGACGAACTGAAAAAGGCGATGGAAATTATGGGCTGTCGGGCGATTCGAAGCAACGTCGAATCCGACCCGTTTAAGGCGTTGCAGATTTATCGCCAACGAAAAATCATCGAGCGAGGCTTGGGTCAGCTCAAAAATGAAGTCAGAGGCTCGAGACTGGAAGCAACCGAAGCGACGTACTGGGGCAAGCTGTTTATCTACACAATCGCGCAAGCGTTGCGCATGAACATGCTGTGTACGGCTCGTAAGAAGAGCGGGCAAAATCCTGGCCTGAAAATGCCCGAGGAGTCCTTGCGCAAGTTCTTGGGGCAACTGCGCAGCGTACAGGCACGAAAACATCGGTCGACGGACGCTTTCATTGTTGGCGCCGTGGCGAAACGACACCGTGATCTGTTGAAATTGCAAGGGATAGAAAAACTCCCGGGCTACCTTAATCGTTAGTGATCTAGTAGACCGGGAGTTTGTGTTGGAATAACGATGGGTTACGGCTGGGCCTGCCCCTTCGTAAGCGACTTATGAATCATACCGATTACGAAGCCGACGACAGCAAAAGGAATCCAACCTAGCCCATAGGTATGCAACGGCACCCACTGAGCAAGAATGGCTTCAAGTCCGCCCATGGCAATCTTGGCCGTCTGCAATCCGTTGTATAGCGCCATCACGAACGTAAAGCCGATCGTCCATGCCCACACGCAACGACGGCCGCCGATCATGTTGTGCAGGAACGAAAGAATCACCAACGCCACGCAGAGCGGGTACAAGAACATCAACACCGGAATGGTCGAAACGATGATGGTCTTCAAACCGAACAAGCCGATGAGATAGGAAATCACAGTAAAGATGACAACCCAAACGCCGTACTTGATGCGGCCGCCGGACAAATTCATGAAGTGAGCGGCCGTGCAGCTGATCAAACCGATCGCGGTCGTCAAGCAAGCCAAAATCACCATGGCCGCCAGGAGCATCGCACCGCCGTTACCGAAAAGAAGTTTGGCACTCAAAGCAAGAATCGGAGCACCGGTTTCCTGAATGCCGATCGCGCTCACGCTCTCCGCACCGATCTTCGCAATGAAGATATAGATAACGCCGAGCATCGGAGCGGCAATCAACGCGGCCTTGAACACTTCGCGTGCAATGTCGGACTGCTTGGTAAAGCCGGCATCACGGACGACCCCAATGGTGAGAGACGCGAAGATCAACGCGGCAATAGCGTCGAGCGTGTTATAGCCATCAAGGATTCCCTGGACAATAGCCATCACAGGAGTCGCGTAGGGAGCGGCAGGTGTCTGCGGTTCGCCCATCGGAGTGATGAAGCTCTTGATAATAAAGACCAACAGCGTCAAAACCAACAGCGGCGTCAGGATCTTGCCGACACGATCCACAAGTTTGGACGGAGACGCAGCAAGCCATCCGGCTACGCCCAAAAAGACAGCCAGAAAGATCGGCATGCCGACTTCGAGTTGAGACGGCTCAAGGAAAGGAACAATTGCAATTTCCCAGGAGACCGTACCGGTACGAGGAACAGCAAAGCAAGGACCGATGGCCAGAATGCAGACTGTGGAATAGAAAACGCCGAACCACGGATGGACGCGGTTGCCAATTTCACGCACACCGGGAAGACCGGAATAGCCCACGGCCATCACGGTGAGTAGAGGCAGACCGACGCCGGTGATGCAAAAGCCCAGCAAAGCCCACCAGACATCGGTGCCGGCGGCCTGTCCCATGGAGGCCGGAAAGATGAGGTTGCCCGCGCCGAAGAAGAGCGCAAAGAGCATCAGACCAATAGGAATAAATCGCGTTCGGGAATCCGATTGCATGAATACACCTTGTATTTATCAGCTTTTTGTTATGAAAGAATGTCGGGAACCGCCGTGGAGCGCCAACGCAAATCCACGCTTTCCGAGTCTTGGATCCGGAAAAAATATCGACATACGGCAAACAGCATCAGGGGTCGCCTGTTTGTACCGCGTGACCGGCTGCCGAAAGTGCGGTCCCAATGCTTAAAGGCGTGCGCATGAAGCTGAGGGTAGGCTTCGGGGGTGCGCGAGCGGGAACCCGTTTCATCCTTACAAACGAATTCCTGTCCGTCGGAGCTTGGATCACAAACTTGACGGCGGCATTGGTTTCCGAACTCCGATTCTACGAATAAGCAAGCGCTCCCGCTAAGAAAAATCGCTAAAAATGCGATTATTTTCGGATTTTCGTGTTTAAAAACATCAGAATTAAGGCATTTTCCCTAAAACTTGGGCGTAAAAGGCAACAAAACACAAGGTCTCGCGCTTTTGACGTCTTTCCGCTTTCGATCCAAACGACAGGCTCCTCGTTTTGGATTTGGCCGACGTCAAAGCACGGTCAATCTGCAAGATTTTTACAATTCGGTTCTCGTTTTTTACGGCCTCGTTGCGTAATCTATCGGGCAAAAGTAGTAGTTACCATTAAAATGTTGTCCTAAAGGCTCGATGCGCCTCTGCGTCCGACATGCCTCAGCTTCCGAAACAGGTAACCGGCTTCGACCCGCCCCTGTTTTTTTGTTTTGTCGGACATCCCGGTTGCGCCGGCGCCGTGCGCCCGTCAAGCGATGTTCGGGTCATTTCGATTAAAAGAATTACAACCGCCCATGCCCAGTAAAACTCTGTCGGACTTTAAAGACCGCTTACTGAAGCCCAGTCCCAAGAGATCGGAAAAAAGCCCCGCCACCAAGCACACCCTGCCGGCGGCTTTTGCCTTTTTCCTGATTTCGATCTTTATTCCGTTAGAACGCGCTTTCTGGCAGGGCATCATCGCGCGCCGCCGCGAGCTCTATCCGCACGTCAATTTTGATCATCTGTGCTTTGCCGATGTCCTGCGCATCTGCATCCAGACGATTTTTCTGGCCTTTTTTACAGCGCTGCCCGTACGCGACTTCTGGCAGTTCAATCCGCTCGCGCGTTTCATTCGCGCCGTCATCCGTTTAGTGGGCCGCATCGGCGACGCTATCGGGCGTCTGGGCGGACGGATTATCTTCAACATCGGCGCCAATTTGGTCAAAAGCCGCCGCCGCGTCGGTCGAAAGCAGGTTTCTAAGTTCCAAAACTCGATTTTTTGGGCCGCCGGCATCGTGGCTGGTCTTCTTGCCATCCTCTGCATCACCCAGCCTTTTAATGTGCAAGGCCAGGTGGTGTTCCTTTCCATCGTGCTTTTATCGGCATGGTCGCTCACTCACATCAAGGCCCGTATCTCACTGATGCTCCTTTTTGTGCTTTCGGTGACCGTTTCGGGCCGCTACCTGTGGTGGCGCTACACCTCAACAATTCACGCCGACGGCGCGATCAGCCTCTTTTTGTCATGCCTGCTTCTGGCCGCTGAAACCTACGCCTTCATCGTGATGGTCCTGGGCTACTTCCAGGTCTGCTGGCCGCTGGACCGCCGTCCGAAGCGGCTCCCCGCCGACCGCTCGACTTGGCCCACAGTCGACATTTTCATTCCGACCTACAACGAGTCGCTTGAAGTCATTAAACCCACGGTCTTCGCCGCCAAGAACCTCGACTGGCCGGAAGACAAGATCAACGTCTACATCCTCGACGACGGCAGTCGAGATTGGGTAGAGGATTTTGCCAAGGCCGCCGGCGTTCATTACATCAAGCGCGACGAACACAACCACGCCAAGGCCGGCAACATCAACAACGCGATGAAGCTCACCTCGGGCGAGTTCATCACGATCTACGACTGCGACCACGTCCCCTCTTCGGACTTTCTCACGAGCACCGTGGGCTGGCTCGTGCACGACAAGAAGATCGCGCTCGTTCAGACGCCGCACCACTTCTATTCACCCGATCCTTTTGAAAAGAACCTGCATCTCGACCGCGCCATGCCGTTTGAGAACTCGCTCTTTCACGACTACATCCAAAAGGGCAACGACACTTGGAATGCGGTCATGTTCTGCGGCTCCAACGCCGTGATGCGCCGCAGCGCCCTGGAAGAAATCGGCGGCATCGCTGTGGAAACAGTGACCGAAGACGCGCACACGTCGCTCAAGCTCAACCGCCGCGGCTGGAAGTCGGCCTGCATCTCCAAGCCTTTGGCTTCGGGCCTTTCGACCGAATCGCTTTCGGCGCACATCGGTCAGCGCATCCGCTGGGCCCGCGGCATGATCCAGATTTTCCGCCTGGACAACCCGTTGCTGAAAAAGGGCCTCACCCTGCCCCAGCGCCTGTGCTTCATGAACGCCATGATTCACTTCCTGCACGGGTTGCCGCGCATCATCTTTTTGCTCGCGCCCCTGCCCTATATGTTCTTTGACATCTACGTCATCTACGCCACGGCAGCGGCCATTTTCGCCTACGTGATTCCGCACATGGTTCACGCGGCCATCACCAATCAGCAGCTGCAGCGCGGTTATCGCTATCCGTTCCTGGGCGGTGTCTACGAAACGGTGCTGTCCTGGTACATTCTGCTGCCGACGACCGTCGCCCTGATCTTCCCGCACAAGGGCAAGTTCAACGTGACGGCCAAAGGCATGACCATCGACAAGAAGTACGTCGACTGGCACATCGCCACGCCGGTGCTCATTCTGATGGTTTTGAACCTTCTGGGCCTGGCCATCGGCATCTACAAGACGGTAACCGCTGCAGACCCGCAAGTCTCCACGCTGATCATCAACATCGCGTGGATCGCCTACAACCTGTTGGTTTTGGGTGCTGCCTTTGCCGTGGCTGTGGAAGAGATCATGGAGCATCCGCTGCCCCGCGTGCCGCTGAAGGCGGGCGCCGTAGTAACGACTTCCGACGGCACCAAGCACGCCGTGTCGGTCGTCGAATTCAGCCAGACCGAGCTCGTGCTCGACATGAAGGGGCTTGCCGCGGGTGAATCCGTCGTTATCGAAATGACGGGCAACGGTCATACGGATACGTTCAAAGCCACGGTTGCACGCGAAGCCAAGGGCTTTACGGAATTTGATCTTGTTTTCGAGTCGGTTGAAGATGAAATTCGCTTCAACCGCCAGACGTTTGCGCGGGAAGGCCATTGGGGCGACAAATTCGACAGTCATGTCGACGATCGCTTCATCGCCGGCTTCCTGCGTTTGGTCGGCTTTGCCGCGTACGGCTTCAAGTCGCTTGTTGAATTTCTGCCGGGGACGGCGGGACGTTTTGTGCGCTATGTCGTGAGCTTCTTGCCGCGCATGCCCAAGACGTCCGTCGGCCTCTAATACTTTTGAGTCTCACACCAAATGAACAAAAGAGATTTCTCTTTCAAGCATTCCCTCACGACGTTGTCGGTCTGCTCCCTTTTGGCTTTTTCCTCAACTGCCGCTCTGGCTCAGACCGGCGACGCTCCCGTGTGGCGTACCGACCTGACGGGCGGCGAAACGACGACGTACGCGCTCTCCGACCTCGCTCCCGGCATGGCGGGCAAGCCAGTCAAGCTCACGGGTTCGAATAATTCGGGCTACTTCGACTTCACGGTCAAGCCCGATGAAGTGGTGACAAGCGGCGAACTGACGCTCAACTTCACCGTCTCGCCCTCAATGCTCGCCAACGTTACGCAGCTCAACATTTTCCTTAACGGCGAACTGCAGCAGACGGCCGCACTGTCGGCAAAGCAGATCGGCAAGCCCCAGTCGCTCGTCTTCAATCTCGACTCGAAGTCCTTCCGAACCGGCCAAAACCAGGTCCGAGTGGAATTCGTCGGCCACTATCAGACGGTTTGCGAAAACGCATCCAACCCTTCACTTTGGATGGACATTGCCCCTGAAAGCGAACTCGCGCTCAACAAGGCTTTCGTGAGACTGCCCAACGACCTGTCGCAGTTCCCGGCCCCGTTCATTTCCGAAGGCAACTCCGGTCAAAACACGACTCTGCCGATCGTCTTTGCGCAGCAACCCACCGACAAGGAAGCCACGGCCGCAGCGATCGTCGCGGGCTACACCGGCAGCCTCTCTCAATGGGGCAAGGCCGAATTTCCGGTCTATTTCGGTGAAGTTCCTGCCAAGGGCCATTTCGTCGTGTTTGCCACGAACGAGCGCAAACCGGCATTCCTTTCGGAACTTCCCGCCTTCGAAGGCCCTCGCATTGAACTGCGCGACGTTCCGGGCGGCCAGCATGAAAAGATGCTCATCATCAGCGGCCGCAATGACGAAGATCTGGTCGTTGCCGCCAAGGTTCTCACGTCCGGTACGCAGATGATCGGTGACAACCACCGCGTGCGCGACTTCAAGGACGAACCCGTGCAAGGCGCCTACCAGGCTCCGAACTGGATCGATCCGCAGCAGGCCATGACGCTCAGTTCTCTGATGCGCTACCCGACGCAACTCACCTCTCGCGGTGCCGTTCTGCCTGCCATTCACCTCAACCTCAACATGGCGCCCGACATCTACGCCATCGATGGGGCCAAGGCTGAACTCAACCTCTTCTATCGCTACAGCAAACCGGCCGAAGGTCAGGTCGCTCAGATGCGCGTACTCATGAATACGGCTCTTGCCGGCAGCGACAACATGGACAGCGGCACAGACCGCGCCCGCTCCGAAGTGCTTGTCCAGGCCGCTCCCGGCCCGCTTTTCTCGGCCGTAGGTCCGCGCGACGGCATGTCTCTTACAAACGACCTTTCGATCGAAGCCTTCTACGGTACGCAGGCTCTTGAGGGTACGCCCGAAAACTGCCGTACCGTAGCCCTTCCGAGCCACAACTTCCAAATTGATCCCTCTTCGAGCATCGCCTTCAGCGGCTTTTATCACTACGCACAGCTGCCTGAAATCGCGCTCTACACGAAGGGCGGCTTCCCGTTCTCCAAGTACGCCGATCTGTCGCAAACGGTGGCTGTCCTCTCGGACGCCTCCAACGCTCAGTACGTGACAACGCTTCTGAACGCCATCGCCCGCATCTCGTCGGCCACGGGATCGGTACCGCTGCAGGTGACCGTCACCTCAAAGCTCGGCAACGATGTTTTGAAGGATAAGGACGTGCTCTACGTGGGCGGACTGCCCGCAAACATCACGAGCCTTAACAACGAAACGGCTCAGAATCTTGAAAAGGCCGTAACCGAAACGCTCGGCGGCAAGTCCGGCAAGACCGGCGTTGAAGATCCGGAAAACGCACCTCTGGCAGCTCTGCTTTCCGTGAAGTCGCCAGTTGACAGCAGTCGCGCCGTGGTGGCACTGCTCTCCGACGGCTCGCGCGGCGCAAAGCTTTTGAACGATTCGCTGGCCGACCGCTCCCTGTTGCAGGACGCCTCGGGCGGCACGGTGTTCGTCTCTTCGCAAGGGTTGACCTCCTTTAAGCCTTCGCAAACCTGGTGGGTCGGCGATCTGCCGTGGTACCAGCGCGTTTGGGTCTCCTTTGCCAACCGTCCGTTCCTGTTGGTGCTCTGCGCCTTGATCGCCGCTGTTGTGGCCGGCTGGGGCATCTTCGCCGGCATGCGCCGTTGGCTGCGCGGCCGTTCGTCGCTCTAATCCGATGGGAGAACAAATCATGAAATTCCTTTCCCGTTCGATTTGCGCCGCTTCCGTCTGTGCCGTGTTCGCCGGTCTGTCCGCCTCGGCCCAAGCCTGGGACAAGTGGGATGCCTTCAAGGCCGCAAACGTCAACGAATCCTTCCGTGTGGTGGACTACAGCGACAACCGCCGCATCACCACCAGCGAAGGTCAGTCCTACGCCATGTTCTTTGCGCTGGTTGCGGGCGACAAAGACGCCTTTGACAAGCTCCTCGTGTGGACGGAAAACAATCTCGCCTCGGGCGACATCACCAAGTACAAGCCAGCATGGCTCTGGGGCAAACAAGGCAGTAGCTGGGGCATCATCGACAGCAACAATGCCGCCGACAGCGACATGTGGATCGCCTACTGTCTGCTTGAAGCCGGCCGCCTATGGGATCGTCCCGACTATACGGCCAAGGGCAAGGCCATGATGGACCTTCTTAAGAAGGACGTGCGCGACGTCAAGGGGCTGGGCAAGGTTCTGCTTCCCGGCTACAAGGGCTTTGAGCAGGAAAACTTCGTCACGCTCAACCCGTCCTACTATCCGGTCTTCATCATGCGCCGCTTTGCGATGGAGGATAAGGACTGGAATACGATCGTCGAAGGCACGGTGCGCTCGCTCGTGCGTTCCGCTCCGCGCGGATACGCCCCCGACTGGGTGCGTTTCGACCGCCAGGGCAAGGTTATTCCTGAAAAGGGAGCCGATTATGTTCTGGGCTCCTACAACGCCATCCGCACCTATATGTGGGCCGCAATGATGTCGCCTGCTGACCCCGTGCATGACGTGCTCGTTGAACATTTCGAACCGTTTGCCAAGCTCACGCGCGACACGAATATGCCGCCCGAAAAGATCAACATCATCACGGGCGAACGTCACGGCTACGGTTCGCCGGGGTTTGCCGCCTGCGTGCTTGAACTTCTCGGTAAGGGCCCCACGCAGGACTACCTGCGCACCGTGATCGAAAACGATCCGATCATCGGCGAAAACTACTACCGCAACACACTGATGCTCTACGCCATCGGCTTTGACCGCGGTTTGTATCGCTTTGATCGTAACGGCTACCTGCTGATCTCACCCAAGGCGCAGCTCACCCAGGTTCCGCCCAAGGCCGCCGTGCCGGTCGACAAGTCCGTCGAGAAGGACGAACATCAGGAAGAATCCGAAGAGGCGCCCGAGCAAAACCAGGCCGCGGGCAACGCTACGCCTGCGCCCGCAGACAACGCTCCGAAGGCTGTGCAGCTGCCGGCACAGGCCGCTGCCCCCGTGGCTCCTGCCGACAACGCCGCACCGGCCGCTCCCGCTGCTGCCGCACCCGCCCCTGCCGCCGTTTCGGCACCGGCTCCTGTGAGCAGCGCTCCTGCAACGACTGAGGAAACCAACAAGTGAAATCCGTCGGAAACTTTACCGGACGCATGGTCGGCGGCCTCGGGTTATGGAACGTCTACTTCATCTGCAAGTTCTTCCTCACCCAACTCGGCTATCTGAGGCTTGAGCTTTTCGCCAACATCGCCCTTTTCTGCTTCCTGCTGCTGCCCGCCAACTCCAAGGGCATGCGCTTTTTGAAGCAGCTCATCGCGCTTGGCTGCGGCATTGCGCTTCTGTGGTCAGAAAGCTGGCTTCCCGGACCGCAGAGCATCATGGCCAATGCCTCGGGCATCACAGGCTTTTCTGTCAACTACGTCCTGCAGCTCATCTGGGACTTCATCAACTGGCGCATGGTCTTTGCGGGCTTTGCGATCCTATTGATCTACTACGCCGCGCGCGACTTCATTCGTGTTACGGCCATCACCGGCTGCTGGCTGCTGTTCCTCGTGGTCTCGCCCTTCTTCGGTTCGGCCCCCTCTCAGCAGAGCAATCTCGTGCCGCAGACGGCCGCAGGCAAAACCGCCGTCGGCAACCCGGCTGATACGGCCGCGGCTTTGGCCGCCGCCAAGGGTACCGCTCAGGGAGAAGTCACTTCCGAAGAAATCGACAAGTGGTACCAGACGTTCATCGCATATGAAAAGGACCGCGTGGCGCAGTTCCCGGACTCGATCAAACCAAAGGACACTCCCTTTGACATCGTGATCCTTAACATCTGCTCGCTTTCGACCGACGACCTGATTGCGTCCAACCTGATCAATAACCGTACTTTCAGTCAGTTCAACATCCGCTTTGATCACTTCAATTCGGCCACCTCGTACTCGGGCCCGGCCGCATTGCGTCTGTTAAACGGCGCCTGCGGTCAGCCTTCTCACGAAGCGCTCTACGATACGCGTCGTCCCGAATGCGAGATCATGAACCGACTCGATTCGCTCGGCTTCAAGCAGCACCTGTTCCTCGACCACAGCGGCGTTTACGACAACTACCTCAACGCCATGCGCACGCAGGCAGGTCTCACCGCTCCCTTCGAGCGCCGTCGCTATCCTGTGAAGTACGTGAGCTTTAACGACGAGGAAATTGCCGACACGCTTTCCGTGTTCCGCCACTGGCGCAGCGTCGTCAACAAGGCTAAGGACCCGCGCAGCGTCTCTCTCTTTAACTTCATCGCCCTGCACGACGGCAACCGTCAGCCCGGTAAGTCGCGTTGGGAAGAGTTTGAACCGCGCGCCCGCGCCTTTATTGATGCACTCGACGTCTTTATCGCCGATCTGCAAAAGAGTAAGCGCAAGGTGATGCTCATCATCGTTCCGGAACACGGCGCTGCCGTTCGAGGCGATCGCATCCAGACCCCGCGTTTGCGCGACATCCCGAGCCGCCGCATTACGCAGGTGCCGGTGATGGTGAAGTTCTTCGGTCTCAACAAGCTGCCGAAGACCCCGGTGCATGTTACGTCCGATACGAGCTACCTCGCCCTGTCGACGCTCATCGGCCGCGTCATCGAAACGAACTACTTCAGTAAGCCCGAAGGCGCCGTTCCGATGGCTGATCTTGTGAACGACCTGCCCACGACACACATGGTGAGCGAAAACGCTCAGGCCATGGTGCTTGAATACAAGGGCAAGGACTATCTGAAGATGTCCAAGGGCACTTGGCGCCCGTACGACGCCGATTAGTCGACGTCCGCTTCACACCCTCGCAAAGAGTCCGCTTCGGCGGACTTTTTGCTATCCGGCAAAAAAAAGCCCCGGAGAAAACAGACTTCTTTCCGGGGCTTCAGATCAGCGGCTCGAGACCGTAAAAGGCCTCAGAGCTCAATTTTTAGTTCTTGGACTTGTCCACGAGCTTGTGAGCGCTGATCCAAGGCATCATCGCGCGCAGCTTGGCGCCGGTCACTTCAATGCCGTGCTCGCTCGTCAGACGGCGGTTGGCCGAAAGGGTCGGATACTTCAGACCGCATTCCAAGAGGAAGCTCTTGGCGTATTCGCCGTTCTGGATCTGACGCAGGCATTCCTTCATTGCCTTGCGGCTTTCGTCATTGATGATCTTCGGGCCGGTGTAATACTGGCCGTATTCGGCGTTGTTGGAGATGGAGTAGTCCATCGTGGCGATGCCGCCTTCGTAGATCAGGTCGACGATGAGCTTCATTTCATGGCAGCACTCGAAGTAAGCCATTTCGGGTTCGTAGCCGGCTTCCACGAGCGTTTCAAAGCCCGTCTTGATCAGTTCGACGAGACCGCCGCAAAGCACAGCCTGTTCGCCGAAGAGGTCGGTTTCGGTTTCGGCGCGGAAGGTCGTTTCGAGCACGCCCGCACGGCCGCCGCCCGCAGCGCATGCGTAGGAAAGAGCCAGGTCATGAGCCTTGCCGGAGTTGTCCTGATAGACGGCAATGAGCATCGGCGTGCCGGCACCTGCGACATACGTGGAGCGCACCGTGTGGCCCGGAGCCTTCGGGGCGATCATGATGACGTCGAGGTCCTTGCGCGGAACGATCTGCGCGTAGTGGATGTTAAAGCCGTGGGCAAAAGCCAGGGCTGCGCCTTCCTTGATGTTGGGTTCGATCTGCTTGTGATACACATCGGCGATGAATTCGTCGGGCAGCAGAATCATCACGACATCGGCGCCTTGGGTCGCTTCTTCGATGGTCTTGACGGTAAGGCCGGCATTCTCAGCCTTGGCCCAGGACGAACCGCCCTTGCGAAGACCGACGACAACGTCGCAGCCCGAGTCGTGCAGGTTCAGGGCGTGTGCGTGACCCTGGCTACCGTAGCCGATGATGGCAACCTTCTTACCCTTGATGAGCGAAAGATCGGCGTCCTTGTCGTAAAAAACTTTCATGTTTGGTCTCCCTTTTAAACAAACAGGTATGTAGATCAGATTTTGAGGATGCGCTCGCCGCGAGCGATGCCGCTTGCGCCGGTACGCACCGTTTCCAGAATCAGTTTTTCGTCAATCGACTTCATGAAGGCGTCAAGCTTGCGGCTGTCGCCCGTGACTTCGATCGTGTAGGTTTTGTCGGTGACATCAATGACGCGCGCACGGAAAATTTCCGTGATGCGCAGCATCTCGTCGCGGTCGCGACCGATGGCGCGCACCTTGATGAGCATCAGTTCGCGCTCGACGTAATCGCTTTCCATCAGGTCGTAGACCTTGATCACCTCGATGATGCGATTCAAGTGCTTGGTGATCTGCTCCATCTTCTTTTCATCGGCGTACGACACGATGGTCATGCGCGAGATGCTGTCGGTTTCCGTCGGAGCGACCGTCAAGGATTCAATGTTGTAGCCACGGGCCGAGAAAAGACCCACGACGCGCGAGAGCGCCCCCGAAGTGTTCTTGAGAAGAACCGAAAGAATATGACGCGTCTGCATTCTTACTTCTCCTCCGAAAGAACCATCTCGGTAAGCCCCTGGCCGGGTCCCACCATCGGACGCACCGGCTCTTCGCGCTCGATGTGCACGTCAACGAACACAAGGTCGTCCTTGTACTTGCCGAAGGCCTCCTCAATGCAGCGATCGAGCTCTTCGTAGGTGGTGGCGCGCAAGCCGACGTGACCGTAGCTCTCAACGAGCTTGACGAAGTCGGGCTGAACCTCCATCACCGATTCACTCATGTGACCGTTGTAGTAGGCGCGCTGCCAAACGGCGACCATGCCGAGGTAGGCGTTGTTGAGCAGGAAGATCTTGGGCTTGACGCCATACTGCTTGGCGGTGCCCAGTTCTTGAATGTTCATCTGAATGGAACCGTCGCCGGTAAAGCACACGACGTCCTCGTCGGGATGCGCAAAGCACGCGCCGATCGCTGCCGGGAATCCGTAGCCCATCGTGCCCAGACCGCCGCTCGTAAGCCACTTGCGCGGTTTGCGCAGCTTGAGGTATTGAGCGCACCACATCTGATGCTCGCCCACATCGGTGGCATAAATGGCCTCTCCCTTGGTCTTTTGCCAGACGCGTTCGATCACGGCCTGCGGGCGGATCGGGCCCTCAGGATTGACGGTGTACTTGAGGCACTGCATCGCGCGCCAACCGTCGATGCGCTTATTCCATGCAGCCAGTTCGTTTTCATCGAGCCTCTCGGTCGTCGTTTCAAGAATGCCGACCATTTCCTTGAGCACTTCATAGACATCGCCCACGATGGGAATGTCCGTCGTCACGTTCTTGGAGATCGAGCTCGGGTCGATGTCGATCTGTACGATTGTGTGGGGATTGGCTTCAAAATCCGAGGGGCAGCCAATCACACGGTCGTCGAATCGGGCGCCGACGGCAAAAAGAACGTCGCAGTGCTGCATGGCCATGTTGGCTTCATAGGTGCCATGCATGCCGACCATACCCAGATGCTTTTCGTCACATCCGTCAAAGGCACCCAGGCCCATAAGAGTCGAGACCACCGGGTAGCCGGTGAGCTGCGCAAAACGGTTGACCAGCTCGCTTGCGGCCGTCGACGTCGCACCGCCGCCCACGTACAGAAGCGGACGCTTGGCCGAAAGCAGAACCTGCATGGCCTTCTTGATCTGGCCGCTGTGGCCGCGCGTCACAGGACGGTAGCTCACGATGTCGCAGCTCTTGGGATACTCGAAGGCACAGCTTCCGCACTGCACGTCCTTGGGCAGATCCACCAGAACGGGACCGGGGCGGCCGGTTCTTGCAATATAGAAAGCCTTCTTGATGGTGGCCGCAAGATCGCGCACGTCCTTGACAAGGTAGTTGTGCTTGACACACGGACGGGTAATGCCCACCGTATCGCACTCCTGGAAGGCGTCAGTGCCGATGAGGCTCGTGCCGACCTGGCCGCTGAAGACGACCATCGGAATGCTGTCGGCATAGGCCGTGGCAATGCCCGTGACGGCGTTGGTGGCTCCGGGGCCGGACGTCACCAAAGCAACGCCGATCTTGTTCGTGCAGCGCGAATAGGCGTCGGCGGCGTGAACCGCTGCCTGTTCATGACGCACGAGCACATGCTTGAAGTACTTCTGCTTGTAGATCTCATCGTAGATCGGAAGAACCGCTCCTCCCGGATAGCCGAAAACGTATTCGACTCCCTCGGCATGAAGAGCTTCGATGAGAATCTTCGCGCCGGTCATCACCGGTGCGGCGGCGCCGTTCTCTTCTGTGGTCTGCATAGGAAAATCGTTCCCTGTTGTTTCACATCCATGGCTTTGTTATGGGGTATCTTCGGATGTGCTTCGTGCCGTGGGGCGGCTGCAGGGTAAGGTTGTGCGGTGGCGTGCTGCCCGTGGGAGCACAGGTACCGGCTTGACACCGTTCGCCGCCCGCCTCTGCGGTAACAGAAGACGTCCGAAGGTGCGTTGCGTGCCGTGGTATGCAAAGAATTTCACAACGCATCGACTAATTTATCGTTTTTCAAACGAAAAGCCAAAGGGGCGAAACAACCTGAGGCTGGTTTCCTTGCGGGTTTTAAGCTTTTGTCAAATGCGGTAAGATGCCGTTCTTAGGGAGAATTTATTAGAACGGCTCCGTGCGCGTCTGTCGGATACCATTTTTTAACATCCAAGAAGCCCCTGCACGAGATCGACCTCAGATAACAGTCGGCTAACAGCCGGCGCCTTCCGTTCCCCCTCACTCAACACAAACAAACCAAAAAAACATGGCTACCACCGCAACAACTTGGGGTTCCAGGATCGGCTTTATTTTGGCCGGCGCAGGCTCGGCAATCGGCTTGGGCTCCATCTGGAAATTCCCGTTCTGGGCCGGCATCAACGGCGGCTCGGGCTTCATCATTCCGTACATTATCTTTACGTTCACGATCGGCATCACGCTGCTGATCGCCGAACTCGTCGTGGGACGCGCCGGCCGCGGTTCGGCCCTGCATGCACTCAAGCACCTCGGCGGACCGGCTTTCTCGATCATGGGCGGCATAGCCGTTCTCACGTCCTTCGTGATTCTGTCCTACTACTCCGTGGTCGGCGGCTGGTGCGTGAAGTATCTCTTTGACAGCCTCGGCGGCAGTCTCGTGACCAACGACCCGAAGGTTCTGCAGGCAACGTTCGGCGCTTTGGTGGGCGACGGCCTCACCAATTCGCTGTGGCACCTCTCCTTCCTCACGCTCACCTGCGGCGTGGTGGCCCTGGGTGTGGTAAACGGCATCGAGCGCCTCTCGAAGTACCTGCTGCCCACGCTCTTCATCCTGATGATCGTCATCATGATCCGTTCGCTGTCGTTGCCCGGAGCCATGGAGGGCGTGAAGTTCCTCTTTGACTTCAGCTTTGACAAGCTTACCTGGATGAGTGTTCTCAACGCCATGGGCTTTACCTTCTTCAGTCTGTCTCTGGGGTGCGGCATCATGGTGACATACGGTGCCTATCTGAAGGACTCCACCGACATTCCCAACTCCTCGCTGTGGATCGCCTACCTCGCCATTCAGACAGCGCTTCTCGCCGGTCTCATGATCATGCCCGCTGTGTTCGCCATGGGACAAGATCCCAATGCAGGCCCCGGGCTCGTATTTGTGACCATTCCGTTTATCTTCTCGCAGATTCCGTTTGGCTGGTTCTTCATGATTCTCTTTAACGTGTGCCTGCTCGTGGCCGCGTTGACGAGTTCGGTGTCGCTGCTGGAAGTCTGCATCGCCTATCTGCAGAACGAATGGCACATGAAACGCATCAGCGCTTCGATCCTGTGCTACGTCGGCCTTGCCCTGCTGGGCTTCGTCTCGGCGCTTTCCTTCGGCGTATGGAGCGACGTGAAGATCTTCGATCGCATCATCTTCGATTTCCTCGACTGGTTCTGCTCGAACATCATGATGCCGCTGGGCGGTCTGTCGATTGCGCTTCTGGCAGGTTGGAAGGCCTGGAACTCGACCTACGTGCAAGTCAATCTGGTTAAGAAGTACAGCGCTTCGGCCAATGCCTTCATCAAGTTCTCGCTGCGCTTCCTTGCCCCCTTGCTGGTGCTCGTTGTGGTCGCCACGGGCGTCTGAGGCTCACCGCAAACGCACAAACTGCGCCGCATCGTACGCCTCTCGCCGAGGCTGCCTGCGGCGCTGTTTTTTTCCAGCTTCGGTGTATTTTTTTGTTTGCTGAGTGATTGTTTGCCCGTCGGCATCCGTTTTAGCATCCCAAAGATGCTATAAAGATGAATTCAGAGCGGTTTGCAATAAGTCTTGGCTTAAATCGCCCTACGTATAAGAATATTTCAGGGACACATCAATGTCTGACAACAGATCAACATGGACAAGCCGCATCGGCTTCATTCTGGCCAGTGCGGGTGCCGCCATCGGCTTAGGCGCCATTTGGAAATTTCCCTATCTGGCGGGAACCAACGGCGGCAGCGTCTTTATGTTCCCCTACATCGTCCTGTCGTTTACGATCGGCCTCGTGCTTCTGATCGCCGAAGTCGGTCTGGGCCGCACGGGCAAAGGCTGCATCGTGACCGCTTACCGAGCCATTGCGGGCAAGAACTGGACGATCTGGGGCTATCTGGGCGTTCTCACGGGCTTCATGGTGCTGTGCTTTTACTCCACCATCGGCGGCTGGACGCTTTCCTATCTGATCGATTCGGCCGTTGGCCGAGGACTTGTATCCAACCAGGACGAGCTCAGTGCGCTCTTCGGCGGCCTTGTGTCCGATCCCGTCAAATCGCTGGGCTTTCAGGCGCTCTTTCTCTTTCTGACCGGTTGGGTCGTCGCCTATGAGATCAGCCGCGGCATCGAGAAGATCTCCAAGGTGCTCATGCCCCTTCTGCTCGTGCTCGTCATCATCGTGATCGTGCGCGGCGTGACGCTGCCGGGCGCCTCCGAAGGTCTCGCCTATCTCTTTAGCTGGAATCCTGAAGCCTTCAGCTGGAAGAGCCTGCTCGCCGCAATGGGCTTTACCTTCTTCTCGCTTTGCATCGGTTGCGGCTGCATGCTCACCTACGGCTCCTACCTCTCGCAGGATTCAAACCTCATCAACGGCTGCGCCTGGATCACATTCCTGGCAACTGCCGCCTCCATCCTGGGCGGCCTGATGATCATGCCGGCGGTCTTTGCATTCCATCTCGATCCGTCCGCCGGTCCCGGCCTCACCTTCATGACGATGCCGGTCGTCTTCGCGCAGCTTCCCTTCGGACAGCTCTTTGCGTTTGCTTTCTACCTGTGCCTGGCCGTGGCGGCCATCACCAGTTCCGTATCGCTTCTCGAACTCGTGGTTGCTTTCCTTGTCGACGAACTCAAGATGCGCCGCATGACGGCTTCTCTGGTGAGCTGCATCGCGATGCTTGCGGTCGGGTCACTCTGCACCCTTTCTTTCGGACCTCTGGCTGACGTCAAGCCCCTTTTCGAGCGCAACTTCTTTGATCTCTTTGACTACTTCACGAGCAACTTGTCGCTTCCGATCGGCGGTCTCGTGATCTGCGCTCTGGTGGGCATCAAGCGCTGGTCGATTATGAAGGACGAAATCCGCATGGGTTCGGGCGTTTCCGACTCGATGATGTCGATCTTTCGCGGCATTCTCACGATCGGCTGCCCGCTTCTTATCGTCGTGGTGCTGATTTCCGGCCTGATGCCGAGCTAAGCGCTTTGACATTCATCCAAGGCCAAAAGCGGCGCGATCCTGTCGACAGGCGCGCCGCTTTTCTTTTGCGGTCCATAACAAAACCGGACTGCCCATGAAAAGCAATCCGGTTCGCGTGCAGGCCCTGCGGGCCGCTCCGAAAGAAATTCAGCTTACTGAGCGAACCACTTGGAGTAGATCTGCTTATCTTCTCCGGCCTGTCGAACGGCTTCCAGGCCCTTGTTGAGCTTGTCAAGGAGTTCCTTGTTGCCCTTCTTCACGGCAAAGCCATACTGCTGCGCGTCTTCGATTGCCGGCTGTAGCTGCAGAGACTGAGACATACGCGGCTGGGTCTTCATGAAGTAGGCAAGCACGGGACGATCGTGCACCACGGCTTCGGCGTTGCGGCTCGTCAGAGCCATGAAGGCTTCGCTCGTGGCGTTGTAATTGGTCACCTTGGCACCGGGAATATCCTTGGCCTTGTCGGCACCGGTCGTGCCGATCTGCACGGCGATCGCCTGATTCTCCAGAGACTTGAAGTCGGGATACTTGGCGGCGTCTTCCTTGCGAACGAGCATGGAAAGGCCGGCCGTGTAGTAAGGAGCCGTGAAGTCTACTCGCTTGGAACGTTCTTCGGTGATGGTGACGCCTGCGGCCACCACATCGACCACGCCCATACCCAGAGCGGGAATCAGCGCGTCAAAACCCATGTTGACGACTTCGATGTCGTAGCCGGCCTTATCGGCAACGGCACGAATGAGGTCAATGTCGTAACCCACGAATTCGCGGGTCTGGGTGTCCATAAATTCAAAGGGAGCGAACGTGGGCTCGGTGCCCACGCGAAGCTTGTCGCGAGCCAAGGCATCATCGGCCGCCGCGACAGAGAGCGTTGCGACTGCGCAAACGCTCAGGAGCAATTTTTTAAAAACCATGTGTCTAGTGGTTGGACCGGAAGGTCAACCGTACGCAAAAAGCAAAGATCGGATTATACAGACGCGTGTTTGTTAGCAAAAGCCTGTCGATTCAGCGCTGTAGCTTAAGCGTCGGCCAAAAGTCGGCGGCGGCGCTGCTCGAAAAGACAGACCGCGGCGGCCGCCCCAACATTGAGCGACTCGCATGCCTGCTCGATCGGAATGAGATAGCGTTCGTCGGCAACGGCCAGAGCCTGCAGAGAAAGCCCCGGGCCTTCGGCGCCCATCATCCACACCACGGGTCCCTTTTCCCAGCCCTGCGTGCGGAACAAGTCCATTCCGCCTCGGGCGTCTGCTGCCAGCACGCGTCCAGCGAAAAGCGTGTGAATTTCTTCGGCACAGACATTGTCGTAGAGTTTGGCGCTGAAGTGAGCTCCCATACCGGCTCGCAACACCTTGGGTGCCCAGAAACCGGCCGAACCGGAACTGGCCGCGATGTGACGCACGCCTGCAGCCAAAGCGGTGCGAATGAGCGTACCCATATTGCCCGCATCCTGGACGCCGTCGAGATAAAGCGCGTCCTCGGCAATCGGCTGCATCGGACGTTGGGCAAACTCAACTGCCACTTCCACCATGATGCCCGTGCCGTTTTCGACGGGACAGACCGCGTCGTAGAGCTTGTCGGCCACGGTCAGAAATTTGGCCCCCGTTTCCTCGGCCACGCGCTCGGCAAGCGCATGGACATCCGGATGGACGTTGTTTTCACGCACAACAACGGCTCGCGTCTCAGGACGCTTTTCGCAGATCACTTCCGCCAGATGAATGCCCTCGGCAAGCGTCGTTCCGATTTTCTTTGCGCCTCTCGGATGTTCGGAGATCTTTCTCCAGCGCTTGATGTTTTCGTTGGCTGCGGAATTGATGAGCGTCATGGGTTTAAAACAGCTGTAGCAATATAAAAAGCGAATTGTAATCGCGGCAAGCATGCGGCGATTTCGCTCGCTTCGAATGCGCATCTGAAGTAAGGCTTTGCACCAAGACGGTGCATGTTCGATGGGCGCCTTGTGCTTGTCGCTTTCTTAAGAGTGTTGTTTATTTGATTTAGATCAAACACGAAATTTCTTTTTCGGAAGCAATTGACAAAGTGATGGCTGTAAGTCAACAACCGGCTGCAACAACGAAAAAGACAATCAGAAGGCGCGGAAGCCGTGCCGGGAAGAATGGTCAAGAGAAAAGTTACCGGTCAAGCAAAAAGGTTGACATCGTTTTCCTGAGTTTGTCCGATGTCAACCTTTTTCGGATCGCTTGCTTGAAGTCTTCGGCGACCAAACCGAGCTTCAAATTCTGAGGAGCAGTTGAGGAGCAACGCATATGTGTGTCTGCGATCGTTGTCAAGGTAGCACGTCAGCAGACTCCTCGAAAGGGCGGTATTTATCCATCAGAAAGACTACATAGGGGTTTACGTGCACAGCAACTTACACACCGTCTAGAAATGCTCTCTTTTGGTGCGTCTCATCGGTTCGATCCTGTACTTGCTCCGCTTCGTCCCGAATGAAGACACGCTTGGTGTAGGCGTCCTTCAGAAATTCTGCGCTGTTGTGTCCGGCCGCCAGGCGAACGGCTATCAGAAAAGCTATGGGCAAAAGCGCAAGCGACATACATAGATCAGATCTGCTTTCCCGCTGGCGCAAAAGCTCCTCGCGCCTTTGTTTTTCAGGAACCGCCGCTGACAAAACGCTCATTGCAAGCAGCGCTCTGAAACCTGCGCTTCGCTTTTGCTGCGCCAGACAGCGTTGTTCGTTGATTTCCTCCATGTACTGCGAGAGCCCCTCTTCGTCATTTCTTACTTTGTAATGGATCACCATGCGCGAATCGGCTCGTCGCCCAAACGTCATGCACACGACGAAGACAGCCAGAAACGGGACCACCACAGGAAATGCAAACTGTACGAGAGACGCCAGCAAAGCTCCTTCTTCTCGGTTGTAGCGGCAGGCCTGAATCGTGCAAAAGAGCACGCAAGCCGCGATGCAGGCGAAATAGGCCAACGGAAAACGAGAGGCATCGGCAAAAATAAGAATCCAAACAGCAGTGCAGGCCGCCGAAAAGCTGAGCAGATCCGGATAGATGACAATCCCATCCTCAGCAGTAACACCCTTCATGGCCCGCGTTCCTTTTCGCACAACAGCTCCGAAAGCCGCCAGCAGCGCCGCCGCAAAAGCCGTGCACGCAACAAAGCCCGCCGGTACAAGCCAAAGGCGCATTACGGTGGCAAGCGCGGCATAGCCTACGAAAAAGCAGACAGTAAAAAGACAGGCAAAGAGCACTTGCCGCGTGTACTTGTTGCTGCGAAACATCCGCTAAAGAAGGAGTAAAGGTAGGAAACGTCAAAAGTTTTGTCTTTCGGAATTGTAGGGACGCACTTAACAGATTTAATAAGTACGCTAGACATCATCCGAACGGATGATGCTCAACGGCATTGAATCGGGCGCGCGGTATAGTTCGGGGATTGCTTAAACGAATACTTCGACGGCAAGGGTTTTGCACACGCCTAGCCTGCAAAATCGCCGTCTCCACAAAGGAATTTGCAGTGACCGATAAAACCGATACCATGCAAACGCGCCGCGCCGAGCTTCAGGTTCTGCGCACGCTTCCCGAACTGCTCACACACCATCTGGAGCAGCGGCCGCAGATTCCGGTTTACATGTACTACGACAACCGCGTCAAACAGTGGCAGACCCTTACTGTTCAGGAAACGTACGAGCGCGTCATGCGCTGGGCCCATGCCTTTGCGGCTCTCGGCCTCAAAAAGGGCGAACGCGTCGCCATGCTCCTTCCCAACAGCGTTGACGCCATCTGCTTTGACATGGCTGCCCTCATGTGCGCTCTCGTGCCCGTGCCGTTGCACGCGATCGACACGGCTGGCTCCTCGGCCTTTATTCTTCGCGACTCGGGCGCCCGCTTCCTCGTCACGACCAAGTTCAATCGCTGGCGCGACATCGGCGCTGCTATGGAATTACCTGATCTGCAGACCGTGGTGATCACCGAAGAAGGCGTTGAGACAACCGTCTCCGACGGTAGAACCGTCACGAGCGTCGATCACTGGCTTGCCACGGGCCAAGGCGTCGAACTGCCGCCCGGCCCCGAGCCCACCGACCTCGCCGCCCTTGTCTACACGTCGGGCACGACGGGCAAACCCAAGGGCGTCATGCTCACGCACCGCGCGCTTCTTGCAAACATCAACGGCGTTTTGAGCAGCATCTGTCCGCGCGTCGACGAGGTATGGCTCTCGTTTCTGCCGCTTTCGCATACGCTCGAGCGCATCGCGACCTATTACCTCGCGCTCGGCATGGGCAACCTCGTTGCGTTCAACCGAAACATCGGTCTCCTGCAGGAAGACATGCGCGTCATCCGCCCCACCATCATGCTGAGCGTGCCGCGCGTCTATGAAAAGATCTACTCCAAGATTCAGGATCGACTTGCGACGCAGTCGCCCTTTGTGCAGAAGATCTTCCGGTGGGCGGTTGACGTTGGCTGGCGCCGCTTCTGCCGCAAAAACGGCCTGCCCTGCCCTTCGGGCTTCTCTGCGCTTTTCGATCCGTTGGTGGCAGGATTCCTTGACAGGAAAGTGGGTGCCGGCATCCGCAACATCTTCGGCGGTCGTCCTTATGTCTACATTTCGGGCGGAGCTGCTTTCAATCCGACCGTAGCCAAAGTGTTCCTTGCCCTGGGCGTTGAAATTCTTCAGGGCTACGGGATGACCGAGGCCTCGCCCGTGGTGTGCGTCAATAAGCTCGGCAGCAACAATCCGCAGACTGTCGGCATTCCGCTCGACAATCTCGAGACCAAGCTCGGTCCCAACGACGAACTGATGGTACGCGGCCCGAACGTGATGGTCGGTTACTGGATGCGTCCGGAAGACACCCGCGCCGTTCTCACCGAAGACGGCTGGCTCAAGACGGGCGATCAGGCCGACATCTACAAGAGCGGCCATATCCGCATCAAGGGCCGCATCAAAGAAATCATTGTCACGAGCACGGGCGAAAAGATCCCGCCGGGAGACCTGGAACAGGCCATCGAAACCGACAATCTGTTCGATCAGGTGATGGCCGTCGGCGAAGATCGCCCCTACATCGCCTGCCTGGCGGTCGTGAACCCCGAGCAGTTCGACAAGTTCGTCAAGGAACTCGGCAAGGATCCCAAAGACGAAGGCATCTTGATGGACAAGGAAGTGCGCAACGCCGCACTGCGCCGCATCAAGGCGTTGACGCGCGACTTCCCGAACTACGGCATCCCGCGCAACGTGCGTCTGCTCGCCGAGCCCTGGACGATCGAAAGCGGTCTGCTCACGCCGACGTTAAAGCTCAAGCGCGCCAAGATACGCGAACGTTTCCACGCCGAAATCGACGAGCTCTACGGCGATCGCCGCGGTTAAGCTTTTGAAGTCGGTTTCTTGTGTTGAACGGGCCTCTGCTTTTGTGAGCTGAGGCCCGTTGCCATTTCATCGTCAGAGATGCAAAAAGTTTTTCAGCAGTTCGTGCCCGAATTCGCTGGCGATTGATTCCGGGTGGAACTGAGTCGTCTCAATCGGCAATTCCTTGTGCCTGAGTCCCTGGATTTCTCCGTCTGAACTGATAGCCGTCACCTCCAAAATGTCAGGCAACGTTTCGCGTTCCACCACGAGCGAGTGATAGCGCGCAACCGTCATCGGCGACGGCAGTCCGCTGAAAAGTCCTTTTCCGTCATGTGTGATGCAATCCGTCTTGCCGTGCATGACATGTCCGGCCCGCACCACGCGCCCGCCGAACACTTCTCCTACGGCCTGATGGCCAAGACACACGCCCAGAACCGGTACATACTGAGAAAAACGCACAATGGCCTCCTTCGAGATGCCTGCCTGCGCCGGAGCACACGGTCCCGGTGAAATGCAGACACGGTCAGGCTTGCGTTTCAAAAGTTCCTCGACGGTTGCCTCGTCGTTTCTCACAACCTGCACTTGCTCTCCGAGTTCCTGAAAGTACTGCACAAGGTTGTACGTAAAACTGTCGTAGTTGTCGATCATCAGGAGCATTTTGTTTCTCCTCGTTCAGATTCCGCTTTCGAAACCGGACTCCGCCAGTTCCGCCGCTCTCAAAACTGCGCGTGCCTTATGTTCCGTTTCCGCATATTCCATCTCGGGGATACTGTCGGCGACAATGCCGGCGGCGGCTTGAGCGTAGAGCCGTTTGTCCTTGATGACGGCCGTTCGTATGGCAATTGCGAGATCCATGTCCCCGGCAAAGGAAAGGTAGCCGACCGCACCCCCATAAATACCGCGCGCCACGGGCTCAAGCTCGTCAATGATTTCCATTGCTCGGACTTTGGGCGCCCCGGTGAGTGTTCCCGCCGGAAAAGTTGCTTTCAAAACGTCGAAATTGTCGAGTCCGTCGAGGAGTTCCCCTTCGACATGACTGACCAAGTGCTGGACTTGCGAATAGCGCTCAATGGCATACTTATCTGTCACGCGAACGGTGCCCGGTTTGGCGATACGGCCAATGTCATTGCGTGCCAGATCAATCAGCATCAGGTGCTCGGCTCGTTCTTTAGGATCATGCAGAAGGTCTTCGGCAAGTCGGCGGTCGTCCTGCACATCAACTCCTCTGGGTCGAGTTCCAGCAATGGGTCGAATCGTCGCGATCCGTCTTCCGTCACGCAACTCCTGCCGCACCAGAATTTCCGGCGAAGCTCCGACAACAAAGTGGTCTCCAAAGTTGTAGAAGTACATGTAGGGCGATGGATTGAGACTTCGCAGCGCACGGTACAGAGAAATCGGGTTTTCAGTAAAACCGCGTTCGATGCGCTGCCCGATCTGCACCTGCATGCAGTCGCCGGCCAGGATGTAGTCCTTGGCTTTTCGTACAGCCTTCAAATAGTCTTCTTTGGCAAACGGACGCTCTGTTTCGTGAACAATGCCACCGGCGGCATACGGAGCTTCCACCGGACGGGTCAACGACTGCTTGAGCCTTCGGATGCGATGAACGGCCGCTGAGTACGCCCCCGGAACTCTCGGATCGGCATTGATAACAATGTACATACGACCCTTAAAACTGTCTATCACGATGAGCTCATCACACAACAGCAAGCAAATATCCGGTCCACCAATCCCTCCGGACTTTTTTCGTCCCAGTTTGCTTTGCTCGATCAATCGTACCGTGTCATAACCGAAGTACCCGACCAGTCCGCCCGTCAAGCGAGGCAATCCCTTCGGCAAGGCAACACGAAAACGATTGAAGAATCTGCGAACAAACTCAAGCGGGTTGGTTTCAGTGTCGCGTTCGGTTTCTTGTCCGTCAGTCAGAACCTGAGTGCAAAAACCGGTATCCGTCAGATAACTAACGATCTTTGTACGAGCCTTTAACCCCACAAAGCTGTATCGTGAAAAGCTTTTGCCGCCTTCCGCACTTTCCAGCAAAAAAGTGTCAGTGTCCCGGCCGGCAAGCTTCAAATAGATTGACAACGGCGTTTCCAAATCGCACAGGCATTCACTTACCAAGGCGATACGGTTATAGCCTTCACGTGCAATCGCTTCGAACTCGATTTCGGTCATCATGATTGAAAATTTCCTCAAGAACGGATTCCGCCCGGGCCAGACCTTGAAATAAGCACACTTTGGGCGCCTTTTGGCGCATATCCTCAACTGAGGTATCGCCAGCCGGCAGACGGAAATCACTGAAAGCAAATCGGAGAAGAAATTCAACAGCTCATAAACAAGCTGTTAAAACGTGCGCAGACGATGACCCCGACAATCCGTCGAAGAGCATCGGCTTAATGAGGAGAAGTTTTAGGAGCGCCAGCACCAAGCCCCCCGTGCATACCAGCCGGACGGCTTATGCACGCGGCGTACCGAACGAATGTGCGCAAATTGTGCTGCAGACAAAATCATGGTGTCGGAACTGCCGATGGGCAAAAAATGAGAGGTAGAAAGGAACCGGTTTCGGTTGCCTTTTAGTTGTAGCGAAATCGTAAACAGGTTGCAATAAGCAAAAGAATGTAGAAAGCGGAAGCGAATCTGGTTCTCCGCTTCCGCCAATCTGATGTCAATGCACCGGGGTTGTTATCACCAGTTGTTGATCTTGGGCCAGATCGTCTGCACGTTGTTGTTCTCGTCGACAACGAAATACTTGTCGAACGCGGCGGCCGTCGGACAGGCATGGTTGGGAAGAATTCTCAGGCGCGTGCCCACCGGGAACGCTTCTGGATCAATTGCTGAGCCGTCTCGGCTGCAGACGATGCCGTGCTCCTGGTTGGCCGATTTCATCCAGAGGTTTTCAATCGGCTTGCCGGCCTCGTCACACACGAGACCGTAACCCCAGTCGACCGCCTGAGCGGCCGTACCGCGGTCTCGACTCATCGCCATCCAGCCGCCGTCCGTGATGATCCAGCCTTTTTGGGGCTGATGGCCGATCACCGTCACCAAAACGGACAAAGCGATCTCTTCGACCTTGCAGACATTGAGTCCTGCCATCACCAGGTCGTGAAAGACGCCCACGCCGCTACGGTATTCCGTGACGCCTTCAGTATCCTTGACGGCCGTAAAGGTCGGAGTCGACCCCACGGAGACTATCTCGCACGGGTAGCCCGCGTCCTTAAGCACATTGGCAGCCTTCATGATCTGATGAACTTCGTTGGCTGCGCAGGCTTCCAGTTCCTCACGATTGCGGGAAAGGTAGCTGTCGCCGGCATGCGTCAGGACACCCTTGAAAACGGCGCCGTCGGTCAGCGCCTTGGCTACCGTCACCAACGCGGGATCATCGGGCTTGAGACCGGAACGATGTCCGTCGCAATCGATTTCAAGCAGCACACCAATTCTGGTGTTGTGAGTGCAGCAGAATTCACTGACCGCCATCGCACTAGCGAGATTGTCGAGAATGATCTTGACGTCGGCACCGCGGCTGTTGAGAAGCGCGATGCGCGGCAACTTCTGCGGAGCGATGCCCACGGCATAAATGATGTCCGTGATGCCCTCTTCATCGAACATGTACTCGGCTTCCTTGACAGTCGAGACCGTGATGCCGCCGAACATGCCCTGAACCTGCATGGCGGCAATCGGCGCGCACTTATGCGTCTTGACGTGCGGGCGCCAGTTGACGCCGAGCTCGTGAGCGCGCCTCTGACAATAATCAATGTTTTCGAAAAGTTTGGCCTTGTCGATCAAAAGACTCGGTGTGTCGAGTTCGCTCAACTTCAGACTGATGGACATGTCTCCTCTCCGGACTGAATTATCTGAAATCACCTCGGTGATTTTAGTGGAGAAGACGAATCTGTTACCTACCTGCTAACTTTTCAAGCGAAAACACCTCCACGGACGTGGAGAAGACGGCAATTCCTGGCCGTTGGATGCCCCCAAAAGAGAAACACCTCCACGGACGTGGAGAAGACCTCGTGCTGAGTCTGTCAGTTTGCGTGACGACGGAAACACCTCCACGGACGTGGAGAAGACTCAATTGCCTTGACTGGCGGGCGTTTGAACAGGGAAACACCTCCACGGACGTGGAGAAGACAGACTGCGAGAAGAAGGCCTGCGCCGCGAGATAGCAACACCTCCACGGACGTGGAGAAGACGGCAAGTATGCGAAACCGCATGTGCGTACGGCGGAAACACCTCCACGGACGTGGAGAAGACCTGTTCCGTCCCAAAGTGAACCAACCCGTGATGGAAACACCTCCACGGACGTGGAGAAGACGTATATCGAGTGCCCCCGCGAGCATCGCGCTCAGAAACACCTCCACGGACGTGGAGAAGACCGCGGACGGTTCACAAGATTCCGGCGTCCAATAGAAACTCCTCCACGGACGTGGAGAAGACATGTTGTCTTCGGTGAACCCGTGGACCGTGTAGGAAACACCTCCACGGACGTGGAGAAGACGACCGGAACAGCCGCTTGCGGTGCTTGCGCGGGGAAACACCTCCACGGACGTGGAGAAGACTAAGCACCGAATTCCAACTTGGCAAGAGCTGAAGGAAACACCTCCACGGACGTGGAGAAGACTTCTCGCTTGCCGCCGTGTTCAGCGTGCTGAAGGAAACACCTCCACGGACGTGGAGAAGACAAGCTCTTTTGAGAACAATAAGCACAGTTAAAGGAAACACCTCCACGGACGTGGAGAAGACCTCGGGTTGACCAAACCTTCAACGGGTTCAGGGAAACACCTCCACGGACGTGGAGAAGACTCGTGCAAAAGAAAATTCGAGACAATCTCGATAGAAACACCTCCACGGACGTGGAGAAGACACAGGAATGGCTGTCTTATGACCGTGTGAACGGGAAACACCTCCACGGACGTGGAGAAGACGGGAAATAACGATACTCTGCGTACCTTTCCTGAGAAACACCTCCACGGACGTGGAGAAGACCCAAACGGAAATCCCCTGTATCGCTCGGCTCCAGAAACACCTCCACGGACGTGGAGAAGACGTAGATGCGAGCAATGCAAACTGTTGCACGGTGGAAACACCTCCACGGACGTGGAGAAGACTTATTTACCCGTTTATTACACTTCACAACAACAGAAACACCTCCACGGACGTGGAGAAGACGAAGCATCAATGCCAACACCAAAAGCCGAAAGAGAAACACCTCCACGGACGTGGAGAAGACCTGATCAACTGGAAGCCTGATGGCATGTACATGGAAACACCTCCACGGACGTGGAGAAGACCCGAAAGGGGCTTTTTTATAGGTGAGAGCCATGAGAAACACCTCCACGGACGTGGAGAAGACTGGTTCCCTTGGTGACCTTCTTACTGGCGGTTAGAAACACCTCCACGGACGTGGAGAAGACGTTGGCATGGGCTTGGCACTTGGTGCCGCTGTGGAAACACCTCCACGGACGTGGAGAAGACGTTGCATATCACAGGAGAAGCACATGATCGATAGAAACACCTCCACGGACGTGGAGAAGACTTGTATGCAGGAGTCTAAGCTTTGGGACTCTAAGAAACACCTCCACGGACGTGGAGAAGACCCAGTATCTACGGCAACAGCATAAGCAGACAAGGAAACACCTCCACGGACGTGGAGAAGACTGTCAACGGTCTTATCGACGTTGTCGTGAAAAGGAAACACCTCCACGGACGTGGAGAAGACCGTCTCTAAACCATTCATTCCAGATCAGAGCGAGAAACACCTCCACGGACGTGGAGAAGACTTTCGCTTTTGATCGCTTCTGGTTTTGGTGTTAGAAACACCTCCACGGACGTGGAGAAGACTCACAGCCGCTTTGAACAGCAAAGGAACGTGTCGAAACACCTCCACGGACGTGGAGAAGACGAAAGCGCCGCTCTCTGGACGATGCCCGCGGCAGAAACACCTCCACGGACGTGGAGAAGACAGCAAGATTTAGCGTTAGGCTAATTCAGCCAACGCTACTTTTTGTGGTTATGGTGGTTAAAGGGGGTTCCCTAACCAACTGAAGGCCACTGATCTCAATAAGCTCACGTTGTGTTTTACCCAACACCGAAATGGCATAACCGGGGGCCTTGCCGATCTCGGAAAAAATCATCAAGCCGCTGTTTTTCGGACAGTGCCTCACAAGATAGCGAATAATTCGTTCGGACAACGCATCTTTGACTCCTGAAACAAAAACATTTGGCCTTGGTTCGATAAACCAAAGCTTCATCCTTCCCCGAACTGCCGGCGGCAGTTCAGATGCTATGACGACCATCATGGAACATCTCCGATCATTTCGTTGATGTCATCAACCCCGCGCTCAAGAATCTTTAGCTCAATGACGCGGTGTCGGAATGCCTCTGAAACGGCGCTGCGGTCGTACTGACCATTCAAATCAGAAGTCAGACGAAATGCCAGGTCAATGCACAAATCAGCCTTGTATAGATCTGCCATGTCGTAGATGAAAGGCAAAGGACTGCCGGAATGAATGAAGCCGATGTACGGTGAAAAACCGGCAGAATGAACGATTGAATTTAAGATTCCGTACAATGCAGCGTTGCATGCCGTCAAAATTCTATTGACAGTATCACTCGCTGAAAATTGTCCGGGAATGAACCGTCTTCCTTCCCAACGCAGGCCATATTGTTCAGCCTTTTGCCTGTACAAGTTTCTTACTCTCACCCCCTCCATGCCCATCATTTCCGGCAGCGTTCTCGCTCGGAGATCCACACCAGGAAACCGACGGGCAAACATCCGTCGGGCAACATCGAGAGACAACACCGGATCGGCTGCCGCTTTAATCTGCCTGAGCATATTGCGGGTATCAGCCGTCGGCGTAATGCCGTTTGCGTAGTAAAGCAGACTGTCTTCACCTACCCACATTACGGCACATTTCGCCGCGGCCAATACTTTGACAGCCTCATGAGTAACGGATGTGCCCGGCCCAAGCAACAAGCACTGAAGCAAAGCTGCGGGGATCCTGACAACACCACCCTGAGCATCAATCCACTTGATGCTGCTGTCATCAACTTCAAGTCGACCGTGCTCAAGGTAGATATAGGGATAGCGATCCTTAATTTGAGGAAGGTTATCCCTCGTAACTTTGATGAACAGCCGAGGTGAAGACTTACGAGGAGTCGTTTCAGGCATCGATGATTGTGATTTGTCTGTCGGCATATTTCTTGAACGTTCCAAACTGCACCGGCACGTCCGACAGCGTCATAACCTCGCCCCTTTCCGGATGCTGTCCCTCGAGCACCGTAAAACGGCACTCAAGAGCCTTGCCATCGGCAATGTTCAAAGCCTCCCGCCTGGCCTCCTCTTCCGAAAAGAAGCATCCTCGATATACCAGATCCGTCGGCACACAGCACTTGCGCCCCAAATACAGGTCCCAATGAGGATTTTGCAGCGCAGACTCAATCGTTTTCCGCAATTCCTCCGGTACGCAGACAATGACGGCAAATTTTGCATCCTGCAGGTAGTAGCGATACGTCAGTTTCGTACCGCTATTTTTAGGTTTGGTTCCGTCAATTTTCTTGGGAATTAGGAGTTTTTGCCATGGATCGGAATCGTCATACGCGCTTCCAACCATCTGGAAATCCACTAATTGCAGATTTTCACGAAACTTCCGAGAAGGCCCTTTCTTGCCAAAGGCCAACACGGTTTGTCCATACCGCGACATCTTTTCCAGCCATTCCGACTGGGGGCCTCCTGCCCCCATTGCACAAAGAATCAGTCCCAGTACGCCGGATCTCGTCGGAAAGCCGAGCGTTTCTCTTCTGTTGAATCGCGACTCATAGCCCCATGACTGGAGAGGCGCCTCCAACCACAACAGCACATATGAATCAGCCATTGATTTCTCCGATCGTTTGGCTCAGGGCTTCAAGCAATTCGTCAATGCCTTCATTGTCATTGCCGCCGAATTCGAATTCCATCTTCTTGCCGAACAAGGAACCAAAGAGTTTTTCCTTCTTTTCAAGATCGCTCTTGAGCGCTTCGATACTAGGCTTGAGGAAACCGTCATTGGCTCGAACAGGCTTGTCAAACGAGAGCTGGACACGCTGCCCCGTGCGCACCAATACTTTCGCGTAATCCCACCCGCAAGCACCGGACATCGTGGCCTGTCGTGCTGCTGGAATAGCCAAGAAGAGAGCCTTGGTAAAGGCCTGCACGCTTTCCTTGATCTGTTCGCCCTGCAAAGATTCATACAGCTGCCCGAGATCAAGAGAAACGTAGCGATAGTACGTCGCAGAAGAAAACTCGAGGTTGTCAAGGTGACCGGCTGCGGTATCGAGGTCGTCCAACGCTGTAAAGAATTCGATTTCGTTATTCACGGCGTGTGTCGAAATCGCATGAGAAAACGAAGCTGCAGCCTGAACGTTGAGCTCCGGTGCCTGAGCCACCATGCGACCGAAAAGAGCAATGTCAAGACCGTCGACAGCCAGTTTCAGAACTTTCTTTGAACGCTTCTGAATATCCTTGTCTGAAACAGCTCCCGCATCAAAGTTTTTCGACTGTGCATAAGCGGCAAATTCTTCGACTTCTGTATCAGTGAAGAAGTAGAGTGTGTCCTTCACAATGGCCTTGGCGATGACGTCACCGCAAGCCTGAGCCTGTTCATCCGTCGCGCCGAGTTCCCGACATTTGGCGGCAATCTGTTGATTGACCAATTTGGAACGAGTACCGATTTTCACTCCGAACTCATGGAGCATCATGCGAACCTGACGCTTCCAGCACTGAGAACTGACTCGAGCGCGCGTCACACCCCCGACCACTGCCGTCTTGGGCGAACCAACATCGTCACGATTCAGACAGGTGACGGGAAAAGACTGAAGAATGTGGAATTCAATGCGAGTATTCAAAAAAGGATTGATAGACATGTTTATCTCCTTGATCAATTGCCGGAAACTTGAATGGGGACAATCTGAAGCAGGCCGCAACCGAAAGCTTTGCCTCGTCCGATACCTGTTTCGAAACTTTTGATGAAAAGATCTCTTTGCGTGACCTTCATCACGCCCTTGAGCACCGCCTGCTCAAGCGTCACACGATGCTCTCCCTTGCGAAATTGTTGAACATTGACTTCTAAGACCTCGGTCTGAAGACACCTGAAACCCCACGATGCCGTGCGTGATTCAAACCACGTCCGTATGTCTTCCCTTTGCTTGATAGGAACAAGGTTGCCGTTTACCGACCTCCTGGTGGGGTTGACGACGACCTCAAACGCGTATGCATCGTGCTGCAAGAATTTGTCCGGAATGCACCGAGTGCGCACTGTGCCGTATGCCGGCTCCAATGGCTCCCTGTTTGAGAGAAACAAAATGCGCCTGGAGACTTTGTCGCCCCCTTTGTCCGCATAGAGAAAACCAGCCGGCTGATGCGCATTCTTTTGCTCCGGCGTGCGCTCATCGGGAAACAGGCTGTAGATCACTCGATGCACGGAATACGGATCCGTAACCCGGAGCTCTCTAATGTCTCTCCAACTTAGTTCCAATACTCCGGCAATCATGACTGCTCCTCTCGCGCTTCTCGTTGGTAAAACGATGTCGCCCACTTGGCCTTGATTTTTTCGCTTCGATACGGAAATGCGAGCAAATCATCCAGAAGCTGTGCATAGTCGATGGTTGCACTGGTTTTACCCGCTAGGAGGCGAAACAGCGGCCTTAAACAACTGCAGCACTCCTCGGTCGTAGAGCAGGCTAAAAGTCGGCGCAGGCGGCTTGCTCCCTGTCCCTCCGTCCCCGAGTAGGCAAGCGAGAGAGCGCGCGTCAAAGGCGTATCTCCGTTGCGATTTGCTTTGGCTTGAATCACGGCGGCACCAATGCAAGCAAAGGCGGTTCGCTCGATCGAGTTATCCAAGTTGACATGAAAGTCAATCAGAATGTTCCAACTCTGATGCTGCATGGCAGGATTATCTGCACGGCGCATGGCCGCGGCAGCACCTTTGTCTCTGCTGCATCTGTCAATCACGTAGCGCACGAAAGCCTGGCCGCGAGTTTCCAAGGCGTTTTTATCAGGCATTTCACTCATCGTTCTTTTCCTTTCTGTGATGCATTAGGTTGATTTTTGGCCCAGGCCTGCAGCTGGCGAGGGGTGAAATGAGGACACGATTCGTTATAGGTATTTCGCATCGTGGCTCGGAAAAAATATCTCACGGGTTCGGGGTCTTCACCGGGAACACATGAGTCGATAAGTTCTTGAGCGTGCAATCCGGCAATTTCCCAAAACTGGGATGCAGCTCTCCCTGCCATTGTCTTTCCTTCGGTACCCATAGCCGTGTAGTAGCCAAGAACGCACTTGTAGAGCTGTTTAGAAAGACGATCAAGCTGTTCTACTGAAGCCGAAAATGTCTCGAAAAACTGTTCGCCAACATCTTGTGGAGAAAAATCAAAACACGACTCCACAAAATCATCGGATCCTGCCATGTACTGCTCTCCGGATTGGTAAGTCACGCTTACGCCTCCGGACCAAAGTTCGACACTTTCAAAACAATCTCTGGCTCGGGACATTCCCAATTCCACCTGGCAGCAAACGTACCGAGACGCATCCTGAGATCCCAAAAAACTCAAGATCGATGTCAGTGACCTCCAGGGCTTCTTGTCCGGATCAGCCCAGAGAGAATTGAACTTATTTTTTTTACGTTCCACGGATTGAGTAGGATCAAAACGACCGGATTGATGGTCATCATGCGCTATACCTTCCGTGCAATACATTCCATCGTCAGTCAAGAGACAGAATCGGCCCAACGGAACTAAACGTCCCATCAACGAATCTTTGAGTTTGCGTGCGACATCGCAATCCTCTCCCGCCGGCATCTTTTCCCAAGGAGCCGTTCCGACACCTTCGGGGAAACACGGCAACTTGCTAAGGCGTTCTTCGGAAAAAAGATTTAGCCACACTGTTGAGGCAACGGAATCGGCTAGCACATATGAGTGCAAATATCCCCTAGTGCCCAAAGAGGCACCAGCCTTACCCGATTTGCTTTTTCCTTTGTAGCCCGGAGTAAGAACTTTGGAGTTGTCTGCCTTTTTCCCTCCAATAGCAAAGCACATGAGCGTCACCAGCAACAAGGCCTTATCAGCATCGGTGGGCTCCGCTTGCAACTGAAATTGCGTAAGAACCGTTGTGTTCCCACTCGCCTTTTCCAGATTCAATGTCGCAAAGGAATAGACTTTTACAGTCAAGTCCGCAACCGCGGGAACTTGAAGAAACGGCTCGTCTCCGTACAACCAGAACTTTTCATGCCACTTTTCAAGATAAGCAAGGCATTTCCGGCAAAAATCCTCGACAGTCGATTGCCGCCATTCTTCTTCGGTCTTCGGTGTCCATGCTGATTGGGCGATAGCGCACAGCAACTTGAAGATGGCCGTTTTCTGGATCGGGTTGCCACCGATTCTCCTTAGAGACGGATCCGAAAAGATGTCTCGGAGACTGAACAACCCCCTTTCCCGAATGGGAATCCACTGTTCATCAATCAAATTGAACTTTTTATCGGTTGTCATAGCTTTGGTGAAGATCAAAATATAGCGATACAGGTTTAATCATTCATTCGTCCGGATTCTGGCATCGATATCCGGATTTGTCGTAGAAAACTCTTCGGTTAGGCAAGGCCGGTGTCCCGTCCATGTGATAAACGCTTCCGTCATCATCAACAAGACCCACTCGAATACGCATACTGTCATGGGCGGCTACAAAAAGGTACGGAGCAAGCCAGGAGAGACTGCGCTGCTCATCGGCCGTCGGCGCCAGGTAGATCGGGGTACGGACACAGTTTTTCATCAATATCAACGCGGTTGATACCTTTTGCGAGTAGCTCAGACCAGTGCCGTCGGACAAATCCAGTTTTTCCCCGCTCAAAAACTCAATTTCCGTTTTTCCGTCACGATTCAAAATGCGACGAAGAAGCAAGACGTCGACCGTGGGCATCTGACAGTAGCGGGTTGCCAGATTGCTCTCATCGTTATCATCGATGGTTCCGAACGCATCCGTCAACGTGAGCTGCGCCAATTGCCGAAGCGCTCTTCTTCCTACGGTCGAGCCGGAACCTTCCTCAAGTTCGTTTAACAAATCGGAGAGAACCCCAGACTCTGGGCGTTCTCGGTATGTGTCTTCCATGATCTGCCGTATGTCCGTCGGTAGTGTTATTGATGCACGACCGGCCAGACTTTCGAGTGTTCGACACAAAACATAGGAAGCGTAGACATGCGCCGATGCTCCAAACGCTTTTTTGGGGTCCTTTTTCATCAAATTTTCATCGGGGCATATCACACAGGCCTCACAGCGGGCACCATCGGGACGCTCGGTTACGGCATGACGCCAAAGACGCCCCATTCTCTGCAGAAGCATATCGGTCGGACACAAACGCGTAACCAAAAAATCCGCATCAATATCCAACGACTGCTCCAAAACTTGCGTCCCGACCAGAACTCTTCCGCGTTGCGCCCTGGTGGTCGATTTTTTTCCGAGAACATCTATCCATCGATGTTCGTTCACCTCGCGATCGGCCACGGTGAATCGGGAATGAATAATGCCGAGCTCGACGGTCGTCCCTGACAAAGCCTCGGACAGCCTTTCATGGAGCTTTTGCGCTTCATTGACAGTGTTTTCAATCCATAAGACTTGTTGCCCGCCTTTTGCTCGCTCGATGACTTGTTTCAGAACGATCGAGTCATCAGAGGCATACGAGAGTTCCACTTTTTTGGCTGACGGCGCTTCAATCGGAATCTCAGCCAACTCTCCCTTTTGGTCAACCGCAGTCAAAAGCGGGTAAGCCTCTGCTCGTGACGGTTGATCGGCAAGCATGCCCCTGCGTTGCTGAGTAAGCGTTGCTGACAGGACGATGACAGTACAGCCTAGTTCCCGAAGTTCTTTGACAAGCGCATCGACAATGGTACCCGTGTACATGTCGTAACTGTGCACCTCGTCAAGTATCACAACCTTGCCCAACAGTCCCAGAGTTCGTACGGACGAATGCTTAACCCCCATTACAGACATGAGAGCCTGATCAATAGTTCCGACTCCGAAGGGAGCGAGAATGCTTCTCTTGCGAGGCGCAAACCAACCGCCGCCGGGAGCCGCCTCCTCGCCCATTTCCTGCATCACCAAAGCGGCTTTACCGTGAACCAACAAAGCACGTTTAGCCGCATCATCGTCTTCGAGAATCTTGTCGAGAAAAGAATTGACGCGGGTATACACAGCATTAGAGGTCGTCTGGGTAGGCAAAGCAAAATAAAGTCCTGTGGCTTGGCCTTGAGCAAGCAAGCGGTAGGCGGCATACAGCGCCGCTTCGGTTTTTCCGGCCCCCATCACCGTTTCAAGAATGTATACGCCGGGACCGGAACACTTGACTGCCAGCGCTTTCTGAGCGTCATTCGGAGTAAAGCCGAAAATATCGGCAAAGTTCAATTTCTGTTTGACGCGAGGACGATAGAAGCCTGCGGACATGACCGCCCTGCGGGCGGCGGCGGCATCGCAAACCTTGCCCTGGAGCAAGGCATCGTTAGAACCGATCCAGTCGGCCACAGTCGTGAACCCGGACAAAACCTTGGCCTGAAGGTCACTTTTGACAACCGGAAACTCTGCACTGAAAAAAGCTTTGAGTTTTTGCGTAAGGAACTCGCGTTGCTCTTGCCAAGCTTTGCCTCCCAGAACATCATCATCCGCACGAAACATCCCCGTCTTGGGGCGTCTGCCGTGATGTAACCCGAGAATCAGCGGAACACGCGCGTCATGCGTCAACGCCGTCACTGTCAACAAGCTGGCACCGCTGTGCCCTCCCCATCGTTTTTCCAGAGACGGATCCGCAGTAGCCAATTCCGGAATGCTGTTCGGAAAATATTCCGAAGTAGCTCGTCGAAGTTTCTCTTGAAACGCAGGCGTCATCTTGCCGACGTCGTGTTCACTGACGAGAAAATCCAAGCCGTCGGGGAACCATTTCTTCTGTAACGCGCCGGGCCACCATTGCAACAATTCACGGGCAACCAGACCGGAAGTCAGTGCATGTTCCAGCACGGTCTGTCCCAAGCGACAGACACCGTTGTCGTCCACGTATGTTTTGGCGAAATTTTGCTCCAGGGGCAATACCTTTGTTTGGATTTTCTTCAATTTGGGAATGCGCATGATCTGTCTCACGAGCCGAACAGATATTCAATTCTGATCTACTCTAGCGGAAGATACGTCATTTTGCGTCGCATCCAAACATCAGACCTCAAAATGCAGGTGGCAAGGTTACTTCTCAAGCAAACCAACTTGCGAAGGCGCAAACTGAGACATACCTCCTAAGCGGCTTTGCCTGTTTGACTTGGGAAAGATCAATGTTTCCCTTTTAACTTGTACCGATTCTGCGCGACGGCGCCGAAATGCGGTCAAAGTTTGCGACAATCGTGAAGTCTTTTGTGCTCGGCACCTCATTCGGAGAGTTTGTTTGCCGGCACGCCACATTCAACCAAAACAGAGACGTTTATGGCCATTATTGTTCACAAGTACGGCGGCACCTCAATGGGTAGCGTCGAGCGCATCAAGAATGTCGCAAGGCGTGTTGCCAAGTGGCACCGCGCCGGCTATCAGATGGTGGTGGTGGTTTCTGCGATGAGCGGAGAAACCAATCGCCTCATCGCGCTTGCCAAAGAAATCATGCCCAATCCCGATCCCAGGGAGCTCGACGTCATTGCAAGTACCGGCGAACAGGTCTCCATCGGCCTGCTCGCGATGGCTCTCAAAAGCATCGGCGTCGACGCAGTGAGCTTCAACGGCTCCCAGGTTGCCGTACACACAGACAGCGCCTTTACCAAGGCCCGTATCGAGTCCATTGACAGCGAACCGGTCAAGCGTGAACTTGACGCCGGCAAAGTTGTCATCGTCGCCGGCTTTCAGGGACGAGACAGCGCAGGCAACGTCACCACCCTCGGCCGCGGCGGCTCGGACACTTCGGGCGTGGCACTTGCCGTGGCTCTTCAGGCTCAGGAATGCCTCATTTTTACCGACGTTGACGGTGTTTACACCACCGACCCGCGCATCGAACCCAAAGCCCGCAAACTTGACGTCATCAGCTTTGAAGAAATGCTCGAGCTCGCGAGCCTCGGCTCCAAGGTGCTGCAGATCCGCAGCGTGGAGTTCGCCGGCAAATACCACGTTCCCGTGCGTGTTCTCTCGAGCCTTACTGACCCCAATATTCCCGTTGACGTCGAAGCGTCCAGCGGTACCCTGATTTCTTTTGAGGATGATCCGAAGATGGAGAAAGCCCTTGTTTCCGGCATCGCCTGCACCCGCGATGAAGCCAAAATCACGCTCTCGCGCGTTCCCGACACCCCGGGCGTGGCCTATAAGATTCTCGGCCCCGTAGCCCAGCACAACATTGACGTCGACATGATCGTGCAAAACGACGGTCTCGACGGCACGACCGACTTCTCCTTTACCGTTCCGCGCGGCGACGTTGACAAATGCCTGAAGGTCCTCAATGAAGAAGTCGTTCCGGTCTGCCATCCCGAAGGCATTCACACGAACGCCGACATTGCCAAAGTGAGCGTTGTGGGCATCGGCATGCGCACCCACGCAGGCGTAGCCTGCCGCATGTTCGAGTCGCTTGCTGCCGAGGGCATCAATATCGAGATGATCAGCACTTCTGAAATCAAGGTGAGCCTCGTGATTCAGGACAAGTACATGGAACTTGCCGTACGCGCTCTGCACAAGGCCTTCAACCTCGAAGAAGACAAAGTCAAACTCTGATCAACCGGGCTGATTTGCCATGACTCACAAGTCCTGCCGGCTCTCGCCGACGGGACTTTTTTCGTTATCATTCGCGCAACCGTTCCTGCCTGTTACCTACCATTAAAAAGGTTCGCTCATGCAAAACACCGTCATTGCTCCCTCCATTCTCTCTGCCGATTTCGGACGTCTTGCCGAAGAAGTCCGAGATGTGGTTGCGGCCGGGGCCGATTGGATTCACTTTGACGTAATGGACAATCACTACGTCCCGAACCTCACCGTTGGTCCGCTTGTGTGCGAAGCAATCCGCCCGCACACGCAAGCCGTCATTGACGTGCACCTGATGATTGACCCCGTCGATAGCCTGGTGCCTGCGTTTGCCAAGGCCGGTGCCGACATCATCACCTTCCACTGCGAAGCAAGTCGTCACATTGACCGCACTCTGCAGCTGATTCACAACGAAGGCTGCAAGGCCGGTCTCGTTTTCAATCCGGCCACCCCGCTCGAATACCTCGACTACGTCATCGACAAGGTCGACATGGTGCTCCTGATGAGCGTCAACCCCGGCTTCGGCGGCCAGAGTTTCATTGCCTCGGCCTACGACAAGATTCGCGCCATGCGCGCTAAGCTCGATGCCTACGAAGACCGTACAGGCCGCAGCATCCGCCTGGAGGTCGACGGAGGCATCAAGACGAACAACATTGCTGAAGTCGCCAAGGCCGGTGCTGATACCTTCGTGGCCGGCTCCGCCGTGTTCGGCATGAAGTCCCCCGAGGGGTACAAAGAAGTGATTTCCGCCATGAAGGCGGCTGTGGCCTCCGTTCGGTAAGCCATCCGACTAATTTTCTCATAGCAAAGCCGCGCTTCTGAATAGTCAGGAGCGCGGCCTTTTTGCCGGAAGGAATTGACCAGAGGATTATTTTCAACCTTTGATCGTTCCTACTTTAGAACGTGTAGCGACCACCGAAATTAACACGCCACTTCTGATCAATTTATGCACCTGCGTGTCGACGGCGTGGACTGCATCGGCAAAAACATTCTTAGATTGCGGCCTAAAATCTATTTCGCCGATCATGGTTTCCGTGAGGCTTTCTTCAGCGGATCCAACAACCGCAATATTGAGCAAGTTCTCGAGAACATCGTCGCCACAGAGCTAACCAGACGCGGCTGGAGCTTGCGCTTTGGATCGGTGTCGGACAAAAAAGTCGACTTCGTCGCTGACAAAAACGGCCGGAGAATGTACGTCCAGGTCTGCTATTTACTTGCGTCCGATCAAACCCTGGAACGCGAATTTTCTCCGCTTCAGGCTATCCGAGACAACTGGCCAAAACTCATACTTTCTCTTGACGAAGTCAATCGATCAACGCTAGGTATCGAACACCGTAATCTTCAACAGTGGCTTCTTCAGCCAGACGTGTGATCTTTGTCAATAGACACCTTCACCATAGAGGAAACTCAAGCTATCGAAGTGAAATGCGCAACGCCTTCCGGTTGCAGGCAATGAGGCAGTACACAGCCGTTCATACTGCCCCACTGGTTTTGGAAACCTATCAAAGATAGCAACTCAAACAGATTAAGAAGTCCATTCGGTGACAATAGGCATCCAACGCCTCACACCGAACAGCACCCATTCTCTATCCGGCAAAAATATCAAATTTTCTTTTGCCGTATAGTTAATTTTCATCTAAAGCTCCCGTCGCTTGAGCAGAATTTCAGTACATCGCTGATTTACTGTGATCTTAGCGGTTCGCTTTATGACGATCATTTGAATCTTTTATTAGCCAGCTAATATTTTTTGCAATTTTTTCCTTCGCACGAGCGCACTTGCGCGAAAAATGCCGAAAAAAGCATCAGAAGTCAACTCCTGAAACCTTTGACATAAATCAAAACTACGTAGCACCTACGTGGGCGAAAAATTGCAACCGTGACAAAGAGGACGGCCAGACACCGTCCCGACAAAACGTCGTTCGCAAGCGTCGGTACCACACCGACAATTGCCTGAGACACAGAGAAACAGGAGAAGAACTGATGTCTGAACTGCAAATTTCCCGCCGTAAGCTGCTCAAGGCAAGCGCTGCCGGCGCAATGGCTGCTTCCACGATTTCGGCTCCGAGCCTCTTGATGGCTAAGGAAGCCTCGTCTGCCGCACAGGATACGTCCAAGATCCGCGACTTCGACATGATCAAGGCTTTCTACGCCAACTATCCCAAGAAGCTCGCCGCCGTGCGCGCCAAGCTCGGTCGTCCGCTGACACTCACCGAAAAGCTGCTTTTCGTACACCTCTACCATCCGGAAAGCCTCACCGAATTCAAGCGCGGCCAGGACTACATCGAACTTCGTCCGGACCGTGCCGGCACGCACGACATCGGCGGTCCGATGGCCATTCTGCAGTTCCTCACCTCCGGCAAAGAACGCATCGCTCTGCCCGCTGCTCTCGTTGCCGACCACCTCGTGACGGCTCAGACGGGCGTACGCAAGGATCTTCAGATCGCCGACCGCGACAATGTTGAAACCTACAGCTTCCTGCGTGACGTTTCCCGCCGCTACGGCTTTGACTTCTGGCCGGCCGGTACGGGCATCTGCCATCAGGTTTTCCTTGAAAACTACGACTTCCCGGGCGCCATGATGCTCGTGACCGACAGCCACACCCCGACTGCAGGCGGCATGGGCATGCTCGCCATCGGCGTGGGCGGCGCCGACCTCGTCGACGCATTGATGGGCATGGAATGGGAACTGAAGATGCCCAAGATCATCGGCGTGAAGCTCACCGGCAAGTTGAGCGGCTGGGTCAGCGCCAAGGACGTGATCCTGAAGCTCTCGGGCATTCTGTCGACCAAGGGCGGCACGAACTCCATCATCGAATTCTTCGGCGACGGCTGCCAGCAGCTGTCCTGCACCGGCAAGGGTACGATCTGCAACATGGGTGCCGAAGTGGGCGCCACTACCTCCGTCTTCCCGTTCGACGATTCGATGGTTCGTTATCTGAACGCCACGGGCCGCGCCGCCGTTGCCGACATGGCCAAGGCCGTCGCTGCCGATCTGCGCGCCGATAAGGAAGTCATGGCCGATCCCGCCAAGTACTACGACCGCATCATCGAAATCAACCTTTCCGAACTCGAACCGCACATCAACGGTCCGTACTCTCCCGATGCCGCCATGCCGCTCAATCAGGTGGCCGATCGTGTCAAGGAAAAGGGTTATCCGCAGCTGCTTGAAGTCGCTCTGATCGGCTCCTGCACGAACTCTTCCTACGAAGACTTCACGCGCGCCGCCTCAATCGCCAAGCAGGCGCTCGACAACGGCATCAAGGTAAAGACCCCCGTCATGATCGTTCCGGGCTCGATGCGCATTTACAAGACGCTCGAACGCGACGGCATTCTTGACGTGTTTGAAAAGCTCAACGCCACCGTGCTTGCCACCGCCTGCGGTCCCTGCATCGGTCAGTGGAAGCGTACGATCGGTGATCCGACCAAAAAGAACTCGATCATCGAATCGTTCAACCGCAACTTCAAGGGTCGTAACGACGGCAGCGCTCAGACGCACGCCTTCCTCGCTTCGCCCGAAATCGTGATGGCCATGGCCATCAACGGCGATCTGACGTTCAATCCCATGAAGGGTTCCTACACGACCGCCAAGGGTACGACGATCAAACTCAAGGCTCCGACCGGTACCGAATTGCCCGTGAAGGGCTTCGTGACGGACCTCACCGATTGCATCCGTCCGGACTTTGCCAAGATTGAAATCAAGGTAAGCCCCAACGCTCAGCGTATCAAGCTTCTTGAACCGTTCCCCGCATGGGACGGCAAGGACTTCGTGGGTCTGCCCATTCTCATTAAGGCCAAGGGCAAGTGCACGACCGACCACATCTCTCCGGGGGGCAAGTGGCTTGCTTACCGCGGCAACCTCGATCGTATTTCGGACAACCTGCTTGAACGCGCCGTCAACGGCTTCACCGACGCCGCCGGCAAGACGCTCAACTATGAGACCGGAACGTACGACACGCCCGCTAAGGTCGCCCGCTACTACAAGAATCACAAGATTGATTCGGTCATTATCGGTGACGACAACTACGGCGAAGGTTCGAGCCGCGAACATGCCGCTATGGAACCGCGTTATCTGGGCGTTCGCGTTGTGCTCACCAAGAGCTTGGCTCGCATCCACGAGTCCAACCTCAAGAAGCAGGGCGTGCTCGCTCTGACGTTCGTCAACCCGGCCGATTACGACAAGATCAAGGAAAAGGATCGCGTCTCGGTCCTCGGTCTTGACAAGCTCGCTCCGGGCCAGAACGTCACCATCGAACTCACGCACGCCGACGGCAAGAAGGAACGCTTCGAAGCCAAGCACAGCTACAACACCAAGCAACTGGCTTGGTTCAAGGCCGGCTCCGCTTTGAACGCTCTCTGATAGTGCGTTACGAAGGAAAGGCGCCACGCTCTCTCAGGTGCCTTTCCTTCATGGATCTCCAACACTTCCTTCTTTTAGCGCATGCGATTCGTAGTGATCGTGTGCGCATTTTTTTAGGTTGTCCTTGCCTGAAATTGGTTGACAGTTTCTAGCGGAATGACTGAATAAGCAGTCAAGTTTTTGATGTTTGCCTAGGACTGTTTACTCTTTTTTGACTTGTCGCTCATTCTTTACAGCACTCATCCCGTGACACTCACTAAAATGGCTCTTTTCCTCTTTTGCAAAGGAAGCCAAGCCATGACCGAATTCAAAGTCTGTGTTTTCTGCGGCTCCCGCTCCGGAAACAATCCTGCTTACACCGACGCAGCTCACGCCGTGGCTCAGGAATTGGCATCTCGCGACATGCAGCTTGTCTTCGGTGGCGGCGGCACGGGACTCATGGGAGAAACCGCACGCACGGCGCTAGATCTGGGCGTTTCCGTCACCGGCATCATCCCGACCTTTCTCATCAATCAGGAAACGCCGGTTGAAGATCTCTCGGAACTGTTGGTCGTAGCCAATATGCACGAGCGCAAAGCCAAAATGGCGGAGCTCTCCGACATGTTCGTCGTGCTTCCTGGCGGCATCGGCACGATGGAAGAAGCCTGCGAGATGATCACAAGCAACTGGATCGGTCTTTACAACAAACCTGTGGGCTTTTTGAACGTCAACGGCTTTTTCGATTCCTTCTTTGCCTTTCTCAAAGACGCCGTCGACGCGGGCTTCATGCCTGTCCCATGTTACGAGCGCGCCATTGTCGACAATACGGCCGCAGGATTGCTCGACAAACTCGTCTCAGCGCGTTGCGCCCCCGAACTGCCCTGCAATGCGGACTGTTTTGGCCACAAGTAACGCAAAATCTATGGCTTCGGTTCGGGACAAAGCGCATTGCGCGCCTTAAAATCCAAGCGCGTGAGTAAACCCGCACTTTTTGAGTCAAACCTTGTTCGAAAATCAATGAGCAACCTACCCACTTTGGCCACAGGTCCCGTGCAGCTGCCGGGCACCATCAATCGGGACACGATTGTCTTTATTGATGCCGAAGTGTCTCCCGAAACCGGGAAAATCGTTGATTTGGGAGCCTGCCGCCCCGACGGTCGCTTTTTTCACTCCAGCAACGTCGCGGCCTTCAAAGAATTCTGCAAGGGTGCCGAATATGTGTGCGGCCACAACATCGTGGCCTTCGACATGCAGTATCTGCGCCCCGTTTTGGGCGACGGACCGCAGCCTGTCGATACCCTGCCGCTTTCGGCGCTTCTTTTTCCGCGCAAGCGCTTTCACAAGCTTCTCAAAGACGAAAAGCTGCTCACCGACGAACTCAACAATCCTCTGTCGGACGCCCGTAAAGCGATGGCTCTTTTCGAAGAGGAAGTGGCGGCCTTCAATGAGTTGCCCGGCGTACTGCAGCGACTTTTCTGCGCGATGCTCAAAAACCGACCGGAGTTTGCGGGCTTTTTCCGGTGCCTTAACGTTCAGACGCCGACCTTTGCCGATCCTGCGGGCGTAATCAAGCGCCTGATGGCCGACAAGTTGTGCATTCACGCCGATCTCGACGGTCTGGCCAAGCGCCAACCGGCTGAACTTGCCTACGCGCTTGCATTCATTCGCGCGGCAGAACCCGTCGATGTCATTCCGCCTTGGGTCAACACCAATTACCCGGCCACGCAGGCGGTGCTCGAGGCGCTGCGATTTACGCCCTGCAGCAAGGGTTGTCCGTATTGCAAGGAAAGGCTCGACGTCAAGACGGGGCTTTTTCGCTTTTTCGGCTTTGATTCATTCAGAACCTACAACGACGAACCCCTGCAGGAAATGGCCGCGCGTGCTGCGGTTGGCGGCGAGTCGTTGCTTGCGGTCTTTCCCACGGGCGGCGGCAAATCCATCACTTTTCAACTGCCCGCTTTGATGCAGGGCGAACTCACCCGTGCGCTTACGGTTGTCATTTCGCCTCTGCAGTCTCTGATGAAGGATCAGGTAGAAAACCTCGTCTCCAAGGGCATCAGCCGCGCGGTCACGATTAACGGACTTTTGAGCCCGATCGAGCGCTCGCGCGCTCTCGAAGCCGTCATCAGCGGCGAAGCAACGCTTTTGTACATCGCCCCTGAGTCACTGCGTTCCCGCTCCATTCTTGCCGCACTGCAGCAACGCCGCGTGACACGCTTTGTAATCGATGAAGCGCACTGCTTCTCGGTCTGGGGGCACGATTTCCGCGTCGACTATCTTTTCATCGCGGACTTCATCAAAAAGCTGGAAGATTTTTACGGCGCAAACAGCAAAATTGCCGTTTCCTGCTTTACCGCCACGGCCAAACAGAAAGTTATTCAGGACATCTGTGACTACTTCAAGCAAAGACTCGGACTGGAATTGCGCATCCTTGCAACGTCTGCCGAACGCAAGAACCTGAGCTACCGCGTCATTCACGTTGAAAACGACGCGGATCGCTACGCGCGTCTGCGAGAACTCCTCGAGGCCGCCGAGGGTCCGGCTATTGTCTACGTTGCCACCGTGCGGGAAACCAAGGAACTTGCCGCGGCTCTCACCGCCGACGGTCTGGAAGCCGTCGCGTTTGCCGGACGCATGGATGCGACCGAAAAAAGCGCCAATCAGGATGCGTTCATCGCGAGCCAGGTCAAGACGATCGTCGCCACTAACGCCTTCGGCATGGGCGTCGACAAAAAGGACGTGCGCCTGGTGGTGCACTACAACATATCCTCGTCGCTTGAAAACTACGTTCAGGAATCGGGCCGCGCAGGTCGGGACGAGTCGCTGCAGGCTCAGTGCTGCATTCTCTTTAACGAGGAAGACCTCAACACGCACTTTGCGCTGCTGCGGCAGTCCAAGCTGACGCTTGCCGACATTCAGCTCATTTGGAACGCCATAAAGTCGGTAAAAAGCAGGCGCTTCTCGATTTCGCCGCTCGAACTCGCGCGTAAAGCCGGCCTCGAGTACGACGAACTGCAGCTTGACACCAAAGTTAAGAACGCGATCGCCGCCTTGGAAATCGCCGGTTACGTGCGCCGCTCCATGAACGCGCCGCGCGTCTACGCCACAAGCGTTGCCGTTAAAAGCACGATCGAGGCCCGAGAACGCATCGAGGCAAGTCCTCTCTTTGCAACCGAAGCCGAACGCAACGAAGCCGTGCGCATCGTCGCTTCGCTCATTTCCGCGCGCAGCGGCTATAAAACCAAGGGCGAACCGGCCGAGACACGCACCGATTGGCTGGCCGACCGTCTGGGCATCGCCCTGCCTCAAGTCGTCGCCGTCATCGGGAAACTGCGGCAAGCGGGCGTTCTGCACGACGACAACGATATGTCGGCCACGGTGAGCCGACGCCAGCTCAAATCGGCCTCCGCTGTCTTAGGAACCTATCAGAATCTCGAATCGCTGCTCATCCGGCGGCTCTCCGACGGCGGCCGCGCCGACTTCAATCTCAAGGAACTCAATAACGAAGCCTTGGCAGGCGGCTCGGCAAGCGACGTCAAGAAGATCACGACCCTTTTGATGTACCTGAAAGCGGCTGGGTTGCTTGATGAAATGCGCCGCACGCGAGGCTCTCAGAATGTATCGCTCGTGACCAAACGTTCGACGCAGGAACTTGAAGCCGCCGCGCAGATGCGGGCCGACTTGTGCGCCTTTATCGTGGAGTCGCTCAAAGCGATGGCCCAAAACGGCGCAAGTGCCGGGTCTTCCGACTACGTTGCGCTCTCCTTTTCGGCCGTGCAACTGCTGCGAGACTACCGGCAGCAGAGCTGGCTCACCGAGACGCCTGTCACGCTGCGCGACGTCGAAAACGCGCTTTTGTTCCTGCACCGCACCGGTGTCCTCTCGCTTGAAGGCGGCTTCATGGTTTCGTATCAGGGCATGACGCTTGAACGCGTCGAGCTCGACAACAAGCGCCGCTACCGAAAGCAGGACTACGCGCAGTTTTCGGAACACTACCGCCAGAAAGTTCAGCAGGTACACATCGTCGGTCGCTACGCCAACCTGATGCTTGCCGACTACGAAGCGGCTCTGCAATACGTGCGCGACTACTTCGAACTCGACTATCAGGAATTCCTGAGCAAGTATTTTGCAGGAACCGCCGCCGATGAACTCAATCTGGGCCTGACTCCGGCTCTGCGCAACCGCATCTTCGGCCAGCTCTCCGAAAAGCAGCGCGCGATCATCGATGAGCAAGCTCAGTTCGTGGTGGTGGCCGCAGGTCCCGGCAGCGGTAAGACGCGCGTCCTCGTGCATAAGCTCGCGAGCCTTCTCGTGCGCGAAGACGTTCGCAGCGAACAGCTCCTGATGCTCACCTTCTCGCGGGCGGCCGCCACGGAATTTAAGCGCCGCCTGATTGAGCTCGTAGGCAAAGCGGCCTACTTCGTCGACATCAAGACCTTCCACTCCTATGCTTTTGACGTGCTCGGGCGTTACGGTTCGCTGCAGGAAGCCGACGGCATTGTCCGCAAAGCGGCCAATGAGATCGCCTCGGGCAACGCCGAGCCCTCGCGCATTGGCAAGACGGTGCTTGTAATCGACGAAGCGCAGGATATGGACGCCTCCGAAGCCGAATTGGTCGAGGCGCTCATTGAACACAACGAAACCCTGCGCGTGATCGCCGTGGGCGACGACGACCAGAACATCTACGCCTTCCGCGGCGCCGACGGACGTTTTATGCAGGATCTGCTTGCCAAACGCGACGCCGTGCGCCACGAAATGACGGAAAACTACCGCAGCACGCCGGCTGTGGTCGACTTCAGCAACGCGTTCGTGAGCAAAATCAAGGCGCGTTTAAAGACACACGCTCTGACGGCGGTTCGAAACGACACGGGAACGGTGCGTCTCGTGAGTCACACGTCCGAACACTTCGAAGAAGCTATCGTCAAGGCCATCATTGCGGATCTTTCCTGCGGCAAACTTTCGGGCAGCTGCGCGGTACTCACCAACACCAACGAAGAGGCCTTCACACTGTGCGCCATGCTGAAGAAAACGGGCGTTGCCGTATCGCTCATCCAGTCGCAAAAGAGCGTGAGCCTTGCCAATCTTGCCGAAGTGCGTGCGCTGCTCAAATACATGACGGCGCAGATGCACGGCCAAAAGCGTGCCTCCGTGCGTCTTTTTGCCGACGCCGAGCAGTGGCTCAGAGCCAGTTACGGCGCAAGCATCTGGATCGACAACGTCCTGCGCCTCATCGAGTCCTTCACGGCCATCTTGCCCGCCGAAGGTTTTTTCTATCTTGCCGACTTTGAGGAATTCCTGCGCGAATCGGTACTTGAGGACACGTTCGAGCGCACGGCTTCGAGCATCGTTGTTTCCACCATACACAAAGCCAAGGGACGCGAGTTCGATCACGTCTACATTCTCTACGCTTCGCGCTCCTTTGAAGACGACGACGCCCGGCGCAAGCTCTATGTGGGCATGACCCGCGCGCGCTTTGACCTTACCATTCACTACCGCGGAGCGCTCCTCAATCAGACGCTTCCCGATGCCGTTCATCCGTCGATTGACAAAACCGCATACAACGCGCCCGACGAACTCACGCTTACGCTTACTCACGAAGACGTGTGGCTCGACTACTTCGAAGACAAGAAGCGATTGATTCTGTCGATGCGCTCGGGTTTTCCTCTCACCCCCATCGAAGAGGGCCTCACGATCCGCACATCGACCGACGTCGTGCGCCTTGTCGTTTACTCCCGCGCTTTCCAAGCTCGCCTAGCGCAGCTCAAAAAGAGCGGCTTTACGGTGCAGTCCGCCGAAATCGGCTTTATCGTCGCCTGGCGCAAAACCCCGGAAGATCCGGAACTTGCCGTTGTCCTGCCGACCCTACACCTCAAACGCGGCATTAGTGCCCAATCTGAATTGATTTTTTGACTTCCCCGGCTCAAGTTGCTCGTCTGCGGCTGTAAACTGAATCTCGGTTCGTACTGATTTCGCTCACAATTTCGCACTTTGAGAGCAAATCTTTACGCTGACTTACTTTTTCGCGGAATAAGATAATTGCTAGGAACAAAAGTCTTTTTCAGCGATCTTTTCCAAGTCTTCCCAGGAGACGAACATGACAAACACCACTCTTTCCCGTCGCCGTCTCGTTCAGGGCGCTGCTGCGGCTCTCGCACTCGGTGCCGTTCCAGGCATTGCGCTTGCCAATGCCGACAGTCTCCTCGCCGACATTCTGATCGGTGTGGGCGACGCCATGAAGCGTGACTACATCCGTGAGCACTACGGTCAAGGTCGTTGGGACGGCCGTTACTGGCACTATGAAGGCCGCCGTTACACGCCGACCCAATATCGAGATTTCTGGCTGTCTCGCTATGAGCCGCCCGCTCCGCGCCCGCAACCTCGTCCGGCACCGGGCCCAAACCGTAATCCCCCGCCCTGCGGCAACGGTCCCTGCGGCCCCGGCAATCCTCCCGGCCGCGGTCCCGGTGGTCCGGGCAACGGCGGAAGAGGCCCCGGCAACCAGGGTCGAGGCCCGGGTCCCGGCGGTAACGGCCCCGGCAGAGGTCCGGGTAATGATCGCGGCCCCGGTGGCCCCGGACCTCGTTAAACCGCCAATTTGATTGAACCGTTTGAGAGAACCGAAAAAATGACCACACTGACTCGACGCCACATACTGCAGACATCCGTTGCCGCTTTGGCGCTTACGAGTGTGCCGTGTCTTGCATTTGCCCACTCGCATTCCGATCAACTGCTTGCCGATATCCTGATCGGCGTCGGAGACGCCCTGCAGCGAGAGTGGATTCGAGACAATTACGGTCACGGCCACTGGGACGGTCACTACTGGAATTACGGAGGACACCGGTACACGCCGTTGGAATACCGCGACTATTGGCTGTCGCGCTACCAACCGCCGGCTCCGCCGCCTCGTCCGGCCGCTCCTCCGCCTCCTCCGCCACGCCGGCCCGCACCGCCGCCTCATCATCCGGGACCCGGACCGCACCACGGCGGACGTCCCGGCGGTTGGGGACCGGGAGGCCCCGGTCCGGGCCCGGGTCCTAGATAAACGGCGTTTCGCAGGTTCCTATGAGCATGGTTGAGATAGATGCCGTTTATCAAAAAGCGCCAAATCTACCGCACACGCTTTTTGACATTTGTTCGCTCTGAGCACCCGCGGATCTCTCCGTGAGGTCAGTCCGGCGCCCAACGGTTCTTTCGATTCCAACGGCGCCTCTTCTTTCAGCACTCCACTCTCGTCCTCGGCGAGGTCTGTCGACTCGACCCTTCGGGCTTTTCGCGGCTCGTCCGTCTCCGGCCTTGCCGCCCCTGTCTTCTTCCTCTTCTCCGGGCTCCCGGTGGGTGCCTCAGCGGTTTTTAAATTTCTCTTCGTTCTCCTTTGGGTAGGCTTGTTGCTCGTTCTCTGTCGGTTTCTTTGGTTTTACGCCGCTTTCTTGAGCCTCTTTTTGTTCGAGGCTTCCTTGATCGGCTCTTCCTGCCTTGATTTGCACCACGCTTCGTATCGGCCCCGTTCCAGCTTTTTGACGGCTTCCTTGGTCATGTACCGCCTGTACTCCGGATCGTTGACCCTGAGAAGCAGATTCTGCGCTCCGTTTTGATCGGCCTGCGCCTTATGGCCGCAATGCTTGCATTCAAACCGATCACCCCGGCGGTTTTCTCCGGCTGTGTAGCCGCACTCCGGGCAATGCTGTGACGAATAGGCCGCCGGCACAAACACCACCTGTACGCCCGCCTTGGCCGACTTAAAGAGAAACCGATCTTTGATCGTGCCTCTGACCCATTTGCTCAACAGATTGCGCACCTTTCGGCTGTACTTGCCCTCGAACGTAAAGCGATGCGACAGATCTTCCAAGGCATAATCCTGCGCCGGGCTTTGCCTGAGGATATCGTTTAGCGCCTTGTTGACGGTGTTTTGGATTTCCGTTCGGATGCGCTGCAATTCCTTTGTGAACTTCTTTGAACCCAGATTGCAGCGCAGCATGCGGCGTCGCTTGGCCTTACCCGCTTTCTGTGCCCGAGCCATAAGCTTATTTCTCTCCTTGAGCTTGGCATCGAGATATCGGGCATAGCTCGTGAGCTTTTCACCCAAACATGTACCGAAACGATTTCCCGCATCGTCCGTTGCCACTTCCGTAAAACCAAGATCAAGCGCACGGCAATAAAGCTTTCCACGGGACGCTTTCGGTGAATCAATCGGACGGATATCCGCCTTGCTCATGGATTTCTGCACGTGCAACGCCATGGTCCCGTCCGGGTGCTTGACGAGCTTGAGCGTGCTCGAGACCGGTACGCTTCCTTTGACGTAGAGCGTCAAGCGCACGCCGGGCGTAAGCGACATCAAATCCAGTCGTACCTGCTCTCCGACAACGACAGCTTTGTAGCACGAGCAGTCAAACCAAACGCTCGCGTCCCTGCCGTGTTTCGGTCTTTTGCCTTGCTCGTCGTGAATCGTGCGCACCATCGCTTGGCACAATCCCTTGCGGCTGGCGACGGACTCCTCCTCAGTGTCCGTCACGACTGCGGGACATTTGCCGTCAAGCATCGTGAAGAACGCCTCAGACAGAGAGCCGAGAAGAAAATGCACGTAGCGCTGCTCGAGCTTATTGAGACGGGCAAACCAAGCCTTTCTGCGAATTCGGCTCAAAGCGTTGGCTTGCACAAGACGCCAGTAGTTGGAGACAGTTGCTGCCGCGGTTTGAAGCGCCATCTTCCAATGACGAGCTTGCAGACCGTAGGAAGAACGGTACTTCTCCATCACCAAGGCGTCTCTGAGCTTGCGCCAGCGGTTGCCGATGCAAAAGGCTCGGTGATCGCGTGTGAAAAGAAGATCAATGAAGTGCTGGCGTTCTTTGCCGAAGGCTCTCAGAAGCGCTTCGAGCTGCTCCCGGTTCTTTTCGACCGAGACTTCGTCCAGACAACGGACCATGGTGCGGTAAGCGGGAAGCTCGGCGGCGTTGCCAAGCTCCTTGATTCGCTTTGCGTCGACAAAATGTAGATCGGCCAGTTCGGTCTGCTGCATGGTCGGCTTCTTCCGGTACTGCTGAGAAGGAACGCCGATCATAGCTCAAAGACTTTGTGTTTTGTTCTTGTGACTGCGTTTTCCGTATAGACGGGCACAGAAAACAGTCATCAGCGTCACCACGTCCTTGGCCAATTCTTCTTCGAAGGTTTTGGGAGATGCTTCCTCCAAAACTCGCATATCCGTCCCGGTTTTGCGGCACATCAATCGAATCAGGGCGGTTCCGAAACGCAGCTGCCGATCTTCGTATACAACAGAAAGAGTGTGAACGTGACCTTTCAGGATGCGGTTGAGAAGTGCCCTGAGACCGGGCTTGTTGCAGTTAAGACCGGATCCGATGTCGGTGATGACTTCCGAGCAACCGGCCTGCTTGAGTCGTTCTGCCTGCCGAATCAGGTCTTCTTTTTGATCGTGGGAAGAGACGCGGGCATAACCAAGATGCTTGTGTTCGACACCGCTTGCCACCGGATTCAATTGCAGATCGAATCGACGGTGACCGCCAAACGTGCGGCAGGCTACGGCAAGAAGGCTTTTCTCAGCCCAACGGCGAATAGTGCTGTGCGACACACCGTAATGTTTGGCAACGATCCCGATGGAGTACAGCGTCATGATGGCCTTCGCTGTCTTTGAGCGAGCTCGTCTCTTCTTTTTTCAAGTTTAACGTTGCTATGGAACCCGTTATGGGAGATTGGGTAGATTTTTCGTTAACTAGCCAAACCCTCTTGTCTCCTCCGAACGCTTTGCATCCGACCGTTTCGAGTCGGATGCTCGGCGTGCGTTCCTGTGTTTTCCCTACGGCAGCTTTTCGATTGAACCGACGGCTACTCCACAAACTTGGACATATGCAAGAAACTCGGCCTCAAAAGATCCGTTTGATTGCGGTCTCATTTTTGATTGCGGTCGAACTCGCCTCTGCCTGGATCCTTTCTGGGGTACCTATTGCGACAAGGAAATCAAGGTGGACGACACAGCCCAACGCATTGACTTCGCGTTGCCGCCCGAGGCTTCACTTCGCAAAATAAGCGGAGAAATGCTAAATCAGCCCGGATTTGCCAATTTCCTCTTCGATTTGGGAAGCTGTTTCCTCAACTGCAATGATCTGACCAAAACAATCAGCATCAGGGCCTCCGCCGAAAGCAAAAAAGGGCAGAACGCTCAAGAACTTTTGGCAAGTTCGTGCTACTGCGACTGACCAAACAGCTCCACAAGCAAACGCACCAAATAGCGTAGCGTTTCCGGACATGACCGTGGTCAAATATAAAAAAACTTCCGTTATAATAACCATCGTTATCATAATAGTGGTTATTAGATATTAGGAAACCCATGCATTTCATCGGTAGAAAACAAGAACTCGAAGCATTGGAGACTGCTTTTAGAGGAGCGGCTCATGGTCCATCTCGAATGACCGTTGTAACCGGCAGAAGACGTGTCGGGAAGACAACGCTGATACGCGAGAGCCTCAAGAACAAACCATCGGTGACGTGGTTCATGACTGCCGCTACGGAGAAGGATTTGGTTGCCAGACTGACACAGGCAACCGTTGCGGCGCTGGGCCCAATCGTCCCTGAAGGTTTGACCTCGTTTGCAGGACTTTTTGAGGTTCTGATGCTTCATGCTCGACATCACCATTTTTCGCTGGTGATGGACGAGTTTCAGAATCTCGCCAAGGTTAACGCCGGTTTGTTTGCTCGCATTCAAGACATCTGGGACAGCAATAAGGATCAGACACACATGCACCTGATCCTGAGCGGCTCGTCATATTCCATGATGAAGAAAATCTTTGAAGACGATCGAGAGCCTCTTTTCGGGCGTGCAACGACAAAGATTCATCTGCGACCTTTTGCTGCCGATGAGCTGATCTCTCTTGTTGAACAAGCACCGATCAGGGTTACCAACGATGACTTGCTGGCGCTCTACTGCATTACCGGCGGCGTTGCCTTATATGTGGCGGATTTTGTCGACAACGGCATTTATCATAAGGAACAAATGTTCGAATGGACGGTGCGTCCGGGATCGTTGTTGTTATCCGAAGGCTACGACCTTTTGCGTTTGGAAGTGGGCGCAGGTCAATCGACGTATATTTCCATACTTCGAGCTCTGGCTCACGGGCAGACTCAAGCGCCTCGGATTGCAGATCTCATCGGCGTAGGGCCTCTGAATTCTTACCTAGAACGACTTGAACTGTACGGGTTCATTGAAAAAATGAGGCCCATCTTGGCCAAGCCCAACACTCGTTCAGTTCGATGGCAAATTTGCGACCCGTTTCTTCGGTTTTGGTTCCGATACATTGAAGGCAACCAAGGCTTGATCGATAACGGCATGTCTTCGGTTTTGGAACACGACATCGCAGAATCCTACGAAACGTTCAGCGGGCCGATGCTTGAACAGTTTTTCCGCCAAAAATTGATGCGCACCGGAAAGTACACGGCTGTCGGTTCCTGGTGGAAACAGGAAAGAGGCGCGCAAGGAAATCAGAACGAAGTCGACATCATTGCGGTTGGGCGCGACAGAAAATCAGCCTTTGTCGCCGAAGTGAAACGTCAAAAGAAATCCTTCCGAGAAGGTGTCTTTTTGGACAAAGTCGAAAATCTGAAAAAGGGCGTGCTTGCCGGCTACAAAATTCAGACTGCTTGCCTGACGTTGGATGACCTTCGAAGTCCCATCCCGTAGGTTGCGCAAAACCGATGCACCCCGCGGCCACACATGTCAAAGCCAGCCGACCGAACGAACCAATATCGTCGGTCTTGCGCTTGCTGGCGGCATTTGTGCGGTGAAACAGCGGCACGACTTTTTCCTTGCTGGTTTGCGGTGCGTAAATGTGATTGAGGAATTCTTGCAAAAAATCCGTGCCGGGTGGTGAACCGCAGCACGGATCTTCCTATCGCTTAAAGAGCAATTACTCTTCGAATGTGCCCTTCACGATGATTTCACCGTCCTTCATCATCTGGCGGCCCTTGGCAAAGACATGAACCAGATCCATGTTTTCGTCAAAGAGGTTAAGGTCAGCGCAGTTGCCGGCCTTCACCACGCCCTTGCCGGGCAGCTGCAGAGCCTTGGCGACGTTGCTCGTGATCACGGAAAGAGCCGTGGTCATCGGCACACCAAGTTCACCGATCAGGCGCTTGACTTCCTTGAGGTTGCAGGCAACGCCGCCCACTCCCAAGCCGATCATTTCGCCCTTATCGTTGAAGCGCGGCACGGAACCGTGTCCGTCGGAACTCATCGTGATGTGGTCGGCTGCCACTCCGGCTTCCAGTACAGACTTCACGCCGTGAGCAGGCGTGCCGACCGCGCAGGAGCCGCCCGTGGTGATGTCGACGTAGCCGCCGGCAAGACCGAATTCGATGGCGCCCTTGAAGACATCGGGGTGACGCGCGCAGTGCGTCGGACGGATGTGCTGAATCGGCATGCCGCGCTTGACGCACTCAAGCAACATATCGAAGGGACCGACGATGTTGCCGAGATGGATGTGCAGCACACCGAGCTTGCCCGCCACCATAGCGCCCACGCGGATCTGCGTGAGAAGACGCATCACTTCTTCCTGCGTGGGGAAGCTCGAGCGATGGTCGCCCATGGCGATCTTGACGCCCAACACTTCCGGAACGAAATACAGGTCGTCACGCACGCAGCTCGTGAGCGTCGTCGGAGGATAAGCATAGTTGCTTGTGTACATCCAGGCCGAAACGCCTTCGGCCTGAAGGGCTCGAACCTTGCCGAGCAGATTGGGCATGGAGCGGCTCGAACCGTCGGTACCCGACACGCCCACCACGCTAGTGGTGCCGCAGGCGATCAGCTCGGACAAAACCAATTCCGGCGTACGCGTCTTGGGGCCGCCTTCACCGCCGCCGCCCGTCACGTGGATGTGCTGATCGATAAAGCCCGGCGTAAGAATCAAACCCTTGGCGTCGATCGTTTCGAGTTCGGGCAGTGTTGCCGTCAGGTCCTTGCCGACGGCAACAACCTGTTTGCCGACGGTCAGAACGTCGCAAATGCCGAGGTCTTCAGGCGCATAAACGTGCGCACCTTTGATAAGCAATGCCATTTGTTTCTCTCCTAGCGTATTAGAGGAAGATTTGAGCAGCGATGACGTTGACGATCATACCCAGGACCATCACAGGAATCGTGCGACGGATGAGTTCAATGGGCGTCAAGCCTGCAATACCGGACACAGCGATGATGACGCCGGAAATCGGGCTCATCGGACGAGCCAGACTGGCGGCAAGCTGCACGGGCACAACCAGAGCCATCGTGTTGTAGCCGACGCTTGCAGCGGCTTCGGGAAGCAGCGGCGAGAAGGCAAAGAAGGCGGAGTTGCCCGAGCCCGTCACGATCGTGGCGATGGCCATGATGCCCATCATCACGAAGAGCATGAGGTACAGACCGACGTCCTGCTGGGCGGCAGCCATCTGAATCATCGTGGAGATGCCGCCGATCTTGGTGAGACCGAAAGCGAAAAGTTCAGCACAGATGATGAGCGAAACGGTCGACGTAAAGACCTTGCCCATGCCTTCAAAGAAGGCCTGGAAGCTCTTGCAAACGTCCTTGAAGGCACGGCGGGTGACGAGATCGACCAGGAAGGCGATCAGAATCGAAACCACAATGGCTGTCACCAGACCGAGTTTGATGCCGTTGTAGACCATCGGCGAGAAGATGATCAGCAGGAACAAGGGCAGAATCGGCAGAATGGCGTAGTGAGCGGGACCGGCGTCGGCAAAGGCATCCTTGGTTTCGCCGGCAACAGTGCTCGTGTCATCCTTGATGCCCTTGGCAGCCTCACGGCGGTCAAACCAACGTTGCACCAACGCGTGCCCCACAGCCACAGCAATAATGATGCAGATGGCAACCGGGATCTGGCCGGTCACGAAGTACGTCACAACGTCGGTATTGACAAGGTCGGCGGCGCGCATGGCGTTGGACGAGCTCGGGCCCAAGTCCAGACAGCAGGTCGAACCGATCACGGCGGCGGCAGCGGCGCGGCGAACACCCAACTGAACGAGCAGCGGATAGACCGAAGCCATCAGCAACAGACCGAGACCGACGGCGGAATTAATGAAAAGCGCCATGCACTGGCCCACAACATAGGTCAGACCAAGCAGCACGTACGGCGAATGAATGGCCGAAAGCGGACGCACGCAAAGCTTCACGAGAGCCGTAGAGGCGCCGATCTTGTTCATGTAGAACGAGAACCCGCCGATGGCCATGATGTTGAGGCCGAGACCGCCGATACGGCTCTTGGTGAGATCGGTGAAGGCCTGAGCGAGATCAAAGCCGAGGAAGTTGGTGGCGGTCTTGGCAGAAACCGGCGGGTTGCCCATGAAGGCACCGATCAACAGCAAGACGAGAGCCAACACCAAAAGAATGACAGGCGGATAGTAGTTTTTGATAACGAAGTACGCGAGCAGTACGACTGCCAGCAGCGTAACGACGACGCCAAACATAGCACTTCTCCTTTTTGTGGTTAGATGTTGCGTTTGACTCCTGGGGCGACGGTCTGTGCCGTCTTCACGAAAGTCAACCTAAGAATTTTAGTAGTGCCTTGCCTGCTTTAACAGAGGCGAAATTCGCCACCCACCCCGTCAGCGGGCTTTTCCCTGTAAAGACGGCATCAATTTTTGACGTAGCCCAAGGCAGCGCAATTTTCGTTTTGTAGCCCTGTCGGCGCAAGCAGCAAGCAAGCGGTGCCGCAATATTTGTGTGTTTTCTTTTCCTGCGGGCTCGCAACGTGTCGGCCGCCTCTAAAATGCGTGGGACTTATCCTCTTTAATCCGAAGGAAACCGCATGTCTTCTGCGCTTGCTTACCCCCTGCGTCTGCCCGGCTGGAAACTGGCCGTACACCTCGGCCTGTCGATCAAAACCGAAGTATTGGTGGCGTTTGACAAAGATGCGCAGAAGTTTGCGGCCCGCTGCTACGACTTCGATCGGAAAAACCCGATTTGTGCCGAGGGACCGGATGTGCCCTCCCTGCAAACCGCACTGGATGAACAATTTCATGCTGCGCTCAAAAAAGCGTTTTCCAAGGAGCCCCTGATGCAGCCGCACTTGCTGGTGACGCTCTCTCTCATGCCGAAGTTGCCCGATGCGACGGCTTCGCGCACAGAAGAAGTTCCGATGTTGCCGCGCTGCTGCTCGGCCCGAGCTGTTATGAGAAACGAAGACTGACCGGCGCTTCAACCGAGACGGAGTTCTTTCTCTGCCCAAACGCGTTAGCAGTTTTGCCGCAATGTTGTGCATGAATTTTCGTGCCGCTTAGCAATTTTCACCGGCATTGGTATGATGCGCCAAATTACAACATCCGCTGTCGCTAAAAGGCGGCTCATTCATTTCGGTTCTGTTTCCCGAAATCGGTGCTTATCATGCTGGACTCCGTCAGCTTCAAGTATTTTCTCGGCGCACTTATTTCGCTGGTCGTCATCACCAATCCGCTTTCCAAAATTCCGCTCTTTATGAGTCTTGCGGCGGGCATGACGCATGAACAACGCAAGCAACAGGCCAATCTTGCCGCTATCTACTCGTTCGCGGTGATGTTCGTGAGCCTCATCGGCGGCAATCTGATCCTTTCCTTTTTCGGCATCAGTTTCGGCGCCATGCGCGTTGCGGGCGGCTTTGTGATCGCAATCATCGGCACACAAATGCTGTTCGGAGGCCAAGGTCCGAACAATGCCCCGGCGGTTCAGCGCGGTAAGGAGGACTATTCATTCTTCCCGCTGGCAATGCCCGGCATCGCCGGACCGGGCACCATCGCCGTCGTCATCGGCTACTCCACAAAAATTGCGGAAGCTCCCGAATTTGCCTCCATGGCAGAAACTTTCCTGCTCACCACGTTGGCCATTCTGGTCACGAGCATCATCGCCTGGGTCACGCTGCGCTCAAGCGAATTCTGTGCAACCCGTATGGGTCCCTCGGGCATGGCTGTCTTTAGCAAACTCATCGGCTTTTTCTTGATCTGCATCGGCGTACAGTTCATGGGGTCCGGCGCCAGAGCGTTCATTGCCGGCGGCTAGTAAGCTTCCTTCTTTCGGTGCTCAAGAAAAACATTGCATCGTCTGGCAGAAAGTTCTGCCCAGCCGGAAAAAACTCCGAGCCGCCTTGATCGGTACTGATCGTGCGACTCGGAGTCCAAAATCAGAGGTTCTAACGCGGTTTAGGCCTTGTCCAGATCCACGATCTCGTAGTTTTCGCTTCCCAGCCCGATTTCACGCATGGCCGAGAGCTGGCGCAAACCATGACGCGTTTCGATGCGTTCACGCAGCGGCGCGCTCGCCTCTCCCAGATCGTAGACGGCATCCACGGAGGCCTGTTCCACCGCGAGCAGATCCAGCGAAGCAAATATCCCGATGTCAGGCACTCGAGGCGGTTCGGCTGACGTTCCTGCGCAGTCACAATCCACGCTCATGCGGCGCAGAACATTGACGTAACAGACGTGTCCCTTGAAGTGGTCGGTGATGCCTTTGGTGGCATCAACCATGTTTTCCATGAATTCACGGCCGGTGATGCCCCACTGCTGACCGGTAGCTCCGGCGTGCAACTGTTTCTTACCGGTGTGTGCATCGGCGCAACCGATGGAAATGTTCTTGTTCGAGCCACCGAAGCCACCCATCGTGTGTCCCTTGAAGTGCGTAAGCGTCAGGAGACTGTCATACTTCAGCAAACCCTTGCCCACACTGATTTCCTTGATGTGCTTGGCGCCTTTGACCGGAATCATCGCGGTGCCGTCGGCATCCATGATGTCCACGGGCGCAAACGTCCAGCCGTTGACCTTGAGCGTGTCAAGGTGCTTGGCCGTCGTATCGCGATCCCCCGGATAATAAGTGTTGGTCTCGACGATCGTGGCGTTCTTGATTTCGTTTGCAAGAAGCTCTTTAACCCACTCGCGCGGCAGAATGTTGGGGCCTCCCTTTTCGCCTGTGTGCAGCTTCACAGCCACCTTGCCGGTGAGAACGGTAGAAACCTTGGCAACGATCTTGCGCAAGCCGTCAGCTGACAAATCACGAGTGAAATAGACCACCGACTTCGGCCCCGTGCGCTTGGCAAGCGGAACGTTCACAACGCTGCCATCGTCAACCTTGGCAACCGCACGTACCGCCTTGCCGGTCTTTTCCGGTGCGGCCGAAGCAATCGGCAATCCGGCTGCGACTCCTGCGGCCATCGCGCCGCCGATCAATACTCTGCGCTTCATTTTTTTCCTCCAGTCGACAAAATGCCGCTGAAGTTATTTTCGGCTGTTTCGCATCAATCGGAATGCAGAAAAATCTCAATAGCTTGCGCATTTAGATCAAGCATCAATGCAAGGTTTGCAAAGCCAATCGCAAGCTTGCCGACATTAATTGCCCGATCAATTTCAACTTTTTTGACTTCGATCGGATACGGTAACGAAAAAGTCGTAGTCCGATACCCGGTGTTTGTTGTTAGTCTTTGCGCGCTTGTTGTGAATGCAAAAAAACACAAGGGAGTCACGACACATGAAAAAGACCATCGCGGCCGTTGTCTGCGCCGCTGCCGCCGCCCTCTCGGTTCAGGCTCACGCCGAAGATGCCAAGGTGCTTCGCATGGCCTGCGAGAGCACTTACGCGCCGTTTGTCTTCTTTGACAGCGAAACGGGCAAACTCAAAGGCTTTGAAATCGACCTGCTCGAGTACGTGGCAAAAGAAATGGGCCGCAAGCTTGAAGTGACCAACATGGGCTTTGACGCCATCATTCCGTCGATGCTCACGGGCATCACCGATGTCGGCGCCTCTGCTTTCACGATCACTCCGGAACGGGCCAAGCGCGTTTTGTTCTCCAAGCCCTACTACATCTCCGGCCTGTCGATTCTCGTGCGCGCCGAAGACAAGGATAAGATCAAGAGCGTCAAGGACATTGAAAACTGCACGATCTGTGCTCAGATCGGCACGTCGGGGTCCATGCGAGCCGCCAAAGTCCCGGGCGCGAAGGTTCGCAACTTCAACACGATCAACGACGCTTATCTCGAGCTCGGCAACAAGGGCTGCAAAGCCGTTATCACCGATCGCCCCGTGACGGCTTACTTCCTTGCCGCTCGCCCTGAGACCGCCAAGACTTACTATCACCTGCCGACGGTTCTCAACAGCGAATCCTTCGGTTTCCCCGTGAGCAAGAATAAGCCTGAGTTGATGAAGGCCATTGACGCGGCCATCGACAAGGCGCGTACCAGCGGCGAATTCACCAAGATGTACGTAAAGTGGTTCGGCGAAGAACCGCCCAAGGAACTGTTGAAATAAATCGGTAACACGCGTCAGGCCGTCGAGGTTCCTTCCGCTCGGACTGCCGGCTTTTTGCTAGCCTTCCTCGTGTTCCTCGGGGAAGGCTTTTTCGTTGGTCAGTCGGTATTTTCTACTGACGCTCCGGATTGAACTTGGCGTCGTACTCCAACAGGAACTTTGCCAGCGCTGGATCGTTGAAATCGGCAAACATGGGCTTTCCTTCCGTCAAGCGCCCGAATGGCGTCAAGATCTTCGGCGGAAAGTTCAAAGTCATCAATCGAGAAGTTCTCTACGAGACGTTCGCGGTGCACCGACTTCGGAATCGCGATGACGTCCTCGGCCATCAAAAAGCGCAGTGCCGTCTGAGCTGCCGTCTTGCCGTACTTTGCACCGATTGCCGTTAACGTAGGATGCGTAAAGATGCCGTTTCTGCCTTCGGCAAGCGGCGCCCAGGCCATCAGACGCGTGCCGTAAGGAGCCATCAGCTCGCGCATTCGCTTTTGCTGAGAAAACACGTGGGTTTCGAGCTGCAAAACGGCGGGCTTGACTTCCATATTTTCGACGAGGTCCACAAAGCGTGCGTCGACAAAATTGCTCAGTCCGATTGCCCGGACTTTGCCAGCCTCCAATGCTTTTTGCATCGCCCGATACGTACCGTAGTAGTCGCCGAAAGCCTGGTGGATCAGCAAAAGATCGATGTAATCGGTCTCAAGCTTTCTGAGCGACTCGTCGATGCTTTTTGCCGCACGCTCGTCGCCGGCGTTGGAAATCCACACTTTGGTGACAAGAAACAGATCTTCGCGCGCAATGCCGCTCGTGCGCCAAGCGCGACCGACGGCAGCTTCGTTGTAGTAAGCCTGCGCCGTATCAATCATGCGGTAGCCGACATCAAGCGCGCTTCGAACGGCCGCCTCACAATCCTGCGGAGCAATCTGAAAAACCCCGAAACCCTGCAACGGCATTTCAACGCCGTTATTGAGCGTAATCGTTTTCATGTTGCTGCCTCCTTTTTAATCGTGAATCTTGTAGGTGCCGATCGCACGCACGGTTGCGAGATCCATGTCGTCGTAAATGGGGCTCTTCTTTTCGTCCAAAGCAGAGATGGCCGCCATTTCGGCATCAGACAAACGGAAATCAAAAATGTTGAAGTTCTCGCGGATGCGATCAGCGCGAATGCTCTTCGGGATCACAACGACACCTCGTTGATTGAGCCAGCGCAAAATGACAGCCGCGACGCTCTTGCAGTGAGAAGCAGCAATCTCAGTGAGCACCGAATTGGTGAAAATCCCTTTCTGTCCTTCGGCAAAAGGAGCCCAGGCCTCGTGCACGATGCCTTCGGCCTTCAAAAAAGCGTTGGCGTCCTTTTGCTGCTGGAAAGGATGCGTTTCGATCTGATTGACCGCGGGCTTGATTTCGTTGTGCAGGAACAGATCCTGCAGTCGTTCGTTGGAAAAGCTCGTCACGCCGATCGCACGAATGCGGCCTTCCTTGTGCAAGCGCTCAAGAGCACGCCAGGCGGCGTAGTAATTGCCGTAAGGCTTGTGCAGGAGATAGAGGTCAATGTAGTCAAGACCGAGTTCGGATAAGGAGCGATCAAAAGCGCGCAGCGCGTCGTCATATTCGTAGTCCTGCACCCACAGCTTGCTTGTGACGAAAACGGATTCGCGCGGCAGTCCGCTTTCGCGAATCGCCTCACCCACTTCGCGCTCGTTGAAGTAACTGGCCGCCGTATCAATCATGCGATAGCCGACTTCCAGTGCTTCAAGAACAGCCGCCTTCGTTTCATTTTTGTCGATCTGATAGACTCCGAAACCAACGGACGGCATCATGACGCCGTTATTCAGACGAACTTCTCTCATACTTAAATTTCCTTTGTTTTTCAGATTTCTATGCGATTAACACCGCACTTCTTCGTCTGAAATCCTAGGAATTTTCGTCTTTAGGCGAAAGAGCCAAATAAGGGAGAAAATGTCACTTTTCGTGGTTTTCGGAGATCAACCTTGTCGAACGCAAACACCATCGAAACGCCAACAAACCGGAACGACGCCGCGTTGCGTTTTTACAGCGATCTGTCGGAATTGCTGCACGACATCGGTTCATCTCGCATCATGCATATCGTGCTCACGCAAGGAAACTTAAGTTTTCTACACCAGGCCACGCGCTACAACGCGGCTCCGGGCGACTACATCATTCTGCCCAATGCGGCGCTTGCTCAGGACTTTGCGGCCTCAAGCGACTTCAAGGCGCTGCTCTTTTCACTGTCTCCTTCCATCGGCAACCGACTGGCACTGCGCTCCAACTACGGCATCATCGGTCACTTGTCGCTGCTGCAAAACCCGGTGATGCGTCTGGCCGAAGTAGACTTCATGCGCTGCCGAACCGACATCGAAAGACTGTACGAGCGATGGCTTGCAACCGGACACTACTTTCACGAGGAAATGGTCGGACATCTGCTTGCCGCGCACATTCTTGATCTCTACGACATCCACGCACGCAATTGCCTGCCGGAAAACTTCCCGACGCGCGCCGCAGAACTCTTGCGCCGCTTCACCGAAGAACTGGCAAGCGGCAGTTTTCGCCGTTACCGAAATCTGGATTGGTACGCCGAAAAGCTATGCGTCACGCCGCACTACCTCTCGGAAATCTGTCGGCGAGCAAGCGGACGCAGCGCAGGTTACTTCATCGACCTCTTTACGCTGCAGGAGATTGCGAAACTGCTCGCCGACAAACGACTCTCTGTCGCCCAGATTGCCGAAGAGCTTTCGTTTTCTTCGGCGTCTTACTTTACGAGATACGTCAAGAAACACTTCGGCATGTCGCCCAAGGCCTTTCGCAATGCCGGATCCAACTAAATCGTTTCGCTTCAGCGGCAGCTGTCCTCACCTCCTGATAGGACAGAAATACGGCCGTTTAGCGGAAAAATAACCGCTCATTTGTAATCTTTTATATTTGATCGCGCACGCAGAAAAATTCTCCGCGCGTGACCTTTTTTGGTTGCCGAATTCGCTTACGACCACGTCGACTGCCGCTCGCTCATTCGGAATATGTTCCGCATTCTTTCCGTCTCCGCGATTTTTGCGGATTTGATTCCTCATTTCAAAATCATTTCCGCGTAGTTTTGCAAATCATATATAGTCCTTAAAGAAGACAAAATTCTGTCTTTATTCAACTCAAACCAAAGGACAGGTGAGTCTTTCGAGGCAACATAAAAATTCCGTCAAAGGCAGAAATTGGCAAAAAGTGTGCACGAACGCCGGCTTTTTCGGGGACATGAAAGCCGAAGAAGTGCCGATGGATGCTTTCCTGAAGCTCACGCACTTTCCCATCGTGATCTTCTACGGCGACTACATTCCGAAAACTCCGACCAGGCATCCACACAACGACTACAGGCGCGCGGCTTCTGAAATGGCCGATCTCTTTGCCGCAGCAGTTAACCGTCACGGCGGCGATGCGAAAGTGATCCGTCTTCCTGACGTCGGCATTTACGGTAACTCGCACTTTCCGTTTGCTGAAAGAAACAATCAGGAAGTTGCCCAAGCATTGAAAGCTTGGCTTTCCGAGAAGAAACTGGATGGGCGCCGCCAGACGATGTGATTGATTGCCAAACTCTGCTTTGCTCTGCATCTCCTATCAAAAACGCCCGGAACTCACGAGTCCCGGGCGTTTGAGTCAGCACAGACTAGCTGAGGTTAGGAGATGGAAATCAGAAGAAGCCTCTCTTTGCTTCCGAAAGAGAAATGTAGATGTTCTTGTGCTGGCTGTAGTGCTCAAGCATCATCTTATGCGTTTCGCGACCGATGCCGGACTTCTTGTAGCCGCCAAACGGCGTGTGAGCCGGCAATTCATTGTAGGTGTTGACCCACATACGTCCGGTACGAACGCCTCGCGCCACACGCAGGGCACGATTGATATCGCGCGTCCACACGGCGCCGCCGAGACCATATTCGGAGTCGTTGGCCATGGCAACAACCTCTTCTTCCGTACGGAACTTGATCACCACGGCGACCGGCCCGAAGATTTCATTCTGCGCGACCGCCATATCGTTGGTGACGTTACCGAGAAGCGTCGGCTGCATGAAGGCACCGTCTTCAAAACCGGGCACCTTGGCAGCTTCGCCGCCCACCAGAACCGTTGCTCCTTCCTTCTTGGCCGTTTCAACCCAGCCGAGAATCTTTTCGAGCTGACGCTTGTTGATCTGAGAGCCCATCTGGGTCTGCATGTCCATCGGATTGCCCACCTTGACGGCCTTAAAGGCTTCGACAAGCTTAGCGACGAATTCGTCATAGATGCCTTCCTGCACGAAGATGCGGGAACCGGCGCAGCACACCTGACCTTGGTTAAAGAGAATGCCGATCTGGGCACCTTCGATAGCCTTGTCAATCTGGCAGTCGTCAAAATATATATTGGCCGACTTGCCGCCGAGTTCGAGCGTTGCCGGAATCAGACGGTTGGCCGCAGCCTTGGCAACGTCGTAGCCCACCTCAGTAGAACCCGTAAAGGCAAGCTTGTCAAAGCCCGGGTGATCGAGCATGGCCTGACCTGTCGAAGCGCCGCGCCCGGTGATGATGTTGACGACGCCTGCCGGAAGCACGTCATTGAGAATTTCACCCAGCACGAGAAGCGAGAGCGGCGTCGTAGACGAGGACTTGATCACCACCGTGTTGCCTGCGGCCAATGCCGGAGCAATCTTCCAGGCTCCCATCAGCAACGGGAAGTTCCACGGAATAATCTGGCCGACCACGCCGATCGGTTCACGCAGAACCATGGAGAGCGAATTTTCATCGATCATGACGGCTTCGCCCTCGTCTGCGCGCAAGCAGCCCGCGAAATAGCGGAAATGATCCGACGACAGCGGAACGTCGACGAGCGTCGTTTCGCGAATCGGCTTGCCGTTATCTTGAGTTTCAACGGCAGCCAGCTCCTTGGCGCGTTCGTCGATCTTGTCGGCAATCTTGAGCAAAAGCGCCGCACGTTCTGCCGGCGACTTCGCCGCCCATGCGGGAAACGCCTTTCGAGCGGCCTGAACGGCGCGATCAATATCGGCCGGAGAGGCGTTAGCACAGACAGCGAGCTGTTCGCCGCTTGCCGGGTTGGTCGTCACAAAGGTTTCTCCGTTTTCGGCGTCCACCCACTGTCCGTCAATCAGCAAGCCGTAGCGATCCTTAATAAACTGAGCCATTGCAAATATCCTTTTCTCTAATTTCAACGTTGCGGTAACCGGTTTCCGGCCTCGACAGAGTCCTGAAGCCTTCCGCGCTGAGACCTATCGTAAATCCAGCGCGAACGGCGATTCAATACGTCGAAGGTCGGTGTCCTCCTCCGACGATCGGCCTAAGAAATCTCTCTCAAAAGACCCTCAGTCAGTCTGTTCGGCTCAGTCTGTCATCGCGTTACGAGAAAAAGAAACGTTGGCATGAGTACGCCCGATTGCCCGAACGACGCCAATTCTCAGCAATTGCTTGGTTACTTGCGTAAGACAAATTGAGCAAATGACGTATTGACTCTCCTTTCGGCCGATCGGAAAATCCATTAGCCGCGCTTGCATACGCGTACATAGATAAATTCAATCGGGAGATAAAAAAATGAATTTGATGCGAATCGGCCTTACCGCCATGATGACCGCCGTTCTTTCCATGGGCATCGCCTGCGCTCAGGAACCGGTGGATCCGCAGCCTGCCAAGCCGCTCACCTACGTGCATCCGTCCTACCATAAGGTGACGCCGGATGTGGCCAAGAAAATGATGGAAGAAGGAGTGGTGTTGATTGACGTTCGCGAACCCGATGAATTCGCCGAAGGCCACGTCAAGGGTGCCGTCAACGTGCCGATGTCGGTTCTCAAGCCCGGCATGAAGCTCAAAGCCGTTCCCAACTTTGAAGACAAGGTGCTGGTGCAGTGCAAGTCAGGCGTTCGTGCTGAAAACGCCTCGAAGATTCTGATTGAAACGGGCTACAAGAACGTTTACAACGCCTACGGCACGTCTCAGTGGAAATACGGTCTCGTGAAGTAATCGCCTCACAACTCGCGATTCTCAAGACCTGCGATCGGTCGGCAAACGCCAAAATGCGGCTTGCCGGCCGATTTTGTTTGTGGAAACGCAAGTTACGGCTTGGTCGTCGTGTGCGAGAACCTGACGTTGGCAATCATGTTCCGGTTGCGTTTCGACGTGCCGGTTTTGTGCACCGTCACGGGAACCTGACCGGCATTGCCGTTGCCCCACCGGACCTTAGCCGAATACAGCACGCGCGTGCCCCAGTAAAGCGTACCTTCGAGAAAAACCGTGTACGAGCCAGCAGGAACAGGCTTGCCTTGGTTGTCCTTTCCGTCCCAGGTGTAATGCAGAGAGCCGTTTGACGGCGTTGCACCGCTTACCGCATCAACCTGAGCGGATGTCATTTGGGCGGGATTGAAACGCGCCACCCAAGTCGGCACGGCATCCGGCCGCTCGGAAAACCCACGCGTTGCGGTAAAGCGCGTCACGAAAATCGTGCGTACCGGCTTGCCGGCCGCGTCTTCCACCCAGATCGCATATTGACTTGAGGCAATGCCGCCGCGCTGATAATCAAAGGTGATGTCAAGGCGCTCCGGAACCTTACTCGTTTGCTGCGATTGATCGTCCGCAAACGTATTTCCACTTGCATGAAATGAGGAGACTACGAAAAGAACAGCTGCCAATCGCAGTTTTTTCATGGTTGTCTCCTTCATCCGAAACGGGATGCCTCCGACGGTGTTATCCGAAAAGTTTGTCGTAGGCGATTTTGTCCGAGCCGCGAAGTTCCACGAATCCGCAACGCACATAACCTTCTTTTTCAAAGACATGCTGCATGCGCGTGTTGTCGGGGCTCGTGTCGGCGCGCAGATACGTTACGCCTTTTCCTTGACAAATTCGTTCACATTCACGCAAAAGCACCCCGCCCAAGCCTTGTCCGCGGTAATCGGGACTGATGGCCATACGGTGCAGGACTCCGCTCGGCTCCTTGGAACGCCATTGTCCTTTGATGGCGTCGTAGGCGGGTTCTCCACCGAAATCAATGCAGATGTAGCCGGCGATGCGACCCGCCTCATCCTTTAACGCATAGCCTTTTCCGGTTTCAATATCGTCGGCAACGTGTTCTCGCTGCGGATAGTCATCCGTCCACTGTACAAAGCCTTGTTTGCGCTGAAATGCACGGCCCTGATCAATCAGGGCGTAACAGACGTCAACCTCAGACAATTGAGCCGGAAACAAAGCAAACATGAACGAACTCCAATCTCGGATATACACACGGGATTCGAGGGCGCCTTTTCGCCCCCGAAAGGCCTGCATTGTATGTAACTTTCGAAACGCCGACAATGACCTACGGCGCCACGCGCTGTAGGATTTCAGCCGCCGCAGCGTGCACCTGCGGAAGGTTCAAAAGCGTGTGCGGAGCCTGCGGCAACAGAAGAATCGAAGCGTTGGGATTATTTTGAAGCACTTCGCGGGCATACCCGAACGCCGCATCGTTGTCCAGATACGAATTGGCCGGACTGAAGTACTTGTCGGCAAGGCTCATGACATTGAGAACCGGGAGGTCGTCAGGCAATACCGAACGAGGATCTTCAACGTGGTAATTCGACTCACACGACCACGAGAAAATGAGCTTGGCTTTTTCGCGGATCGCCAAAGCGCGGGAATCAAAGCGAGCGGCCGCCACTCCCCCTTCGCTTGTGCCCGCGACGGCATAGGTGCCGCCAAACCAAGGTTCGGCAAAGAGCTTTTTTGCGCAATAAAGAAGTTCTTCGCTACGCATCGCATGCACCGCTTCGTAGTCGCTTCGGGCAACGGGAGAGACATAAGTGATGCGATCCTTCGTCTGCATCGAATCGGGCACCACCACGGCCCAGCCGGTTTCCTGCGCAATGAAGCGCGCGAATTCCCGAATCGCCGTCGTGATGCCGGAGCTGCCATGCGCAAACATCAAAGTCGGATAGCGGTCGCTGAAGCATTCTTTGCAGGCTGCCGCAGGCGTCGCTTCAATCACGTGCTCGGGATCCTGCTCATGAGGCAATACCAAAAGTGCGTTATCCCACACCGCCTGCAGCGTCGCTTCATTGTGCTCGCGAACGCTTCCTTCGACCTTTCCGGTCAATTCGATAGCCATATCTCACCGCCTATGAAAAAAAGGCCGACCGACGCGGTCGACCCGAAGCAAATTAGAACATTACGGAAACTGTGATGAGCATCGTGACGTAGCCGACCAAGCACGGAATGGCCGTGCGCTTGACCATCGTCAGCGGATTGACCTTGGCAAAGCCTGCCACGATGATGACGACGCCTGCCACCGGCGAAATCGCGCGCAACATTTCGCTTGCAGTGTGCATCATCAGCATGATCGAAATGCCGTCGCTATTGAGATGCTCAGCCACGTCAGGAATGATGTGCGCCAGACTCGTGAAGGCAGCAACGCCCGAGCCCGTAAGCACCGTCACCACGCCGATCACGGCCGACAGGAACACACCCGTGCCGGTTTCGCCCAAACCGATGTGCTTGGCGCCTTCGATGAGCATATTGACAATGCCAATGTTCTGAAGACCCGTTGCAAAGAAAGCCGCCACAAAGATAAGACCCACAGTACTCGTAAGAATGCTGCCCATGCCCTTGAACATCGCAAAGCTCAGGTCAAACGACTTCTTGGCGTCGCGACGAACGATCAAATCCACGAAGAAGGAAAGCACCCAGGCAATGAACATTGCCGTGGCCACATTGAGCGTGATGCTCTGATACACCATCTTGTTGAAGATGAGCAGCAGCACGATCGGAATGATCGGAAGCACCGCATAGATCGCAGGAACGTTTTCAAGCACCTTGCGCTTTTCTTCGAGTTCCTGCAGGTCAGCTGTTTCGCCCTTGATGTTGTCGTGTTTGTCAAACCAATACTGAACCACCACGTGAGCTACAGCCATCGCAAGAATCGTGGGAACGGCCATCGGCAATTGGTACTGCACCAAATACTGGATGGGATCGAGATGAACGAGTTCGGCCGCCATCACAGCCACACCTGAGGCCGGCGCATAACCGATGGCAAGTACGCTTGCAACAACCGCAGCCGCCGCCAAGCTTGAACAACCCACGCGAATAATGAGCGGATAAACCGTCACGACCATCAGCATCGCAAGACCCGCGGCCGATGTGATGATGAGTCCCAAGCAGTGGCCGAAGATGAAAACCGCGGCCAAAATCAGGTACGGGTTCTTAATAAGGGACAAAGGCTTGGCGCAAACCGTCACGAAGCGATCCGATGCGCCGATGGCCTTCATGTATTCGGCAAAGCCGCCCGAAACAAGGATGATGAAACCGACGCCGGCAATCTGCGTACGTGAAATGGCGCGCAGCAGTTCCATGAAATCGAAACCGACAAACCCCGTAGCTGCTGCATTTTTGGGAAGGAAAGACGTCAGACCTCCGGCGACCGCCAGAATGTTGAGCGCCAAGCCGCCCAACAGAAGCACCATGTTGACCTGATACTTCTTGACAACGGCCCACCCCGTCAAGAACAGAATGACAATGCCGATCCATGGAAGGATGCTTTGCATGACCGATCTCCTGTTAGGTTTTGTTGTTGTCGGAGAAGTCTAACAAACCGCGGCTGAGGCGTTGAATACGGGCGCTTGCAAGGCGTTGCGGTTTCATGCTCGACATAGTCTTCAGATGGGCGTCGACTTCCATCTTTCGACGTATCAACCACATCCGAAAATACGCCCAAACGCATTTTGCAACCCTGTGTGTTGCATTTTATCCAAGGGTTTACACCCCCCCCCTGAGCTATTGACTTTCATAATTTTCTTGTAAGGGAATTCTTTTCGGTGCCATGATCGTCTCCGTCCTGCAAGGACTCCGCCGGATTAAGTAGCGTCTTCGCAAGGGTCCGCTTCTTTGTTCCGTCCGGCGGTTTTTGCAAAAACTTAACTCTTGCAAGTCTAGAAAAAGACTAGGAGATAAATCATGAAAAAGACTTTGGCTGCTGTTGCAGTTCTCGGCGCTTTCGCCGGTTCCGCTCTTGCTGCTGACGTTCAGCTCTACGGTATCGTTGACCTGGGCTTGAACTACTCCCATGTGGATATTGACAGCAACACCGTTAAGGATATCGACAGCTTCACGATGGATTCCGGTACTGCTTCCGGTTCTCGTTTCGGCTTCAAAGGTACAGAAGACTTGGGTAATGGCCTGACGGTTGGTTTCATTCTTGAAAATGGCTTCGATGCTGACACCGGCAATGATGGCACGATGTTCAACCGCGAATCGAGTCTTTTCCTTGAAGGTGGCTTCGGTAAGGTTGCTTTCGGACGCATCGGCGCCCTCAACAATGGCCAGTCCTCCTGGGCATTGGTTGGCCGTCTGTCTCCGTTCGGCACCTCTTTTGGTGACTACACCGCTCAGGCTTCCAACATCTTCTCGCTGGCTGGTCAGTTCGACAATATGATCGCATACCAGACTCCGGACTTCGCTGGCTTCAAGGTCTATGCCCAGTACTCCATGGGCAACACGAATGGCCACGACAATGCTGTAGAAAACGAAGCTTCGGCTGATCGCTACTATGCCATCGGTTTGACCTACGACAATGGTCCTGTTTCCGCCTACTTCGCCGTCGACTCCTTGAACTACGCCAGCAATGACGGCACCAAGTTCTGGGGTTACGAGCAGGACGATAGCTTGACCGTGACCTTGGGCGGTAGCTGGGACTTCGAAGTTGCTAAGGTCTACCTTGGCGCTCAGTACTTCGACACCGTCATGCCCAGCACCTTGGGCGGTATCGCCGGCAATGTCGGTTCTCCCTACAAGGATCAGTACGGAACGGATCTCCTGAAGGACGCTTCAATTACCGGTTTTGGTGTAGGCCTCGGTGTTGATGCCCCGATTGCTGGCGGCAAAATCATGGCTGCTGCCGGTTATGTTGACGCTGAGCAGTCCGACGTGAACGAAGACATGGGCAACAAATACGACTTCTCTCGCTGGGTTGTGTCCGTCGGATACGACTATCCGTTCAGCAAGCGCACGGACGTTTATGCCGTTGCTTCTTACATGTGCGATGACATCGAAGGCAAGTCCGAAAATCTTAAAGACATGGAATGGAATCCCAGCGCATACAGCGTTATCGTTGGTCTGCGCCACAAGTTCTAATCTGATCTTTTCTTGAGATTCACTGATTAGACAAAGCCCGCTTCGGATATTCCGGGGCGGGTTTTTCATTGACGATTTCTCTCTGTCAATTCTTTGTGTTGTAAATTTTCCTAGGGTTTACCCCCCCCCGAAGCCATTTTCTTTCACTCTTTTCTTGTCTCTCAAAAGTCTCTAGTGACATGATCGTCTCCGTCCTGCAAGGACTCCGCCGGATTTGAGCTATGTCTTTGCAAGAGTCCATAGCTCATGTTCCAGTCCGGCGGTTTTTGCAAAAACTTTATCTCATGCAGAGGTCTGCATGAGTAGGAGATAAATCATGAAAAAGACTTTGGCTGCTGTTGCTGTTCTCGGTGCTTTCGCCGGTTCCGCTCTGGCTGCTGACGTTCAGCTCTACGGTATCGTTGATACGGGCATTGGCTACAACCACATTGACATGGACAGCCCGGGTGAAGATGATGTTGACAACTTCCGAATGGAATCTGGTCAAGCTTCGGGCTCCCGCTTCGGCTTCAAGGGAACGGAAGATCTTGGCAATGGCATGACGGTTGGTTTCATCCTCGAAGATGGCATCCTGTCTGACACCGGTGTCGATGACAAGGTAATGTTCAACCGCGAATCCAGTCTGTTCGTTCAGGGTAACTTCGGTAAGTTTGCCATGGGGCGTTTGGGTGCTCTCAACAACGGACAGTCTTCCTGGGCCAAGATTGGCATGATCAGTGCCTTCGGTACTTCTGATTGGGGTGGATTCTCTGCTCAGATCAGCAATCTGATGTCTCTTGCTGGCCAGTGGGACAATATGATCGCCTACGAAACGCCCGACTTCGCAGGCTTCAAGGTGTACGCCCAGTATGGCATGGGCTCTGATTCGAACGAAAACGAATCTTCGAGCGATCGCTTCTACTCCCTCGGCGTTACGTATAACAATGGTCCGTTCGCAGGCTACTTCGCTGTTGATTCCATCAACTACAAGACCGCTAAGTTTGGTTCCAACGACTGGACCGGCAATAAAGATGACATTGACGATAGCCTGACCGTTACTTTGGGCGGTAGTTACGACTTTGAAGTCGTTAAGGTCTATCTGGGTGCACAATATTTTGACGAAGTTAAGTTGTCCTCTGTCGGTGGCGTTGTCAACAAGGCTGGCGCTGCAGAGAAAATCTACAAAGGTAAGGTTGACAACAAGGACGTTTTCTTCGACACGGCCTACAATGCAGCCATCAAGATCAAAGGCTACGGTATTAGCTTGACTGCCGATGCTCCTCTTGCAGGCGGCAAGGCAATGTTCGGCGTTGGCTATCTTGACGCAGAATCCGCAGATAGCATGGACAATGCCTATGCTTCTATGCCTGATATGAAAGATATCTCTAACTTGGATCTTAAGCGTTATGTCGTTAGCGTTGGATACGACTATCCGTTTAGCAAGCGCACTGACGTCTACGCTGTAGCCTCCTACATGCAAGATCAGGTGGATGCTGACACCAAGGCAGGTTCTGTTGAATGGGAACCCTCCGCATACTCCCTCTATGTCGGTCTGCGTCACCGCTTCTAATCTGATATCTTCTTGAGATTCACTGATTAGCAATCCGCCTCGGTTTCTACCGGGGCGGTTTCTTTTTGTTCGGCGTCAAGCTTTCCAAGCTCAATTACCTAGAAGCATCGTCTTTTCTCAAGGGGTTTTTGCCGGATAATTTTCCCTGCGGCAACAGACCGCTCAGTTCATGCTCCGACAAGAGAGCCGACAAACAAGCAACAAAAATCAGGGAGACTTTTCTATGAGCGAACTCAACAGCTCACCCGCGCTCAAACGCAGCTTCGGCATGCGAGAAGCGGTCACCATCACGGCCGGTTCTGTCATCGGCGTGGGGCTTTTCACCGTCGGCTCCAATATCGTGGGCTTAATGGGCCCGTCAGTCATTTTTGCCACCATCGTGGCACTTCTCATCAGCGTTTATCCTGCGCTTCTTTATGCCGAGATGGGCGCAGCTCTACCATATGCCGGCGGTACTTACCAATTCGCTTCCGTCGGAATCGGACGCGCAGCCGGTGTTCTTGCCGGCTGGAACTTCATCATCTCGTTGGTTGCAGTCACCGGCGGTGAGGCACTGGCTTTCAGCTATTACTTCAAGACGCTCTTTTCCGCTTTCGGCGTGACGCTCCCCTTCTCCGACGTAGCCATTGCCGTCGTAGTAACAGCCGGCTTCATCATCGCCAACGTCTGCGGCGTCAAAATAGCGGGGCGTTTGCAAAACGGCTTCATGTTCTTCTTCTGGGGCGTTGCGGTGATCTGGTTTCTCACCATGATCCCAAACATCAATCTCCCCTCTTTCGTTCAGGCTCCATCGTTCCTGCCCAAGGAAGGGCAGATGAGTTTTGCGGCAAGCGTCTGCATGATTTGGTGGTGCTTTGCCGGATTTGAAGCCTGTGTCGCCATGGGCGAAGAAATTAAATATCCCCGCATCAATATTCCGCGTGCGCTTTTTCTGGCGCCTTTCGTCGTGTTTGCGGTCAACGCGCTCTTTCAGTGGTTCCTGATCGCCATTACGCCGGCTGAAAGCCTGGCGGCTCTCGCCACCGCTCAGGCCCCCTACGCCGATGCGATGAAGGCTGCCGGGATTCTGGGCCTGCCCCTGGCGCTGTTGGCTGCGGGCGTTGCCTTCGGCGGCGACTTCTCCACCATGAACGCTGCCATCGCCACTATCCCCCGCTATCTCTTTACAATGGCGCGCGACGGTGTAATGCCGAGCGTCTTTGCCAAGACCAGTCGCTTCCAGACACCGCATGTAGCCATCATCACGCTGGGCGTTCTCACAATGGCATTGATTGCCACCGATTCGCTCATCTACATTGCCTCGTTGTCGCTCTTTGCCGACCTGCTCTATTACGTCATCGGCATCCTGGCCGCCTGGGCTCTGCGCCGTCGTCGCCCGGATCTGCAGCGTCCCTACAAAGCGCCGCTTGTAGCCATAGGCGCTCCCGTCTCCGCGCTCATTTACCTGTACATGATGACCCAGCTGGATACGAACGCCTTCATCACGGGCGTCATTTGGTGCGTGTTGGGACTGGCGATCTACTTATACTGCAGCCGACACAATGCCAAGGCAGAAAACGCCACTCCGACGCTTGAACAAACCGGTGCGCTTGATATGCCGCAGGACTCCGTGGAAATTGCCGCAATGGATCGCGAGTACCTTGTCTGGAAGGTGATCGTCGCCGCTGCCTGCATTCTGGCGCTGCTACTCTACGCTTTGCCGTATCTCTGTGCCTGATCAGACTTTTGCAGGAAGTCGAAAGCCCGCGTTTGTCGGCTTTCGTGCGTTATGCTGTACAGCAAACGATTTCCAAAACAATTCAGCCGCCCGAATCAACCCCCGGACGGCTGAACTTTTTCCTTTGATTTCAGGTGATTATGCTGAAAAATCCCGCAATCAGGGAATCAGCGGCTCCATGTTGGAACCGGCTTGGACGAGCGCATCGATTCGTTCCTGACTGATATCGCCGTAATCAATGGCGGCAACACCCGCGAGCGCCTTGACATATTCGTCGTAAGCGGACAAAAGCTTGGCGTTTCCAGGTTGGATCGTCTGACGGATTTCGGGAGCCTTTTGCAGGTACTTGTTGAGCTCGGCGTGAAGTTTCTTGATGTCTTCAAGACTTGCCTTCAGGATCTCGTCGCCGCGGGGGCCTTCTTTGTAGAGTTCGCTGATGCTGAAGAGGTTCTGGAAGGCCACAGCCAGACGAGCACTCAAAAGATTGATCGAACTTCTGTATTGCTTGAGCTTGCCGTAGGGATCGTTTGGATCAATATGAAACGTGCCGACAAGCTTGTCTGCTTTTTGCGAGGAGGCACAACCGGCCAAAACAGCCGCCCCCAAAGAAGACACCAACAACAAAAGACGACGACGATTCATAAACACCCTTTCACAACAAACATTGCGTCGGCACTAAATCTCGTCCGGACGCTTCGCAGATGATAGCAACACCAAAGCTCGGTGGATTCGGAAAAAACGTCGATTGCTACGTTTCCGGCAGACTCTTTTAGCCTCCGATGAACTGCATCTCTATTCTGCTGCGGCTGCGCTTTTGCGTTTCCGACAGACGAATCTCCGAGTAGTGGTCGTCTCTCGCGCTCCAAATACGCGCAATCGCGTCGGCAATTTCATCATCCGTCGCGCCGCCGCGTAGCAGCGTCCTGAGGTCGTAACCACGATCGGCAAAGAGGCACAGCACGAGGCTGCCTTCGATCGAAAGGCGCACGCGGGAGCAGTCCTTGCAGAAAGCCTGCGTCACGGAACTGATAAAGCCAATCTCCCCGGCTCCGTCTTTGTAGCGCCATCGGGTTGCCGTCTCCCCCGTGTAATTGGGATCAATGGGTTCAATCGGCCAGACGGCATTGATGCGTTCCACCAATTCTGCGGACGGCACGACGTCATCCATACGCCAGCCGTTGGCAGTACCTGCATCCATGTATTCGATGAAGCGCACGATCACGCCCGTGTGGCGGAAGCGCTCCAGAATCGGAATGATTTCGCCTTCGTTCATGCCGCGCTTGACGACAGTGTTGATCTTTACAGGAATGCCGAGCGCCTGCGCCGCTTCGATGGATTCGATCACCTTGGCGGCCGGAAAGCCCACGTCGTTAATCGACTGGAAAAGATCTTCATTCAAGGCGTCCAAAGACACCGTGACGCGATCGAGCCCTGCTGCCTTCAGGTCGGCCGCCATGCGTTTTAAGAGCGTACCGTTGGTCGTCATCGCAATGTCCGGACTCTTACCACTCGTGGTGCGCATCGATTTCAGATCGGCGATCAGATTGCAAACGTGCTTGCGAAGCAGCGGTTCACCGCCGGTGAGACGAATCTTTTGTACACCAAAGCGCAGGAAAATGCCGACCAGACGCTTAATTTCCTCAAACGAAAGCAATTCCGTGTGCGCCAGGAACTGATGCTTGGAGTCGAACTTCTCCTTGGGCATGCAGTAGCGGCAACGGAAATTGCAGTGATCGGTAAGCGAAATGCGCAGGTCTCGCAAGGGGCGCCCGCGCTCGTCAATCAAATGACCGTTTTCAAACCGAATGCGCCCCGTGATCGGCACAGGAAGGCGCATGGGGGAACTTGCCTGTGACTCGTCGGCAATCGGAATTGTTTTGGAACTCATCGGCGGGCTGCTCCTGCAGTCTGCATGATGGCTTCAGCTGCCAAATCCGCAGTGGGACGCAAAAGCGACTCGTGCATACCCGTGAAAATATCCTCGAGCGTCTTGCGGCGGCTGTCCTTGAGCTGATCAATGAGGCTGCAGGCTATCGCGTCAGCCGTGCAGTAGTAGTGAAGAAATTCCGGCACAATGGCGCGGCCTGCCAGGATGTTCGGAAGACTCACGTACGGAATCAGCCCTTTATCCTTCATGATCAATGCGGACAATGCGGGCATAGCGTAACCCACCACCATCGGCTTCTTGTAAAGCGCCGCTTCCAGAGCAGCCGTGCCGGAAGCCACAAGCACGGCGTCAGCCGATTCCAACACGGCATGCGACTGACCGGTCACCACTGTCAGACGTTCGCTCAGTCGGCGGTTGCGCGTAGCAACCGATGCAATCCATTCTCGCGCCTGGGCGTCAATGGCGGGCACTACGAAATGCCCCGCCCCGATACGTTCGATCACGCGCTCGCAAGCTTCAAAAAACACCGGACCGCAACCGAAGATTTCATCCTTGCGCGAACCAGGGAGCACGGCAAAGACCGGTTCACCGTTGGTCTCGATCCCGAGCTTGCGGCGTGCTCCTTCGGAGTCCGGCACCATCGGAATCACGCCCGCAAGCGGATGACCGATATAAGTCGCCGGCACGTTTTCGCGCTTATAGATTTCCTCTTCAAACGGAAACACCAGAAGCATGTGATCAACCGCTGCACGGATCTTATGAATTCGCTCGGGACGCCAGGCCCAGATTGAGGGCGAAACAAAGTGAACCGTACGAATGCCGGCTGCCTTGAGTTTTGCTTCTACGCCGAGATTGAAATCCGGTGCGTCAACGCCCACGAAAACGCGCGGACGAATATCCGAGACGCGCTTGAGCATGGCGCGGCGCAACATCAGAATGCCCGGAAGCTTCTTGAGTACCTCAACGTAACCGCGCACCGACAGGCGGTTGGCCGAATACCAGCCTTCAAGGCCTGCAGCGAGCATTTTTTCGCCGCCTACGCCGAACTGAGGCGCACCGTCCATGCGGTTGGCAACTTCAGGGAGCACAAGACTCGCGAGAAAATCTCCGCTGGCTTCGCCGGCAAGCCACGCGGCACCGTCGGCATAGGTCAACGGCTGGGCCTTTTCGGCGCTGAAATCGGCGTCCTGCTCAGTCATACAAACCTCGGGGTATCAGTGAACTACAGAAGAAAAAGCCCGCAGGAAACGACCTTCCCAACGGGCTTTTCGGTCTTAAATCTGAATTACGGACGAACGATGCCGCGCGTGTTGTTGGCAACGAAGTCGCGCATCGCGGCAAGAATCGGACGAACTTCTTCGGGAGCGTCGGCAATCAGCGTATCCATCTGTTCAACGGCCTGCGCCACCGTGAGGCCTTCCATGTAAAGCGCCTTATACAGAGCCTTGATGCGACCGATCGTATCGCTCGAATAGCCGGCGCGGCGAAGCCCCACAAGATTGAGCCCGAAGCTCTTGGCGGGATTGCCCGCGCAAATCACGTACGGCGGCAAATCGTGCGAAAGACCGGAGACACCCCCCGTCATGGAGCGCGTGCCGATGTGAACAAACTGGTGCACACCGGTCTGGCCGCCGATCACGGCAAAGTCGTCGACATGCACGTGTCCGGCCAAAGCCACGTTGTTGGCGATGATCAGATCGTTGCCGAGAACACAGTCATGCGCCACGTGAACGTTGGCCATCAGCAGATTGCGGCTACCGACGCGCGTAATGCTCTGATCCTGAATCGTGCCGGTCGAAATCGTACAGTTTTCGCGAACAATGTTGTCGTCGCCGATCTCAAGATAGGTTTCTTCGCCCTTGTACTTCTTGTCCTGCGGTTCGCAACCGACGGCGGCACCTTGGAAGAATCGATTGTTGCGACCGATCGTAGTCAGTCCTTTGACAACCACGTGACTTTCGAGAACGGTACCGGCGCCGATGCGAACGTGCGGCCCCACCATGCAAAACGGACCGACCTCAACATCATCGTCAAGTTCGGCTCGAATATCGATAATGCTGGAATGATGGATTTTGGCCATGACTATCCTTTCGCAGGGCCTCTTGAGCCCATTACTGGCAGCAATAAAAAAGTGTCTCCTCGTGTTTGGGAGATCGCTCGGGGGATGTTTTCCCCCGCCGTATGTTATCGGGCCCGTGAAAATTCTTCACGCGCCTGCGCGAATAATAGCGCACACGGGAATTATCCCATGTGCGCCTTCGAAATGAGTCCGAAAAAAATTCGCGCCGAAACCGATGCAATTACTCAGCCTTACGGCGAGCGCACATCAGTTTGGCCTCGCAGGCCACATGGCCGTCAACAAGTGCGCGGGCCTCGTACCAACCGATACCGGCACGAGCCTTAACGAACTTGCACTCAAAAATAAGCTGGTCGCCGGGCTGAACAACGCGCTTGAAACGAGCCTCGTCAATGCCGGCAAAGAAAAACAGAGCCTTTTCCCGGCGCTCTTCTTCCGTCAGACGAGCGATGCCGAGCACGGCACAGGCCTGAGCCATTGCTTCGATGATGAGCACTCCGGGCATCACGGGGTATTCGGGAAAATGCCCGGTGAACTGCGGTTCGTTTGCCGTCACGTTCTTGAGAACCTTGCACGTTGTGTGATCATCGCTGATCTCCAGCACTCGGTCAATCAGAAGAAATGGAAAACGGTGCGGCAAAATCCGCATGATGTCATGAATGGTTTTCGTGTCAGCCATTGGGGTTATCTCATCTGCCTTCTTCGGGCAGTCCTGGAAAGTTCAATGTGGTCGAATTATCGACAAGCCGAATCGGAGTCTACGCCCGCAGACGGCGGGCGCAAGACGAAAAAATATTAACACCGAGCTTTAAAGAGCGCTTCAACCTTTCGGCTGAAGAGCGGCAAGACGCGTTTCAAGTTCCTTGATCTGCTTGCGCATCTTGGGCAAATTCATCACGAGCACGGCAGCACGTTCGAATTCACGGTGGCCCATGGCCGGGAAGAAGCCAGACATGGCCTTTTCGCCCTTGTGCCAACTCATGAGAGAGGTAGCCGGGCCAACGCTTACGCCATCGGGAATTTCGATGTGACCGTTGATGTTGGCCGCACCGCCGATGATGCAGTGGCTGCCGATGTGTGTGGAGCCCGCAACGCCCGTGCAGGCGGCCATCACGGAGCATTCACCCACCTTGCAGTTGTGTCCGAGCTGGATCTGGTTGTCGAGCTTGCTGCCCTTACGAACCAGCGTGTTTTCAAGCGCGCCGCGGTCAATGGTCGTATTGGCGCCGATTTCGACATCGTCTTCGATTGTCACGCCGCCGATCTGCGGAATCTTGACCCAGTGGCCATCGAGCGGAGCAAAGCCAAAGCCGTCGGCACCAATCACGCATCCCGAGTGCAGAATGACGCGATTGCCGATGCGGCAGCCGTGGTAGACGGTCGCGTTGGCGTAGATGATCGTGTTGTCACCCACCACCGTGCCTTCACCGATGTAGGCGCCCGGATAAACGCGCGTGTTTTCACCGATCACAGCGCCTGCGGCCACCGTAGCCCCGGCTTCGATCACGGCGCTAGACGCAACCTTGGCGGTCGGATCGACATGAGCGCCCTCGCGAATGCCGCCTGCGGGCATCGGACGACGGGTCATGATCTGCAGCGCGTAGGCAAACCAGGCATAGGGATTTTTGGTGATGACAACGGGACGACAGGGTCCCTCTTCACCATACATGACCTCGCTGTCGGCCTGAGAAATCACCAGAACGCCCGCCTGCGAAGCTTTGGCTTCATCGCGGTACTTGGACTGAGCCAGGAAGGCAACGGTGTCGGCCGCCGCATGATTGAGCGGCGCAAACGTACGCACGGTCACATTTTCAGCTCCGCACAGCGGCGTACTCGTCAGTCGTCCTTCGGAGAGCGTTTCAATTTCACGGATCAGTGCATCGATTCGGAACATAGCGTCATTTCCTGAGGCGCCGAAATCCTTGCGCGGCAAGGATCGGCAAAATTCATCTGCAAAAAACCGCGCTTCGACCGGGAAAAGTCGGCGCGGCTTTCTCTTCGCCTGCCCGCAGGACGACCGACGGCACTCGGAAAAACGTATTCGAGCAGCTGTCGATCATTCCCGTCAAACGCAAGTAGAAATTACTTGGCAGGCTTGTTGAGTTCCTTGATCACCTGTTCGGTGATATCCACCTTCGGGCTCACCCAGATGGCGTCCTGAATGATCAGGTCGTACTTCTGCTTCTTGGCGATGTCCTGGATGATACGGTTGGCTCGCTGCAAAATGATCTGGCTTTCTTCGTTGGCACGCTGGTTGCGTTCTTCAACGAGAGCGCGCTGACGGCGAGCGATGTCGCGTTCGGTTTCAGCAAGCGACTGACGCTGCTTCAAACGTTCGCTGTCGGTCATCACGGGAGCGTCCTTTTCAAACTTCTGAGCACGAGTGCGGAAGTCGCGAATGTCGCGGTTGAGTTCGTCTTCGCGCTTCTTGAAGTAGGTCTTGAGCTTTTCCTGAGCAGCAACAGCCGGAGCGGATTCGGCAAGAATGCGAGCCGGAGAAACCAGGCCGATCTTGAAGTCAGCAGCGACAGCAGAGGCCGAACCGCACATCACAGCAGCAACGGCAGCAGCCGTCAGAATCTTCTTAAACATCTGTTAGCTTCCTTTCGAGTCTGAAAGTCTTTTCGGAAAACGTCCTGCTCGCATCTTAGGAGCTTTTACGTCGTTTTGCCGATGAAAAGAGTTACACGGCGTATCCGCCGAATTCCGGAGTCGACCGAATGCCGGTCAAACCATGCATTCGGCCAAACGACTTTTTAATTTTATACCTCGGCGCTTAGAAGCCCGTACCGATCTGGAACTGGAAGCGCTGAACTTCGTCACTATCCTTCTTGTTGAGCGGGAAGGCCAGAGAGAACTTCAACGGGCCCAAGGGCGAAATCCAAGCCACACCGAAACCGACGGAGTAGCGCAGTTCGCTGAAGTCCATGTCCTGGCGAGCGTATGAGTGCTCACCAACACGCTCGTAGCCCCAGACCGTACCGGCATCAAAGAAGAAAAGACCGCGAAGCGTACGATCAGCGCCAGGCAGCGGCGTCAGCAATTCGGCCGAGAAGATCAGCTGACGGTCACCGCCGAGACGGTCATCGTTGCTATCGCGCGGACCGATGGACGACGTTTCAAAGCCGCGCACCGAACCGATACCGCCGGCGTAGAAGTTCTTGAAGAACGGGAACATCTTGTCGCCGTATGTGTCACCGTAGCCAACCTGGAAGTTCATGCCGAGCGTCCAAGCCTTGGAGAGCGGGAAGTATTGCGTCAGCTGATAGGTGGCACGGTAGTATCGCTGATCCCAGACAGGCAAAGCAAATTCAGCAGACAAGCGCTGATAACGGCCGCGGGTCGGCGCCAGCACATTGTCTCGCGAATCACGAGACCAACCCAGGGTCAAAAGCGCGGCCTTCGGCTTGTCGCCATATTCATCAACATAGCTCCAATAACGTTCCGGCGAATTGTTGTCACTATCACTGGCATGCTCACGACTGCCGCGAAGGTCAACTTGCGTTTGTTCCAATCGAGCACCCAGGAAAACTCGATCCAATTCCGTCACCGGGATACCAAAACTCATACCGGCACCGATCGTTTCGTAAGCCACGTTCGAAACGTCGAGCTCGTCCAGGTCTACGCGGCGGTCGTACAAGTCAATGTGGCGGCTGATGCCTTCCGGCGTGATATACGGTTCGCCCAAGCTCACGGCGTATGTACGCATACTCTTGGACGTGTTGACTTCGACACTGAAGGACTTGCCCGAACCGAACACGTTATCCTGCGCGAAGCCTGCCGACAGGATCACACCGTCGGACGTGGAGTAACCGGCACCGAGCGAGATGGAACCCGTCGGACGTTCCTTCACGTTGATTTCGAGGTCAACCTGGTCACGCGTGCCTTCCACAGGCTTGGGTTCGGCAGTCACCGAATCAAAGTAACCCAAGCGGTCGATACGATCGCGTGAGACCTTCACCTTTTCACTGTCAAACCAGGCGGATTCGTACTGGCGCACTTCACGACGGATCACGTCGTCGCGAGTACGGGTGTTGCCGGTGATATTGACGTGGCGAACATAGGCGCGGCGACCCGGGTCAACCGTGAGCACGATGTTGACTGCGTCCTTGCCTTCGATAGGCACGGGATTGGGCGTCACGGTCGCAAAGGCGTAGCCAAGAGCCGAGAACTTATCCACAATCGTCTTCGTCATCTCGTTGATGCGTTCGGCGTTGTAGATTTCGCCCGGTTCAAACACGACCAAAGGTTTGACCTCGTCGTCAAGACCCAGCATGTCACCGCCCAACGTGATGTTGTCGACGGTGTATTGCTTGCCTTCGGTCACGTTGATCGTGATGAAGATGTCGGACTTATTGGGAGCCACGGAAACCTGGACGCTGTCGACTTTGAAGTCGAGGTAGCCCTGATTCTGGTAGAAGCTGCGCAGCGTTTCCAAGTCAGCCGCGAGTTTTTCACGCGAGTAGAGATCGCGCTTAGTGTAGAAACTGGACCACTTGTGTTCGGCAAGCTGCATCTGATCGGCCAATTCATCCGAATCAAACACCGTATTGCCCACGAAACGGATCTGCTTGATGGACGAGGCAGCGCCTTCGTCAACGTTGATCGTGATGCGGACGCGGTTGCGTTCCAGCGGCGTAGCCGAGGTCTTGATATCAACGCCGTAGTAGCCCTGCGAGAGGTATTGACGGCGCAATTCCTGGTCGGCACGTTCCAAAATCGAGTGGTCGAAAATTCGGCCTTCAGCAAGACCGACGTCACGCAGACTCTTTTCCACACCGTCCTTATCGAAAGCCTTGATGCCGTTCGTTTCAATGGCTGCAACGGCAGGACGTTCGACCACGTTCACAACCAGCACCGTACCGTCGACCGACAAATCGATGTCACGGAACAAGCCGGAGGAATAGAGCTGATGGATGGCTTCCGCACCGCGCTCGGGATTGTATTCGTCGCCTACGCGAAACGGCAGATGCGAAAAGACCGTACCGGGCTCGGTACGCTGGATGCCTTCGACGCGAATGTCGGAAATTGTGAAAACCTGTGCGGATGCAGCCGCGGCCAAAAGAGCCGAAACCGCCCCTGCCAGGGCTGTTTTGATGAACGTTCCCGTCATGAGTTAAGAATGAATCTGTGTTGTCAGTGCATGCACAAAACCGCCCTCGGTCGAACGCCAAGCCAACCGAAGACGGAATCGCAGAAACAAAATGTCGCGTAAGTTTACCGCGAGTAGGCGACCTTTATGGGGCCATTTTTCGACGAGTTGTATCTTTGGGCTCAAAATCGGTGTAAATCCGCACTCTTGGATCGCTTCGACAGCCATCAAAAATCTTTCGTCCCTCTTTTCTTTGTCCTAATATTTGCTACGGATCAACCGTTGCGTCGTTGTTTTTCGCTGCTGCAGACAAAGCAATGGCCTATAGGCCGGATCGAGTTGTGTCCGGCAACAGAACAATAAGGTAGCCTATGCGACAGGTTTTTCTCGGCTCGCCGTGGATTCACGCGCCGGCCGATCCGGATATTGTGCGCCTATTCAATACTTGCGGTCGATGGGCAAAGCTTCCTGCCGGCGGCTGCATCTTCAACGGCGGCGACCGAGGAGAAATCGCCCTGGTACTCTCCGGCCTCGGTGCCTTTTCCTTCCAAGACAGACACGGTCGCAACCACATCTTCACACTGATTCTTCCCGGAAGACTGATGGGCGACGTCGACGGTTTATCCGGCAGTACAGTCAATGTCACGGACGCCGCGCTACGGGAAACCGAAGTTCGCCTGCTCTCGCGCGACCTCTTCCTGCAGTTCCTTTCCGAAAATCCTTCCATCCAAAGAAAGCATGCCGTCGGCATCATCGCTGATCACGAGTCCGACATGGAAGGCATGATCGCCAATTTCACACTCTCGGCACCCGACCGCATCATCACGCTTTTTGCAAGCCTCATCCACAACCTACGGCTCGAACCCGATTCCGAAGGTTTCTATCCGTTGGAGAATTCGCTAACCACCATCGAGATCTCCCAGATTGTCTCGGTGGCCCGTCCGACGGTTTCGGCCATTCTCAACCAATGGCTTGCCGAAGGCCTCCTCAAGAAAGTCGACAAGCATCTGTGCGTTTCACATGCGCTCTTCGCTGCATTGCAGGACTGGACACATCGCGGAGCCACACCCGCAGCCAAGATCCGCAAGCGTCGTCACCGCCGTGTTATGAGTGCCGTCGAGCGGCGCGCATCAAGTTCCCAGTCGGCTTCAGAAGCAAACGGCGGAAGCTAATTGTTGGGACGTTTTTTTGACCTCATTAAATCTACCCCCGACAAAAATCCAATCACTCTGTCGGGGGTGATTTTTGCGTAATTTCCCGCTTGATCAGCGCTTTCGACTAAGAATTAAAATGCTTTAATTTCAATAAGTTAGCTGTTTGCTCTCGCCAACAGATTGATTCCCGAATCCACCCATAGGCCACCCCTATTAACCGGTTAGAAAATAAGTATTGGACTCTCTCCCAGGCTCTTCCCTACGATGCTTGCAAGCTGTTTGCGACACCTTCTCTACTGCAGGCAGCCTTCTCAAAACAGGAGAGACTGATGAAAAAACTTGCTCTTAGCTGCGCCATCGCCGGCGCCATGATGTCGCTGTGCGCCTCCGTTCAGGCAGCCGAACCCATTGATCCGATTGAACCGGTCGAAGTCAAAAATCCTGCTCTGGTCGAGCTCGGCAAAATGCTCTTCTTCGAACCGCGTCTGTCCCGTTCCGGCTTTATTTCGTGCAACAGCTGCCACAACCTTGCCACAGGCGGTGTGGACAATCTGCAGACTTCCATTGGCGACCGCTGGGCGCAAGGCCCGATCAATTCCCCGACCGTCCTGAACTCATTCGGACAAGTGGCTCAGTTCTGGGACGGCCGTGCCAAGACACTCGCCGAACAGGCCGCCGGCCCCATCGCCAACCCTCTTGAAATGGCCTCCACCCACGAAATGGCGGTGAAAGTGATCGCGTCAATTCCCGGCTACGCTCCATACTTCAAGAAAGCCTTCGGCGACGCTGAGGTCAACATCAAGCGCATCACCGAAGCCATGGCTGAATTTGAACGTACTCTCGTCACGCCCAACGCTCGTTTTGACAAGTGGCTCAAGGGCGACAAAAACGCCATCACTCAGCAGGAACTGAACGGCTACAAGATCTTTAAGGAATCCGGCTGCACGATCTGCCACAACGGCGCTCAGTTGGGCGGTCAGTCCTTCCAGAAGATGGGCGTCGTGCGTCCCTATAAGACCACGAACACCTCCGAAGGCGTCAAGGCCATTTCCGGCCGCGACCAGGACCGCATGACCTTCAAGGTTCCGATGCTGCGCAACATCGAACTCACCTACCCGTACTTCCACGACGGTGCCGTCTGGTCGCTTGAAGAATCCGTCTCGATCATGGGCGATCTTCAGCTGGGCAAACGCTACACCAAGCAGGAAATCGACGACATCACTGCGTTCCTGAAGACGCTCACGGGGGATCAGCCCAAGGTTGAATATCCTGTGTTGCCTCCGTCTGGTCCCAACACTCCCAAGTTTGATCCCTGGGCCAAGGCTCAGACCAAGTAATTCGACATACTGCTTTTCCTATTCCGGTTAAGCATTTCGACGGGCTGAGGACATACTTCTTCGGCCCGTTTTGCATCCGTCAAAAGTGTTAGCGAGATGACACTTTTGAGCGCCTCAAATTTCTTTTCCACTAAAAGTGTCAGCCAGCTGACAGAGCCGTTTTGCGCTCCTTTTATCGTGAACTTTGAGCACGGAATTCATTTAAAAACAGTGCGAAACACGATTTGGGAGATCACTTCGATGCGGTTCAGTCAGGTCCTGGTTTCTGTGGTTTGTTCCTCTTTGCTGGTGTTCTCGGCTTCGATCAGCGCAGCCGTTGCGGACGGTCACGCCAAACGCGGCGTTGCCTGCACATCCTGCCATATTGAAGGTCAGCCTTCGGCAACAAACGTCACCGAACAATCCTGCATCAACTGCCACACCGAAACTCCCAAAGGCAAGCCCATCACCATGGACGGCCATAAAGTTCCCAATGTGCACGCCGGTCATTTCGACACCTATGAATGCCTGCAGTGCCACAAGGGACACAAGCCGAGCGTTTCCGCCTGTTCCGAATGCCATAAGACAAAGCTGTCCGTTCCTTAAAACAATCGAACAGCGCGTCAACAAATTGTTGTTCTCATAAACAAAGGAGAGAATGAATATGTCGAACGACCATGTTGCTCTGTCTCGTCGCGGCTTTTTGAAGGGTACGCTCGCCACCGCCGGAGTGGCGCTTGCCGGTGCTTCGCACGCCGGTGACATTCCTGCCGAATGGGCCAAGCCGAAATGCTCGAACTGGTCCTGGGAAAAGCCGATGGAAAAGATTCCGGCCGACCAGATCAAGAAAACCGTTGACACGGACGTTGTCGTGATCGGTGCCGGTTTGACCGGTTTCTCCGCCGCCTTGTCTGCCGCCGAAGAAGGTGCCAAGGTTGTCGTCGTCGAAAAGACCCGCAGCTGGTCGGCTCGTGGCGGTCACATCACCGCTTTCGGCAGCAAAGTGCAGAAGTCCATGAAGGTCAATGTCGACGCAGCCGAAATTGTTCGTCGTCTGATCGCTTGGGGCCAGGGCCGCATGGACGAACGTCTGCTTTGGATGTTTGCCAAGAAGTGCGGTGCCTGCATGGATTGGGCCGTTGATCTTGCCGCAAAGAACGACGTTAAGGTGACGCTCTGGGAAGGCTATTACAAAGGCCCGACCTACACCGAATTCCCGGTTACGCACTTCTTCTACAACAAGGATGTGTCGCTTGACTACACGTACGGTAATTCGACTGGCATCGGCAACGTCGTCCTGATGCCGTGCTTTGAAAAGGAACTCAAGGCCAAAGGCGTCAACATCATGTATCGCACGCCTGCTGTACAGCTTATCCGCGAAAAGAACAACGGACGCGTTACCGGCCTCATCGTCGGCCGCCGCGGCAACTACACTCGCATCAATGCCAAGAAGGGCGTCATCATCGCCACCGGCTGCTATGCGTCGAACATGGAAATGCGCAAGTGCTATTCGCCCTACTCGCTGCGCGTGGATGCTCAGATCTACTATCCCACGAAGTCCAACACGGGCGACGGCCATATCATGGCCATGCAGATCGGCGGTGTCATGCAGAAGAACGACAACCACGCCGCAACGGTTCACCTCGAAGCCGGTGCCGCGAGCTACGGCTTCCTGCATGTCAACGGTCAGGGCAACCGCTTCATGAATGAAGACGTCAACACCCAGTCCAAGTCCTGCAGTAAGGAACTTCAGGATCACGGTATCGCCTGGTCGGTCTATGACTCCGAATGGCTCGGTCAAGTTAAGAAGCAGGTCGACGGCAACATGGGCGGCGGCTTGTTCTACGGCCAGATGTGGCAACCCTGGGGCGCCGGCTGGAACGTGGACGTCGAAAAAGCCACGCAGGCTCAGCACATTAAGGACGGCAAGGTTGTTGTCGCCAATACGCTCGATGAACTTGCCAAGAAGATGGGAGTTCCGGCCGACAACCTGAAGCGCACCGTTGCACGCTACAACGAACTCGTCAAGAAGGGCCGCGACGAAGACTTCGGTAAGCGTACCGAATTGCTCACCCCGATCGTGAAGCCGCCCTTCTATGCAGGCAAGCTTGCCAGCTCTCTGCTTGCCATGAGCGGTGGTCTGCATACGGATCCGTCGCTTCATGTCCTCGATGCCCAGCATCGTCCGATTGAAGGCTTGTGGGTGGCCGGTGCTGCCGCAGGCGACTACTTCGGCTCCGGTGACTACCCGACCATTTGCCCGGGCATGAACCACGGACGCTGCCTGACCTTCGGTCGTCTGGCCGGCATCATGGCCGCCGGCGGCGACATCGACAAGAAGGTTAAGAGCATCGCCATCTAACGTTTCCTCTCTCCACATACTTCCTTAGCCCCGGAAGTCCGCCCGAAAGGGCGGCCTTCCTCGGCGGGGTTGTATGTCCAACAACTCTTCAAAAAGGAGAGAATCCATGCGCATGAATCAAACCGCTCTGTTTGCTTCCTTGCTGTTGGGTGCTTCCGGCTGCGTTCTTGCAGGCCCGGTTACCGTATACGGTACGGTCGACACCGGCATGGAGGTCTACTACAACGGAGACAAAACCAACGTCCGTGTTTCGAGCGGCCTTCGAGAAGGCTCTAACTTCGGCTTCATGGGCAGCGAACTGCTCGGCAACGGCACCGAAGTCTTCTACAAGCTCGAAAGCACGATCTTCGTCGACACCGGCTCCATGGCCGCCGACAACCGACTCTTTGACCGTGAAGCTCTGGTCGGCATCCGCGGCAATTACGGCTCGCTTTCTCTCGGCCGTCAGTACACGCCGCACTTCCTGACCATGGCCATGATCGACCCGGCCGGTCTCACCATGTCGAGTGCCGCCAACTACTTCGCCTGCCCTCAGTTTGAAGGCACGATCAACGGTTACACGGCCGACGAAACGACGCGCTTTAGCAATTCGATCAGTTACGACTCGCCTTCCTTCGGCGGCCTGACGATTCAACTTTACGCTGCTTTGGGCGAACAGACGAGTGCCAACTCCAATTCGCCGACGCGCGGCAACGTCTACAACATCGGTTTCCGCTATCAGTCCGGTCCGTTGTCCGTCATGGCAAGCTACCTGCACCAGAACACGGCGATCTCCGGTTACGCCGACTGGGACAGCTACTGGGCCTTCGGTGCGGCATACGACTTTGATGTGATCAAACCTTCGATCCTGTACGTGCACCGTGAAGGTTCCGATGAAGCCGTCGGCTCCAACCTTGGTGGCACAAACACAGCCAAGAGTCCCGATCTGGACATGGTGCAGTTGGGTGCAAGCGCTCCGATCGGTCCCGGCAAGTTCATCGCCACCGTTGGTTACCTGAAGAACCACTCGGCTGAAGACGGTGACGCCTGGGCTTGGGGTGTTCGTTACGACTACCCGATGAGCAAAAAGCTCACGCTCTACACTGGTCTGACCGGCATCCAGAACGACGACGATGCACAGTACAGCATCGGCGGCGGCGGATCCTCCTCTCCGGGCGAACCCGTGGCCTTCGGCGACGACCCGATGGTCTACTACGCCGGCATGACCTATCACTTCTAATTCCAAAAACAAATCGGGCGGCAAACTTCGCAAAAAGTCTGTCGCCCATTTTCTGACCGTCAGTTCAAAGAACGACGGTCATTTCACTTTCTCGTTAATCAGAGCTTGCCGCCCGGAACGATCTTACGCAGATCGAACTTCGTGCCCAGCGGGATGCGTTCAAGCTTCATACCCTTTTCGGACTGGCGGAACCAGTAGAGAGCTTCGCTGTCCTTCGGGCCAATTACTTCGCAGTCGTATTCACCGGTCACAAACAAAGCCGTGCCTTCGGGCAGACCGATCACTTCTTCGTCCTTGTTGTACCACAAGAACTCTTCCAGACGGTCTTCACGGGTTTCGTTGTTAAGGCCCTGCGTGCCGCCCGAAATGAAGTGCGGATTGGTTTGGAACGGAATAAAGCCGAAAGTGTTGAAGGACGGGGGCTCTGCGATCGGCATGTCGTTAGTGGTGCGCAGCGTCGGGCAAGCGACGTTGCCGCCTGCGGACCAGCCGCAGTATGGAACACCAGCGTTGACACGTTCGCGAATCAGATCGATGATGCCCGCTTCGTACATGCGCGTCACCAACGCCCAAGTGTTACCGCCGCCAACGGCGATTGCCTTGGCTTCTCGAACAGCCTTCTGCGGATCCTTGAAGCGATGGATGCTCACGATCTTGTGGCCGTAGGGCTTGAAGGCATCCTGAACCTGCTTTTCATAGGCATCGTATGTGCCCGCCACCTTGGCGTACGGGATGAAGAGAATTTCGTACTTTTCCTTGCCAAACAGTTTTTCGTACTGATCACCCGCAAAGTCCAGATAACCGGAATTGTGGTAGCGGGAGCTTGATTGGATGAGCACGCGGCGCTTCGGACTGACTTTCATCGGCTTCAGCGGTGTTTTTTGCTTGGCCTGAGCCATCGGAGCTGCTACTGCGGCAGCGCCCAGAATCGTTGCGGAAATCAGATTGCGACGAGTTAGAGCCATTCCTTCTCTCCTAATTTTGTGTTGATCATCGATCAACTAGGTGATTTTGACTAGGAGGTTATACCTAACTTCCTCGTGGAAAGGTATGGAGAAATGTCGCAAAAGAAGACCGATTTGCGTTAGCTCAGTGAGCTTTACACATTTGCTCATTGGAGCAAAAAACCGGAAGCCTGCCAGAGTGGACCTGCTCCCGGTTTTTTGAAGTCACCGCTTGACTTGTCATACGGCAAGCGGCTTGTCAGTCAGCATTACTTCCCGACGGCTGCAGCCGCCTCCTGAGCCGCGATGCGGCCGAAGACGATGTTGCCGGCCACGGCATTGCCGCCATAGCGGTCGTCACCGTGCCATTCGCCGACGACTTCACCGGCAGCAAGCAGGCCCGGAATCTTCTTGCCGTTGTTGTCGAGCACATGCGTGCGAGCGTCAGTGCGCAAGCCGCCCAACGTACCGCCGATAGCAGGCACCACATCAATGGCGTAGATCTTGCCTTGATTCAACGGTTCGGGCAGTTCCTTACGTCCGAAGTCGGCGTCGTTCTTAGCCTTTACGAAACCTGCGTAACGCTTCATGGTCTTCGCAAATTCCTCTGCCGGCAATCCCAGTTTCTTGGCAAGCGCTTCAGGCGTATCACCTTCAGTCACGACACCGAGACGCACGTAGCCCTGATGCACCTTCGGACGCTTGGCCACCACCGCATCGTCGTAGATCAGCCATACCTTCTGAGCGGGCTGCTTCAACATTGCTGCGCCCAGTTCGTTGCGCGGCGCATTGTCGTTGTAGAAGCGCTGGCCCTTGTTGTTCACAAGGATGCCGCCGTTGGTGCGCATCGCGAGCGTGATCATCAGACTCGTGCCGGATGCAATGTTCGGATGTACCTGAACGCGTTCGAGATGCGTCACCTTTGCGCCCACGTCCTGCCCCAGGTAAATGCCGTCGCCGTGAGAACCGGGCTGAGCCGAAGTCACCATGCCGAAGAATTCCGGATGGTACTTGCTCACGAGCTTACCGTTGTTGGCGTAGCTACCCGTCGCCAAAAGCACGGTCGGAGCGCTGATGCGGTACAAGCCAGTGTTCTTACCCTTGACGAGCACACCTGTCACGGCACCGTTCTTGTCGCGTTCCAGACGAACCACTTGCGAGTTGACGCGAACATCGGCTCCGGACTTTTCCAGTGCGGGCTTCATTTCCTTGATCATGTAGCGACCGATGCCGCCCGATTTGGTGTAGTGCATACGCGGAGCCTGGCAGCCACCGTAGACGCCCGGGTCAAGGTCGAGCTTGCCGCCCAGTGCTTCGAACCATTCAAGAGCCGAGTTGCTCTGTTCGGTCAACACGTTGACGAGAACCTTGTCGTTCGTGCCTTTGCCGACCTTCAACGTATCCTGGGTGAACATTTCGGGCGTGTCGTTGATGCCGGCGGCCTTCTGCTGCTTGGAACCGGCAACGTTCATGCCGCCTGTGGACAGCAAGGAACTGCCGCCGATGATCGGCATTTTTTCCAGCACGATGGTCTTGAGGCCTTTGCGAGAAGCTTCAATGGCCGCCGCAATACCGGCGCCGCCCGCACCGACTACCACAAAGTCAGCCTTTTCCGTGCGATTCGGCATCGCATCGCGATAGATTGACAAATCCACCGGCGTGTATGCAATCTTTTGACGGCCGAATTTCATCGGCATGTCGAAAATGTGGCAGTTGTTGCAATAGGCAAACGAGGCTTCGTGTCCGCCGTGGCAGGTTGTGCAGGAATCAATGGACAAATGCCCGGCGTGAGCGCTGATCTTCTGACCGGCGGCCATGTCCTTCTTGCCGAGGCTTTCGTAGGAACCGTGGCAGGTGGCACACTTTTTGTCGATTTCCGACTGGCTGTCCGTCACCTTGTCATTGGGATGGCAAGTTGAGCAGTCGGCCACCTTCTTTTTCATGTGGTAGCCGGCCAGATAGTCAGCCTTGGCGCCTTGTGAGTAGATTGTCTTTGCCGAAGCGACGTCCATGCCGTCGGCCGCCTGTGCGGTACCGGCAAGCAGCATCATGGCCGAAGCCGCTGCAAGAGCCGTCCGCAGCATTCTGATTGGGGTCATAGTCATCTCTCCTCTGGGGCTTTAATTTCTTATCCCAAGGTTAAGAGTTTAGACTTCCCGAATCACTTTCAAAGAGAATTTTTCTCCACTGAATTTGAGAAAAATTCATCGAGCCGGTTTTTCCATGTTACGAAGCAGTGCAACAAACTCGCTGGCCATTCGATCCATCAAGCGTCGAGTCGCTTCGTCTGCTCGTTCCTTGCGGCAAAAAAGCACCAGCTCGCGAGCCGGAAGCGTCGAGCGGCAAGAAAGGATCTTTAGCTCCGGATGTCCGAAGAGAGCGGGTTCAAAACCTATGAAAATGCCCAGCCCCCGTCCGGCCAGATCAAACCCCAAGTCCTCCTGGTGCACCTCGTAGCGCGGCTCTATATGCTGTCCGTATTGCTGGAAATAGTGGTTGTATCCTGCAAACGAGACGGAATCTCGAGGCAAGGTAATGAGCGGCTGCTGCATGATTTCTTCGAGTGACCAAGGTTCCTGTGGATGAACTCGTCTGCTTTGAAGCTCGTCAAAGTACGCAGGCGAAACAACGAAACATTCTTGGATTGCCCTTAGCGGCACGACATAAAAGCGCTCGGGCCAATCCAGCGGCAACATAGAGCTTCCAATCAGAGCCTCGTCGTCGGCCACGGCCTTCACCGTTGCCGCCATGGAGCGCGTGAGAAATCTCACCTTGACGGGATCGGAAGTCTTGTGCATCCGCTCGAGAATCGGCACAAAAAACGCCTTGATGAACGTATGGATGGAAGCAAAAGCAAAATCGGTTTGCTCAGGGGCCGTTTCCGACCTCAGTTCCCGCTCGGCCGCCTCAATGCCGACCACAAGCGGTTTAACTTTAGCGTAGAGCCGCTGGCCTGCAGTCGTCGGCTGCACACCTTCGGAAGTGCGCTCAAAAAGCTTAGTTCCGAGACTTTGCTCAAAGTCGCGCAGTGCATGACTCACCGCAGAAGGCGTCACACAGAGACGTTCTGCCGCCTTCACAAGGCGCCGCTCTTCGTAGACAGCAAGAAAAACCGGATATGCGGATAATCGGGCCATATTCAGGTTAGCCATTGAAAAAAACGGCCAAGCGCCGCTATCGACGCCTGACCATCAAAATTTAGCCTATCTTTTCTCGGAACAACAGATACTCTGACTTATCTCCAGTTAAAGTGTTCTTTGCGAACCCTGTCGGCATTGCCTCCGGCCTCAACATAGGCCCGACTCACAGCTGAAGCCAGTCCTTCGCCGGCACACAGCGCGACCGTATCCGGAACGGCACCCGCAAAGAGCGATTCGGCATTGAGTCGCTTCTTGGCCGACTCGAAAACTTCCAGTCGGATGCCGGCACGCTCGGCCATCTTTTCGACGTTGGCGAACATCGGTTCGGACTCTTTGGACTTGATGCACCAAACGAGGCGGATCTTTCCGTGCGCAGTTTTCGCCGCATCCTGCATCCAGGCGCAGAACGGTGCGATACCGACGCCGCCCGCCAACCACAACTGCTTTTGAGCTGAGAAGTCCGGACGGAACCTCCCCCAGGGGCCTTCCACGATCACGCGTTCGCCCTTTTGAAGCATCGGCACAACGTCTCGCGTGTAATCGCCCAGTGCTTTGACCGCAAAGGTGAGCGTACCGTCGTCATTGATGCCCGCCACCGAGAACGGATGCTTCTCGTGACCGGACGTACCTAGGAATGCAAATTCACCGTAGCGGATGTCAACAGGCTTTTCGGGCTTAACCGTGATTAGCGTCAGTCCGTTGTTCGTGTTGGCGTCAACGATCTCCGCAGAGACGGATTTCTCTCGCCCTGCACCACGGATCAAGAGTTTCAGCGAGTAGTAGCAACCGATGACGGTGACAGCAACATTGATCAGACCAAACGGTGTCAGGAAGTCTTCGGTTTCCGTCAGACGGATGCAGTGGACAGCCAGAATCAGGAAAAGAACGGAGAAAAGCTTGTGGGAACTCAACCACTTGTGATACCGCACGATCGAAATAAACGACACGACAAAAAGAACCAGCCCGAGCAACGTCGCCCATTCGGAAGATTCGACGGCAAAGCCGCGCATCCAAGCCCAGAAAGCATCAAAACCGGTCAATTCGCCGCGCACGATTTTGGGAACCGGCTCAAGCGTGAAAAGAGAAAGAACCGGACGCATCACGTCTTTCGTAAAGAAGTGGAAAAGCGTGAGCACCGCCGCCCAGATGCCGAGCGTGCGATGCCATTTGTAGAGCTCATCAAGCGGCGTTGCCGTGACTTTTTCCAGCCAAGCCGGTCGGGCGGCAATGACAATGGCCATTGCCATCAACCCCCAGGCCAACACGCCGTTGAGGAAAAAGACTTCGTGAGTCAAGCTTCTGCCGTTCATGGCCGGAGGATTGAATCCCAGATTAAGAAGCCATGTTGCTACTGTCAGCGCACAGAAACCGAAGACGATTTTTCTCATTGTGTTCTCCTGCCGAGACTCCGAAGGAAGCCTTGCGGAGATTATGAAAAATCTCCTTTGAAATCAGCCTCAAAATCAAAATGGCGTGAAAGAGCTTTGCGAATCTTAACGCTGACGGCGTCGCGCCCAACATTTCTTAACGAAGCTTGACGAAAAAACCACAAAGCCCCTGAAACATCTGCGGCGATTTTGAGTTAAGCAGCTGACATTAAGCCTTCGGCGTTGCCTCTTCGGCCGAAGCTTTAGCCTTCAAAAAGTCGGCATAGCGCAGGAAGTCCGCCATCAGTTCGCTCACGACTTGGGCAGCGGGCACCACGCTGCGGATAACATCAATGCCGGTGTTGACCGTCACGATGCCCTTGTCGGGCTCTCCGTCATACATGCCGGTGCGAAGCGCCCCCACCAAGTCCACCGTCGTCGGTACGGTCGGAGCAAGACGATGCTTAACGTAGGCTTCGGCGGCAAATTCCGTCGGCAGCGACCGCTGCGTCTCATCAACGTAAAGCAGATTGGAGCCACTCAATTTGCAAATCAATTCCTTGGCGTGATCGTTGGCGGCGCATTCGTTGGTAGCGATAAAACGCGTGCCGACATAAACACCCTCGGCGCCGAGAGCAAAGGCTGCTCGCACACCCCGAAGATCGTTGATGCCGCCTGCGGCAAGCACGGGAATCGTCACGGCGTCAACAATCGTCGGCACGATGGAAAACGTTCCGGTGTGGTGGCTCGGCAGAAAACCGCCGGCATCGTAACCCGTTGCCACAAAGATGTCCGCGCCCATCGCCTGAGCTTCACGGGCGTTTTTCACCGTCGGAGTCAGGGGTCGCACGATGAGCTTCATGCCCTTTTCTTTGATGAGTTCAAAAATCGTTGGCTGCAATCCGCCCACGCAAAATGCTGCCGTTGCTCCACCCTCGGCTGCCGCTTCCACCGTGTTGCGGGCATACATCAAAGCCGCCTTGTTCTCGCCGTCGGGCACCACCACATTGATGCCCACGGGCTTGTCGGTCACTTCTCGAATGCGCGCGAACTCACGCAGCGTGCGCTCGCGCATGGAGATTTCTTCGCCCTGCACCTTGCCGGCGTTGGGGCCGAGAACACCCATACCGCCTGCGGCGCTCACGGCAGCCGCTAAAGCGTGACCCGCGATGTAGTTCATCGGAGCCTGAACAATCGGAAGATCAATGCCGAGGATGTCGGCCACACGGTTGCGAACAGTCTGCATAGTGTTGTCGTCTGTCGTGGTTTTGAAGGTTGGAAACCTACTGCAACAATCGGGTGATGTCGTTGCCGAGCGCAAAGAAGGTCAGCCCGAAAATGAAGGCCATGCCGACGTAGATGCCGTACTTCTTCATTTTTTCGCCGGGCTTGCGGCGCATCACAATCTCGTAGCAATAGAAAAGCAAATGACCGCCGTCTAGCATAGGCACCGGCAACAAGTTCAAAATGCCCAGGTTAACGGAAATGAGCGCCAGGAAGAGCAGATAGGAAAGCACGCCGAAACTCATCGCTTCGCCCGCCATTTCGCCGATCAGCACGGGACCGCCCAGACTGTCGGTCGACACAGCTCCGGTAAAGAGCCCCGCCAGCCCCATGATGGTAATTTTCGTCAGGCGCCACGTATCGGAAAAGCCCTTGGCGATGGCGCCGATCGGATCCTCGCGCGTGTAGACAAAATCGGGTTCGGCCGTAAACATTACGCCTAAACGTCCGATCTTGTTGCCCTTTTCGTCGACCTTCATGTCAGGCGTCACCTGTACATCCTGACGCACGCCTGCGCGCTCGATAGTCAAGTTGACCGCAACGCCCGCCTTATCGCGAATGACCCGCACGATCTCCTGCATGGTGCGTACGCGCTCGCCGTCCAACGCCACGATCGCGTCGTTAACCTGCAATCCCGCCTTTTCGGCAACGGAACCCGGCTCGACCTGCACGAGCGACACCTTACCCTGATACGGGAAAAGTCCAGCGACCAATGCGGGATCTTCCGTGCCGTCGTTTTTGACACCCGAAAGATCGAAGTAGACCTCGGTCTTGCGTCCGGATGCTTCGTCAAACGCCACGCGCACTTCCTTTTCGCCCAGATGCGCCAGCATTGCCATGCGCATGTCGTTGAAGGTCTCAACGCTCATGCCTTCCACGGACGTCGCCTTCCAGCCTTCCTCAATGCCAAGTTGCGCGGCCTGCGTATTGGGAAGCGGTTCGGCAAGTTTGGTCGAGGGTTGATACGTGCCCACCATAGCGAGAGCCGCATAGATCACAATTGCCAGGAGAAAGTTCATCAGGGGGCCTGCGGCCACCACCGCAATGCGCTTTCCAACAGGCTTTTCCGAGAAGGACCAGCGCTTGAATTCAGCTTCGGTCAAGCCATGCTTCTGCGCCTCATCTTGTTGCATGCCCTCATCGAGCATCGAGACGTAACCGCCGAAAGGAATGGCCGAAATTCTCCACTCGCAGCCGCGTTTGTCAGTGCGCTTGTAGAGCACCTTGCCAAAGCCGATGCTGAAAGCCAATACCTTGACGCCGCACCAGCGCGCGACGATGTAGTGCCCCCATTCGTGCACAAGCACGAGAATGGAGAGCGTAATCAGAAAACCGATCACTGCCATAGATGTTGCAATGGTCTAAATCCAACAAAGAAAAAAGCCTGCGTTCACGATTCTTTTTCGGAAAAGAATCATGCGGCAGGCATCTGATCGGCAAAACGTTTGCCGTTTGATCGAGTCAAGCGAAATTCAGGAATTACGCCGCAACCTCGCATCGTATCGGAATCACGCGCTGATTGGAGCTCCCAAACCAGTTGCCTTTTCCTTCGACCTTGTACTTCTCGATGAATGGACCGTCGACAACGGTGTCAACGTACTGAAAAATCTCAAGATCCTTGACCTTATCGTAAAGGCGTCCGGTCCAAAGCCAAATCGTTTTTTTGTTTCCGAACTTTTCACGCACGGCGCGGCACAGATCCGTGAGTACGTCGACGTTTTCCGGTTCCAGGGGATCGCCCCCCAGAAGCGACAGACCGTCAACGTAGTCCTCTTCGAGCGCCTTCAGGATGCGCTCCTGCACGCTTTCGTCGTAGGGCTTGCCCGCGTCAAAGTCCCAGCTTTCGGGGTTGAAGCACCCGCGGCAGCGAAGCCGGCAGCCCGAAACGAAAAGCGAAACACGCACGCCCGGGCCGTTTGCCGTATCAAAGTCAGAAATACCGATGTAGTTCATGGCCAAATTCGGTTACATGCTCACGCGGTTCTTGATCTCGGCCATCTTGCCGTCATTCATGCGGCTCATGCCGTTGACGTTGGAGTAGCCCAAATAACCGCAGACGCGACTGATCACCGACAGGTTGGAGCTGCCGCAATGCGGGCACTTAAAGAGCACGTTGGTGCTGTGCTCGCCGCAATCGCCACAGTAGGCGCTGTCGAAGTTGACGCCCTGATAGAACCCCTTTTCCATGCCGCGGCGGATCATGGCGCGCACGGCCTGCATGTTTTCGGGGTTGTCCAGACGCACGTACTGGATATGACCGCCTTCGCACAGGTGGAAGTCTTCAAACTCGTGGTCCTGCTTTTCAAACGGAGAAATTTCTTCCGTCACGTTCACATGGAACGAGTTCGTGAAGTACTCGGGGCTGTAGTGCGGCGTCGAAGCGAACACGTTTTCTACCCCCATCTTTTCGCAGAAACGATCGTACTGACCGGCCTGCGTGGCGCACAGGCTTTCTGCGGGCGTACCGTAGATGGCGTAGAGATAACCGTCTTCCTTCTTGAACTCGGCAAGCTTGTCCTGCAGATGACGCAGAATCGAAGCCGAAACTTCGCCGCCTTCGTCCACGAGACGCTTGCCCGTCCAAAGGTAGGTGGTTTCGTCAAGAGCCGTAATGCCGAAAGAAGCCGTCATGTAGCGCACGAGATCCCCGACGGTGTCGTCCGGGCTCTTCGTGCCTTCGTACAGACCGCCCTGCGTAAAGGCGAGCGGATTGGACGAGCACTTCTGATGACGCACGATGTCGTAGCGCTTCTTGAAGAAAGCACGGATCACTTCGAGGCGATCGTCGAGCATTTCCCAGAACTTTTCCTTCCAGTCGTCGGGATGTTCAATCTGAGCAAGCTTCAGAATGATCGGAAGGTTGAGTGATACCGCACCGATGTTGCAGCGTCCGATCGTGATCGCTTCGCCCTTTTCATTGCGCCACAGCGACAGGAAGGCGCGGCAACCCATCGGAGAAGTGATGGCACCGTATTTCTGGAAAATCTGCGAGACGCTGCCGTAGCGGCTCGACAGCGACAGGTAGTCCGGATACATGCACTCGGCCGACGTCTTGACGGCTTCGTTGAAGAGTTCCGAAGAGAACGGATCGGCCTTGACCTGGTTGTCGTCGTACAGGAACACGAGCTTGGGGAAGACCACGGGCTTGCCGTCCTTGCCGTGACCGTTGCGGCGCACCTGCAGCATGATCTTGCCGATCATGTAGAGCCAGCTCTTTTCGCGTTCGTCGTACTTTGCGGGATCCCACTGCCCGAACGTGATCGTCGTAAAGGCGAAGTCGCCGCGGCTGCACGGAACCGTGTTGAGCTTGAGTTCAAGCGACTGGAAGCCCTGTTCGAGTTCGCGGATGACGTCCTTACTTGCCACCTCTTCGGCCTTGGTTTCGTCCAGACCGAGTTCCATGTACTTTTCGATCGCGGCCTTTTCGCTCTTCAAAACGTACGGCAACAGCACCTTGTCGAGTTCGGCGAGCGTAAAGCCGCCGAACTGCTGGGCCGTGGCCACGAGCGTAACGTCGCCGATCACCTGAAGAGCAGAAAGAACCGTCTTGGGTTCGGTGTACTGCACGTTGGACATTTCAAAGCCGCCCTTCAACACGTTGCCGATGTCAAAGAGGCAGCAATTGATGCAGCCCAGAATCATGTCGCGCAGATCGTGGATATAGATGTCACCGCGCTCGATGAGTTCCTTTTCCTTGCCGGAAAGATAGAACTGCTTGTAGAGCGACTTCGTGAGGTAGCCCTTGATAAGCGAGCCCTTCGTCGAAACGAGCGAGCTGTCGAAGTTTGCGTTTTCACGGTCGCCAAGACGCAACACGTCGTCGGCGTCCTGACGCAGCTGCTCGAACGTCTTTGCGTAGGTCTGCTTGTAGTAGCGGTATTCGGCGTAGGCGTCGGCCACTTCCTTGTACTGCAGGAAGGCGAGCACGGCGATCACCATTTCGTGGAGCTCGGCAACCGTCACCTGTTCGCGATGTTCCACACGGCTGTAGACCTCATCGGCGATCTGGTTCAGGTGGTCGGCGTCAATGACCTTGTCGCAGCGAAAGGCCGCCTTCTTGACGGCGCTCTGGATCTTCTCGGCATTGAAACGCTCGATGGTGTTGTCTTTTTTTACTACTTTAGGCATCTGGCTCACCACCCGCTACGGGGTCGAAAACAACGAATACAAAGTTCAAAAACCCGAAAAACTGCCCGCAAATCAGCACTTTTCAGGCAAAAAGGCGGAAAAAATTCCTTCGCCGACTCACCACTTGATATGGGGCCAATTGCGAAGGAATCCACAACGGATTGTTATTCTAAGATTCAATGCAACCGAGTCAAGGGGGTCCACTCCATCCCCCAAAGGGGGTATTTGACCCGCTTTTTCCTTGCACATCAGGCCGAAAAGACGCTTGTCGTCACAATCCCTCGAAAAATATTTTTTTCGATAGCTGCCGTCTTATGCCAGTTTTGACACCTGGTAAGCTGCCTCACGGCGGGCCGCGGCGTCAACCGACAGAATTTCCTCGACACTTGCGGGCGTCTTGGGATCAAAAAGCGCCTGCATCGTGCGCTGGCAGACTTCGGCGATGCCCGTAAAGGAAATGCGTTCGTTAAGGAACGCCTCGACGCCGATCTCATTGGCAGCATTGAGCACAATGCTTGCCGTGCCGCCCTCTCGCAACGCCTCGTAGGCGTATGCAAGCTGCACGAAACGCTTGACGTCGGGCTCGCAGAAATTGAGCTGCGAGAGTGCAAACGGATCGAGACGTTTGGTGCCCGCAGACAACCTTTCGGGCCAGCCCAGGCAATAGGCAACCGGATGCTTCATCGAAGCGGTGCCGAGCTGCGCGATAAAGGAACCGTCGCCGTACTCGACCATCGAGTGCACCACCGACTGCGGATGAATGACCACGTGAATGCGATCCTGCGGAATATCGAAAAGCCAGCGCGCTTCGATCACTTCCAGGCCTTTGTTCATCAGTGTCGCCGAGTCAATCGAAATCTTGCGGCCCATCTGCCAGGTTGGATGCGCAAGCGCCATTGCAGGCGTCACGGTGCTGAGGTCAAGTTCCGGCCGATCGCGAAACGGTCCGCCCGAGCAAGTGAGCCACAGACGGCACTGACGGCGGTCCTCTTCCGAAGCGCCGGTCAGACATTGAAAGATCGCATTGTGTTCGCTGTCAACGGGCAGCATCACTGCTCCGTTTTCACGCACGGTCTGCTGAAGCAGCTCTCCGCCGCAAACAACGCTTTCCTTGTTGGCATGCAGGATGCGCTTTCCGGCCTTGGCTGCAGCAAAGGTGGCGGGCACCCCTGCCGCACCCACCACGGCAACGATCACTGTCTGTGCTTCGTTGTCGGAAGCAAGCTGCACTGCCGCTTCAGTGCCGCTCAGAATCTCGACGTCACCTTTTCCGGCTTCCTTCAGAAGGTAAGAGAGTCTGTCAGCCTTGGTGGCATCTGCAATTCCCACGCGCTTGACGCCGAAACGAACCGCGATGTCGGCAAGCTTTTCAACGTTGCTATGCGCGGCAACGGAAAAGAGCCGAAATTTGTCCGGATAAAGAGCCAGCACTTCCAACGCACTTTGGCCCACGGAGCCGGTGGCTCCCAATAAACATACGTTTTGCATCGAAAATCTTCCACGTTGTCCGTTACTTGTCCTGCGTTGCGGCGACTACAGCCGTTTCCGGAGCGCGCTTTAGCGTAAGGAGCGAAATCTCACCCACCGTGCCCAGGCGAAGCAAAAAGCCATTCCAAACATCGGTACCCTGGTTGACGTAAAGCTTCATATCGCCCACGTCATAGAGACCGCGAATAAACCCGTTGTTGAGTTTGCCGACCACAGGATTGAGCGCAAGCACCTGACCGCCGTGCGTGTGCCCCGAAAGCATCAGATCGGCCTTGCCGGCATAAAGAGCGGCATACTTGGGCTGATGAGAAAGAAGCAGTCGGAAGGATGTTTGCTCGGGCACCGCCGCACTAGCCTTGACAATGTCGGGCAATTCTCTGCCGTAGCGCTGAGCCATCGGGTCGGTAAGACCGATCACGGAAAGCGTCTTTCCATTGATCTCAACCGAAACGGAAGCATTTTTAAGCCACGTCATGCCCAACGTCGGCATAAAGCGCATCCAGCCATCATAGTCAACGTAATGCTCGTGATTGCCTTCGATGCCGAAGACTCCGTACTTGGCCTTGAGGTTCTTCAAAGGCTCCAGATCGTAACCCCGCTTTTCAGGCGTGCCGTCGACAAAATCTCCCGTGAGCGCAATCAGATCAGGCGAAAGCGCATTGGTACGCTCAACGATCTCTTCGACGCGATCGCGCGTAAAGACGGATGAAACATGCAGGTCGCTCAACTGAGCAATGCGCAGTCCGTCGAGCTCGGCGGGCAGGCCCTTGACAGCCACTTCCTGCTCGACCACCTCAAGACTGATCACCGACTTGAACATTCCCAGGCAGGAAAACGCCACGGACAGTCCCAGAATCGTACCGGCCACAATGCGGCTGCGGCCCAGATACGGAAACGGCAGACCGATGATGCGAAGCGGAACGCTCAGAATCTCTCGCCCGATAACGAGGATGCCGACCAAAAGCGTGAAATTTTGAAAGATGCTTCCGGCGTACATCACCCACACAGGCAAATCGGGCGCCACCATCGAGCCCCCGATAAAGCGCGTGACACTCGGGAAAAAGGCTCCCGGCAGCACGGCAAGCAGACACCACAGGCGCTTGCGCCGATCGTGAATGACCGGGCAGATGCCGCGCACATAGATGATGATCGCCAAAACAAGATAAATCACCACAAAGCGCATGACTTAGTCCTCGCTTGACGCAGCCGCTGAAGAACGCCGACTGCTGCGGTCTTCTACGGCAGTCTCCGAAATCACCAGCTGCACGCAGGTGCCGCTCTCGAACAGATCCTGCGAGACGTTTTGCACCGTCACCTTGGCTCCGATGCGCTGCGCACGCTCGCCCATAATGTTGAGACCGACGTGACGCTTGCTGCGTTTTTTCAGAATATCCTGATTGATGCCGATGCCGTTGTCGACAACCGAGAGTTTGAATTCGGCTCCGTACTCAATATTGATGAGCACCTGCGTGGCCTTGGAGTGCTTGCGCACGTTGGCAAGCGCCTCCTGCATGATGAAGATCACCTGAATCTTCTGTCGATCGGTGAGTTCAACTTCGGGACCCGTGACCGTGAGCTTCACAGGCAGTTTCGTCTGCGATTCAAAACGATCGATCACGGTATTGATCGCTTCCGAGAAGCTTTCGGTGTGCACGCGCTCGCGGAAGTTCAAAAGCAATTCGCGCACGTCTTCGTAGGATTCCTGCACGCCTGCCTTGATCTGAGCCACTGTGGTGTCAACGAGTTCCTTGTCGTCGGTCTGAAGACCGCTTTCCAGTAGCTGCACCTGCAGATTCAGAAAAGAGAGAGACTGCGCAATCGAGTCGTGCAAACCCTGCGCCATCAGATTGCGCTCCTGAACAACGGCGTACTGCTGTTCTCTTTCAACCAGACGAAGACTGTCGACGGCAATGCCCAGATGAGATCCGAAACTTTCGTAGAGCTTGTAGGTCTGCGGCAACAGACGCGTGTCCAGATTGAAGTACAGCAGGAAAAACCCGAGATCCTTCGAGCCGCTGCGGATATGAAAGAGGTATGCGGTTCGAAACTGCTTTTCGGTTTCCACGCGCAGCTGAGAGAGGAAGTCTTCGGGCATGCCCGGCGTAATGCGCAGCGGCAGATCGCTTCTGAGGCTGTCTTCGACGCCTTCAAGCGGCAACGGATTCATGGAGAACCACGCAAAGGTCTTCGCAGGCAAATCCATGCTCGCGGAAAGTTCAATGAGGCCCCGCTTGCGGTCAATCAAAAACACCGCACAGGCTTGGGCAGGCGTGTACTGCATCAAACGAGCCGCAAAGCCCTCGCACATTTCGTCGACCGAGTGCTGCTGCGAAACAAAACTCGTCATCTCGTAAAGGTGCGAAAGATTGCGGTTCTTTTCTTCGACCGCCTCGGTCTTTTCCTTTACCTTGGCCGCCAGATTTTCGACCAAATCCTGCAAGCGCCCTGCCATAGCATTAAAGTCGGCGGCAATGGCTTCGAATTCGCTGGCACCCACCAGATGCAGCCTCGTATCTAGCTTACCTTCGCGTACGGCCGAAAGCCCCGTTCGGACATACTCGGTCGGACGAATCACCCAGCTCATCAGGAAATACATGATCCCGAAGAGGCTGCCGATGGCAAGAAACATCAGAAGCGTCTGAACGCCCCTTTGAATCATCAGAGCCTTGTCGCGGTTGACGGCAATCTGCTTGTTGACGGTGTCGATCTTCGTGATGAAGCGTTCCAGCTCATCGGTGCCGATCGGATTGGACTTTTCGCGGGCGAGCAAGAAAAGCGGCCCCACCACATTGCGCCATTCGTTCAGAAGCGCATCAACGGCCTTCTGTTCTTTGCTACGGTCAATAAAAAACTCGTCGCCGAGATCGCGTTTGCCGATGCGGCGCATCGCCTCGTCAATGGCTCGGTATTGCGTGGCGAAATCCTCTCCCCCAAACGCACGATCCGCAAAAAGATTCAGACGATAGACGCGGGCCGGAAGGCTTCCCACCTCGTACTGATAGGCGCCTGCCGTCTGCACCTGCTGACTCAGATACATCTGGTAGCCGATGGCGCAGATGATGAAGGTCACCCACAGGGCCGTGAGCGTAATCAGACGCGTCGAGAGCCTGTCGTAGAAACGAATCATGCGTTTGATGTTGAAGTCCATATCGCCTCGGGTGTTATTCGGTTTTCTCCGACTCCTGCGGTTCGGCCGCAATGGCGCTCAGACCGTGCGGCTCGAAGCGACACGGCACCACCTTGCCCTTACGGGCGCGGTGCGCGATGAACATGTGCCATTCGGCCAGACGAAGTACCTTGCTTCTGACTTCGCCCGTGGTCTTCGTGGCACCCTGCACTTCGAGACTATCGATGTGACGCAATGCACAGGCTTGGCTAAAGCCGCAGAAAAGATCGATGCCGCCCATGAGCGTCACGCCCTTGCCGCCGCCCGCAAGCGTTCTGAGTTCTTCCAGCGTAAAGACAAGCAGTCGTCCGTCCTGAGCCATGCAGGCAACGTACTGCGAACCCTCAGTCAAGACAACGGGCGGACACATCACGGCCTGCTCGCCCACGCTCATGAAGGCCTTGCCGGATCGCACGCGCGCGACGAGGTTCTTAAGCGAACAGGCCAGACCGAAGCCTTCCGTCGTGTAGAGCATCACGCCCAGATTGTCCGGCCCGGCGAGATAACCCACGATTTCGCTGCCGGCTTCGAGTTCAATGAAACTTGTGATCGGCAGACCGTCGCCGCGTGCAGACGGCAATTGAGACACGGGCACCGAGTACGTGCGGCCGTTGCTGCCGCAAACGATGAGCGTTTCGGTGCTCTCACATTCGGCCGACCACTGGTAGGCGTCACCCTGCTTGTAGCTCATGAGTTTGGCGTCGTGACCGTGACCTGTGCGGCAGCGCACGTAACCCTTTTGCGAAACGACGACCGTGACGGGTTCGGAAACCTGCACGGGTTCGCTCGATGCTTTCTTCGCCTCTTCGATCGTGGTGCGGCGAGCGTCGCCGTAGAGCTTGGCCGCCTCTTTCGTTTCCTTGGCAACGACGTTCTTGAGGGTCTTTTCATCGGCCAAAATCTTTTCGAGCGTTTCGCGTTCGGCGTTGAGCTTTTTCATCTCCTCCTCCACGCGCTCGTACTCAAGCTTGGCCAGCTGACGCAGACGCAGTTCCAAAATGTCTTCAGCCTGCAGTTCGGTAAGACCGAACTCTGCCATCAGCGCTTCCTTGGGATTATCCTCGAAACGCACGATTTCGATCACGCGGTCAATGTTGTCGATCGCCTTGGTGCGCCCTTCGAGGATGTGCAGACGGGCGTTGACCTTGTTCAAGCGCGCCTGAGTACGGCGTCGCACCGTTTCCAAACGAGCCCGCACCCATTCGACGAGAATCTGCTGCAGAGGCTTTTGAGCCGGACGGCCGTCATTGCCGATCATCACCAGATTCATCGGCGCGTTACATTCCAGGCTCGTCTGGCTCAGAAGCATCTGCACGAAAAATTCACGATCAACCTTTGAGCTCTTGGGTTCGAACACGAGGCGCACCTTGGTGTCCTTGTCGCATTCGTTGCGTACGCCGTCCAGAACCGAAAGCATCGCGGCCTTGTTGTTGGCCTGTTCGGCCGAGATCGTCTTTTTCCCGGCCTTGGGCTTGGGATTGGTGATTTCTTCAATTTGCGAAAGCACCAGTTCGGCGTTGGCCGCTGGCGGCAGCTCGTCGACCACCAACTGCCACTGGCCTCGCTGCAGTTCTTCGAAGTGATAGCAAGCGCGCACGCGCAGGCTGCCGCGGCCCACGGCGTAGGTCTGTCGGATTTCGGCCGGACTCGAAATGATGCGCCCGCCGCCCGGATAGTCGGGCCCCGGCATGACCGCGAGAATGTCATCGAGCGTTGCCTCCGGATTCTTCAAAAGAAGCAACACGGCTTGAGCGACTTCGTTTAGGTTATGCGACGGAATTTCAGTGGCCATACCGACGGCAATGCCGCTTGCCCCGTTCAAAAGCACGAACGGAAGCTTGGCGGGCAGCTGTACGGGCTCCTTAAACGAGCCGTCGTAGTTGGGAACAAAGTCAACGTCTTCGGAATCGAGTTCCGAGAGCACCAACTCCGAGATTTTCGTGAGGCGCGCTTCCGTATAACGCATTGCCGCAGGACCGTCGCCATCACGCGAGCCGAAGTTGCCCTCGCCGTCCACAAGCGGATAACGAAGACTGAAATCCTGAGCCATGCGCACCATGGCGTCGTATGCGGCCTGGTCTCCATGCGGATGATATTTGCCAAGAACGTCACCCACCACACGCGCACACTTGACGGCCTTAGCGGGCGGATTCAGGCGCATGCGGTCCATTGCATAGAGAATGCGGCGCTGCACGGGTTTCATGCCGTCGAAAATGTCGGGCAGAGCGCGGCTCTTCACAACGGAAAGCGCGTACTCGAGATAAGCGCTTGCGGCGTAACGGGCTAGCGTAAGCTCTCCGTTGAGTTCCGCCGGCGTATCGTCACAAAGAATGGCCGGAAGCTTATTTTTCACGGCGGCAGGCTTGGCTTCGGGTTCAGGTTCGGACTCGGGCTCAACCTGAGCTTGGGCAACGGATGGCTCCGTAGGTTCAACCGTCGGAACTTCTTTCTGAGCCTCAGCAGGCGTTTCGGCAGCTTCGGCTACCGGAGCGGTTTGAGCCGCTGCCACCGAGGTCGGTTCTGCTGCTTCTTCCGGCGTTGCCTTTTCTTCGTGCTGTTCGACCGTCGTGTCGGCAGCGGCACCGAAATCGGCAAAGAGATCGGGCGTCATGCCGGGATTGTCTTTTTTCTTAGCCATGGGAAAACCAAATCAATTCTGAAATCTTTCTCGAAGATGCGTCATTTTAGTCGTTCGCGCCGTCGGGCCCCGGAACCGAAACGCGCTCGTCAGCTGCGGGCGCATACACGGATTCGACACCTTTGAGTTTGCGCTCCATCACGTTGGTACGGGTACGCATAGCGGAAATGGCCGACTTGACCGAGTCGATGCGTTTTTCCATGCTGCCAACGCTTTCCGAAAAGCGTCCGAATTCAGCCTTGACCTCGCCCAAAAGTCGCCACACCTCGGCGCTCTTCTGTTCAATGGCAAGCGTCTTGAAACCCATCTGAAGACTGTTGAGGAAGGCTGCCAGCACAGTCGGTCCCACAATTGTCACGTGGCAGTCGCGCTGCACGCGCTCAACCAGACCGTTGATCTTGAGCACTTCGCTCCAAAGGCTTTCGGCAGGCAGATAGAGTACGGCAAATTCTGTGGTGTAGGGCACCTCAATGTACTTGTCGCGAATCTTTGCCGCTTCCGTAAGAATTCTCGTCTGAAGCGCCTTGCGTGCGGCCGCCTCTTTTTCCGGATCTGCCTCGTCGGACGCCTCGATCAGTCGTTCGTAGTCTTCCGTCGGGAACTTGGCGTCAATCGGCAACAGCACGTGCGTTCCCGCCTGCGCGCCGGGCAATTTGACCGCAAATTCCACGCGGTCGCGCGAGCCCGGACGCGTGGCGACATTGGTGTCGTACTGCTCGGGCGTGAGCAAATCCGAAAGAATCATCGCCAGCTGCACTTCCCCGAACGTTCCGCGCGTCTTGACGTTAGTGAGAATGCGACGCAGGCCGTCGACGTTTTGCGCCATTTCGCGCATCTCACCCAAACCGCGATGCACTTCCAGAAGCTGGCCTTCCACCGTTTTGAAAGATTCGGTCAAACGGGTGTTGAGCGTGGCGGAAAGTTTTTCGTCGACCGTGTTGCGCATGCTCTCGAGCGCCTTGTCGTTGGCTTCTCGAATGGCGGTGAGCTCGGCATTAAGCGAGGCTCGGACATTCATCATTGCGTTTTGCACCGTCTCGTTCATTTGCGCCAGACGCCTCTCCTGCGCCTGACTTCCGGAGTTGATCAGACCGAGAAAATTCACGAAGTGGCTGCTCTGAGAACTCTTGAGTTCAGAGTCGGCCGCCTGCATCTGACGCGAGAGCGCCTCGATGCGCTCAATCGTCGTGCCGGCCGCTTGTGCCGAAAGAGCCTTTGCCGTTTCAGCGCTCACTTCCAGATTGCGCTTCAAGTCCGCCGTGCGAACAGCCAGATAAATCACCACCGCCGTCAAAACGACGACTACAGCCAGAACGGCGCACTGCATCACTGGCGAATATTGGGACAAAAAAAGTGTCAGTTCGTGCAATTTGACAGCTTCCTTTCATGTTTGCTCGGCCGAAAGACTAGCAGGAAAGACGTTGTGACGCCGTTGTTTTTTTCCAAAAAAAAAGGCTGCCAACCGGCAGCCTCTCGTATCGGATATTTGTTTTCTTACAACGGCATCTGCGCCATCGATGTGATAATCAGCGCATTGATCAAGTCGATGAGGAATGCGCCCACGATACTTACGATCAGCCAGGCCTGCGGGCTTTGTCCGTACTTTTCGCTCAAAGCCTGCATGTTGGCCAAACCATTGGCCGTCGCGCCCATCGAAAAGCCGATGCCGCCCACCGTGAGCATCACGGCCGTGAAGTTGCGTCCAAAGCACATAAAGAGAATGCCCCAGGCAAAGGCCATCATCAGAATCGTCTGGCAGATAAGGGTCACCACCAGCGGCAGCGCCAGATTGACAAGTTCATGCAGCTTGAGTGAATTGATGGCCATCGTCACGAAGAGCACGAGACTGATGTCGGCCACCGCATTGAGCCCCACCTTGTCGATCTTGAGCTTGCCTGTGAAGTCGGCGATATTGCGTACGATGGCCGCCACGATCATCGAACCGATGTATGCGGGCAACGTGATGAACTGACCGAGGTAATGGCTCACGACCGTACCGAGCGCCATGCAAATGGCAATCATGCCGCCCGCTTTCAAGAGCTGTTCGGTAAAGGTCGAGTGCTCGGCGGAGTGCTCGTCAATAATGTCTGTTTCGACTTCTTCGGGAACGTTGAGCTTGGCAGCGATTTCCGGATCGGTCATCGGCGTGCGCACCTTGTACTTGCGAATCAGCCATTCGCCAAACGGCCCGCCGATCACGAGAGCGGCCACCATACCGAACGTGGCTGCGGTTACTGCCACCACCGTGCCGCCCGTAATGCCGTAGAGCTGTTCAAAGTTGGGACCAAACGCAGCCGATGTGCCCAGACCACCCATCATCGAAACGGAACCGGCAAGCAAGCCATAGTGGAAATCAACGCCCAAGAGCTTTGTCACCGCTATGCCGAGCACGTTTTGCAAAACGGCCAGTACGGTCACGGAAACCAAAAAGCCCAACAAAAGCTTGCCGCCCTGCCCGATCAGCTTAAGGCTGGCCATCATGCCGATCGTCGTGAAGAAGGCAAGCATCAGCACCGTCTGCAAAGTGGAGTCAAACACCACGCGCATAACGCCGCAGCCTTCCAGTACGGAGAGCACAAACGCAAACGGCATGCCGCCCACCACTGGGCTTGGCACCGACAAACGCTCCAACACGGGGATGACGTGCTTGAGCCACACGCCGAAGTAATAAGTGCAGACCGCAAGCGCCAAGGCCTGCACCATATCAACATGTACCACAAGCATGTTCGCTGTATCTACCGCCAATTGACTGTCCCTTTCTTTTTCGTTTTTCTTATATTGTTATCCCGGCTTTGCTTTGTTGCAGCCGGAAGCGGTTTCACCCGCGGCAAAAAATGCCCGGGAGAACCGGGCCAGAAAAGATTGTGCAGTCGAAAAGCCGATTTGGCAAACACCTCTAAGCAGTTTATCCAAGAGACATTTCACCAATACAAGCCCGGACAAAAAACGGAAAGCCTCGAAAAGCACGATGCTTTCCGAGGCTTTCCAGACTTGAGGCGGTCTCGTTTGAGTACCGCCTCCGGTCGATTGAAATTAAGCGAGCAGCAGCTCGTTCAGACGACGCACAAAGGCATTGGGATCCTTCAGGGAACCCTGTTCGGACAAGAGAGCTTCTTCGTAAATGAATTCGGCCCACTTGGCAAAGGCGGCGTCATCGCTCGTCTGAGCGGCCTTCTGAACCAGAGCGTGCTGAGGGTTGATTTCCAGAATGAATTTTTCTTCAGGCACTTCCTGACCGGCGGCTTCAAGCATGCGACGCATCTGAGCCGTCAAAATCTGACCGTGTTCAGCCGTCACGCAACTCGGGCTTTCGACGAGACGGTCGGAAACGCGCACATCGGTGACCTTTTCGCCGAGAGCCTTCTTGAAGCGATCAACGAGCGGCTGAGCGGCCTTAACTTCCTCTTGCTTCTTTTCGGCGGGTTTGTCTTCGAGTTCACCCAAGTCAAGGTCAGCAGCAGTCACCGGCACGAACTTCTTGCCTTCAAATTCGGTGAGGTTACCCATGAGCCATTCGTCGATGCGCTCCCACATCAGGAGCACTTCGATGCCCTTCTTCTTGAAGGATTCCAGATAAGGCGAAGTGGCCGCGCTCGCGTAGCTGCCCGAAACCAAGTAGTAGATGCACTTTTGCTTTTCAGGCATCTTGGCGATGTAGTCGGCCAGGCTCACATCCTGAGCGTCTCCCGTGTTGCGGGTCGAGGCAAAGCGCAGAAGCTTGGCGACTTCCTCGCGATTGGTGAAGTCTTCGACCGGGCCTTCCTTGAGCACGTTACCGAAGTTCTTCCAGAAGATCGCATACTTTTCCTTGTCTTCAGAGAGCTTGCCGAGCATGCCGAGCACGCGTTTGGTGAGCGCACGCTTGAGTTTTTGCGTCACAGCGCTTTCCTGCAACAGTTCACGGGAAACGTTAAGCGGCAGATCGTTCGTGTCAACCAGACCGCGGATGAAGCGCAGGTAGTTGGGCAGGAACTGTTCGGCTTCGTCCATGATGAAGACGCGCTGCACGAAAAGCTTCAGACCATGCACCTTGTCGCGGGTGTACAGATCCCACGGCGCGCGGGTCGGCACATAGAGCAAAGACGTGTATTCGAGTTCACCTTCGACGCGGTTGTGCGCCCAGGTGAGCGGATCCTCAAAGTCGTGACTCAGGTGCTTATAGAACTCCTTGTACTGCTCTTCGGTCACTTCTCGGGGATTCACGGTCCAAAGCGCCTTGGCGTCATTGACCTGCACCCAATCCCAGGTGCTCGTCGGCTTGTCTTCGCCTTCCTTGGGAGCTTCGTACTTTTCTTCCCAGAGCATCACCGGCACGGAGATGTGGTCGGAATACTTCGTGATGGCGGTGCGCACCGTCCAGGTTTCGAGGAATTCTTCGCAATCGGGCTTGAGGTGCAGCGTGATGCTCGTACCACGGGCTTCACGCGTGATGGCCTCGCTCGTGTAAGTGCCTTCACCCGTGCTTTCCCAGCGAACGGCTTCATTTGCGGCGGCCTTGGCGGAACGCGATTCCACCGTCACCTTGTCGGCCACGATGAAGGCCGAGTAGAAGCCCACGCCGAACTGACCGATCAGTTGGCTGTCCTTTGCCTGATCCCCGGAGAGGTTGCTCAGGAAGTCAGCCGTGCCGCTCTTGGCGATCGTGCCCAGATGCAGATTGGCTTCTTCGAGCGTCATGCCGATGCCGTTGTCCGTCACGGTAAGCGTCTTGGCGTCCTTGTCGACCTTCACTCGGATGCAGAAAGCCGCATCGTCACCCAGCAGCGACGGATCTGTGATGGAAAGGAAGCGCAACTTATCGATGGCGTCGCTGGCGTTAGAAATGATTTCACGCAAGAACACTTCCTTGTTGGAATACAAGGACTTGGCAAGCAAGGTCAAAAGCTTGGAGACTTCGGTTTGAAAACCATGGACTTCAGCTGCCATTTTCTCTTTCACCTGTTAAATCAAAAGTTCACGAAATCGTTGCAAAAACGGCGCCCAAGACGCCGCTCCACACTGCTACACTATGTGGGGGCTGAAACGACCTTTTTCAAGACCCATAGACGACAAAAAACCCGGAAACAGCACTGCGGCCGGTCCGGGCTTCGATTCAGGATCTCGCTGATTATTCAGCGGCCTGAGGCTTTTCTTCCTTTTCCTTGCGAACGAGGCTCACCACTTCGGCGCCGGACACTTCGCTCAGACGGAACAGAACGACGCGAGCTCCCTGAAAGAGGAAATTGCCGTCCTTTTTCGTTGTATCACCGAGAGCCTTGATGAAGGCTTCGATCTGCGGATTCAGAACTTCTGCTTTTTCGGCATTAAACGGAACGACGACCGTCTGGCCGCCCTTGAGGTGAACCGTCAACTGCTGAATGAATTGCTGAGCCATTGGAATGCACTCCTTTCTCGAAAGCTACACGCGAATCTTATCCGCCGAATTCGGCTACTTGCCGGACTCATGTTTCGGCGGAATGACTCCGTCAGTGTATAGATTGCTGCGCTTTGGCGCAAAGTAATTAGGTTTGCCCTTCTTCCCCGACTCGCGGATCAGGTCGGCTTCGATGTCCTTCTTTTCACCCTTGGGAACGAATCGGAAAAGGACTTCGTCCTTGCGTACCATCCCCAGGCGCATGCGAGCTCGTTCTTCGACGGCACCGCTGCCGCTTTCCAGCGACTCGATTTCCGCGGCCACGGCATCGTTTTCGGCTCGCAGTCGATCGTTGGACTCGCGAATCGACGTCAATTCCGCCTCAAGCGAATGCATGCGCGAGATGCCTCCTTTGCCGAACCACAACGGCCACTGAATGGCAATGGCGGCCGAGACAAGCAAAATGTAGAAAAAATAGCGAGCGCGCATGAAGAGCCGGGCGAAAAAAACAAGACCTAAAACCGAGGCGTTAGAACTTTACCTCAACTCAGCAAAAAATTGCCTCGCACGGCAGTCTTTTCCGAAGGGAGACCGCTTACGGCGAGGCAACTCGAGCTTGGAGCGCGGACCCCCGAAGGATGCCGCACTCAATCGATGCACCGATTAGCGCTTGATGCAGTAGAAAGCGGAACGGCCCGGATAAACAGCGTTGGGGCCGAGGTGCTCTTCAATGCGAAGCAGCTGGTTGTACTTAGCCATACGGTCGGAACGGCTCATGGAACCGGTCTTGATCTGGCCGGCGTTAAGACCAACGGCGATGTCGGCAATCGTGCTGTCTTCGGTCTCGCCCGAGCGGTGGCTCACCACGGCGGTGTAGCCGGCGCGCTTGGCCATTTCGATGGCTTCGAACGTCTCCGAGAGAGTGCCGATCTGGTTGACCTTAATCAGAATCGAGTTGGCCACGCCCTTTTCGATGCCTTCCTTGAGGATGGCGGGATTGGTCACGAAGAGATCGTCACCCACGAGCTGAACGCGGTCGCCGAGCTTGTCGGTGAGCATCTTCCAGCCTTCCCAGTCGCCTTCGGCCATGCCGTCTTCAATCGAGATGATCGGGTACTTCTCAACCCAGGCTTCGAGCACGGCGGCCCATTCTTCTGCGGAGAGCTTCTTGCCGGAGGACTTCTTCATCACGTAGGAACCGTCTTCGAAGAATTCGCTCGAAGCGCAGTCCAGACCGATGGCGATATCCTTGCCCGGTTCGTAGCCTGCGGCACGGATGGCCTCCATGATGAGTTCAATGGCTTCTTCATGGCTTTCGCACTTGGGAGCAAAGCCGCCTTCGTCGCCCACAGCCGTGGACATGCCGCGGGAGTTGATGATCTTCTTCAACGCATGGAACGTTTCGGCGCCGTAACGCAGGGCTTCCTTGAAGGACGGTGCGCCCAGCGGAATGATCATGAATTCCTGCAGGTCAAGATTGTTGTTGGCGTGAGCGCCGCCGTTGATGACGTTCATCATCGGAACGGGCATCTGCACGGCACCCATGCCGCCGAAATAGCGGTACAGCGGCAGGCATGCTTCTTCGGCGGCAGCGCGGGCCACAGCCATCGAAACGGCCAGAATGGCGTTGGCGCCGAGGCGAGACTTGTTGTCGGTGCCGTCAAGTTCGATCATCGTGCGGTCTATGTAGGGCTGATCGGAAGCTTCCACGCCGAGCAGAGCTTCGGCAATTTCACCGTTGACGTGCTCCACAGCCTTCAACACGCCCTTGCCGCAGTAGCGCTTGGGATCGCCGTCGCGCAGTTCGATGGCTTCACGCACACCGGTGGAGGCACCGGAGGGAACTGCCGCGCGAGCAGAAACGCCGCTTTCGAGGAACACTTCGGCTTCCACGGTCGGGTTACCGCGAGAATCGAGAACTTCGCGGCCAATGATGTCAATGATGGCGCTCATTGTTTTTTCCTAAAAAAAGAAAGAATCGTAAAAGACCCGGCAAGTCGCCTCGCCGGGTAATTTTTTAAAGACTGTTTTCGATGTAGTCGAAACCTTTGACGATGCGGTCAATGCGCACGAGCTCTTCGAGCAAATCCGGCATACGGTTGAGCGGCACCATGTTGGGGCCGTCGGAAAGTGCCGTATCGGGATTGGGATGCGTCTCAAAGAAGAGTCCGTCAACACCCACGGCAACCGCTGCGCGCGAAAGCACGGGCACAAAGCGGCGATCACCGCCGGAGCTCGTGCCGCGGCCGCCCGGCATCTGAACGGAGTGCGTGGCGTCAAACACCACAGGTGCCTTCGTTTCACGCATGATGGCAAGGCTGCGCATATCGCTTACCAGATTGCCGTAGCCAAACGACGCACCGCGTTCGCACACCATGAAGTTGTCGGGGTTAAGCCCCTCCTCCAGAGCGGCTTCGCGCGCCTTGGCGATCACGTTGACCATGTCGTGCGGCGCAAGGAACTGCCCCTTCTTGATGTTGACGGGCTTGCCGCTCTTGGCACAAGCGACGATGAAGTCGGTCTGACGGCACAGGAACGCAGGCGTCTGAAGCACGTCTACGACATCGGCCACCTGACGCACCTGTTCGGGCGTGTGCACATCCGTGAGAATCGGAACGCTCACTTCGCGGCGAACATCGTCAAGGATCTTGAGACCCTCGTCGATGCCGGGGCCTCGGTAGCTTTTCGTCGACGTGCGGTTGGCCTTGTCAAAGCTCGCCTTGAAGATGTAGCGAATACCGAGCTCATCACAGGTCTCTTTCATGAAAGAGGCGATTTCCATCACCATTTCACGACTTTCGATGACGCACGGCCCCGCGATCAGAAAGAACGGATTTCTGTTGCCAGTTTCAAAACCGCACAGCTTCATGGTTTCTCCCGCAGAACTCTGTTAGGCCTGCTTTTCATTGTGCTGCTTGATGGCAGCGCGCACAAACGCTTCAAACAACGGATGACCGTCGCGCGGCGTCGAGGTGAATTCCGGATGGAACTGAACGCCGAAGAAGAACGGATGATCGGGCAATTCCATCATTTCCGGCAGGTTTTCCGTCGGCGTACGAGCCGAGATCACCATGCCGTTATCCTCAAACTGCGGAACGTAAGCGTTGTTGACTTCGTAACGGTGACGATGGCGTTCGCAAACCGTGTCGCCGTAGATCTGGTGAGCGAGCGTGCCGTCCTTGACGGGAACCGTCTGGCTGCCCAGACGCAACGTGCCGCCCAGATCACTCTTTTCGGTGCGCTGTTCGACCTTGCCGGACTTATCCGTCCACTGCGTGATCAGAGCGACCACTGGATGCGGAGTATCGAGATCGAATTCGGTGGAGTTGGCGCCGCCCAGCCCGCAGACGTGACGAGCAAATTCGATCACGGCCGTCTGCATGCCAAGGCAAATGCCCAGGAACGGAATCTTGTTGACGCGGGCAAACTCGATCGCCTTGATCATGCCTTCCGTACCGCGCTTGCCAAAGCCGCCCGGCACCAGAATGGCGTCGAGCCCCTTGAGCATGTCGCAGCCGTGCTTTTCGATCTCTTCGGAGTCAATCAGGTTGACCTTGACCTTGTGTTCGGTCTTGATGCCGGCGTGGATCAGAGCTTCGTTCAGGCTCTTGTAGCTGTCGGCGTAGTCAACGTACTTGCCGACCATGCCGATCGTCACTTCACCCTTCGTTTCGTGGATGCGGCGAACGATTTCCTGCCACTGAGACAGATCGGCGGGCTTGCAGTCGAGATTCAGACGCTTGCAGACAATTTCGTCAAGATGCTGGGCGTGCAGCATCAGAGGCACCTCGTAGATGGTGCTCGCGTCAGTCACGCTGATCACGTGATCCATCGGCACGTTGCAGAAGAGTGCGATCTTGGCGCGTTCGCCTTCGGGCACTTCGCGTTCGGCGCGGCACAGCAGGATGTCCGGATAGACACCTTCTTCGCGCAGCTTCTGCACGGAGTGCTGCGTGGGCTTGGTCTTGAGTTCGCCGGCGGCGGCCACCCAGGGGCACAGCGTGAGGTGAATGAAACAAGCGTTGTCGCGCCCCACACGGAAGCTCATCTGTCGGACGGCTTCAATGAAGGGCAGCGATTCGATATCGCCCACCGTACCGCCGATTTCCACCACGGCCACGTCGCAATCGCCGTTGCAGGCGTTCTTAGCGCCGCGAACGACGTATTCCTGAATTTCGTTGGTGATGTGCGGAATGACCTGCACAGTCTTGCCGAGGTATTCGCCGCGGCGTTCCTTTTCAAGAACGCTCTTATAAATCTGACCGGTCGTGAAGTTGTTGTAGCGGCTCATCTTCGAGGAAATGAAGCGCTCGTAGTGACCCAAGTCAAGGTCGGTCTCCGCACCGTCCTCCGTCACGAACACTTCGCCGTGCTGGAACGGACTCATCGTGCCCGGATCCACGTTGATGTAGGGATCGAGCTTGATCATCGTCACCTTGAGACCACGGGACTCAAGGATTGCAGCTAAAGAAGCGGCGGCGATGCCTTTGCCCAAACTGGAGACAACGCCGCCCGTGACGAATACGTATTTAGTCATTTTCTCTAATCAAAAAGAAGAGCGCCGTCTGTGTCCGGCGCGGGATTCTTGAATTAAGGAATTATAAAGAAGCACAACCGCTTTTTTGGGTACTTCTGCCTAATTTCTGGAGAAAATTCAGCCGAAATACCCGAACGCGAACGATGCGGTAAGCATTAGACAATCATCAGCATGGCTGCTGCTGTAGGCAGCACGGCCAGAGACGAATCGAGACGATCGTAAAAGCCGCCGTGACCGGGAAGCAAGCGCCCGGAATCCTTAACGCCGGCCTGGCGCTTGAGGCTCGACTCGAAAAGGTCACCCGAAACGGAAACCGCCACCAGGACAAGAATCATCAGAAGACCGGCCGCAAAGCCCGCCTTGTCAAGGAGAATACTCGTGAGCACCATTTCGTGGGGTAACCAAAGGTAAGCCGCAAGCGCCGCCACCAGGACACTAACAAGGCCGCCCACCACGCCTTCCCAAGTTTTCTTGGGGCTAATAGCGGGAGCCATGCGGTTCTTGCCAAAAAGGCGCCCCGCAAAGTAGGCACAGGCATCAGCCAACCACACGATCATAAAGACGCTGATAAGAAGCGGCCAACTGCCCAAACGCAGGAATTGCCACACGGCAAGCCACGTTGCGGTCGTCACCACAAAAGCAAGGACCGTTGCCGCGGAACGCGCTACACCAAAGCCGATGTTGCGCGCGTTGTAGCACACGGCCGTGACGGCAAGCCAAATGCAGGCCACGGCAAGCTGCAACGCCAGATAAACGGAACCGAAAACGTCAAGATCGGCCGCACCCAGTGCGAGACCTGCTCCCGCTAGCGCAAAGCAGCCGCCCAGAAAATAGGACGGAGTTCCGGGCAGCTTGGTGAGTTTGAGCCATTCGGCCAGCGTGATGCCGTAGCCGATTGCCAGAACGGCGTTAAGAACATGGTCGCCGGCCTGCGCCGCAACCACGAGGATCAGCAGCAAAACCGCCGCTGTAATAACTCGCGTTAAAAGCATGATCAACCAAAAAACGGACTGCGAACAAACAAACTATGGCACAAGAAAGGCAATGCCGCAAAGCTTTTGACGCCTGGCGACGTACCTTTGACGTTAGGGAATCGGCCCCTTAGGCTCCGTTTCGGATCTGTTCGCTGGTTTTGCCAAAACGGCGTTCGCGGCCGGCGAACCACTTGAGCGCCTCATCGAGATCGGCTTCAGAAAACTCGGGCCAGAGCTTTTCGGTAAACCAAAGCTCTGCGTACGCTGCCTGCCAAAGAATAAAGTTGGAAATGCGCTGCTCTCCCCCGGTTCGGATCATCAGATCAACGGGGCCCGACCAAGGCATGCCGAGATAGCGGTCAATGTTTTCAACCGTCAGATCAAAGCCGGCAGCGGCAGCCCGACGCGCGGCCTGCGCAATGTCCCAGCGGCCGCCGTAGTTGATGCAGACGTTAAAGTGCATTCCCGTGGCGTTGCGGGTGATGTCCTCAGCCTGTTCTATCGCTCGCACCAGCTCGTCGGAAAAGACACTTCTGTCGCCCACGACGTGCAGTCTGACGTCTGCCTTCAGAAGCGGTTCGGCCTCCTGCTTGAGTCCAGCCACGAAGAAATTGAGAAGCGCGTTGACTTCTTCGCGCGGGCGATTCCAGTTTTCGCTCGAGAAAGCAAAAACCGAAAGATGTTCGATGCCGCGGCTACGCGCCGCCTTGACGACGGTCCGAACCGTCTCAACGCCTCGGCGATGGCCTTCAATGCGCGGCAAAAAGCGCCCCTTAGCCCAGCGGCCGTTGCCGTCCATAATGATTGCGAGGTGGTTGGGATGCGACATGGCGGTGATTGCAAAACTAACAAACAAAAAAGCGCCCGCACTGACGGCTTGGTTAAGCCGAGCCCGGGCGCTTGTCGGGTGAGAACATCTTAGTTCCGCTGCCGTAGCGGAAACTTAGACCGTCATCACCTCTTTTTCCTTGGCGGAAACGACCTGATCGACCTCAGCGATGTACTTGTCGGTCATCTTCTGGATTTCCTTTTCGCTGCGGCTCTGTTCGTCTTCGCTCACTTCCTTGGCCTTTTCGAGCTTCTTGACGTGTTCGTTGGCGTCGCGGCGCAGATTGCGGATGGCGACCTTGGCGTCTTCGCCGTCGCCGCGCACAACCTTACAGATTTCACGACGACGTTCTTCGGTGAGCGGCGGAACCGGCACGCGAACCATGTCGCCGAAGGCAGCGGGGTTCAGCCCCAGGTCAGCCATGAGAATCGCCTTTTCGATCACGGGAATCATCTTGCGATCCCAGGGCTGCACCGTAATCGTGCGGGCGTCGGCCACGCCGAGGTTGGCAACCTGAGACAGCGGCGTAGGCGAACCATAGTAATCGACCATCACATGTTCCAGAATGCCGGTGGAGGCACGCCCCGTACGCAACTTGGAAAGATCGTCACGCAGGCTTTCGATCGTGCGCTTCATCTTGTATTCACACTGCTGTTGAATTTCGGCGATAGTACTCATTTGTTTTCTGTTTCTGATTAGTCAGAGAAAAAAAGATTGAATCTGTTGATTTTGCCACGAATTCTTAGACATGCACAAGCGTGCCCTCGTCTTCGCCGAGCACAACGCGGCGCATGGCGCCGGGCTTGGTGATCGAGAAGACCTTGATGGGCAAACCCTGATCGCGGCAAAGCGCGAAAGCCGTGGCATCCATCACCTTGAGGTTGCGGCGCATGGCTTCGTCAAACGTGATGTCCTTGTAGAGTTCGGCGTTGGGGTTCTTCTTGGGATCTTCGGAGTAGATGCCGTCGACCTTGGTGGCCTTCAGAACGATCTGAGCACCGATTTCAGCGCCGCGCAACGCGGCCGTCGTATCGGTCGTGAAGAACGGATTGCCGGTACCGGCAGCAAAGATCACAACGCGGCCCTTTTCCAGATACTTCAAAGCGCGTCCGCGGATGTACGGTTCGGCAACCTGAGAAAGCGTCAGAGCGCTCTGCACGCGGGCTTCGATGCCGGCGGTGCGCAGGGCGTCCTGCAGAGCCATTGCATTCATGACAGTGGCGAGCATACCCATGTAGTCGCCTGTGGCCCGGTCCATGCCGGTTGCGCCGAGCGCCACGCCGCGGAAGATATTGCCGCCGCCCACAACAACGCCGAGTTCGACACCGAGCTCAAGCATGCTCTTGATTTCCTCAACGATGCCCGAAAGCGTCGTGCGGTTGATACCGAACTGATCCGGCCCCATCAGGGCTTCGCCGGAAAGTTTCAAAAGAACGCGCTTGTACTTGGGCGTGGGATTTTGCATGGGCACATACGGCGATTTTGTCCGCCGCCTCCGTCAGGTAGGGTTGTCACGAAAATCTTGGCGAGTTTTACGAATTTCAGGCGCAAAACAAGCCTGGTAAAAGCCCTCATCTGGGCACTTTTACCTAAATTGTGTGGATGATACAGCAATCAACGCGTGTTTGAGTCAAGCCGTACCGAATGCACACAAGTTTTTGCAAACACTCTCCCAAAAGTAACGGCCCGGATTTCTCCGAGCCGTCACCCCTTAACTCATTTTTTCAGCCAGAAGAGCCGATTAAGCCTTGGCAGCAGCTGCCTGCTGAGCAGCGACTTCAGCAGCGAAGTCTTCGTTGCGCTTTTCGAGGCCTTCGCCGACCACGTACAGGCCGAAGGAAGCCACGGAAGCACCCTTGCTCTTCAGAAGCTGGGCGATCGTCACCTTGTCGTCCTTAACGAACGGCTGGTTGAGGAGCGTCACTTCCTTGAGGAACTTGTTGACGGTACCTTCGGCGATGCGTTCGAGCATGGCTTCGGGCTTGCCGGCTTCGCGAGCCTTTTCGATGGCCACGCGGCGTTCGGTTTCGATCAGTTCAGCGGGAATGCCGGACTGGTCGAGAGCCTTCGGCTTTGCAGCAGCGATGTGCATGGCGATGTCGTGAGCGACTTCGTCGTCACCGCCGACCACGTCAACGAGAGCAGCGATCTTGGAGCCACCGTGCACATACTTGTGCAGCTGGCCCTGAGCTTCGAAGCGCTGGAAACGACGGAAGGTCATGTTTTCGCCGATCTTGCCGACGAGAGCCGTACGGACTTCTTCGAGGGTCTTGCCGTCGATGTTGAGAGCCGACAGAGCAGCGATGTCAGCCGGGTTCTGTTCGGCAACCAGACGAACCGCATCCTGGGCCATCTTCTGGAATTCTTCGTTCTTGGCAACGAAGTCGGTTTCCGAGTTGACTTCAAGGATGGCGCCGACCTTGCGGTCTTCGCTCACGTAAACCGTCACAACGCCTTCAGCCGTCACGCGGGCAGCGGCCTTGCTAGCCTTGTTGCCGAGCTTGACGCGAAGGATTTCTTCTGCCTTGGCGGCGTCACCGTCAGCTTCCGTGAGGGCCTTCTTGCATTCCATCATCGGGGCGTCGGTCTTTTCGCGAAGCGCCTTAACCATTGCGGCAGTAATAGCGGCCATTCTTTTAGCTCCTATTGTCTTAAAAAAATTGTCCGAGAATACCCGTTCTCGAACATATTGAAATTCTGTTTCTGCAGGATCCAACTTTTGCAGACCCTGAAAAAATAGCAGAAAAAAGGGCGCAGGCTAAAAAATTTTTCGCCGCGCCCTCTCTTCAGCCGTCCGAAAGACCGCGAGATCAGTCGGACGGATGCGTCTTGTCGGACGCCAAAGATCGATGTCTAAGAATTAGGCTTCGGTCTTTTCTTCGACTTCCACGAACTCTTCCTGAGCTTCTTCTTCACCGGTGGCCACATCGGCACGGCCGGCGAGGATGGCGTCAGCGATCACGGAAGCGTAGATGGCAACAGCCTTACCGGAGTCGTCGTTGCCCGGGATGACATAGTCAACGCCTTCGGGGCTGTGGTTGGTATCGACGACAGCCACGACCGGAATGCCGAGCTTGTTGGCTTCCTGGATGGCGATCTTGTGGTAGCCGACGTCAATCACGAAGAGGGCGTCGGGCAGGCCGGCCATGTCCTTGATACCGCCGATGGACTTGTTGAGCTTTTCAACTTCGCGGGTGAAGTCGAGAGCTTCCTTCTTGCTCATCTTCTCGAGGCCGCCGGCTTCGAGCGTGGCTTCCATGTCCTTGAGGTGACGGATCGTCTGCTTCACGGTCTTGAAGTTCGTGAGCGTGCCGCCGAGCCAGCGCTGATCAACGTAGCAGCAGCCAGCGCGCTGGGCCTGTTCGATGATCGTGTCGCGGCCGCCGCGCTTGGTGTCCACGAAGAGGATCTTGCCGCCGCGAGCGGAGAGTTCGCGAACGAACTTTTCAGCTTCGGCAAGCTTTTCAACCGTCTTTTCGAGGTTGATGATGTGAATCTTGTTGCGGGCGCCGAAGATGTACTGAGCCATCTTGGGGTTCCAGAAGCGGGTCTGGTGGCCGAAGTGGCAACCGGCTTCGAGCATTTCACGCATGCTGACGGACATTTCTTATTCTCCAAGGTTATGTCTAACACCGAGGCCTTGGCAAAACCGCTCGATTGCGGTCACCCGGAGAGCCTTCGGCGTGCTATTTACTGACCCGCGCCAACATAGCGCAGGTTCGGGAAAATTCTTTGCTTGCACAAAGAAGCGCGGATTATATGAGAAAACACCGCCGAGATCAAATGCTCGGGCGAAATTTTTCTCTAATTTCAGTGCTCTCGAACACGTACCGGCACGGTGACGGTCTGAGGCGTTTCACTGCCGTCGCCGCCGTAAAGAGAAAGCAAACTGCCGATGACAGAAACCAGCGCCGCAACGTAGCTTAAGGGCTCATAACTCATGAGTTCGCTTGCCAGCGCCAGACTGCCCGCCGTTGCAATCGTCGCGAGCGCCGCCGCAGCATTGAGTTTTCTTCCTGCCGCCAGCGTCACGAAAATCGGAAAGACCACCGCACAGGTATATATCGTGTTGGCCGCCAGAAGCAGTCCCAGCACGCTCTTGCCGGAACCGGCAAGAACAAAGGCCGCCGCGGAAATGACAAGAATCAACCTCCGTGAGACCTTCACGCTCGGCGCCTTCAGAATGTCGTTGGCCGCCACCGTCGCCGCCGTGATCAGACAAGAATCGGCCGAAGACAAGATGGCGCTTGCCATCACAAAGAAAAAGAGCACGCCCACCCAGGTCGGCAACTGACCGACCAATTGAGGCAGTACGGAATCGCCCTCAATCCCCTCTCCCAGAAATGCCCTTGCCTCCAAGCCGATGCCCACGATCACAAAAGCAATCAGGGCAATGCCCAGGATGCCCAGCTCCGCTCCGCGGCGAGCCGCCTTATCCGATTCCGCACTCATGATGCGGGCAAATAGCATGGGACAGACGATATAGCTGCCGCCGATCAGCAGCATGAAGCGAGACCAATCCGAGATCTCAAACTTGTCGTTGAGCCATTCGAGACGCACCTCGGAAACAGGCTCGGGATTGATCGAAATCAGAAACCCCAAGAGAAAAATCAGTCCAGTCGCCAGGCAGACAAGCTGAATCACGTCGCTTTTGATCACGCTCGCCTGTCCGCCCAGCCAGGTGTAGAGAACGATCACAAAGGCACCGCAGGCCATCGCCGATAGGCTCGACATTCCAGTCAGACCCGACACAATTCGCCCCATGGCCAAAAACTGCGCGGCAAGAATCGCCACCCATGAACACAGAATGATCACGCAGGACAGGCGATGTGCATGAACACCGACGGACTCCCGAATCATTTCGGGCATTGTGAGAGCCGAACCGCGAGAGCGGATGCGCGGCACCATAAAGAGACGCAGCACCACAAGTCCCGCCGCCCCGGAAAGCAACCACCAAAGCGCGGGCGTGCCTACCGCATAGGCCAGTCCGCACATCCCAACCGTGGCCGAACCGCCCACGCAGGATGCGATGATCGAAAAACCGACCTGATGCGTTTTGGATTTGCGATCGTTAAGAAAGTAGCCGGCCGGCGTTTGCCCTTTACGAAAGTCGATATATGCCAGAGCAATAAAAAGAAGCGAATAAAGAACAAACCAAATCATGCGATAAAAACCAATTCGGACGATTGTCGATACAATTTTTCTTAAATGATAGTTTTAGATAGCCTCTGACGGTCTTGTCAGCCCGCAACACACTCAAAGAGAAAAGCGCGATTCAAAACCGGCAATTGCCTTGCGCAAATCTTCCGTGAGATAGGTTTCGACCTTCTCCGCCGTCTCATCCGGAACGCCGTAGTAGGCACCTGCCGGAGCTCCGACCATTGCACCCAGCGTGTCGGTGTCGCCGCCCAATCCGACTGCCAGCCGAATGGCGCTTTCAAAATCCGTGGACTCAAAGAATGCCTGCAGAGCCTGTGGGATGGAATTGCCGCAGGTGCCCAGTCCTCTTCCCTTCCAATAGTCGTTCTGAATTTCACCGATCGTGAAATCCAGCGGGTAGAAGTTCTCGACAATGTAGCGGCGAATCTCTTCCTTGCTCTTGCCCTGACGAGCCAAGAACGTTGTCGCTGTCACCGCGCGGGCGCCCAACATGCCTTCCGGATGGTTGTGCGTCACTCCCGTGACCAGGTCGGACAACAGCAAGGCCTCTTCGAGTGTCTCGGCTGCGTAGGCGCAGCCGCTTACGCGCATTCCTGCGCCGTTGCCGTGACTCATGTAAGGCTTGCGGTGCGGATTGTGCAGCCACTCGTCAAAACGAGTTCCGTAGCCCGCCAACGGATAGCGAGAACCGTATTCACAGAAAAGTTCGACCACGCGTCGCGGCAAAGATGCCGGATTTCCGCCCGTTTCGGTCAGCGCCTGACAGATTGCCACGGTGAGCACCGTATCGTCAGTGAAGAAACAATCCGAGGACAGAAACTCAAAACCGGTTTCCGGCGGCATCGTGAACTCACAATACGAGCCGTCTTCGGGCTGACACGAAAACTCAAAACGAGAACCGACAATATCTCCGACAATGGCTCCAAGCATTCTCCGCCTCCGAATCTCTTGGTGCGTTGAAAAATGTTGCGGCCGTCAGGCCTTCATGGACTCAAGCGCCGCCAATAACACATTGGGACCGGCTTCCTTGTATGCCTTGGGATCGGACAGCGTACGGCGCCAGAGTCGCGCACCGGGCAAGCCGTTCATCAGGCCCATCGTGTGGCGAGCTGCGTTTCGCACCGCATTTTCGTGTTCCGGTGCAACGCGATGCAGGTACGCCGTCATTTGTTCGACCACGTCTTCACGACGAAGCTCACGGGGCTCTTCCCCGAACAGAACTTCGTCTACGCGAGACAGCATCCAGGGTTCATGATAGGCGGCTCGCCCCACCATCACACCGTCCATGCCGTTATCAATGAAGGTCTTGGACTCTTCAAGCGTCTGGATTCCGCCGTTGATGCAAAACTGCGCCTGCGGAAAGTCCTTATTGAGTCGGTAGGCATAGTCGGGCTTAAGCGGCGGCACGTCGCGGTTCTGACGCGGCGACAATCCTTTGAGAAAGGCAGTGCGAACATGCACGATGAAAGCGCGGCAACCGGCTTCGTAAAGCGTCCCGACAAAGTTCTGCACGAAAGGATAGTCGTCCTGATGATCCACGCCGATGCGGTGCTTGATCGTGGTCTCAAGACCGCTCGCTTCTCGGATCGCCTGAAAGCACTCCGCCACGAGCTTGGGCTCAAGCATCAGGCAGGCGCCAAACGAGCCTTTCTGGACGCGCTCGGAGGGGCAGCCGCAGTTGAGGTTGATTTCGTCGTAACCGTATTGCGACGCAATGGCAGCCGCCTTGGCCAGATCCTCCGGATCACTGCCGCCGAGCTGGCAGGCGACGGGATGCTCCGTTTCGTCAAACTTCAGAAGCAGATCCCGGTTGCCGAACAAAATGGCCGGCGCCGTCACCATTTCGGTGTAGAGACGAGCACGCTTCGTCATCAGCCGCATGAAATAGCGGCAATGACGATCGGTCCAATCGAGCATCGGGGCAACGCAAAAGCGAAACTTTTCGGTGTCAGTCATGAAATATCGATACGAACGCCCCGCATCTTTCTCAGACGCGGGGACGAAATGGGATGGAAATCGTCATCGGCCGCAGAGCCGATCGTCAAACGATTATTTGCGAAGCAGGCCGCCCAAAAGCGCGGCAACTCTGCCCTTTTTCTTGCCTTGAGTCTGGCCGCGAACGGTAGTCTGAACCGACTGATTGCGTTCAGTCTCGGCCGTAGCCGTGGTTTCGGTCGGTTCATATGGCGCATCAAAGATCGGATCGTAGACCGGAGCCGGCATCTTTGGCAGATCCAGATCCACCGGACGGCGCCCCTCGCGATCGTCATCTCGCCATTCCTTGCGACCGCGGCGCGGACGATCTTCTCCGAAACCGTCACGACGCTGCGTCTCATAACGGGAGCGGCGCTCTTCACGAGACAGCGGGCGGCGCTCGGCAGGCTTGAACTTCTGCTTGGTGAGCTCTTCGATGGCCGTCACAAGGCGACTGTCGCCGCCGGTTGCGAGCATCACGGCTTTGCCCTTGGCGCCCGCTCGCCCCGTACGACCGATGCGGTGCACGTAGTCTTCGGCACCAAACGGTACGTCGTAGTTGATCACGACCGGAAGTTCGGCAATGTCCAGACCTCGGGCGGCTACATCGGTTGCCACCAACACTTCTACTTCGCCCTTCTTGAAAGCTTCCAAGGCGGCCATGCGCTCTTCCTGGGACTTGTCTCCGTGAATGGCATCGGCCGAAATGCCAACGCGAGAAAGCGTGCTTGCAAGACGACGGCATGTGATCTTGGCGTTCACAAAGACGATGACCTGCTTGATCGGACCGCCGTTTTCGCCGTCACCCTTGAGGATATCGATGAGAACATCGGTTTTTTCGGAGTCGTGAACCTGATAGACAATCTGCTCGACCGTATCGGCCGTGGCGTTTTCACGAGCCACTTCCACGAGCACCGGGTTGCGCAGGAAGTTGCCGGCAAGTTTCTTCACTTCAGGCGAGAACGTTGCCGAGAACATCAGGTTCTGACGCTTTTTCGGCAACAGATTCAGAATGCGCGAAATGTCGGGCAAAAAGCCCATATCAAGCATACGGTCGGCCTCGTCGAGAATCACGATTTCGACCTGAGAGAGGTTCACCGAACCGCCTTCATGGTGGTCAAGCAGACGACCGGGCGTTGCCGTGAGGACCTCAACGCCACGGCGCAGCATATCGGCCTGCGGCTTGATGTCCACGCCGCCGTAGACCACGCCCACGCGCAGAGGCGTCTTGCTTGCGTACTTCACAAGACTTTCATTAACCTGCACTGCCAGTTCGCGAGTCGGCGCAAGAATCAGCACGCGCACGGGGTGACGTGCGGGCGACATCGACGTATTGGCCTTGGGAAGAATTCGCTGCAGTGCAGGCAGTCCATAGCCGGCCGTCTTACCCGTACCGGTCTGTGCCGCTCCCATCACATCCTGCCCCGCAAGCACGACGGGGATAGCCTGCACCTGAATCGGCGTGGGCGTGACATAGCCCATTTCGGCAATCGCTGCCTGGATATGTGAATCGAGGGGAAATTTAGAAAAATCTAGGATTTCTGACATCAGCGTCTTCCGGGGCTGTCAAACGGATTGGCCGCATTTTACAGTTCTTCCCGTAAGAAAACCTTGCAAAAACAGAGCAATAGCTTTCCAGAAAGTACCTCTGATGCTAATCCCGTGCAGCACCGCAACCAAGAAAAGCGGAAACTGAAAAGAGAAAACCCCGATAAATCGGGGCATACCAGACTTTACCGAATGTAGATGGTGCCCGAAGCGGGACTCGAACCCGCATGCCAAAGGCCAAGGATTTTAAGTCCTTTGCGTCTACCGATTTCGCCATTCGGGCGACATTCGGTATTAAGTTGGTGTGCTGAAGGATTCTCAGCACTAAAATTGCGATTTTATAGAAATTCTTTCTTCACGAAAAGTCTCAGATGGCCGTCAAATCTTTCTTCGTCTTCGCATCGCTCTGCTGGGCTTTCAGCTCCAGCTACGCCCAGACGCCGGCGCTTGATTTCTCACAGGCAAGGCAGCTTGCTCACGACCGGGTGGACGCCATTAAGGTCGAAGCCGCCGAAACGGCCAAGCGCGAAAGCGAAGCCAAGAGCGCGCGCAGCCTGCACGGACCTAAGATCGAGCTTGACTCCAAGCAGATCTGGGGACGCAAAACGCTCGATTACGGCACGATCAATCTTGGATCGATCATTCCCACCTTGCCACCTATCGACCTCTATCACGAAGAAGACATCGGGGGGCCGCGTGCGGCCATCAACGCTCAGCTGCCGATTTACATGGGCGGCGCCATCAATGCCAAAGTACGCGCAGCCGACGAAGCCGTCTACGAATCGCAGGCTCGCACGCAGGCGCAGCGCGACACCGTTGACACCGAACTTGCGCAGAAATACTTTGCCGTACAGCTTGCGCGCAGCATTGAACGACTGCAAAGCGAAATGCTTCATCAGCAGGAGTTGGAAGTTCGCAAAGCGCTTCGGTTTGAAAAGACCGGCACGATCAGCAAACTCGAACGCATGGCCGTCGAAGTCAACCGAGACGCGGCCAAGCGAGAGCTTTTGACCGCTCAGACAAACCGCCGTGTAGCCGAAAGCGAATTGGCCGGACTTCTGCGTGAAGAGAGCGTGGGAGAACTCAAAAACCCCCTCTTTGTTGTCACGGAAGACATCGGTTCATTAAAGAGCTGGCAAGACAAGGCGATGGGCTCAAGTCCCGTCCTAAAGAGCGTAGTGGCGCAACGCCGGCAGGCCGAGCAAGGCGTGACGGCTGCAAAGGCCGCCTGGCACCCTCAGGTATACGCTTTTGCCAACTACAACCTGATTAAGCACTATCTGACGATTCCCGAACCCGACTGGATCGCCGGCATTGGTCTGAAGTTCACGCTCTGGGACAACAAAGATCGCAACGCGTCGATTGCAGCGGCCAATTCGCTCGTCACCAAAGCACAGGCTGCGCACGACGAGGCAAGCAACCGCATTCAGACGGCCGTTCAGACAGCGTACCTAAAAAGCAACGAGGCCCGAGAAGCCTATCGCCTCACCGACTCGACGCTTTCGCTTGCCAAGGAAAACCTGCGGCTGCGTGAAAAGAGCTTTTCCGAGGGGCTCTCGACGGCCGATGAAGTCAACGATGCGCGCACCAAGCTTCTGGCCGCTGAAATCGCGCGACGTGTGGCTGCCTATCGCTTTGTCGTCGCCTGGGCCATGCTCAACGCCGTAAGCGGCGACATGAACGCCTTCGAGCAATCTGTCACGCGTCAGACAAACATTTTTGAATATTGATGTGTCCACTATGACCGAATCCAAAAACGTCTCCATTAAAACAATCGCCGTTGCCCTGGTCGGCGCAGGACTTCTTGCCTTTATCGGCATCGGTCTGTGGAAAGCGGCCACCCCTGCTCCGGCGCCGCTTCAGGGGCAAGTCGACGCCCGCACCATTGAAGTGGCGCCCAAGATTCCGGGCCGCATCGAGAAAGTGCTCGTCAAGGAAGGCGACACGGTCGAAGCCGGCGCCGTGATGGTCAAAATCGACATTCCGGAAATCTCCGCAAAACTCGGCCAAGTCACGGCGCAGGAGCAGGCCGCTCAAGCCAAAGCTCGCCTTGTGGAAGAAGGAGCCCGCAAAGAGAAGATTCGTGAAGCCAAGTCAATGTTTGAAAGTGCCAAGGGTGCGCTTCAGCTTGCCGAGAAAACCTTTTCCCGTGTCAATGCCCTCTACAAGGAAGGACTTGTGTCGGCTCAAAAGTTCGATGAAGCCAAAGCGGCGCTTGATACCGCCCGTGGGCTGACCCGCGCCGCGCAAAGCGTCTATGACATGGCGCTCACGGGGTCGCGCGAAGACGAAAAGCGAGCCGCAGAAGCACTGGCGCGTCAAGCCGCCTCGGGCGTCGCCGAAGTGCAGAGTCTGGCTTCTGAAAGTCTGGTCCGCGCTCCGCGTCAGGGCGAAGTCACGCGCGTGGTGCTGCATGAGGGTGAAGTCACGCCCGCGGGTTTCCCGCTCGTCACTTTGCTGGATCATTCCGACAAATGGGTGGTCTTCAACATCCGCGAAGACGAGCTTGCCAACATCAAAGTGGGCACCGAACTCAAAGCCAAGGTGCCGGCTTTGGGTGCCGACAACGTCGCCTTTACCGTTTATTGGATAAATCCGCGGGCCGACTACGCCACCTGGCGTTCCACCCGTCAGTCGACGGGCTACGACGTGCGCACCTTCGAAGTTCGCGCCCGACCGCTTGAGCCGATGCGCGATCTGCGTCCCGGCATGAGCGTGATTGTTGACCGCGTTACCCGAGGCTCCTGACGTTTCTCCCGGTTATGTCGTCGTTTCTTTCCGACTTTAAGCGCGCTTTTGTGCAGGAAGCACGCACCACAGCCAATACGCCGCTTTTGTGGCTTACCGGCATCGTGGTGCCCGTTTTCTGGTGCCTGGCCGTCGTCGCCGTCTTTGCCACCGGGCTGATGCGCAACATCCCCGTCGGTCTTGTCGACTACGACAACTCCACAGAAAGCCGGGATCTGATTCGATCGCTGGATGCAGTTGCCTCGGTCGATTTCATCAACTACGAAAATCCTCAGGCGGCAACGGCTGATCTTGCCACAGGCAACATATACGCCCTCTTTGTCATCGGCCACAACTGGAGCGAAAAAACGTCCGGCAGCCGCTCCGACTCAGCTCTTGAGCTCTTTCTAAACAAGAGCTACTACGCCATCGCGACCACGGTGGAAACCGACCTCAAGCTTGCGCTGTCTCAAATCCAAGTCGGACAGATGCTCGAAGCCGCCTCCGTCGTGGGCGGAGGCTTTGCCGGAAACAAAGAACGTCTGGCCGTGCTCGATGCCGACATTTTGATTGCGGGCAACCCGGCTCTCAATTTCAAAGCATATTTGCTCACCACCATTCTGCCCGGCGTGCTCGCCTTAGGGGCCATTCTGACTTGTGTAGGATCGCTTACCCGAGAATGGAGACTCAAGACCGTGCATCAAGTCGTGGGAACCTACTCTCACCTCACGGGATTTCTGCTTGGTCGCATGATCTTTTGGTTGGTCCTCTACTCGCTCATGGGACTAGCCTACCTTGCCTGGTTCACCGGCTGGGAGGGCTGGGGCGTACAGGGCAGTCTCGTCGCCTGGGCGCTGGGCATCGTGCTCTTTTTCGCGAGCATGCCCGCCCTAGCCATGCTCTACACAAGCCTTTCGCCGTCGTGGATTATTGCCATGTCGGTTGCAATCGGCACCACCGCTCCCATCTTCCCCTTCACGGGCTTTTCCTTTCCTCTGGATTCGATGGACTCGGTTGCGCAGCTCCTTGCGCAATTCCTGCCCTTGACGTGGTACCTGAGACTTCACTCGTCGCAGTGGGTGCTCGGCAGCGACCTTTCGCACACGATCCATCTGCTCTCGATGCTTTCTCTATTTGTCATCATCCCGGCCGCCGTCGGTCTGGCTCTGCTGCCGATGAGAATGCGCAAATGGGCTCAAAAAGAGCTTAAGCCACACTCCGTTGTCAATTTGCCTGAACCCGTCGGATTCTGGGAAACAGTTCGCACGGTTCTCGCACGCGGCGCCTTTACGAAAGACACCTTCGTGATTTTCGTGATCGCCGTTGCTTTCTACCTGCTCTTTTACGCATGGCCCTATGCGGCGCAAAACGTCACCAGCGTTCAGACGGCCGTGGTTGACCTTGACCGCAGCGCCGCGAGCCGCGCAATGATCGAACGCATCAAATCGGTGGCCATGATCAATGTCGTTGCCATCGAAACGGATCGAGCCAAAGGCGAAACACTCTATAAGACCGAACAAGCGGCGGCTGTGATCACGATTCCGGAAAATTTCGAAGAAAACCTGCTTGCCGGCAAACACACCTCCGTTGCACTTACCGCCAACGGTGCCTTCCCCGTGAAGTCGCGCGCGGTCATGGCAGGCCTCATGGGCGTCGTCGGAGAAACGACGGCCGCGAGCATGGCGCTCAATCTCGTTCGCGCCGGAGCTCCACTCGAAACCCTCAAAAAGCTTCAAATGGCCCCCGTCGCCTTTGCCGACGTCAACCTCTACAACCCGCTTTCGGGCTACGCAAGCTATATCGTTGCCGCCGTAATGCCTGTCATCATCCAAGCCGTGATGTTCGTAAGCATCGTGATGAGTTTAGGCGGTTGGCTTGCGAGTTCCCAACCTCCATCCGTGCTGCGTGCCGTCTGCCGCAACACGCGTGGCTTTGCGGCGCTCTACACCGCCTTCTGGCTTTTCAGTCTCGTGTGGCTAGCCTACGCTCTGGGCCCGGACTTCGTGCTCTTTGATTTTGCCTCCATGCAAAACCCCGGAGCAACACTGCTTTTGGCCTCAATTTTCGGCGCTGCCGTGGTGAGTTTCGGTCTGGCCTTTACGTTTGCCATGGGCACGAACGCATACGGCGCACAGTTCTTCGTGGTCATATCGGCTCCGGCGCTCTTTCTTTCGGGCGTCGTACACCCGCTCTTTGATATGACACCGCCCGCTTTGGCCTTGCGCTTGTTCTTACCCTCGACCTCGGGCATCAACGGTCTTGTTGCCGTCTCCCAAAACGCAGCGCCGCTCTACGCCGTCATGCCTCAGCTTGCGCATTTGCTTGTTTTGGCCGTCGCCTACGGTGTGTTAGCGTTCGTCCTTTGGAAACGCACCGCAAAGAAAATCCAAACCGCCGAGTTAAGCTCTTAGACCGATGATCGATAAGACAGAACTCAAATCGCGCCTGCGCCTTTTTGCGCTGCCCGCCGGAACGGATCACCGTGAAATCGATGCGCTCAGAGACAATCCCGTTGCCGATATCACCGACGACGGCAACCGAATGTTGTATCTAGCTTCGAGCGATGAGTTTTTTGCGCTTTACTGCAACGGAACAACGATCGTCAACGCTCATGCCTGCAAAGCAGTGACGGACAACGCCCTTCAGTTCCTGTCCCGTCGGCCTCTCACGGATCTCGTACTCGCCGGCCGCTTCTCCAAAGGTGCGCTTCGAGCTGTCCGAGAATCTGCCCAAAACTTGGGCGTAGCACTTGAAATCTTTGAAACGCCGGAACCTCGCCTTTTTACCGCAGAGGTGATTGACGGCACTCCCGCTGCTTTTGAACCGAGCGCCGGCTTTGCAAGTGAATCGGAAGCTTTAGCCGCGTGTCTGGCGCCCGGCCTGGGCGTTCGAGGCGCTGTGCATTGGACGCAATTGTGGAAAACCGAAGCGTCCCTCCCGGCCATGCGCTGCGGACTGAGAAAGCCTGACGCCTTTTATTCGGTGGCCCGACTGCTTGCGCGCACCACCGCTTCGGCCGCCAACTGGAGCGAAATCGGTCGCTTGGCGCACATTCCGAGCGTGACGGTTCTCGAATGGGTCAGACTTCTGGAAAATTTCGCGCTTCTTGAAGTCGTGCCTGCCATCAATCTCAAACCGATGCGTCGCACGTTGGATCGTCCCAAGATCTACTGGCGGCATCCGGGGCTCTGCCTCTGGCTCTCTGGTCAAATGACCGGATGTCCTGAAGGACTGCGCCGCTCCCTCTTTGAAAATGCGATGTATTTGGTGCTCACGGACATCTACCCTCAAGCAACTTTTGCTCACTTTGCCGACACGAATCACGTAACATGCCCGTTGGTTGTTGAAGTCGACGGACAATATCGAGCCTTTTACATCTGCGAGAACGATGTTCAGCGGGAGCTTTCGCTACGCCACCACAAATCTCTCGTCAAGACCGGCCGTTTTCATCCGTTGGCGGCATTGATCGACTACGGAGGACTGACAGCCCCAGCGCTGATAACATACGAAGAAATTTCAGCTGCTTCTCAGAAGCGCTGAAGAAAACACTTAGAAAGGACAAACATGCGAAAGATTTTGGCGGGCGCGACGCTTCTGGCTCTTAGTGCAGGCTTTCTGACCGGATGCAGCGGCATGATAGATGCGATCGAAAAAAGCGCCAATTACACGGACATAGAAAAGATCGACTACAACCTCTACCGCATTTCCGGTACGCGTCAGAACATCAACCAGCAGTTGCAGTTGCGCGAATTCCTCTACCAGCGTGCCCATGACTTCTGCATGAGAAACGGCCAGGGCGCCCAGCTTATCGACGGAGTTTCCGGCAAGAATCCCAAGGGCGAAGGCGTCAAGGCGATCGTGGTGTTCCGCTGCGTCGGAATCATGAAGGGACCGGAGAAGGAATTCATTGACAATTCGCCCGAAGCGGACGCCGCTCGCGCTGAAGCCGCGCGCATTGCGCGTGAAAAGGCTGAAGAAGAAGCCGAAGCCAAGGCCGAACAGGAGGCGGCTGAAAAAGCCGCTGCGGAGAAGTCCGCCGAACAGTCTGCAACAGTCGAAACAACTAAGCAATGACTTTTTGACAGACAATCGGTTAACCTGATCCTGAGCAGGAATCAATGACGAGATGTCTGTTCGTTTCCAGGAAAGACCGAAGGCCCGGGGGAGTTCGCCGCGAACCGCTCCGGGCTTTTTTGTGTCCGCAAGTACGAAAAAACGGCCCGAAGGCCGTTTTTTCTCTATGCGTTACAACACCGCTGAAACATTAGACGCGCTTGAACACCAACGTGGCATTAGTGCCGCCGAAGCCGAAGTTGTTCTTGACGGCAGCGCGGATTTCCATCTGCTGCGGCTTGTCCTTGCAGACATTGATGCAGCATTCCGGATCCTGGTTGACGATGTTGATCGTCGGAGGCGCCATCTGGTCGCGAATCGCAAGAACCGTAAAGACGCTTTCGATACCGCCGGCACCGCCGAGCAAGTGACCCGTAGCGCCCTTGGTGGAGCTCACCACAAGCTTGTCGGTGTGTTCGCCGAAGAGTTCGCGCACAGCGCGGGATTCGTTGATGTCGCCCACGGAGGTCGACGTGCCGTGTGCATTGAGGTAGTCAATGTCCTCGGGCTTCAGACCGGCGTGGTTGAGCGCCATCTTCATGGAGCGAACGGGGCCGTCCGTAGCAGGCGTCGTGATGTGATAGGCGTCACCCGAAAGACCATAACCTGCGAGTTCGCAGTAGATCTTGGCGCCGCGGGCAACGGCGTGGTCGTAGTCTTCGAGAACAAGCAGGCCGCAGCCTTCACCCATCACAAAGCCGTCACGATCAACGTCGAACGGACGGGAAGCGTGAGCCGGGTCGTCGTTGCGGCGCGAAAGAGCGTGCATGCTGTCAAAGCCACCAATGCCGACTTCGCAGACCGTGCCTTCGGTACCGCCCGCAAGCATCACGTCGGCATCACCACGGCGAATGATCCAAGCCGCTTCACCGATTGCGTGCAAACCGGTGGCGCAAGCCGTCACGGTGGCAAGGTTGGGACCGCGCAGGTTTTTCATGATGCCCACCAGCCCCGAAGCCATGTTGATGATGCAACCGGGGATCATGAAGGGCGAGATGCGGCGCGGACCGCGTTCGAGCATCGCCTTGTGGTTGACGCAAATGGTTTCCAGACCGCCGATGCCCGAGCCGATAATGCAGCCGGCGCGATCACCCTCTTCGTTTTTGCCGACGAAATCGAGACCGGCATCTTTGAGAGCTTCGGTCGCAGCCGCAGCGGCAAATTGCACATAGCGGTCATAACGGCGAGCTTCCTTGGCCTGCAGGCCGCCGGCCGCAGGATCAAAATTCTTGACTTCACCGGCAATACGGCAACCGAATTCGGAAGCGTCAAATTCAGTAATCGGTCCGATACCGCATTCGCCGGCCAACAAAGCCTTCCAACTCGATTCCACATCGAGACCAAGCGGCGATACCATGCCCAAACCGGTCACAACCACACGGCGCATCTTTTTGTTTTCCTTCCTGTTGTTCTGTGCAATACAAATCCGCTAAAAAAAGGGGGCTCACGCCCCCTTCTGCTTCATGCTGCCCGACACAAGGTCATTTACCCTCTCTCGGACAGCGCCTCAAGAGGCATTAGGCCTTAACGTTGGCCTGAATGAAGTCGATAGCCTGCTGAACGGTGCGCAGGTTTTCCTGCTGTTCATCCGGGATTTCGATCTTGAAAGCGTCTTCAAGAGCCATCACGAGTTCAACCGTGTCAAGGCTGTCGGCACCGAGATCTTCGATGAAGGAGGCTTCATTCTTGATGTCGGCTTCGTTCTTGCCAAGCTGTTCAGCGATGATCTGCTTGACTTTCTGTTCCAAATCTTCCATTTCCTACTCCGCGGAATTAGTCTGTGTTGAGCAAACGGTCATCCGTTTGCCGAAGAAAATTTTCTAATCGAGGGATTTTATCAGGCTTGAGGCCTAATTACATCATCCCATGAACATGCCGCCGTTGACGTGCAAAACGGTCCCGGTGACGTAGCCGGCGGGCTCAGAAGCCAAATAGAGCACGGCTGCAGCGATATCATCCGTTTTGCCGAGGCGAGCCGCCGGAATTTGTGCCATGAGGTGCGTTTTGACGTCTTCGGGCAATGCGGCGGTCATGTCCGTTTCGATAAAACCCGGGGCCACGCAGTTGACGGTCACGCCGCGGGAGGCCACTTCACGGGCCACCGACTTGCTCATGCCGATCATGCCGGCTTTGGCGGCAGCATAGTTGGCCTGACCGGCGTTTCCCATGGCACCCACCACAGAACTCATGTTGATGATGCGGCCGAAGCGCTGCTTCATCATCGGACGCAGCACGGCGCGAGTCAGGCGGAAGACAGCCGTAAGATTGGTTTCGATCACGGCGTCCCAGGCTTCGTCGGACAAACGCATGGCAAGCATATCGCGGGTGATGCCGGCGTTGTTGACGAGAATGTCGATGCGGCCGAATTCGGCGACGATCGCATCCACGGCAGCCTTGCTCGCTTCAGCGTCAGTCACGTTGAGGACTATGCCGCGACCCTTGTCACCCAAAACCTCGCTGATCTGAGCCGCACCGGCTTCGGACGTGGCCGTACCGATCACCTTGGCGCCGCACTCGGCCAGAGCCATGGCAACGGCGCGTCCGATGCCGCGCGTTGCCCCCGTCACGAGCGCCACGCGTCCGGCAAAGCTTTCAGCGGTAAAAAAGTTCTGCATGTTCTTTTCCTTCTTCTCGATTTATGCGTTGAGTTGCGCAATCACATTCTTGACGCTTGCCAGATCGCTCACGTTCGCAACCGCGATTTCGGGAGCGATGCGGCGAACCAGACCGGCAAGCACGCGGCCCGGGCCGCACTCGACTATATGGGTCACGCCCATTTCCTGCATCTTCTGCACGCAGCCGGTCCAGAGCACAGCGCTGGCGGCCTGCTTGGCCAATGCGGCGCGGATTTCCTCGACCGTGTTGTGGCATACGACGTCTACATTAGCAACGACGTCAACCATCGGTTCCTGCATCGGCGTGCGGGCAAGTTCTTCGGCCAGACGGTCGGCTGCAGGCTGCAGCAGCGTGCTGTGGAAGGGTGCCGACACGGCAAGCACCACGGCACGCTTGGCGCCGGCTTGCAGAGCAAGCGCACAAGCACGTTCGACGGCCGCCTTGTGACCGGCAATCACAACCTGACCGGGGCAGTTGAAGTTCACGGCTTCGACCGCTTCATCCTGTGCGGCCTTGGCGCAAAGATCAATCACAACGTCGTCGCTCAAGCCCAAAATGGCAGCCATGCCTCCCACGCCGACCGGCACTGCAGACTGCATGGCGCTGGCGCGGAAACGCACAAGACGCACGGCATCCTCGATCGAGAAAACTCCCGCAGCCGTCAGAGCCGTGTACTCGCCAAGGCTGTGTCCTGCCATCACTTCAGGCATCGGTCCGCCCGCTTCCTTCCAGGCCGCAAAAACGGCGTAGCTTGTAGCAAGCAATGCGGGCTGCGTGTTGACTGTCAAATTCAATTCCGTGTCGGGGCCATTGGCAATCAGTTCGCCAAGCGGTTCTCCGAGCGCTCGATCGGCCGCCTGCATCACGGCCGCAGCCGCTTCCGACTCCTTAGCCCAGTCGGCCATGCCGACCTTCTGCGACCCCTGTCCGGGGAATACAAACGCTAATTTCAATTCCGTTCTCCGGTTTTTGTATCTGTTACCACTTCAGGAGCACGCTGCCCCAGGTCATGCCGGCACCCACACCTTGCAGCATCACGGTGTCGCCTTCATGAATTCGTCCGTTTTTGACAGCCCAGTCCAGCGCCAGAGGAACGCTCGCAGCAGACGTGTTGCCGTGCATCTGAACCGTTTCCACTGTCTTGTCCTTCGGAATGCCGAGCTTATCGGCAATCATTTCGATGATGCGGATGTTGGCCTGATGCGGCACCCACACGTCGACTTCGCCCGGCGCGATTCCGGCCATGCCGCAAACTTCCACGAAACTTTCCGACAGAGAGCTCACGGCAAGCTTGAAAACCTGGCGGCCATTCATCTGAATAAAGGGAGAGCCCGCAATTTTGCCGTTTTCAATGCGCGCGTCGCATGCAAGCGTATCAACGCCGAAGGAGCCGTCCGCATGCATGCGGTGCGCAAGAATACCTTCACGCTCGCAGGCTTCGATCACAACAGCGCCCGCGCCGTCGCCAAAAAGCACGCATGTCGTTCTGTCATTCCAGTCAAGCAGTCGGCTCAGCACTTCAGCGCCCACGACGAGGGCCCGTTTGTAACCTCCGGTGCGAATCAGACCGTCGGCAACGCTCATGGCATAAACAAAGCCGGCGCAAACCGCCTGCACGTCAAACGCTGCGCACCCCTTGATGCCCAAGGCATTCTGCAATCGGCAGGCCATCGACGGAAACAAGCCGTCGGGAGTGGTTGTCGCCACGATGATGAGGTCAATTGTCTGAGGATCGATATTGCCGCGCGTCAAAGCGTCGCGGGTCGCATCCACAGCCAGAGAAAGCGTCGTCTGCCCATCCACGGCGATGTGACGGCAACCGATGCCGGTGCGCGTGCGAATCCATTCGTCGCTCGTCTCAATGCCGCGCTCGGCAAGCTCTTTAGCGAGATCACCGTTGGTCACAGCACGATCAGCTAACTTAGAACCCGTTGTCAGCACTCGGGTGTAGATGCGGTTGGTGCAATCTGTCATTCGTTCCATCTAAAAAAACACGACGTACCGATTCGCCTCACCGCTGATTCACGTTTTGGCTGCCGGTCGTCAAAAAGCATTAGCGAAGCGATATTAGCAAACGACAGACATCAAAAAAGGAGATTCGTCCGTACAGACGATCTCCTTTTTCACTTGGTTTCAGTTTTTCTGTCGGCCGTGCTTCGAAGCGGCGGCGCCTATCAAGTGCTGCAGCGACTCTCAAGGCCGGGGCGGCTTTGCCGGGCTGCCGGATGCCTCCGACATTGACCGAGACATGGGGTTAGGCGCGGTGTTTCACCCGTTACCGATCTCCCCTGAGCCGGTTCCTCGCGTTCCAACCGTCAGAATATTCCGGAACCGAGATTATTCTTCAGCAGCGTCCTGCTTGGTCGTCACAACCTTCTTGCCGCGGTAGAAACCGTTCGGGCTGATGTGGTGACGGCGGTGCACTTCACCGGTACCGGGTTCAACGGCGGTAGCCGGGTTGGACAGGAAGTCGTGAGCACGGTGATTGCCGCGCTTGCTGGTGGATTTCTTATTTTGCTGAACAGCCATTTTCTTAATACCCCACGTGGGTTAAAAGTTAACTTTTAGTGTTTGAAGCTTCCGTACGCCACATCTTGCATCGAAATGAGGCACACAAATGCTTTAAATTCAGCGACATGAGCGCACTGACAACGGGGATGCCGCCGTCAATACGCACGTCGAACGCGCCATTATATTGATTGGAAAAGAAATTATCAATACTCAATCCTTCGTTTTTCGCTGAACTCTCCCATTAAGCATGTTCCATTTGAGTTGCCGTGCACCCAGACTGATAGCAGGAATGTTTCAGCTTTGCCAAGGCCTGTCTGTTGGGCGCTTCTTTGCTCTTGTACCGCCTGTATTCGGCATCATTGACTCGGTACGGCAGATTCGGCTCACTGTTTTTGCTCGGCCTGGGCTTTTTTAGGTCCTCAGTTGTCAATTGCAGGTATCGCAACCCGCGACTGACGCCGCAGTTTTCCTCGCGTTCTACGAAAAGAAAGTGCTCGCTGTCGACTTGAGCATTTGCCTCTCCGTCGAACAGAATGTGTTGTCAACCTCACTAAAATGAAATGTTTCGATCAAATTGAGTCCGACGACAACTGATCCAATGTCTACTGCAAACGTTCCACCCAAGCCATTGGTCAATCTCTACGGCGACAGCGAATTACCTCCCTATTTCGAAGAAATCGTTGAGCCGAAGTCATTCCGCAATCGTCTGATCAACGTCCTGATCTGGACAACGCTTCTGCCTCTGATCCTGCTCCTGTTCTTTCTGCAGAAAAACTTCGAAACCGCCACTGAAGTTCAAAACAACCTTCAGCTCGGCGTTGCGCGAGAAGCCGCTCTTTATGTTGAATCTGGCATATCCAATATCCGAAGCCAACTCTCGTTGGCACTCAGCACCTACAGCCCCGAGGCTCCGCTTTCCCAGAAGAGCAGGACATTCGAAAACCTGCTCACACAAAATTCAAGCATCCGCAGTCTCTCGTACACCGATGAAACAGGCTTTACCACATCTCTGCGAAACAATCAGCCACTCGAAACTCCCCAGCATTCGTTGGCAACGCGTGTATTCACCCTGAATATCGATCAGCCGGGGACCAACGGAATTCTTCATCGAACACTGACGGCATCCGTAGATATTTCGATGCTTGCCAAAGACTTCGCCAATCTGTTGTACGGGCAAAGCTACTCCGGGGCTATCTTTAATGCCGATCGTCAGCTCATCTACGCCATCTCAAGCAATTCGCATTATCACAACGCCGCCTACGATCCACTGACACCCATTGAGCTTACTCAGCTTCATGAATCCAAGGGTGAACCATTTTTGCTTCGGACTGAAGGCGACCGATTTTCTTCTCACATAAAAGCCTTCGTACCCATCGGCCCCATGGGATGGACACTGGTCATCTCGCAAGCTCAGCAAACCCGTGATGAAGCCATGAAGGAAACAGCCGTGATCTGGGCACTCGGTTTTTTTGCCGCACTGGCCGGCACTTTTTTCCTGGGCTCATTCATGGCGGTTCCAATTACCCGTTCTTTCGACTCGCTCGTTGCCAGCGTCGAAAACTACGGTAAAACCGGTCATTTCACTCGTATCGACAAGATGCTTGCGATTGAAGGAACAACCGAACTTGTCAAACTTGAGGAGACATTCGCCCGCATGGCGCAATCTGTCGACAAAGGCAAAGAAGAGCTGCAAAAAGCCAATCTAAGGCTTGAAGACGAGGTTCAGGCTCGCACCAGCGACCTGGTTGCAAGAAACGAAGAACTAAAAACATTGCAGACTTTGCTCGCACCGCTGTCCTCCACCGGTCATTTCATGCCAAAAACATCGGTCATCTTCTACTGCATTGAGCGCTTCAGAGTTTTGCTGGAACTTTCTTCTCTGGTTTTCGAAACCGAAATCTCGACTCCAGCACCGCACAATTCCATTGATGTTCGGTTGGGCAGCACCGTCTACGGCCGTCTGCTTCTTCCGCAGGAAGCCATTCTCACCGCAGACAAGAGGAATTCGCTGGAGCGTCTGGCTTATGCGCTGGCCATTGTCTCTGCCAATGCCAAACTTGTCGAACACCTCAGTCAGGAACAAGCAGCCTTGCAGACCGTCTTTGAATCCATGACCGACGGGGTGGTGATCATCGGCAAATCCGGTCTCATTCGTTATGCGAACGAATACGCTGGCAAACTTCTGAACGAAGGGGACAGCGTATTGATGCTGATGTTCTCCGACATCATGACCTCCAACTGGGAGAGCATAACGGGAAACCGCATCACAGATGATCTGCAAAACAAAACCAAAACCCGCGTCCGTTCTCGCATCGGCGGCAATCGCGTGCTGGAACTCTTGCCGTTTACCGTTTCCGACATGCCGGGACTTGCCGGCGAGCGAACCGGATGGATTCTGCGCGACATCACCCAAGAAGTCAGTCTCGAAGCCGTCAAGGAAAATATTGTCGGCGTGGTGGCTCACGAACTCAAAACTCCGCTCACTTTGCTTCAGCTTCAAGTGCGCGATCTGACTCGAACCATTGAACACGGTCAAATGCCGTCCATCAACGATGTCCGCGATCTCTCCGATGAAACGATTCATTTGGGCCAACTCGTCGACGACCTTCTTGATGTTTCAAGAATCCGCGCAGGAGCCATGAAGCTCAATGTTCGAGTCGTGCACGTGGCCAGCCTTATTGACCGGGCAGAAAAGCTCGCTGCAGCACGCTATCCCATGAAGGTTTCAAGACATATCGACATGGATGCCGAGCTTTTCTGTGTGGATCCGGATCGATTGACGCAAGTCTTCGTCAATCTGTTCAACAACGCAGCTCGATATAAAAAGCCGACCCAAGAGGTTGCTCTCATTGACGTCAGCACCCGAATCGACGGACAGCAAATCGTCATCGATATTACCGATCAGGGTATCGGCATTGCGCCGGGCAAAGCCAAGCACATCTTTGATCAGTTTTATCAAGCCGACATGACCGCCAGCCGAAGCCACAGCGGCAGCGGTCTCGGTTTGACTATCGTACGCGGTATTATTCATGCGCACGGCGGCACCATCGCGGTTCATTTCAGCAACCCTGAATTCGGTACGCGATTTACGCTCAGACTGCCCCTGAGCATGCCACCCGAACTCATTTGAACCGAATTGGAACAACAATATCCAGATCACAACAACCATGTCGACCCGCAGTTTGCCTTTGATTCTTGTTATTGACGATGAAAGCAAAATTCGTCGTTTGCTCACTAAGGAATTAGAAGCCAACGGCTTTGACGTCGTTTGTGCCGGAGACGGAGAGCAAGCACTCGAAGTCTTTGCGCAATCCGATCCGACTCCCGACCTGGTTTTGATGGATGTCATGATGCCGGGGATGGACGGCTTTGAATGTGCAGAGCGACTTTCTAAGTCGGCTAACGTTCCGATTATCTTTCTCTCGGCTCGAAACGAGCCTTCCTTCAAGCTGCGCGGATTTGACAGCGGAGCCGACGATTACATCACCAAGCCATTTCTTACTGAGGAACTGATCGCCCGCATCCGAGCCGTCATGCGTCGTGCGCATACCAGCGAAGAACACAATGCACAACGTGAGTACCGTAACGGACCGATGCGATTGAGTGAATCGAGCCGTTCTCTTTGGATTAATGATCGTGAAGTCAAGCTCGCTGACAGCGAATACCATCTGATGCTTGCCCTGATGAAGCATCCCGGCAGCGTTATTTCTCACGAACATCTGTTGCAAAGAGTCTGGGGCGGCCACTCAATAGGTGACGTTCAGAACCTTCGCGTAGCCTTCTCCCGCATCCGTCGCAAGCTGGAGGAAAACGGACTACAAGGCGGAGTCATCTCCGCCTATTCCGGCGTGGGTTACCTGCTACGCGATCTGGTCCGCGATCCTCTGCTTTGAGTTTCCGGACAAAAGTCGTTCGGCGCATAACGCTGATGCAATCTTTTTGCAACGTTTTTCACTCTTTGGTTTACGGTAAAGAAATTTTTTTCTTTCAGACTGAACGATAAGTGTCGGAGTGTACTCACTGCGACACGAGTGTTTCATCAACACACGCACTCCATCAAAAGGCGTGCGCGACAAACCAAAGGAATGAAAAATGACAGCTTCCGTAATTGCGCAAGTGGTTATGGTATTGACGTTGCTCCTGATGATTACGGGCAAAACGCCGATCTACATGACCGCAATCGTCGGCGCAACGCTCTCGGCTTTGATTGCCGGTTTCCCCATTATGGGAAGCGCCGAAATGACCATTGCCAAGATGGTTAACACCGGTCTGAACCCTGTGATCGCCGACATGACGGGCATCTTGCTCTTCATCGGCATCATGCAGGCCACCGGCTTCCTTGACGTTATCATTCGCGACATCGTGCGCGTCGGCAACAAGCTCGGCGGCGGCACCGGCGTTTGCTCCGCCGGCGGTATCGCTGCAGGTGTGATCGGCGCTCTGACCGGTTTCACGCAGCCCGTTATCACGGCTGTCATTACGGGTCCTGCTGCTGTTCGCCTTGGTGTTGACCCCAACAAGTGCGCCGGTATTCAGGCTCACGCCGGTCACATCGGCAACTTGGCCGGTTTCACGCACCCGACGCAGGTCGCCCTGGTCGCAACGGCAGGCATCAGCTTCGGTCTGTTCAATGTTCTCGGCTTGATCGCCTGCTTGACGATCTTCCTGGTTTCCGCCATCCGTTGCAACGCCGACATGCGTCGCCGCGGCGTGGTCATCACCAAGGAAGAACAAGCGCGAATCATGGCTGAGATCGAAAACCGTGAATACTCCACGACCTCCCTGCGCGCTTTCCTGCCGTTCCTCGTTCTCTTCATCGGGTTCGTAGCCGGCTTCCCGGTCTTCCTGGTTGGTCTTGCTTCCGCCATCGTCTGCATGCTTCTGAGCGGCAAGCCGATGCGCGAAGCCGAAGCCGCAATGCTCAAGGGCGTGAGCCTTATCGCCACCCCGATCGTTGCCACCATCGGCTTCCTGTTCATGAGCACCGTTATCAAGCAGGTCGGTCTGGTTCAGACCATGAGCGACGCTGTCGGTCCCGTGCTCTCCGTGGCACCTGTGCTGATTCTTTTCGGCGTTGCCTTCCTGACAGGCTTCCTGACTCAGTCCTACGCAGCCAGCGTTTCCGTTCTCGTTCCGTTCCTGCAGGTTGTTCTGCAGACCGGTGCGGATCCGTTCGCTGCCTGCTTCGCCGCCGCTTCCGGCGCTTCGCTCATTCAGTACTTCCTGACGGGCGGTCCGGTTGCCGCACTAGCTACGGTTATTCCTGTGATCCCGGGTAGCGACCTCAAGACTGCCAATGCCTTCCAGCGTCCGTCGATTCTGGCCGGCTGTGCAATGGCATTCCTGATCACGGTTATCCTGACACTCGTCTAATCTGATTACCGACTATCCGGACGCCCATCAAACGATGGCGTCCGGAGCCTTCTCCGAATGTTTTAGCGCTCTTTTTCTGAGATCCGTCATGCATTTAAGCCTTTTGCCATTGGATCATGCCCGCAACAGCATCGTGGGCATCGTGGGTCACGCCGGCTGCGGTCACTCCAACAGTCACTGCGGATTTATTCAGGATGACTCCGGCGGACTCTGTGCAACGCTTCGCATTCTGCAACTTGCCACCGATCTCGACTTGACCATTCAAAAGGTCGAAGTCACGGTCGGCCAACACGGCGAATTCAGGGTTCTCACCGCTTCAGGCGGCATCGGCACGGCCAGTCCGCGCCGAGGTATTACGCCTTTTGAAGCCGAGCTCGCACAGCGTTGTGTCGGTGAGCAAGCAGTCTGCACGCAGTCTCTTGCTATGAAATGCTTCGGAAGAACATTGGGACAAGGTGCAATGGAGGTTCCTGTTGCACTGCAGGCAGCAATAGCCAATGCGGCCTTGAACTCCTTTGCCAAGAGCATGCCGAATTACTTTATTGTCGGCGACGAAAATATCGACGACAACTTCGGCCGTCTGCTCGGTTGTGTCTTAAACGTCGACGGACTCACTGTTTCTCTCTTGGCACTGGCTAACGCAACACGCGGCGGCCTCGGCCCCAATGAAGACATCGAAGGTAACGTGAACCTTGCAGGAAAAAAGGAGCTGATGAAACAGCTTCGCCTGGACGAACTGCCCACCATTCTCGTTGAAGGCAAGGTTTGCGCCGAACCGGTGAGTTCGAAAATAGACTGTCCGACCTTCGTCACGCGAGCCTATCCCGGCGACGACAACTTTGTCGTCAGCGAGTGTCTGGTAGAAGCAGCAAACGAACTGGATTTTCCAATCGTTTACCCGCGTGAATTGCTGGCCCGTAGAGCCGGAGCCATGCGCGCATTGACCTATGAGATGGGCATGCACATCGCAGACCTCGGACAAAAACTGGCGCAAGCCGTTACGTCAGCTGAAAAGGTCAAAATTGCCGCTGAAATCAACCGCTATGCAAGTGAAGAATTGGGTGGCGTGACGTTCATGAGCGATGACATTCACGAGCTCATGGGCGGCGTCGGCTCCATTCCGGGCACGACCGGTTGTCTGTCGCTTTTCATCTCACGAAAAGAATTGGAGCAGGTCGTCTATCCTTCGCTCACCATGGATGATGCCGATCAGTTTGCAGAGCTGATTCTCACTGGTGTCGGCAAAGTGGCGGCACGCATCGATGAAGCTCTGGCCGAGTACAAGTCAGCAACAGCACGATACTCGGCACTGCACGACAAAGTGTTTGCATCCTAACTTTTTTTCTACTTTATCCCGCAAGGAGCATTGGAAATGATTGATAAAAAAGTTGTCGTTGTAGCCACCGGCGGCACGATCGCCATGAAGTACGACCCGGAAAAAGACGGTCTGGTGCCGGCTTGCACCGGTGAAGATCTTGCTGCTGCCGTTCCCGGCCTCGGCGAGGTTGCTCCGTTGGAATTCATTCAGTTCTCCAACATTGCTTCACCCGGTATGACGCCTCAGAACATGTGGGATCTGCATCTCAAGCTCGAAGAAGTTCTGGCTCGGGACGACGTGGCCGGGGCGATTGTCACGCACGGTACCGATACGCTCGAGGAAACCAGCTACTTCCTGGATCTACTTCACACCAGTCCCAAGCCTATCGTCACAACCGCCGCCATGCGCGGCGCGGGCGACACCAGCCCGGACGGTCCCATGAACATCTACTGCGCCGTCAAAACCGCTGCCAGTCAGGAAGCTGTCGGCATGGGAGTTCTCGTGTGTCTGAATGAAACTCTGCATGCTCCCGGCGAAGTGATGAAGACGCATTCGGCCAACCCGGCAACCTTCCAGTCTCCTTGGTGGGGTCCGATCGGCTATGTGGATCTTGACAAGATCATTATTCGTCGCAAGCCGCTTAATGTACTGCGTTTCGCACCCAAATCTCTGACCGCTCGCGTCGACCTCATCAAGTGCATGACCGGTTCGACCCGCGACTACATTGACTTTGCCGTTTCTCAGGGCTGCAAAGGCATTGTCATTGAGGGCTTCGGCCGCGGCAATGTTCCCCCACCCATGGTTCCCGGCATTGAAGACGCAGTCAAAGCCGGCGTTGCTGTCGTTCTCACCACGCGTACGCCGGGCGGCCGCGTACTTGACGTCTACGGTTACCCAGGCAGTGTGACGGACACCCGCCGTGCCGGTCTTGCCATGGGCGGCGAAATCTCGGCAGCCAAGGCTCGCCTGAAGCTCATGATCGTCCTTTCCGAACATCCGGAACTTGCGACCGATCGTGATGCTCTGGAAAAAATCTTTGACATCTAGTTTTCGCTTTCCATCCAATCATTGACATTTCCACAAGGCCTCATTCGGTATTCGAATGAGGCTCTTTTTTTTACATTTTTGGCAAACGTTTTTTGCAACAAAATCTGCCACTATGCGATCTTGCATGGTCAAAGTGCTCTTTTGCAGGCAAAATCCCGGCAAAACGGTGCCTATCGGATCAAACAGAGGCACCGATTTTTCTTTGTCCGCAGTTGGATATGGACAAAACACTATGCTGAAACAAGCCTGTGCCGATTGTCCGACTCTAGAATTCGACTATCTTCCATACCGAGCACTCTGAATATTTCATCCATGTCACAAAGCTATCGTCTTACGGAAGACGGCCTGCAAATTCGCAACAGCCGCAACTTTGAAACTGAAGAGTATGTACGTTTTGAGTCCATCAACCCTCTGGCTCAGGCATTGCGAGATTACATCGTGACCGGCCCCGGTCTGATTCCCGGCATTTCGGCTGCCAGCGTCTGTCTGCAGGCCCAGATTCACGCCAACACCCCGACTCCCGCCTCTTTCTATTACACCTTGCAGGAAGCGGTATTAGTTCTCAAAGCCGCCCGTCCCTACAGCTTCCCGCTGAGCCGCACTGCCAACGCTGTGTCTCGACTGGTCTCCGCCCTCATGAGTCACAACGCTTCGCCTCAGGAATGTTGCACGGCGCTCAACTGTATGCATTCGATCATTTGCAACAGCATCGACAAGATTGAAGCACAGATGCGCGCTCACATCGAAAGCACGCTTCCTCAGGACGGCATGATTACGGCGGTGGGAGGTTTCGGTTCACAACATTCAGTCGCGCGCGGCACGCTGGTTCCCGTCCTGATTGATCGCAAGAACGCTGGCAAACGCATCCCGCGCGTGTACTGTCCGGTGTCGCCGCCGCTTGCCGAAACACACTACACGGTGAAGGAACTACGAGCGGCGGGGTGCCCTGCGGATCTTGTAACCGATGCAGGTATTCCACATTTGATGATGCGCGAAAATGCGCGCGCTCTATACGTCATCGGCGTGCGCATCTGCGCCAACGGTGATGTTCAGGTTCCGGCCGGCGCGACAGGACCTGCAGCTATCGCCAAGCACCTTGGCATTCCTGTCTACATCGTTGCCTACCGTCACGTGTTTGACTCCAACTTTACCTCGGCCCAAGAAGCACCCTACGAAGAGTTTGCTGGTCAGGACTTCGACATCGGTACGGTTCCGGTTTCCCGTCACCCCTTCGTAGACATCATCCCCAACGAATGGGTCACGAGCTACATCACGCCCTCGGGCATCATCCCGGCCGGTAATCCGGAAACTCTCAAGCCTTTCATGGATGCCGGCGACCGAGCTCATCTTGAGGCGTTAGAAGCCGTCAAGCTCATGTTCTGATCATGGGAAAACACCGTGCCGATGCGGTACGAGCCAAACAAAGTTTAAGCGCGAAGATCGTACGTCCGGTCTTCGCGCTTTGCTTAAGTTGAATCAGTCAATAATCTCAGTTGACATTGGCGATCGGATGCATCGGTCGCGGTCTGTCGTTATCCGGCTTCGGAGCCTTCACGCGGGCCTTTGCCTTCGGAAGGATACGGACCTTGGCCGTGAGATTACGGCTAAGCGTCGTCATACCCGGCTCAAAAACAGGAAGCGCGGGCGCAGCTTCGGCGGCCATTGCCTTGGCCATCACCATGTCGGCGTTCATGCGGTACGTGACCGGACGATCGTAGGCCGCGTTGTGGAAGTCGACCGTCTCGTAGGTCACTCGAGCGTTTTGGCCGACCATCGCTTCGGCAATGACCCTTGCCTGAGCCTTCATGTTCTTAATGGCCTCGCGAACCAACTGATCCTGCACAGCAGCACGTGACTCTGGGCTCAGCTGGAAGCCGACGGAACTGAAGGCAAAGTATTTCTGTGCGCTCTGCACGAACGGAGCAGCCTGCTCGACATTCTTGAGCTTGGCAGAAACAGACTGACGCACTTCCCAACCAACGATTTCAGGGGCCTCACCTTCCTTGGCCTTGCTGTAGCGCGGCGTTGAGGTGAGCGTCTGGTTCTTCAGTTCGGCCTGCGGATACAAAGCCTTGAGCTGCTTGAGACCTTCGGCGGCGCGTTCAATCGCCTTGGTCGTGGCTTGAGCGATGTCCTTGCTCTGTTCGAGCACATAGAGTTCAATCACAGCCTGATCGTTAGCCACTTCCACACTGGCCGTTACCGGCAAGGTTACCGTCGTGCCCTGCGTAGCACGGGGCGGTTTCGGTGCGGCGGCCTGAACGCCGGCAGCCGCAAAAAGTGCTGCACATACGGAAGCGATAAGGAAAGATTTAGCTCGCATTATGGCTCATCCTTTTTGTTGTTTTAAAAGATCCGCGGTTTTGCAATCCCGCGTTCGATGAGTGCAATGATGGCAAAAAAGTCCCAACAGCGAGCGTTTGGAAACGTTTCAATCTGCTACGGCAAAAGGCAGAAGTTGTTGCAAGCAACTCGCCACCCCCATTGATCGGCCGGAACAAGGAAAAGAAACCGCCGCAGCGCTGGGAAATCTCATGCATCTGCGGCGGTTTGTAGTGCCTATCCACGGCAACGTTCAGTGGAAATTGTCAACCAATCTTTACGGAAGTGTTCTGTTGATCACCACACGAACACCCTGGGTGCCCACGGCAACCTTGCCGTCGGCCGCACCTTCGAGGTCTCCGGAAGTCGGCATAAAGTTACCCGAGCGCGACACACGGGCTTCAACATAGGCTTCCTTGACATCGGCCAGAGTCTTCATGCCCATGCCCATCTGGCTCTGAGCGTCCAGACGGAACTTGATGGGCAGATCCTTTCCCTTGTAGCTAGCAAAAGCCACCGGCATCTTGCTACCTTCGATCGGACGAGCGTACACGAACACCGTATCGTCGGGACGAATCTTGCTCTTCATTTCGGGCGAGACGTCCACTTCTCCGGTGATCACGGCGTTGGACGCGGCAGCAGGCTGTGCCGCAGCCGAGGCATCGGACTGAGGTTCAATGGAACCGATCGAGGGATCGGGCGGCAGACCGCCGGCGCGGCGGGCCTGTTCGATGTTTTCCATGATCTGGCGCCACTCTTCGCTGCCCTGTTCAACACCGGCAAGCATGCGGCTCCAGTACTTCACGGCACCTTCGTAGTCACCCTTGTTGTAGCAGAGCGTTCCCATCAGAGCGAGCGCCTTCCAGTGCTGAGGATCGACGGCAAGCGCCTTTTCGATCAGCTCCTTCGGACGACCTTCGAGGTCTCCCTGCTGGGCCGCAGCCATCACGTCGGCCCAGTCGGCCAGAACGTCGGCATTATCGGGCACGAGACGGTTGACCTGTTCAAAGGCCTGCGAGCTCTTGGCCCAGTCCTTTACTGCGGCGCTCGTACGAGCGAGCATCATCCAGCCGTCGGCATTGTCCGGATGCTCCTTCAAGCGTTCTTCGAGGAACCTTACCTGTTCGGCCAGTTCGGCATCACTGTGCTGACCGGACATCTTCTGCATCTGTTCCTGCTGACGCGTGAAGTCAGGATCCATGGCAATCGGAGAGCCGATCTGCAGGTAGATCAAGAACGAAGTCACCGGAATGAGCACCACCAGAGCAAAAGCGGCATAAACGCCCTGCTTGCCCTGCTTCATCGGCACGGCATCTTCCGGGTCCTTGGACTCTTCCAGCACGCGAGTCTCAATTTCGGCACGCGTTTCCTCGTATTCGTCGTCGCTCACGCGACCGGCCTTGTGGTCGGCCTCAAGCTCTTCGTACTGCTGGCGCAAAATGGCCAAATTGTCGGCCTTGCGGCGCGACAGGCCATCGTCGTAATCCTTCTTGACGAGCGGCCAAACCACGAGAGCCAGCGCAATAACGACGAGCGCAATGGCAATAGCGATAAAAATAGACAGCACTTGTTACTCTCCGCTCGTTATTTGTCACCGCGCAGCAGTGCTTCCGCACGACGCTTTTCATCGGGCGTCAACGCACGCTCCGTCTTGGCAACCTGGCTCTTGCGCCGGCGCAGGTTGATGTAGAAGGCAATCACAGCGCCGAAAAAGAGCACGGCCGGACCGACCCAAAGAATCACCGTGCTCGCCTTAAAGGGCGGGTTGTACAGCACGAAGTCGCCGTAGCGGTCGACCATGTACTTGATGATTTCTTCGTCAGTACGCCCCGCATTGATCTGCTCGATCACCTGATTGCGCAGGTCAACGGCAAGCTCGGCGTTGGAGTCTGCAATCGACTGGTTCTGGCACACCAAGCAGCGCAGCTGCTCGGAAATGCCCAGCACGCGCTTGTGAGCAACCGGGTCAAACGCCGTCGGAACCGCTTCCTTGGAGTTTTCGGCGACCTGAGCAATCGAAGGAGCCGACTGAGCCGCCGCTACGCCAGCAACCGAGATCAGCGCTGTGCAGGCGGCCGTAAGACAGAGTTTTCTGAAAATCATTTCGCACTCTCCTTCTTACTGCTTTTCGAGCATGTCAACAATGGGCTTGACGTCCTTCTTCCAGACCTCTTCGGTCATCGGACCGATCACCTTGTAGCGGATCACGCCCTTCTTGTCGATCACAAAGGTTTCCGGAGCGCCGTAGACGCCAAAATCGATGGCGGCCTTGCCGCTGGCGTCAACGAGAATGACGTCGTAGGGATTGCCCAAAACCTGCAGCCAGCGAGCCGCCTGAGCGGGCTTATCGCGGTAGTTGTAGCCAACCATCGTGGTCTTGACGCCTTCATTCTTGAGCTGAATGAAGTACGGATGCTCGTAGCGGCAGGCTTCGCACCAAGAAGCCCAGACGTTGAGCAGGTAGACCTTGCCGAGAAGATCCTTCTTGGTAACGGTCTCGCCGCTCATCGTAGGAAGCGAAAATTCGGGCGCAGGTTTGTCAATGAGAGCAGACGGAACCTTGCGGGGATCCAGATACAGACCCACGAACAGGAACACGCACACGAAAAGGAAAATCAAAAGCGGAATGAGATACTTCAGTCGCAGCATGATCAAGCTCCCACAGTCGCGCCTTGCGTCGCGCGGTTGTTCTTCTTACGGGAAGTACGGTAACGACGGTCGAGAATGGCGATGAAGCCGCCCAGCGACATCAGGATCGTGCCCCACCAAATCCAAGTCACGAAGGGTTTGCGGTAGGCTCGAACAATCCAGGCGCCGTCGCCCACGGGTTCACCAAGGCTCACGTAAATATCGCCGTCGATCGAGTGCTTGATAGCCGCTTCGGTCATCGGCATAGAGCGCGAGCTGTAGTAATTGCGCTTTTCGGGATGCAGCTTGGCGATTTCCTTGCCGTCCTTGGTCACGATGAAGTCACCGCGGGTGGCCGTGTAGTTCGGGCCGCGCACTTCTTCTGTGCCGTTGAAGGTGAATGTGTAACCGGAAACAGACACGTGTTCGCCCGGCATCATGCGCACGTCACGTTCGGCCGGATAACCCTTCACGAGCGCAACGCCCACGACGAACATGGCCACGCCAAGGTGCGCCAGGTGCATGCCCCAGAATGCACGCGGGTGGCTAGCGAGCTTCTTGAAAAAGCCCACCTTCATGTTGCGGCCGCGTTCGCGGATGTTGTCAATAGCACTCACGGCAACCCAGGCGGCAAGCGTGATGCCCACGAAGACCCAGGTGCTCCAGCGGCCCATCAGAAGCGGCACGGCAACGCCGATGGCAACAGCCACCACAAGGATGATCCACAGACGCTTGGTAAGCTGCGAAAGGTCTGCCTCCTTCCAGCGGGCAAAAGGTGCCACGCCGAGCAGGAAGAGCATCGGCAGCATCAGAGGACCGAACACAGCGTCAAAGTACGGGGGACCAACGGAGATCTTGCCGGCATTGAGCGCATCCAAAAAGAGCGGATAAAGCGTACCGAGAAGAACTGCACCCATCGCCACAACGAGCAGCACGTTGTTGACAAGCAGCAACGATTCGCGGCTCACCATCGAGAAGTTGCCGCCCAGCCCCACGGTCGGTGCGCGCCAGGCAAAGAGCAGGAACGACAGACCGATCACGACGATCAGGAAGGCCAGAATGAAGATGCCGCGTTCCGGGTCGGTCGCAAAGGCGTGCACGGAAGTAAGAATGCCCGAGCGAACGAGGAACGTGCCCAGTAGCGAGAGGCTAAAGGTGATGATTGCCAGAAGCACCGTCCAGATCTTGAAGCAGCCGCGCTTTTCCGTCACGGCCAGGCTGTGCAGCAACGCCGTACCGGTGAGCCAGGGCATGAAGGAGGAGTTTTCGACCGGATCCCAGAACCACCAGCCGCCCCAGCCCAATTCGTAGTAGGACCAGTACGAGCCGAGCGAAATGCCCAAAGTGAGCAGAATCCAGGCCATCGTCGTCCAGGGACGCATCCAGCGGGCCCAAACGGCGTCAAGACGTCCTGCGATCAGCGCAGCAATGGCAAAGGCGAAGGGAACGGTAAAGCCCACGTAGCCCATGTAGAGCAGCGGCGGGTGAAAGACCATGCCTGGGTCCTGCAGCAACGGATTGAGGTCGGCGCCTTCCGGAGCAGCCGGGAACAGACGTAGGAACGGGTTCGAGGTGAAGAGCATGAATGCCACGAAACCCGCCGTGATGAACCCCATGACGCCGAGCACACGCGCCACCGTTTCCTGCGGCAGTTTGCGGCTCGTCAAGGCGACGAGGAATCCCCACCAGGTCAGCATCAAAGCCCAGAACAAAATGGAGCCTTCATGGCTGCCCCAGGAAGCGGCGACCTTGTAGAACCACGGCAACAGCGAGTTAGAGTTGCTCGCCACATTCAAAAGCGTAAAGTCGCTGATGTAAAACGAATACGCCAGAGTGCCGAAGGAAATTGTCAGAAAAAGCGCATTGGCGTAGGCCGCGGTACGCGCAAGCGCCATCCACGAACCGATGCCGCGCGCGGCACCCACGAGCGGCAGCACGCACTGCACGACCGAGAGCACCAGCGCAAGAATCAGCGCAAAGTGACCGATTTCAGCAATCACGGAGCTATCTCCCTTAAGGTTGAAAAAACTTCTTTGATTTGTTGAAGACGTCTCAAGCCCGCGTTAAGCAGACTCGAGACGCCGAAATCCATTCGTTCGGATCAACCGAACATTTACTTTTTCGCAGCCTGGGCAGCCGCTTCCTTGCTGCCCTTTTCGTCGAAGGTCTTCATGGCAGCGTGAGCCTTGTCCACAGCTTCCTGAGCTTCGGGAGGCATGTAGTTTTCATCGTGCTTGGCAAGCACTTCGCTTGCGACGAACACTCCGCGCTCATCGAGCTTTCCCTGGGCCACCACGCCCTTGCCTTCCTTGAAGAGGTCGGGAAGGATGCCCTTGTATTCCGTCGGGATCACGGCAGCCGTGTCGGTGATGCCGAACGTGACGGTTACGCCGTCGGGCAGGCGCTTCACGGACCCTTCTTCAACCATGCCGCCCATGCGGAACGTACGTCCCTGCGGAGCTTCCTTGGCGGCGACCTGCATGGGCGAGTAGAAGAACACCAGGTTGTCGTTGAATGCCGAGAGCATCAGGTAGACGCCGACGCCGACCACGGCAACGGCTCCGCCAATCAGTGCGAGTCGTTTAGTTGCGGCATTAGCCATATCCGTTCCCTCCTAAAGCGGCCGGTTTTGCTTTGAGTCAGGCCGGCGCTGTTGTTCAATGTTTGTTAGTCAAAAATCAGATTTCACGCGTACTGCGAAGAGCACGGGCTTCGCGCGTCAGACGCTGAGCGGCTTTCGCGCGGCGGTTGCGCAGTCCGAAAAGTTCGATTACGAGCAAGAGCGCGCACATACCGTAGGCAGCCCAGACGTAGGCGCCGTGACCGTCCATGTGAAGAAAATGCGAGAAAGAAGACCAATCCATTTTCGTATTCCTTGTGTCGGTTGCTCGAATTAAATTTCACCCTTGATGGCCGCTTCCTGTGCCCAAGCTTCACGGCGTTCGCGCTCAAGAATAATGGTGCGGGTGCGGGCAAAGGTTGCCGCCAGACTGTAGAGCCAGAACGCAGCAACCATCAGCAACAGCGTCACGAGCATGATGGTCGCGATGGAGCTGCCGCGTGAAGTGATGGAAGCGCCCTGATGCAGCGTGTTCCACCAGCGCACGGAGAAGTAGATGATAGGCACGTTGACCACACCCACGAGAGCGATCAGTGCGCAAGCCTTATCGGCGCGCTTGATGTCGGCAATGGAACTCTGAAGAGCCAAAAAGCCAAGATAAAGGAAGAGCAGAATCAGTTCACTCGTAAGACGAGCATCCCAGACCCAGTATGCCCCCCAGGTCGGACGGCCCCAGACGGCGCCCGAGAAAAGCGCAAGGAAGCACATGAAGGCACCCGTGGGCGCCATGGCCGCGGCAAAGATCGAGCACATGCGGTTGTTGGTCGCCAGCGCGAAAGCGGAAAACACCGCCATCAGCACGTAGATGAGCATACTCATCCAGGCCGAGGAAACATGAATGAAGATGATGCGGTAAGAGTTACCCTGCGTGGCATCAATCGGACAGACAAAAAAGCCCAGATAAAGTGCGACGGCAGCAATCACGGCCGCAAGCGCAAACAGCGGCTTGATCGTCTTTCCGGCGAAGAAGTAAAAGCCCTGGGGATCAAAGAGCGAACGCATGTGTTCTCCCGTTTCCTGTTATTGAATCGAAATGCGAAGACTTGCGGCGATGGCAAAGGGCGCCGCCGCCAATGCCAAAAGCGACAGAGCCGCCGTCACCATGAGGTAGGCCGTGGGCGAAACGCTGATGGCCACCTGCACCGTCGCGCCGGCACCGAAAATGAGCACCGGAATGTAAAGCGGCAAAACCAAAAGGCTCGTGAGCACGCTGCCCGCGCGAAGCCCCAAGGTCAGAGCCGCGCCGATCGCCCCCACCAGACTGAGCACGGGCGTGCCCAGCAGCAGCGAAACCATCAGCACCACGCACTGGTCGAGCGGCAGATCGAACATCACGCCGAAGAGCGCCGTAAAGACCGTAATCGGAACGCCGGTGGTGAGCCAATGCGCAAAAACCTTTGCCAGGACGATGATCGTGAGTGGCTCGGCCGAAATCACCATCTGCTCGAGCGTGCCGTCGGCGTGATCCAATGCAAAGATTCGCGGCAACGACAGGAGAGCGGCCAGAAGCGCGGCCACCCACACCACGCCGGGAGCCATGGTACGAAGCAAGTTTTGTTCAGCGCCGACGCCTAGCGGCACAAGCGTGATCACCACGGCAAAGAAAAAGAGCGTCTGAATGATGTCACTTTTCTGTCGCAGCGCGAGCATCAGATCGCGGCGAACAACGGCAAGAAACAGATTAAGCATGTTGCCCCTCCCCGCGAACACGCTTGCCCGGTGCAAAGGACGAAACGTCAACGGTCTTCATCCGTTCGGGCGGCAGGTTCATTTCCACTTCCTGGTGCGTCGTATAGATCACGATGCCGCCCGCCTTCACGTGTTCGGCTACAGCCGCGGCAAGGTTTGCGACACTAGCCACATCAAGCGCCGTGAAGGGCTCATCCAGAACCCAGACAGGCTTGCTGAGACTCACGAACAGACGCGCAAGCGCAACGCGACGGCGCTGGCCCTGAGAGAGTTCTCCGGTCGTGTGCTCAATAAAGTCGCCCAAACCCACCTTTTCGAGCGCATCAACGAGCTCTTCGTTTTTGGCAATGATGTTGCCCATGCGAGCGGCAATGCGCACGTTTTCGATGGCTGAAAGGTCGTCTTTTACTCCGTTCAAGTGCCCGATGTAAACGAGGTCCTTGTAGTAGTCCTCTTTGAGCGTGCGGATCGGCTCGCCCTTGTAAAGAATTTCGCCCGCGTCGGGCTGCATGAGACCGGTGAGAAGACGTAGCAGGGAAGTTTTACCCGTGCCGTTGGCACCGGCCAGTCGCACCAGCGTACCGGCGGGAGCTTCAAAGGTAAGCCCGGTAAAAAGCAGCCTTTCGCCGCGCTCCAATTCGAGTGCGTCGGCTTTCAGGCACACGGCCTCGGTTGTTTGGGTCATGGGTTTGATTTATCTGTCCAATTGGAAGTCATCCGCCGAACCTTACCTCCGAAACAAAACCATGACGCTGATCGGGCGTCGGGCTGCGGATCGTTTCCGTCCGCACCTTGCATTCAGAGCGGCTACAGGCTCGGGAATACGTCTTTTTTAGTCTTTGGCGAGTTTAATTTCGGCCGATTAACGCAGTCTTAGGATTAAGCGCCGGGCACGTAAGAAACTCGATTTTTCGAGCTTTACTGCGCCATTGACCGTTTTCTAGGCAATCTTGCTTATTTCGAAAATCAATGACTCGGCAATAAAATCAAAAAATCGCGGTGTACTCGAGCCTGCGGACTCGTTTGCACCGCCTGCGCAATTGATGGTCATTGCACTTCTGCCTCGTCCACCACAGGCAGCCGTACTCAAAAAAAAGAAAGGATAGCCATGAGAAGTGATCCGCTTACCAAAGGCATCAATGCCGCCCCTCAACGCAGCCTTTTGAAAGCACTCGGTCTTTGCGATGCTGAAATCGGCAAACCCCTGATCGGCGTCGTCAGCTCGCAAAACGACATCGTGCCCGGGCACATGAACCTCGACAAAATCGTCAACGCCGTCAAGCAAGGCGTGGCGCTCGGCGGAGGCGTTCCCATCGTGTTCCCCGCCATTGCCGTCTGCGACGGTCTGGCCATGGGCCACGTCGGCATGAAGTATTCCCTCGTTTCCCGTGAACTCATCTGCGACAGCACGGAAGCCATGGCAACAGCCCACCCCTTTGACGGTCTGGTGCTCGTCGCCGCCTGCGACAAGAACGTGCCGGGTCTCCTGATGGCTGCTGCGCGCCTCAATATTCCTTCCATCGTGATTTCGGGCGGTGCCATGCTTGCCGGTCACTTCGAAGGTCGCAAAGTTTCCTACTCCAACATCAGTGAAGCGGTGAGCCAGTTCCGCACTGGCAAGATCACGCCGATCCAGTTCGAAGACCTGGAAAACAAGGCCTGCCCGTCCTGTGGTTCATGCTCTGGCATGTTCACGGCCAATTCGATGAATTGCCTCTCGGAAGTGCTCGGTATGGCACTGCCCGGCAACGGCACTATTCCGGCCGTGCACTCGGCTCGCCTGCGTCTGGCCAAGGAAAGCGGCATGAAGATCATGGAGCTCGTCAAGAACAACGTGTTGCCGCGCCAGATCATGACAAAGGATGCGTTCCTAAACGCTCTGGCCGTCGACATGGCTCTGGGGTGCTCCACCAACTCCATGCTGCATCTGCCTGCCATCGCGCATGAATGTGGTATCGATCTTGATCTGTCGGTTGCCAACGAAATCAGCAAGAAGACGCCTAATCTTTGTCACCTCGCACCGGCGGGCAACCACTACATCGAAGAGCTCGATGAAGCCGGCGGCATCCGCGCCGTGATGAACGAAGTATCCAAACTCGGAGTGTTGCATCTTGATTGTCTGACGGTAACCGGAAAGACAGTGGGCGAAAACATTGCCGGAGCCAAGATTCTCGACCCGGAAATCATTCATACGGTTGAAAATCCGATCGCCAAGGAAGGCGGCATCGCTGTTCTAAAGGGCAACCTCGCTCCCGAAGGCTCTGTGGTCAAACGCGCTGCCGTTGCTCCCGAAATGATGACCCACAGCGGCAAAGCCCGCGTTTTCGACTGTGAAGAAGACGCTTTGAACGCCATCTACGGCGGTCAGATCAACGCAGGCGAAGTGGTCGTGATCCGCTACGAAGGTCCCAAAGGTGGTCCGGGCATGCGCGAAATGCTCAACCCGACCTCGGCCATCATGGGCTCCGGTTTGGGTCACTGCGTGGCACTCATCACCGACGGTCGCTTCTCGGGTGCCACCCGCGGTGCAGCCATCGGCCACGTTTCTCCGGAAGCCGCCGTGGGCGGTCCGATCGCTCTGATCAAAGAAGGCGACATCATCACGATCGACATTCCGAACAACGCGATCAGCGTTGATGTGTCCGATGAAGAACTCGCACGCCGCCGCGCACAGTGGCAGCCGCGACAGCCGCGCGTAACGACGGGTTATCTGTCGCGTTACGCCAAGCAGGTGAGTTCCGGCATGAAGGGCGCCGTGCTGAGCTAAAGTCAGCTCGCGCTTGATTAGGCAAGGCCTTCCGTCCTCCTCTCGACGGGAGGCCTTTTCATTCAGGTGGCCTTACGAAACTTCTTCATGCCGCGCCCCGTAGCGTCCCAACACAGAAGTGAGCCCACCACGACCAAAACCACTCCCATCCAAAAACTTGAATTCAGCTCGGCACCTATCCAAAAGGTCGCAAAAACGCAAGACAGCACCGGCGTGAAGTAGGACGCCGCAGCAAGCACGGTGATGTTTCCTTTGCTCATGCCGAGCGTCCAGACGACATATGCCATGCCGACAGCGATGCCGCCAAAAATCACGCTCATGAGGCCATGCGCACTTGCGGCAACCGGCTGCGCTCCGATGTCAAGAAGCCACAAAACGAGAAACACAAGCGTGTCAACGGCAAAAATAATCGTCGACGGATTTATTCCTTTACCCCAGGCGCGCGTCATACTCGAGTACCCGGCCCAGGTGATGGCCGCAACGAGTGCAAGCAAATAGGAGACGGGATTTTCAGCAAAACGCGCTACGAATTCAGTTACCGAAAACCCTTTGTCGCCACTCAGAATCACGATGATGCCGCCGAAAGCGACGAGAAGTCCCGGATAGAGCCACCAGCGTGTACGCACGCCGTTAAAGAGCACGGCAAAGAGAATTGTGAGTGACGGCCACAAATAGTTGACCATACCTACTTCCATCGTCTGCGCGCCGCCGCTCGAAGTAAAGATGGCCAAACAGAAAGTCAGGGAGCTCAGATTGGCCGTCGGTATGCCGAAATAGAGATATCGCTTGTCGATACGATGAAAGTCGGGCAAGCCCACGATAAAAAAAACGCAGGTTGTTGCCACACAGTAGAGGAAAAACTGTCCTTGGGCCATTCCGAAACCTTCGGCAATGCCTCGCACAAGGCTCACGGACATTCCCCAGCAAATCGGCGCAAAAAGCCCGACCAACGTTGCTTGTGTGCTCGTAAGCGAACTGACTTTGAGCATAGAAAACGCTTTTCGTTAGGCCTTTGCCGGATAGTGTCGTTCGCCGAAAATGGCGCTTCCAACACGAACCATCGTGGCCCCCTCTTCCACGGCCTGCACCATATCGGCGCTCATGCCCATCGAGAGCGTATCCCAGCCGAATTCGTCCTTATAAGCGTCAAACAGAGCCTTCATGGCACGCAAAGGACTACGAACCGCTTCATCTTCCTCAGCAGGCTCCGGAATGGCCATCAACCCGCGCAGCTTGAGTCGAGGCAGCTTGGCGATTTCCCTTGCCACGGCTTGGAGTTCCTCGGGCATGACGCCGCTTTTGCTCTGCTGGCCACTGATGTTGACTTCAATGAGAACATTAAGGGGCGGCAAACCTTCGGGCCGCTGATCGTTAAGCCGTTTAGCGATACGCATACGATCAACGCTGTCGACCCAATCGAAACGTTCGGCCACCGGGCGGGTTTTATTGGCCTGAAGCGGTCCGATGAAGTGCCACACAAGCTTGCATTCCGGATGGTTTTCTTTGAACCAGTCGACCTTGGCACATCCTTCCTGGGCATAGTTTTCGCCGAAAATGCTTTGTCCAGCCAGAGCTGCCGCCAATACGGCCTCGGCAGGAAACGTCTTGGAAACAGCCACAAGTTCAACCGAACTTTGCGTTCGTGTACAAACCTGCGACAACGTCCCCTTGACCAGTGCCAGTCGTTCTGCAATTTCCTGATCTCGTTGCGTCATTTTCCTTTCAAACCTCTGTGTGCGCACATCCGCGGCCATCGGCCGCTCAGTGCTTGCAAGCGTAGCGCAAAAAGTTCCTCCAAAGCGAATCCGACGGCATTGAGGTCTGTCATTTTCCTCGCTTTTAGCGTTGCATTACATCGTTGTCGCCGGCTGAAGCCTGCCTTAACAAAAGCGCGACATTTCCGCTGAATTTTCAGGGATTTGGAGCCTTTAACAGGTTAAGTTATCCACAATGCAGATGCCGTCGGCTTTCCGACGCGTTTGGGCCGTTTTTCAGGCATTTTTTCCTGTCCTCCGTCAAGCAAACCGGATTGAGCTTGTCAAGCGAAATTTTGATCCTTTATATTTTTCCTTTTAAATTCAAGCGATTAACACCTAGCCATCAGTCTTTCCGCACCCCTGCTCACTTATTCACGCGTTTTGTGAATTACTGTGAACGAAAGTCATTTTTTTCATAAAAATCAGTAGCTTTTTACAGTGCCTAAAAATTAGGCACACCGCCTTGAGGATCAAAAATCGACCAGAGGCACGTTATAAGCGTTTACCCTTATGTGCGGGACACTTATTTTGAAAACGTCACTTTTGATTCGAGGACTAATTCTTTCGAACAGGTGGGAAGTAATTCCGACCATTCTTCTGAATTATTGAATCGGAGTCCAAATGCGTTGAGAATAGTTCGTAGCCGTCGAAGCTCATATCGCGTGTTATGCCGGCTGCGCTTCGCTCTTTGTTTCTACCGTCGGGGTTTCGCTTCTTATGGGAAAAACCAAACTCAATGCCGTCACGCAAGCGCTCGTGCACATCGACCCTGACAAGCATCCGCTCTTTATCCGGCTCAAGAAGTCCGGCGACTTTGTGTGGCTTGAGAAAGCCGACGTCAACTTGTTGAAATCCTTGAACGGTCTCGGACTGTTATGCATCGTTGACGATCCCAACATGTTCAAGGAAACGCTCGATATGGCGGTGCTTGCCCCCGAAATCAAAAAACTCTTTGAAGGAACGCTCGCCGCGGCCTGGTTTACGTCGCCCGCCATCGGCAGAGAACTTGCCACACATCTGGGCATCCGCAGACTGCCGGCCGTCGCGGTCTACTGCTGCGGCGAAATGCTGGGCGCCATCGAGGGTCTGCGCCCCTGGGGCGAATACCAGAGCGAACTCATCGCGATTCTGACCGCCCGCGCCAAACCTCATAAGAAGACGCTCGTCATCGCACCGGTTCAAAACTGATCGTACCGAGGGCGGTAACGACCACGAAGCCGAACCGCCAAGGTTAATTCTGAGAGGATCACTTCATGATCGAATTAAAGTTCAAACGCAAGACCGGCTGGGACGGCCCGGACCTGGATCGAGGAGCCGAACGGCGCGCCGCCGATCTGTCGCTGAAAGTTCTCAAGGAACTCGAACAGGTATTCCTGCAGGCCTTCGAAACGCAGAAGTCTCCCGACTGGATCTACGACCTTGGCGGAATCGATCCTCAGAGCGCCGCTTTTCTGCTGCATTCTCTCGGCAAGGGCGAAGTGCGCATTTCGCTTCACAACGCTGAAGTCAAAGTATGCGAGACGGCCATCCCCGGTCTGTGGCTTCTTGAAATCGGACAAGTCAAGAGTCTCGTTGCCGCTCTGCTTCCGCGTTCGATTGAAGCGGCCATCTCGAACGGGGCCGATCGCATCGAAATCCCGGAAAAGCTTCCGGCCGGTCTTTTTGCCGCTCCGGCCATTCTCGGAGAAATCAACGACGCACTCTCGCAAACCGACATTTCCAAGACCGATCCCGACACGGTGCCGCGCCAGATTGACATGGTGCGCCAGCCGCTCACGCCCACCGACCGCACCTTCATTTTGACGTGCATCGGCGAAGGTCCCGTTTCGATCGAGCTTTCGGGCTTTGCCGAAAGCCGCATCTTTTCAACGAAAGTGCGCGGCCTGTGGCGCTCGGTCATCATCAACAACAATCACAAAGTACTTCTCGACAGTCTGTGCGTGACGCACGTTCCGCCCGAAGTTCCCGCCTCTCTCGATGACATGGGGCGCAGCGCCAAGCTCGTGCGCGAAACGATCGAGTGGATCGAGCGCGACCTCGCACGCGGCGCCCTGGGCTAGAAAGCAAACGAAAAGGATTTTTGCGTCATGAGCGACATCGCAACAGGACTCGACATCATTGATCGCCTCAACGCCGAGCGCAACGCGCGCATCGCCGACAGCACCAAGATGCAATGCAAGATCTGCTGGTACGTCTACGATCCTCAGGAAGGCTGTCCGGAAAATCAGACTCCTGCCGGAACCGCCTTCAAGGATCTGCCCGATTGGTGGACCTGCCCGGACTGCGGCAACGGAAAGCATGTCTTCATTCCGTTTTTGGACGTTGACGACGCATCGGAGTAGTGTATGAATCGCAACGATGCCAACGGCGCCGAACAGAACCGCTCGCGACTCGAGCACATCGCCCCGGCTCCAGTCTCTTTTCTGCGCCGGCCCAAGCCTTTTGACCGCGAAGCGGCTATGCGTGCCTATGAAAAAGAGCATCCCGAAGCGCTTGAAGCGCGCATGCAGGCTCTGAAGAATCGCCACGCCGGCACGAACCTCAAAATTTTCTCATCCGACCCGCAACGCTTCTTTGAAGCGGGCTTTACGGAAATTCTGGCTACCCGCATGGCGGGACTTCCGATCGTCAACGCCAAGCTCTCCGTTGCCGCCACACCGTTCGTGCGCATCCACATTGATCAAACGCAAGCCTGGATTGGCGTTGTCGTCACGCCCTGGGCTGTCATGGCAATTCTTGCCCCCGCCCTGCGAGAGGGCTGGCGTTTTGTTCCGGCCGGAGGCATCGAAGAAATTGAACTTGCCGCCGGAACCTTCCGTTTTGTTGCCTGCGCCGACAGTATCCTCGGACATTACCGCAGTCTTTCTCTGAAAAGCCCGGTCTTTGAATTCCAGGATATGGCAAGCGCCAAAGCCTTTGCTCAAACGTGTCTGAATCTGTTGATCGGCCGCGAAGAGCTCCGAGAGCAAGCTGAGCCCGAAAACCCCATTCTCTCGCCACAGGAGCCCCAGCCCGAACCGATCAAAGAAAAGCTCACCCGAAGAGAACTTCTCGGACGATACACACAGCCGCTTGCTGTAGATTTGGACCAACAGCGCCGACAGAGCGCTTCCGACAAACCGCCGCAGGATGCAACCGCTCCTGAGCCCGGCACTTCCGGGGAAAAAGCATGAGTTTCACAGAAGGTTCCGTCCTCATTGATGTTGACGTTACGTCGCCGGCCCGCCCCAAAGTCACAACGCGCTCGACGCGCCAAGGCGAGATCAGCCGCGCCATCACGGGACAGTCGGCCGACTCGCCGCTGCCCAAAACGCTCATCGAGTCTCTATACGCCCTGTGCCCTCAGGCGCATCTGGCCGCCTTCGAATGCGCAATGGCCGCGGCACAGCAAAAGGGAATCCCGCAGCGGTCCCGCAAGGTGGTCTACGAAATCATCAACGAGCACTTGCGCTTTCTCGCGTTTGACGCCTGCGTTTCCGTAGGCATCAAACCGGCAGAGGAAGTGCGCCGCCTCGGTCAGTTGCGCGCTCTGGCCACTGTGGAACTCTCCAAAGAAGAACCTGATTTCGATCGTCTCGATGAAGCCATCGGTCCGGCCATTCAGACTTTTGTGACGGGGTCTTCGCCCGATCAGTTTGAAGCCCTGCAGTCCCTGCCCGACTTCGAAGCCTGGATGATGCACGGCGCCACGGCCGCTAGCCGCCTGTATGCTCAACTATGGGAAACCGTGCCTTGCCGCCGGCATACCTCGGTTGCCATGCTCAACCCTCGCTGTTCTCTTGAAACGATTGAGGCATGGGTTTCGGGCGACATTTCTGTCAGCTGTCCACTCATCAACGGAACAGCACATCAGACAGGCGCTCTCGGTCGCTGCGAAAATCAGCCGTTGCTTGATGAAATCGCGGAGCAATACGGCTGCGGCATTCGTGCTCAGTTCGTCGCGCGTCTCATCGATCTCATGAACTACTGGAAAGTGCGCCGCGCCCCGCAATGGACCGTGCTGGCCGCACAAACGGCGCCCCACACAGGGCTCGCGCATGTACAAACCGCCCGCGGCTCCCTAATCGTTCGTGTCATCGTTGAAAACGGCATGATTGCCGGCGTCAAGACTATTGCTCCGACCGAATGGAACTTCGCATCCGGCAGTTGCGCCGAGCAGGCGCTTTCGATGATCGAGTTCAGTACGCAGGATCAGTGGCGGCGCGATGCGGCCTGGATCGTGACTGCCATCGACCCGTGCGTTCCCTATCAAATTCGCTTCCACAACGATACAAGCGACACGGAGTAAAGCCATGCACGAGGTCTCCATTGCAGAAGGCATTCTCTCGGCCGTTAAGTCGACCCTCGTTAACGAACCGCAAGCCAAAGTGACTTCCGTCACAGTGAGCATCGGCGAGCTCGCGGGCATTGAAATCCAAGCGCTTCTCTTTGCGTGGGATTCAGTGACCCGAGGCACGCTCGCCGACGAGTCCAAACTCGTGATCAACCGGGTTGCAGGTGAAGCCTGGTGCATGAAATGTGCCAAAAACGTGGCTCTGCACCGACACGGCGATCCCTGTCCCTCGTGCGGCGGCTATCAGCTCATGCCCGTCAAAGGGCATGAACTCAAGGTCGACAGTCTGGAACTGGGCTTTGACGAGACCTAAATAGGCAACGCCATTTAATCGTTTTAAGGAGTTTTCCATGTGCACCACCTGCGGCTGCGGCAATCCTCACAGCCATACGCATATCGATGAAAACGGCAATGTCGTGACACATACGCACGACCACGGCGACCATGACCACAATCACGCTCACGGACATACGCACAGCCGCACCGTCAGCGTTGAGCAGGACATTCTTGCCCGCAACAACGCGATTGCCGATGAAAACCGCGCTCTGTTTGCCGCCAAAAAGATCCTCGCGCTCAATTTCGTGAGTTCTCCGGGCTCGGGCAAAACGGAACTTCTGTGCGCCACAGTACGTGCCAAACCGGCCGACTCCCCCGAAATTCTCGTCATTGAAGGCGATCAGCAAACCGACAATGACGCCAACCGCATCCGCGCTACGGGTGCTGCGGCCATTCAGATCAACACCGGCAAGGGCTGCCACCTCGACGCTGAACAGGTCAAGATGGCTCTGAGCGTGCACGAACCTGTCGAAAACAGCCTCGTCTTGATCGAAAACGTCGGCAATCTGGTGTGCCCGGCGGAATTTGATTTGGGCGAAGCGCACAAGGTAGTGGTAATTTCAGTGACCGAAGGCGCCGACAAGCCGCTCAAGTACCCGGACATGTTTGCTGCAGCAGACCTGATGATCATCAACAAGGTTGACCTCGCCCCCTACGTCAACTTCGACATGGACAAGTGCGAAGAGTACGCACGTCGTGTCAACCCCTCGATCCGTTCGCTTCGCGTCTCGGCAACGACGGGTGAAGGGCTGGAAAAGTGGTGGGCATGGCTTAAGGCCAACCTGATGATCGCTCAGCTCTAATACGAGATGGTATGACCATGGAGCGGCGCACCTACCGGATCACGGGCCTTGTGCAGGGCGTGGGCTTTCGGCCGACGCTCTGGCGCGTGGCGCACGCCCTCAAACTCACCGGTGAGGTCTGGAACGATGCCGAAGGGGTCGGCACCATACTCGAAGGCGACGTTGATGTTCTCGATCGTTTCGAAGAAGAACTTCGCAAGACCGTACGCGACGAGGCGCCGCTCGCACGGATTGACTCCGTGGAACTCGTACAAACGAACCCTGCGCTGGGGTCCACAGACTTCGTGATCACGGCAAGCCGTCAAGGAACGGCACACACAATGGTGACACCCGACGCCGCCACCTGCCGTGCCTGCGCGATTGAAATGTTTACGCCCGGCAACCGACGCTGGCGCTACGCCTTTACCAATTGCACGCACTGCGGTCCTCGCTTTACGATCACGCGCAGCATCCCCTACGACCGTCCCATGACTTCCATGGCCTCTTTTGCCATGTGCTCAGACTGCCGACATGAATACGACGATCCCGCCGATCGGCGCTTTCACGCGCAGCCCAACGCCTGCCCTGTCTGCGGTCCGCAATTGAGACTCATCGACACGAAGGGCTCCCTCATTGACTGCAACGACCCCGTTGTAGCCGCCGCAAAGATGATCAAGGAGGGAAAGATCGTTGCCGTCAAGGGTCTGGGCGGATTTCATCTGGCTGTCGATGCGCACAACGCGAATGCCGTCTTCCGCTTGCGTCAACGCAAAGCCCGTGAGGCCAAACCTCTGGCGGTGATGACAACCAATGCAGCCAGCGCGCGGCTCTGGGGTGATTTCAACGACATTGAAATCGAACTTCTGAACTCGCCTGCTCGGCCCATTGTTCTGGCGCGCAAGACCGAACGCTGCCGAAATGCGTTTATCCATGTCGCCGACGACCTAAATGAGATCGGGCTCATGACCGCCTACACGCCGGTTCATCTGTTGCTTTTTCATGCGTTGGCGGGACTTCCCTCGGATCCTCGTTGGCTTGACGCAGCTTCCGAAGACGCTCTCGTGATGACCTCAGCCAACCCTTCAGGCGAACCTTTGGTGATTCACACGAAAGAAGCTTGCGAGCGCCTCGATGGCATCGCCGATGCCATTCTCACACACGATCGCGAGATCGTCTGCCGTTGCGACGACTCCGTGGTGCGCGTCGTTGACGGAGCCGCTCGACTCGTTCGCCGCGCACGCGGCTATACGCCGCTAGCCGTCAAAACACATTGCGACATGACGGGCATCGCCGCCACCGGAGCCTCACTTAAAGCAACCGCCGCGCTCGGCCGCGGACAGGAAGTGTTCGTCACAGCCCACATCGGCGACACGAAAAATGTCGCCTCCTGCAACGCGCTTAAGGATGCTCTTCTGCACTTTGAAGACATTCTGGAAACACACCCGACACAAGCCGTAGCCTGCGATCTGCACCCGGATTTTTACGCTTCGCGTCTGGCTAGAGAAATCGCCGCCGAGCGAAAGATTGCCTTGTTCGAAGTCCAGCATCACCACGCCCACACGATGGCGGTTGCCTTTGAGTATGGACTCGAAGGCGACGTCTACGGCTTGTCGCTCGACGGCGTAGGACTCGGTACTGACGGTCGTGCCTGGGGATGCGAAGCTCTGTTTTGCCGAAGCAACGGCACCTTTGAGCGTTTGGGGCACCTGCAAAACCTACCCCTTCCCGGAGGCGACGCCGCCGCTCGGGAACCATGGCGCATGGCCGTTGCCGCTGCCCTCACTGCCGAGTGCCGCCGTGCCGCGATCGCTCTTTGGCCGCAGCGCCCCGTCGCTGCAATGTTGTCGCTTGCCTCCAATCCGCGTCTGACCTCGACAACGAGTTCGGCAGGTCGCCTTTTTGACGCCGTAAGCGCTATTGCCGGACTCTGCGACGAACAAAGCGATGAAGCTCAGGCCGCGATGCTCTTGGAGGCCGCAGGCGGCGATTTTGCAGACGCCTCCTACGAAGAGGACGATTTTGTTGTGACGCAAGAGTCAGGCTTGAATGTTCTTCAGGTCACCGCTCTCCTACAGCGCCTCTTTGCCATGCGTCTTGAGGGCCGAACGCCCCAGGCGATTTCGATGCGCTTTCATGCCGCATTCAGCGCCGGGATGGCGAAGCTCGCAGCCGAATGTTTCCCTGCCGGAGCTACCGTGTGTCTTTCAGGCGGAACGTTTCTCAATCGATTTGTCGCCGCGGACCTCAGTCGACGTCTGCGGCAGATGGGGTATCGAACATACTTGCCGAGCCTATTGCCGCCCGGAGACGGAGCCATCAGCTTCGGCCAGTGCGCCGTAGCGCGCCAACGACTCGATGCCGCCACCCATTGAATGAAAGGAAGCAATGTCATGTGCCTAGCAGTACCCGCACAAATCATCTCGCTTGACGGCACGCTCGCCGTCGCTGAAATGTCGGGCGTCAAAAAACAAATTGACGTCACGCTCACGCCCGAAGTCGTTCCCGGAGACTGGGTGGTGGTGCACGTAGGCTATGCCCTGCAGCGTATAGATCCGAAAAAAGCACAGGAAACGCTTGCGGCGATGCGCACCGCCGGCAATCTGGGTTCCGACGCCATGGCGGCGTCTTGATCTCGGGAGGCTATGCAAAATGCAGTACACCACCGAATTTCGCAACAAGGATGAAGCCCTTGCATTGGCCGATCGCATTCGAGCCGAAGTCGATCCCGCGCGTCAATACCGCTACATGGAGTTTTGCGGTGGCCATACGCATGTGCTGGCGCGCTGGGGACTCACCGATCTTCTGCCTGCCAATATCCGCATGATTCACGGACCTGGCTGTCCGGTGTGCGTGCTGCCGATCGGCCGTGTCGACATGGCCCTTGACCTCGCGTTAAACAAGGGCGTGACGCTTTGCACTTACGCCGACATGATGCGCGTACCGGGCTCAGGCGGTAAAACGCTATTTAAGGCCAAGGCGCAGGGGGCCGATGTGCGCATGGTCTATTCGCCGTCGGACGCACTCAAGCTTGCGCAAGAAAATCCCGACCGTCAGGTGGTCTTTTTTGCGATCGGATTTGAAACCACCACACCGCCCACGGCATTGGTGCTTAAAGCGGCCAGGGCGCAAAACGTCGGAAACTTCTCGGTTGTCTGCTCTCACGTCATCACGCCGGCGGCCATGCGCCACATCATGCTCTCGCACGGAAAGGACGCCAAGCCCTTCATCGACGGCATCGTCGGACCGGCTCACGTTTCTGCCGTCATCGGCGAAGAGCCCTACCGGAAATTTGTCGACGAGTGGAAGATTCCGGTTGTCATCTGCGGCTTTGAGCCTTTGGATATGCTGTTGTCCATCCTGATGCTCGTACGGCAAACCAATGCCGGCAAATCCCAGGTGGAAAACGAGTTTTCGCGCGCCGTACCCACGGAAGGCAACCGAATCGCGCTCTCTCTCATCTCCGAAACGTTTGTGCTGCGCGACAGTTTTGCTTGGCGCGGCTTAGGGCGATTACCCGCAAGTGCGCTCGCGCTCTCTCCGGCTTACGCAGCTTTTGACGCCGAAAAACGGTTCGGGCTCATTGAACACGACGTCCCCGACAACAAGGCTTGCGAATGCGGCGCCATTCTACGCGGCGAAAAAGAGCCGCGCGACTGCAAGGCCTTCGGCACCGTCTGCACGCCCATTCATCCGATCGGCGCCTGTATGGTCTCAAGCGAGGGCGCCTGCGCCGCCTACTTCTCCTACGAATCTCGGCGCATTTCATAACGGAACAAAATTCAAGGAACACCAAAGTCATGGCCAAGGAAAACTACATCCGTCCGATCGACATCAAGCACGGCATCATCGACATGACGCACGGCGCAGGCGGCAGAGCCACGGCACAGCTCATCGACGAAGTCTTTGCCAAGGCCTTTCGCAACACCTATCTTGCGCAAGCCCACGACGGCGCTGTAATGCCGGCGCTCAAGGGAGAGCCCGTCATGAGCTGCGACGCACACGTCGTGCATCCCCTCTTTTTTGCGGGTGGCGACATCGGACGGCTCGCCGTCTGCGGCACGGTCAACGACGTGGCCGTGTGCGGCGCCAAACCCCTGTATTTGTCCGCAAGCTTCATCATCGAGGAAGGTCTGGCCGTTAAAACGTTAGTCGACGTCGTCAACTCCATGGCGCAAGCCGCTCTTGAAGCCGGCGTGAGCATCGTCACGGGCGACACGAAAGTCGTAGAAAAAGGCCACGGCGACGGCCTCTTCATTTCGACGTCCGGCCTAGGCGAAAAAATTCCCGGCACCTGTGTAAGCGGTAGGGCGGCAAAGCCCGGCGACATTGTTCTCGTGACGGGCACGATGGGTGACCACGGCATCACGATTCTTTCGCAACGCGAAGGACTCGGATTTGAAGCGCAGGTACAAAGCGACACAGCGCCCTTAAACGGAATAACCGAAGCGCTCTTGAGCGCCTTAGGCGAACGCGTGCATGTCCTGCGCGATCCGACGCGTGGGGGACTTGCCACCACGCTCAATGAAATTGCCGCGCAAAGTCAAGTGAGCATTGAAATCGACGAAGAAGCCGTACCGATTCATCCGGCTGTCGCTTCGGCCTGCGAATTCCTGGGACTTGATCCCTTATACATCGCCAATGAAGGCAAGCTGATCGTGATCGTGGAAGAAAATGCCTCCCAAGAGGCACTCTCCATCATTCGCGCCTGCAAGTACGGTGAAAACGCTGCAGTGATCGGTCATGTGACAGCCGAGCAGCCCGGGCTTGTGAGCATGCGGACGGCCATCGGCGGCAAACGTCTTGTCGACTGGCTCAACTCCGATCCGTTACCGCGCATCTGCTAAAGCGTATAGAGCGTAAAAAAGGCTGCCGATTTTTTATGCAACGGCAGCCTTTTTTGACTTTGTTTGTTAAGCGGGCGGTCTTTGTTTGCCCTGATGAAGGTAGTTCTGGTACCCCTCTTCGATCAACGCTTCGTAGATCTGGCGCGTATCGTCGTCATACGTGCAGAACGTCACCGATTCAAACTGGGGTTCGAGCTCAAGCACCTGAACTGCCACGGTAAGGGCGACAGCGGCGGCCGTAGGCTTAGGAAAACCGTATTGGCCGGTTGCAATGGCCGGGAACGCGATGGTATGAGCGCCGTGTAAACGGGCCAATTCAAAGCTGCGTGCATAGGCGCGAGCCAGAAGCGCCACTTCGCCGTCGCCGCCTCCGACCCAGGTGGGCCCCACGGCATGAATGACGAAACGGCACGGCAAATTGAAGGATTCGGTAAGGGAGGCGCCACCGGCAAAGCAACGGCCTTGCTCGAGCACATAGGTACGGCAGGCTTTGCGAAGCTCGGGACCGGCAGCCTTGTGAATCGCCTTGTCGACTTCACCGCCTCCGGTGAGATCTGCGTCGGCCGAATTGACAATGGCATCAACGGTAAGCGTCGTGATGTCCGCTTTTATGACACGCAAGCGGCTGCGCAAAGCCTCGGATATGGGAATCATGTCGTTGTATTCTTTCGCGAAAATAACTAGTCGGCGCCGCGCAACTCACGCGCGCGCCAACCCAAAACGGCAAGTACTGCAAAGTATGTCACAGCCGCGCCAAGAATGACACCCGCCACTAGAACTAGTCGGTGCAGCCACTGAGCCTGCATGGCCGACCAATCAAGACCGGTTTGAATCCAGAAAAGGAAAGCGATCATCGCAACGCTCGCCGCCAAAACACGAAGCACATAGACAAGCCAACCGCTGCCGGGTGCGTACCAGCCGCGCTTTTTAAGAAGTGTAAAGAGCACCAACGCATTGAAAACCGACCCCAGCCCCACAGACAGCGCCAGGCCTGCGTGCCCGAACGCCGGGACCGTCACAAAGTTGCAGCACTGCACGACGATGAGCGAAGCAATGGCGCCTTTGACCGGCGTCTTGATGTCCTTGCGAGAATAGAAGGCCGGCGCCAGGATCTTGATCGAGATGAGACCGAGCAGCCCTACCGCATAGCCCTCAATGGCGATGGCGGTCATCGACACGTCGACCGCTGAAAAGTTTTTGCCCTGGAACAGCACCGCGGCGAGACCTTCGGCAAGAAAGCCCAGGCCGGCGGCCGCAGGAATGGCCAGCAGAAAAACAAGTTTTAGGCCGCGATCGAGCAGCCGGTTGTAGCGCTCGAGTTCCCCGCGGTTAAAAGCGGCCGAAAGACTCGGCAGCAACACGCTACCGAGCGCCACACCGAGAAGCGCCGTTGGAAACTCCATCAGACGGTCGGCATAGTTGAGCCACGTCACGGCCCCCTTTTGCAGATGCGAGGCAATGTTGGTATTGATCAGAATCGAAATCGGAGCCACGCTCACGCCCACCACAGCGGGAACCATCAGTTTCAAAACCTGTCGCACGTTGGCATTTTTAAGCGCCTTTCGGGGGCTTGCAAGGCGCGGAAAGCAGCCGATGCGCTTTAACGCAAAAAACTGCATGGACAGCTGCAGGACGCCCCCCAATATCACAGCGAAAGCGAGCGTATAGATCGGAACGGAAAAATACTGGATCAAAAAGAGCGTGCAGCAGATGAAGCTCACGTTCAGAAGCACGGGCGTAAAGGCCGGAATCGCGAAGTGTTTCCATGTATTGAGCACGGCCGCGGCAAACGACACGAGACTCATGAAAATGATGTAAGGAAACATGCAGCGGGTCAGAAAGACGGCCAGATCAAACGTTTCCGGTGTGTTCTTGAAGCCAGAGGCGATGAGCCAAACCACCACCGGAGCAAAAGCGATGCCAAGCAGACTTGCGAGAAAAACGGCGCCCCCCAAAAGCGAAAACACATCGCTGATGAAAGTCTTCTGCTCATCTTCGGGCTGCTGCTCCTTTACCTGCGAGAGCATCGGTACAAACGCCTGACTGAAAGCTCCTTCTGCGAACAGGCGGCGCAGCATATTCGGGATCCGGAAAGCGACGTAAAAAGCGTCGGTTGCAGCCGAAACGCCGAAATAACGCGCGATCAGCATATCGCGGATCAGACCGGTGATGCGCGACAACAGCGTGAAGACGGAAACCGTGGCCGCCGACTTGAGTAAAGACATGAGAAGCGGTGAGTCAGACAAAAAGTTGCGATTACTGCGCGGCGGCTAGGCCTTTCTTTGCAAAAGAAATTTTTCCATGCTCAAGTGCTTGTATCGGTCTTTCTGATTTGATACAATGCCGCGTTTTCTGCTTTCGGGCGAATTCGACGCAGAGTTGCAGCGGCGAGTCATTCGAAGCGCAGAAAGCAACATTGTAGTAAAACTTAGACCCGGCCGATTTCGGCCAGATGCCGAGCTGCAAACGGGCTCGTCTGGAAAGCAAAAGCACAGGCTTGCGCTCGTTGACGTGAATCCGAAAACCGCGGCATCCACTTTCAGGAATTCAAAACTAAATGGCCAATACCAACCAAGCCCGCAAGCGCGCCCGTCAGGCCCTTGCCCGCAATCAGCACCTCTCTGCTCAGCGCAGCCAGTACCGTACCGCTATCAAGCGCGTTCGCAAGTTTATCCTCGCCGGCGATAAGGCCGCTGCTCAGGAAGCTTTCAAGAACGCCCAGAGCGTGATCGACTCCATGTGCCGCAAGGGCGTTCTTCACACGAACGCTGCTGCTCGTCACAAGAGCCGCCTGTCTGCTGCCATCAAGGCGCTCGCCTAATTCTCTAGGCACTGAGCCGGAAGGCTCCTACGCTAAAACGCCTGATTCCCTCAGGTCAGCGGTTTAGCCATTTAGACAAGAAAACGCATCCGATCGCTCCTCGGGTGCGTTTTTCTTTTCCCAATTCTTTTCCGCTGTTTAGTTCCTCCGTATCGACAAAAGTGCAAATTTCAAAATCCGAAAATTAAACCGTAATTTAAATTGTTCTCGCAGCAAACGCATTGGATTTGAGTTAACCTTTTTTTGACTAGCGGTAAGTGCGAGCGCTGAGATTGCATTGCGGGATTCCCCTAGTTTTTAGGTGTTCCCCCGTTGCTTTTCGAAACTGTTAGGCTCGGATTTGTCTGCTTTTTGACAGCGTTTTGTCTGCATCGGTTTTGTAATGACAACGGATATTCCTGAAGGCTCCTCAGAAACATTTAGCCTGGGTATTGACCTGGGCAGTACTACCGTCAAGTACGTCCTGCTCAGTCCCGACGGCTCCGTCCTGGCACACGCCTACCAGCGTCACGCAAGTGCCGTGACTCCCACGCTTATTTCTCTTCTGCAGGATCTGGTGCGCGCCTATCCGCATTTGAGCACGCGGGTTCGCCTGACCGGCTCCGGCGCCCTTTCTCTGAGCGAACGTCTCGGCATCGGCTTCGTGCAGGAAGTGATTGCCGCCGCTCAATACCTCCAGAATGCCGCCGCAGAAGACACTGAAGGCCATCCGGTGGACGCAGCCATTGAGCTTGGCGGAGAAGACGCAAAGATTCTCTATTTGACGGGCAGTCAGGAACTGCGCATGAACGAAGCATGCGCGGGCGGAACCGGCGCGTTCTTGGATCAAATGTCGGCCGCTTTGGGGCTGCCTCTGGACGAGCTCAACTGCCTGGCTGGCAAAGCCGCCACCTCTCACCCGATTGCTTCCCGCTGCGGCGTGTTTGCAAAAACTGACGTGGTCGGTCTCCTGAACTCGGGCATCCCCAAGTCCGAAATCGCCCGTTCCGTTTTCGACGCCGTTGCCGAACAAGCCGTGGGCGGCTTGTCATGCGGTCGTCCTCTGCGGGGACGCGTGGCGCTTTTGGGCGGTCCGCTCTCCTTTTTGAGCGAACTGCGCGCAGCCTTTGCCCGGCGCCTTGCCCGCAATTCCGTGAAGCTGGAGCTTTTTGCCGACGCACAGTACGCCGTTGCGCACGGTGCCGCACTGGAAAGTTCAACTCGGGGCGCTCACGCCGATGAACGCCTCTGGACGCTAGAAAACCTGATTGATGCCGTCGGTCGAGAAGCCGTCAACCTGGACAAACGCACCGGACCAAAACCGCTTTTTGGCAACGAGGACGAGCGCCGCGCGTTTCTTGACCGTCACGCAAAAGCCCGCATTCCCACAATTGATCTTTCTCAGGCAAGCGGCGACCTTTTCTTGGGCATCGACCTTGGGAGCACCACTGCAAAGGGCGTCCTGATCACCTCGGACGGAGAAATCTGCTGCACCTGGTATGAAGGCAATCAGGGCGCTCCACTTCAGCAGCTCATGCCGCGTGTGAAGAAACTCACGGAGTCGCTGCCTGCCGCTGCACGCATCCGCTCGGTCCTGACCACCGGGTATGGTGCCGATCTGGCAGCAGCCGCTTTGGGCTCTTCGATGACAGAAGTCGAAACGCTTGCGCATCAAAAAGCGGCCAGTTCCTTTATTCCCGATGTGACCTTCGTAATCGACATCGGCGGTCAGGACATGAAGTGCCTGCAGGTCGAAAACGGTCTCATCACGTCCGTGGCTCTCAACGAAGCCTGTTCATCAGGGTGCGGCGCCTTCCTCGAGAGCTTTTCCAAGCAACTGGGACTTACTTTGCCCGAATTCGTTCAGGCGGCGCTTCGCTCCGAGCATCCGGTCGATTTAGGGTCTCGTTGCACCGTCTTTATGAATTCCAAAGTGCGTGAGGCACAGCGCGACGGTGCAAGCTCAGAAGACATTGCCGCCGGCCTATGCATTTCGGTCGTTCGCAATGCGCTCGAAAAGGTGCTACGCATCTCCTCTCCCGAAGACCTCGGCGACAAGGTTGTTGTTCAGGGCGGCACGTTTTTAAACGATGGCGTGCTGCGCGCCTTTGAAAAGCACACCGGTCTGCAGGTGATTCGTCCGCAGCTTTCGGGGCTTATGGGCGCCTACGGTGCTGCGCTTCTGGCCCGCGAGCGAACAAACGAACAGACACCGGTGTGGGAACCTTCGGCAGAACTGTTCGACACCTCGGACATCGTCAAGCGAGAGTTTCGCTGCCGCGGCTGCTCAAACAGCTGCGCCCTCACCTTGCATCGCTTTGCGTCAGGCAACAAATTTGTGAGCGGCAATCGATGCGAATTCGGTCTGAAGAGTCTCGGAAGCGGCAAGAAAAAGCATAAGGGCTTTGTTGATTGGAAAATCGAGCGTCTCTTTAGCGGCGAAGTGCTTCCCTTTGAGTCTGCCCCCATGGGCGAGATCGGAATTATGCGCGTGCTCAATACCTGGGAGCACTATCCGTATTGGCACGCCCTTTTCACCGAACTCGGTTTCCGCGTCGTTCTGTCCGATCCGACGACCGCCGCCATCATGGCCAAGGGCTCGGACACCGTGCCCTCCCAGTCGCTGTGCCTGCCCGCCAAGATCGCGCACGGTCATGCACTGTCGCTTGCCGAAAAAGGCGTGCGGAACATTTGGTTCCCCTGCATTCCCAAGGAAGAAAAACTCATTGCCGAAGCTGAAGACTCTTATGCCTGCCCCGTCGTCGGCGGCTACCCTGAGGCTCTGCGTCTGGCACTCGAAACGGCGGCCCCCAAGACTCGCATCCTGACGCCCTTTGTGTCGATCGAAAAGTTTTCAACCGTCGCGCGCGCTCTGTGTGAAGCATTCCCGCAGCTCAAGCACAAGGACGTTGTAAGGGCCTGCGAAAAAGCCTCTGCCGCGCTGAAAGCTTATCGTCATGACATCAAAGCCAAGGCGCTTGAAATCTGGAATGCGCCCGGCTTTGTCGTTGTGCTCGCCGGTCATCCCTATCACCTCGACAGCTACATTCACCACGGCATCCCGACTTTGATCGAATCGATGGGCGCACACGTGCTCACCGAAGACGCCGTGAGCTTCATCGCCCAAGATCTGCCCGGCAAGCGCGACACGCTCGACGTCGTCAATCAATGGGCTTTCCACGGCCGACTCTATCGGTCGTTTGAAGCCATCGCCTCTCGCCCCGACACCGAACTCGTGCAGCTGGTGAGTTTCGGTTGCGGCATCGATGCCATCACAAGCGAACAGATGAAGCGCATCGCGCACAAGAATAAGCTGCTCTACACGATGCTAAAGATTGACGAGACAGATACGCTGGGCGCTGCCCGCATCCGTCTGCGCTCACTCTTTGCCGTGCACGGCGTCGAGGTTACGCCCCAGTCGATTGACGAGCTGCCCGACTTCGTCGAACCGAAGGTTCATGTCAAGGAGTCTCCGATCAGATTCTTCTCGCGCTTCTTCAAACCCGCTCCCACCGAAGCCGAACAGCTTGCGACCGCTCAGCAACGAGGACAGTCCCTCACTGCGCAGCAATTGCGCGAACGTACGCTTTACGTTCCTCAGATGGCACCGATTCATTTTCCGCTTCTGGTGCATGTTCTCAAGGACTTCGGCTACACGATGAAGCTTCTGCCGACCGTGTCCGATCATGCTGTCACGCTGGGCCTGCGCTACGTCAACAACGATGCCTGTTACCCGGCCATCGTCACGATTGGTCAGCTTCTCGAAGCCACGGAAGCCGAAGATTTCGTACCTGAAAAAAGCGCGATTCTTTTTAGCCAAACATGCGGACCGTGCCGCGCTACCAATTATCCGACGCTGCTTGACTGGGCCTTGCGCGACAAGGGCTTCCCGAATCTTCCGGTGCTTACACTTTCGGGCCGAGCCCTTACCGGCCACGCTCACCTCAAACTGGGACTCAAGGGGCTCAAGCGTCTTTCCATGGCGATCGTGCTCGGCGACGTATTGCAGCGCCTGTACCTGCATGCGCAGGCCGGAGAAATCGTCAAAGGCAGTGCAGACATCGCGCTTAAACTGGCTACGCCCACGGCTGCCAAAGCGGCAGCCACAGGCAAGCTCGAGGAGTTTGACGACGCTGTCCGAGAAATCGTTAACGTCTTTAACGCCGTTGAACTTGACGGCAAACAACGGCCAAAAGTCGGCATCGTCGGCGAAATTCTTCTGCAGTACCATCCCAAGGCCAATCTTGCGACAGTCGATCGTCTGCGCGAAGCCGGTGCCGAACCCATGCTGCCCGACCTGGCCACATTCTTCCTATACTGCTTGGCCGACCCCATCTGGCAGAGTCAGCATACCGAAGGCTCCAAACTGCGCGCCATCGTAAGCTCCTTCCTGTTGGGATACCTGGAAAAACTGCGTTCCGTAGCGCAAGCGGCTATGGGCGAAGGCAACCCGCTCGGTCATATGCCTCCCTTGAATGCTTACCTCAAGCGCGTCGAGGGCATGGTTTCGCCGGGACAGCAAGCCGGTGAAGGATGGCTTCTGGCCGCTGAAATGGCTGAGTTCCTAGCAACCGGTACGGACAACGTCGTCTGTCTGCAGCCGTTCGGATGTCTTCCCAATCACATCACCGGCCGAGGCGTAATGTCGGCTCTTCGAGCGCGCTACCCCAAGGCCAACCTGATCGGCATCGACTTTGAAGGCGGCACGGCCGAGAGTAATGTCTCCAACCGTCTAAAACTCTTCATGACGCGAGCGCATCAACTCAAGGCCTCAGGAAAGCTTCACGTCGTTCCTAAAGACGCCAACACGAACCGCACCAATCAGGAAGGCTTTGAGCCGCAAAAGCACTCTGCCTAACCGAGCCAGGCGAGAAACGCGGCGTAATCGTCAAAATGGAGCGCCGTCCGGGCTTTGATCTCTTCTGCATCCGGCACCGAGTTCTCCTCTCGGATGCCGATGCAGACAAGGCCTGCTTGTACTGCCGCCTCCACCCCGGAGAGCGTGTCCTCTACAGCAAAGATCGCTTCAGCGGGCAGTCCCAGATAGTCAATCGCCTTGAGATAGCACTCGGGATCAGGCTTGATGTTGCGCACGTCCTCGGCGCATACAAAGTGTTCGAACACTTCGTCAAGATGAATTTCGTCGAGGATGTTCTGATTTTGTCGGCAGTAGATTTCGATGTTGGCGCGGCGCGTGGTCGTCGCTACCGCCATTCTCAAACCAAGACTCTTGATGCGCTTTAGCGCAGCTGCTGCGCCCTCACGCAAACGCACATCCTCCCGCAGCATGCGGCGCGAAATTCGATAGCGGCGCGCATGCACCTCTTCAGCCGAAAGTGAGCAGCCGATTCTCTTGGCAAAGTCGCCGCAATAACAACGGTAAGGATTCTCTTGGTTCTTGTACCGCCTCAATGCAGCTTCACGAAATGTGTGACACTCGCGCGAATCAAGTCCCGGATATCCGAGTTCCGTCGCCAATTCCACATCCACCTTATTCCAGAGGTCGATCGTGTCGCCTAGCGTGCCGTCAAAATCAAAAATGGCTGCGGACTTACCGCGTAAGAAGTGTCGGGAAGAAATCATGCCGATGCTTTTGCTGAGAAGGGAAATACCGGCGGACATTCTATGTGTGCACCTCAGTTGACACAATATCGAGCCTTGTCAGGACAAGCGTAATAAGAATGGTTATCATTCTGCTTTGGAATTATTAACCAAAGGAACTCAACGTGATCAAAACCATTATCGGCGTAGGTGGCATGTCCTGTCAGATGTGCGAAGCGCATATCAACGAGTCCGTTCGATCGGTGGTACCTGATGCAAAAACAATCCGTGCAAACCGCAAGACCCGTCAGGTCGTCATCGTATCCGAAGGTGTCATCGACAAGGCTGCCCTGCAACAGGCCATCGTCTCGCAAGGTTACGATTTTCTGTCGTACGAGTACGGCCCGTACGAATCCGAAAGCTTCATCGTCAAAATCAAAGGCCTTTTCTCGTAACATCAAAGTCTAAAATCTAACAAACTTTTCATGACCCTTTATAAAATTTAATTTCTTTTAAGATCAGTATGTTGGGTCAAATTTCTTTACAGCAATAAAAAACGGCTGCAGAAAAAGCAGGCTCCAATAAAGTTTCATTAACGACCCTTTATGTAGCCTACCTTCCGGCAGCCGTGGCGCGTCAATTGCGCTGTCAGATGGCAGGTCCCATACGATAACCACGCAAGTATTCGGGCACCGACTTTACGATCAGGCCATCCACCGGTCCAATCTGTTCTTCGTCTTTTTCGGCGTATTCGATGCTGTGCAGAAACACTCGAATCGCATTGAGGCGAGCTCGACGCTTGTCGTCGCTGCGAATGATCGTCCAAGGAGCAACAGGCGACTCGGTTTTGCGGAACATCTCTTCGATGGCAGCCGTGTAGTCGTCCCAGCGATCCAGCGAAGCAATATCCACCGGAGAAAGCTTCCAGCGGCGAACCGGATCAACGCGGCGCTGCTTGAATCGGCGCTTTTGCTCGTCGCGGCTCACGTCCAGCCAGAACTTCGTGAGATGAATGCCGTGCTCAACAAGGCTGCGCTCAAAAGCCGGCACTTCGTTCAAAAAAAGCTGCGTCTGTTCGGGACGGCAGAACCCCATCACCGGTTCCACAACGGCGCGGTTGTACCACGAGCGGTCGAAGAAGACCACTTCACCGGGACTCGGAAGCTGCGCGACGTACCGCTGGAAATACCACTGACCGGCCTGAGCGTCCGTGGGTTTGGGAAGAGCGACCACGCGTGCGCCGCGAGGATTGATGTTCTGCGTAAAGCGAGAAATTGTACTTCCCTTACCGGCAGCGTCACGGCCTTCAAAGATCACGGCGATCTTTAGACCTGCATCCTTGACGTAGCGTTGCATCTTGAGCAACTCAACCTGCAGAGCGTACAGCTCTTCCTTATAAAGCGCGTCATCGTAGTTATGAAGATACGGAAAGACGCCCTTGCTGATGTCAGGCGAAAGCTCATCCATATTTCTGGTGTGGCGCGTCTTCATTTCGCCGTACTTCGCAAAGATGTCGGTGAGTAACCCCGCCAGCATATGATCACGAGAGCTCGGCTGCATGTTTTCAAAAACGAGTTGCGCCATCTCCTCGGCCGTAAGCTCGGTCTTCATCGCGCGCACCTGGCGCAGGATCTCCTTGATAACGCCCTCAACGTTTTCTTTAGGGTCAATCAGCGCGACGTCGCGAAACACCTTCTCCAAAGTGTCATTTAAGGTCGGAGCCTGCTTGTTGTCTTTGGCGTTCTTGCCGCCTTCGGCTTGATCCTTCTTCTTATCTTTATCGCTCATGAGCTCCCCTCCGGTTGAATTTTTCTGATGCAAGGCATTTTCCTTGCCGTTTTTAGGCTGATTTGTTAATCACAACACCAAACAAAGGGGATGTCAATGATTCGCTCGGCTTATTTTGCGGCAATCGCCGACTTTTGCAAACAAACTTTTGCAACGCAAAATTTTCTTATGAGCCAGATATTTGCTAATATCGCCATTCTCTCAAAACGGAAGTGTGGCAGAGTGGTTGAATGCACCGGTCTTGAAAACCGGCGACGGTTAACCCCGTTCGTGAGTTCGAATCTCACCGCTTCCGCCACCATGCATAACCGAACGATTCGCAATCGTTCTTTTTTATTTCCGATCACCGCTTTTCCCTTGATTGGCAAGCATTCCAAGCGTTCAGACCATCCGGAGTCATCCGCCACTATGCGTTTGTTATCGGCGCTCGGATGATGGATAAAATGGCTCGAAGTTGAATTTTTCGACCTTTTTTCAATCCAACCTTCATGCCCAGAACAATCGCACCATTGCTCGTATCACAGATCAAAAATCTCCCCGAAGGTAAAACAGTTGTAGTCGGCGGCGTGACAGGGTGCATCAATCTGTCGTGTGACAGCTGAAGCGTTGTGTTTTGCTAATGAGCAAACAACGGGCTGGAAAGTATTAGACCTGCAACTGCCGGCATTTGGCTTTTGAATCCGAATCTTCTGTCTTATCCAGCACAGCTCGACTTATCAACAATCTCGGCCTACAGCCCATTTAGTAAACTGAGCGGCCGAGGATGTGGATAAGTCGCTTTTCAAAGCTCTACGCGACGGATGATCTAAGTCAAAAACGAAGCTTCTTGCGCTCAAGACAACGCAAGCAAGGAACCAATTCATGGGATCAAAGAACGATCGTACGGATTTGTTAGGTTTTCTTGCCTTGACTTGAGCAGGTGGTCCAGAGATCAGACAGGGGAGTACGTCAACTTGTGTTTATTTGTCTTCCCAAGTCATTGAAGTCATCGCACTCAGGGTAGAGCCACAGATACTTCGATGACGAAAAAGCTGTCACCACGACCTGGGAGTTTTTTTTGAATTCACTTCACAAGCTTTCAGCTTGCTTCTACGGCGGAGCATATCCCTTTATCTTGAGGATCTCTGAGAATTCGCTTACAAATGTCACTGCACTGTGTGTCTGAAAGTAAGAATCGCTTGGAGAGTTGGTGGATGTGGTAGTTGCCGCTTTTCAGTAACCAGAACACCTTATCAACCTGATTGGCAGTCAATTGACATTCCGGCGTCGAAGCTGCTTTGGGCTTCATCTTGCTTTGCAGACTTACCCACCTTCGAATGCCTGATGCAGTTCCTGTTCGTAAGGTCAGTGGTTTGCCTCGGGCTTCCTTCAGATTCCGCCTCGCGACGGACACCCTTGCCTTTGGCTAGGCGCTTGGTGCTACCTCCTGCGCTCGGGACTTACACCCGTTAGATCATGCCCATGCTGGGCGCACAAAAGACAGAGGACTTGACGTGAATCAAGTCCTCATAGAACTAGTGAGGCGGGAAGTCAGGATAAATTTCCCTGAGCTACCCCTGTTTCAAACAAAAATTAATCTGTAAAACCGGTTTGTTGGTTCTGAACAACAATGCTTTTGTTTTTTCTCCTAAAAATAGACGAAGTTGCGGGGGGGGGTATCATGAACGTGACAAGTCTCTTTATGGCTTAACAAAGCTATAAGGTCATTTTTGGAGAGCAGCAACATGAGAACTTATACAAAACTCGTTCAGGTTCTGATTGGAGCCGGTTTAGCTATTGGTATGAATAGCGCAATGGCTGGACTTTGGAAAGATCCACAGATGACATCAGGTATTGCACATGATGGAGAGAATCATTACCAAACCGAAGGCGATGCGTGGTTAAATGGGCATACTTATTTCTCTGCCCTCTCTGGAAATGGCGCTTCGGTGACAATCGGAGGCTGTCTCAATAAAGCTGGTGAGGCAGGAAAGGCCAAACTTGAGCTCTATAGCACCACAACTGTTCAGGTTAAAGGTGACGTCAATCTTGATACCTTGTCTAACAAAGGGATCATGGAAATTGGCGGTACGTTAAATGTTGGAGTCTTGGAGCAATATGGTACCCTTACCGGCATTGGTGGTTCGACTTTAGGCAAGGTGGTAGTTGGTGACTTTTATAACCATGTTAAAGGGGACTACAAATATCTGACTGTTACGAATCGTTTGAATAATGATGGCGCTGATCTTACGGTGACAGGCTCTGTCGGCTCAAACGAGCATAGTGCAGAGATCACTAATACAAATGGCAATCTCTTTATCCATGGTAATGTGTATACCGATCGTGTCGCGATGACGAACGGTAATGTCACAATAAATGGTTCGCTAGAACTAAACGGTGGTTGGTTCATGGTGACAGGTGATGGTGACGATGTGCTTCAGGCAGGAAATGTCGTCATCAGAGGTAACGGTTCACTTTACGGTTCAGAAATCCGAACGGATACTTTGACGATTGATGGAAAAGAGGGAAATCGTCTATTTACAGTTGCTTACAAAGATCAAGATGCTTTGACTAATATCGGCAAGCTCAGTGTAAATACTCTTGTACTTGAAGGGAATGTGGATTTCCAACACCATGATAAAAAGAATTCTCTTGAGATAAACAAAGTCGTACTGAATACAACTTCAAAAAATTACTTCCAATCTTATGGTGGCATGAAACTGGGTACAGTGGAAGTAGGAGGGGCTGCCCGTATTGACGGTTATGCGAAGAAAGGGACGGAGACAGACTACTGGGATATCCCGATTGTGATCGACAACGTGCAGGTTAAGAAGGATGCTTCGCTCACGTTTAGCAATACTGTGGGTACGGGTAACTCTAAGGCAACGATTGATACTGTTGTTCTTGAGGACGGAGCATCATTTAAGAATGCAGCCTTTAAGGATGACGGCACATTGAGACAGGGTTATCAAATAACAGTCAATAAACTTTCAGCTGAAAATGCGGCAATCGCTACGATTGATGGCTCAACGATCATTGGTACGCTCACCGGTTCCGGCAACACAATCGAGTCGGTCACGGCTGATGGAACGGGCGTCTTGATTACGAAGAATGAATCTGACAACCTGAACTACATTGTGGCGGACGGCGACAGCTACGGTTCCACTCAGGAAGCTCTCGAAGCCGGCGCAGGGAAGATCGAGAGCTCCACATCGAACTACACCGTCAAGACGCTTGACGATCTCGTCAACGGCGAAGGCAGCGCGATCTTCGATTCGAATGGCAATCAGATCTACTCCGCCGCTCAGGAAAGCCGCACGATGACGGCTTTGAAGCAGTTCAGCAATGCGACGCGCGTGCAGTGGCGCTACGAGACCAACCACCTGAGCGATCGTCTCGGAGAGGTGCGTAGCAACCTCGGCACGGCCGGCGCGTGGGCACGCGTCTACGGCGCGGACACCAAGGTCACGGACAACGTTACGACCGATGTCAAGACCAACACGATCCAGGTGGGCAGCGACGCGACCGTCGGCAACTGGATTATCGGCGGAGCGTTCTCGTACACAAGCATGGACGGCGACATCTCGAACGGCGCAGCGGACGGCGAAACCTACAGCCTCGCTGCCTACGCGAGCGGCTTCTTTGATTGCGGCGGCTACCTCGACGTTATTGGCCGCATCGGCCGGATGTCCACCGACATCAAGACGTCTTCCGGAACGGGCAAGCTCTTCGACGGCTCCTATGACAACACCGCCTTCGGCCTCTCTCTTGAAGCGGGCTATCACTGGGATCTCTCTCAGACGTTCTTCGTCGAGCCCCAGGCTGAACTTTCCTACGGGTATGTTCTTGGCGACGACTTCACGACGTCAACGCCCAACCGCGTGAAGGTTGAGCAGGACGACTTCCAGTCTCTTGTCGGACGCATTGGTGCACGATTCGGTGCCGCCTTCCCGGAGAAGGCCGGGACTTTCTATGTCCAAGCTTCTGTCAATCACGAGTTCTTGGGGGACAATGACTTTGACGCGACGCCTGAGGGCGGCACTCGCCGCTCATTCAATTCCGAGCTTGACGGCACGTGGATAAGCTACGGCGTCGGCTTCCAGATCAACGCTACCGATGCTCTCGGTGTCTACGGCTCGCTCTCGCGTGCTAACGGCGATGATTATCAGGACGACTACCGCTACTCGGTTGGCATGCGGTACGTGTTCTGACAACGCTATTGCATTGAGAGAACGATCGCCTAGATCGGAAGCTCTCGCCTGATCAAGGCCCTTCTCAGCATGGTTGCTGAGAAGGGCATAAATTTGGATTTAGGGCTGCGGTGCTTTTGTCACTTCGATTTTGTACATGACGACAAGTCGATATGCCGTGCCACAAAAAAGCCGCCCAAGGTGCCTTGGTTCATTGTGATCGTCGTCGGAGTCTGCCCCGTCTTGCGGATCCCGTCAGAAAGGAACTGCGACATGCCCAAATCAGTCGTGGAGCAATTGTTGATAGAGTTATCGCTGTTGCTTGCCTTCTCCGTAGCGAACTAGAAGGCGTCGTCTAGGATGGAGAAAAGGAGCCCACTAGTGATGATTCACATCGCCCATGCGACCAAGCGAGTCGGAAGCGGCGCTATCTAGGCTGATTTCAACGTTTTCGGGCGTGATGATGGAGGTCCACAGCGTGAAGATGCGCTCCATGCCAGCGCCACTCCACCCTCTAGTTTTGTACCTTTCGGCAAATGAATTAGGTGTAAGAGCCCGAGAGAAAAGGAGTGCCAAGATCGCTTTGCTCCGACAAAGTAAAGCCACTGAACACACGAAATACCCTTACGTCACAGATCAACTCCATCTCTCTAGAGTAGTCCTTGAAAAAACACGGCTCCGTCAACAGTTACCTTGCCATACGCTCAAACTGCTTTTGATTCTGCGTCATGCAATAGAATTGATCTTCGTCAAAAAATCGTGATCTTTCCTAGTCTAATTTTATCCTGAGTGGGATGATGGACAGATCGCAAATTTCTAAAAAAATCTTGCAAATCAATGAGTTAGCATCCAAACCGCCTCCGCCAATTCGATTCACTCTTTCACTTCGCCTTTTTTTTGGCGCAAACCTCCCTGGCCAGAGATTTCAGGCCCAAGCCTCTTTCTGAGTCCTATTCAAGACTGGCGTAGCCTTTGTCCAATGGATATTTCCGTACCGTTGCGGCCTCGTCACGGACGCCAGAGCCGAAGACGGCAGCGGCTCAGCCTATCACGATTGCGCACCCTTTCCAGCCGGGGCTTGCGGGCGTCCAAATGCAGCGTTCTGAAACTGTGCCAAATCGGGTAGAGAGAGCCCTCACAGGTTCTCCCTCCCACACCGCACAGCCCCAGTGAGGGCTCGGACGTGCCGTTCGGCATCCGGCGGTTTTCGAACATAAGAGGCGGGTTAAGCCTGCCTAAGCAAGCTGTATAACCCCTTTTCTGGAAAAACCGGTTGTCGAACGCATATAGCATATGCAAGGCACCTGCGTTCCACCATGCGCCCCGCCCGTTCACCGACGACTTCCACGCCTGTACGGGGTCTAATCCTCGCTTGACAAGGTTTCTTTCTCGGGTCTTCGGCTTCTTCCACGCAATCCATATCAGCTTGCGCAGGTGGCGTCTTATGTGGATGTCCAGGGCTTCGAATATCCCTTTGCGCTCATCAAGTCTGAAGTAGTTTCTCCATCCCCGCAAAACCATGTTCAGTTTCGCAATCGTCTTGAGTAGGGACGTTCCCCTGGCTCGAAAGAAGATTTCCTTCAGCTTGTCTCGGAGTCTCTGAAAGCTTTTGGCATGGACTCGGGCTGCCCCGGTTGTGCCCACGAAGGTATACTCGAGAAATTTCGCTTTCGAAGGTCGAAACACGCCGCTCTTGTCGCGATTGACTCGCAACTTGAGCGTCCCCTCTATAAACGAAATCATGTTCTCAAGTGTCCTTTCTGCCGCCTTTCTCGATTTGGCATAGCAGTTGCAATCGTCAGCAAACCGACAGTACTTCAATCCTCGCTTGTCCAGGTATTTGTCGAGTTCGTCCAAGACGATCAACGACAGGATCGGACTCAAGGGTGAACCTTGCGGTATGCCTTCCTCCCGCACCTGAACCACGCCCTCGGACATAATGCCCGTTCGCAGATATCGGCGGATCAGCCTCAGAAGCATCTTGTCTTCGGTGTGTTGTCCCAGTTTCGACATCAGTCGATTGTGGTTGACCGTATCAAAGAACTTGGCCAAATCCAGTTCCACGACCCACGTTCGCCCTTCGGCGATGTATTTCTGCGTTTGCTCGATGGCCTCGTGAGCGCTCTTTCCCGGACGGAATCCATAACTGAACTCCGAAAACAAGGGATCGAAGTGCTTTGACAGAACCTGAGCTATGGCCTGTTGGATGACCCTGTCCTGTACCGTCGGGATGCCCAGCATACGTGTGCCTCCGTTCGGTTTGGGAATATCAACGCGTTTGACCGCGGCGGGTATGTATCGCCCCTCGCGGATGTGCGCGCAGATGCTTGCTCCGTGTTTCTCAAAGTGAGCCCGTATTTCGTTGACGGTCATACCGTCAACTCCAGGGGCTCCTTTGTTTGCTACCACCCGTCTGCATGCTGTCTGCATGTTCTCGGGAGATAGTACTTCTTCCAGCGTTATCACTGGTTACCTCCTGTGTTCGTCCAGTGTGCAGGTCTGCATGGCTCTTATTCCGACCTATCTGGCCGCTCTCCTTCGGGTTCGGATTCCGTCCGTTCCCGTCCGAGGCGATCTACTTGGTACCCTTCGACTTTTATAGCTACTGTCGCCGAGTTTGCAGTTTCTGCACTCTCTACTTGCAAGTTCAAATTCGGCCCTTCAGCACTTTCGTGCCTACTACGGCCTCTGCTGACTTCCTTGTTGGCATCCCTTCGCCTTCCGACGTCGGTAGCCCATAGCGGGCATCGGCAAGGATCTCCCCAGGTATCACACATGCGCTTCACGTCCTACCCGTCTGATCTACGTGGCGACTTTCCGGTCCAGTACTGGGTTAACTGAGTTTGGCCAGCTCTCCCAGTCGCCCCGCCTCACATCAGATTCCTGTGCGTCGGGCTGACGCTTTGCTATCGGCTTCCTTCATCAGTTTGTTACCTCCCTGACTCTGCCGAGTCGCTAGATCTTCCCCTGGGCGGGCGATCAGTGGACTTTCACCACATAGACACACGTGCGCTGCTGGGCGCACCAAAACAAAGCCGCCGACATTTCTGCCAGCGGCCGCTCTCACCTAAAGTCAGCTGAAATATTCGTGCTGCGTGAGAATGATGTTGTAGAGGAAGTAGATCAGCACGGCTGCTCCGGCAACACGCACCACAATTTCCAAAATTTTCTTGAATTTTTCGTTATCCATCGCTGTCTCTCATTACTTGGCGGTAGCGGCGGTAAATTCCTTCACGACAGCGGTGACACGCTCGATGAGCTCGTCAGCTTCGCGTCGCGCGATATTCAACGCAGGCACGATGCGGATGATGTTTCCTGCGGTCACAGAGAAAAGTACACGGTGCTTCAAGCCGATGGCCAAACACTGATGAGCCGGACGATCGAGGGCAATACCGATCATCAGGCCACGGCCGCGCACTTCAACAAAGCCGGGCACACCCTTCAGTGCCTTGCGGAACCCTTCCTGCAAATACTGCCCCATCTTTTCGGCATTGCTCACCAGCCGCTCATCTTCGATGATCTGAAGCACCGTCGTCGCAGCGCGCATTGCCAGCGGATTGCCGCCGAAGGTCGAGCCGTGATTGCCCGGGGCAAACACTCCGTAAGCCTTTTCGCCGCAGACGAGAGCGCCCACGGGAACGCCACCGCCCAAGGCCTTGGCTAGCGTCATCACATCCGGAACGATGCCGGAATGCTGATATGCAAACCATTTGCCCGTGCGGCCGATACCACTTTGCACTTCATCAAGAATCATCAGCCAATCGTGGCGATCGCAAAGCTCGCGAATAGCACGCATCGTTTCATCCGGAATCGGAATAATGCCGCCTTCGCCCTGCACGGGTTCAAACATGACGGCACAGATACCCGGCGTCGTGGTCGCCAGTTTTTCAATCATCTCGACGTCGCCTGCAGGCACACGGATAAAGTCCGGCAGATACGGCGCGAAGTCTCGGCGCACGTTGGGGTTGCCCGTTGCCGAGAGCGTCGCAATCGAACGACCGTGGAACGCATGGTCAAACACAATGATCTTGGGCTCGTTGAAGCCCTTGAGATGCCCGTATTTGCGTGCAAGCTTGATGGCGGCTTCATTGGCTTCCAGGCCGGAATTGCAGAAGAAGCAACCGCGCAGGCCGCTTTTTTCGCAGAGCTTGGCGGCAACCTCTTCCTGCAGGTCAATGCGGAAATAGTTCGAGACATGAATCAGCTCGGACACCTGCTTTTGAAGCGCCGATACCAATCGGGGATGATTGTGCCCCACGGCATTAACGGCAATTCCCGCAAAGCCGTCAAGATAGACGTTGCCTTGCGTGTCGGTGAGCCATACGCCCTCCCCTTTTTGGAAACACACGGGAAGCGGCGAAAAAATCGGAAGCAGGTGCGACTTCGACATTTTTACTGGGCCCTCTGAAAGAGAAGTGCTTGGTCTGACAAATTCACAACAATCTGCAGTTCGTCTGCAGGGTGCTCCATTTTAGGCGGGATTACCGGTTTAGTTTTCCAGACATCCGTGTTTTTCATAATGAGCAAGTCGAGCCAATTTGTTTTGCTCATCAACAAAAAGCACCGTCGGCTTGTGCTCACGAGCTTCTTCAGGAGTTAACGTGCAGTAACTCATGATGATCACTTTGTCGCCCGTACAGGCGCAGCGAGCGGCAGCGCCGTTGAGACAAATGACACCGCTGCCGGCTTCACCGGCAATGGTATATGTCGCAAATCGCTCGCCGTTGTTGATGTTGACGATGTCGACTTTTTCGTACTCACAAATGCCGCTTGCCTTCAGAAGATCGCTGTCGATGGTAATCGATCCGACGTAGTTGAGTTCGGCCTGCGTAACGGTGGCGCGATGAATTTTCGCCTTGAGCATCTCAATTTGCATGGCTTTCTTCGGCAGTCCAGTAGAAATTGTCAATCAAGCGCGTCTTGCCGATATAAACGGCAATGGCAAACAGCACCGTACCCTCAACCTTATGCACCGGTTCGATCGTGTCGGCGTTTACCGCCTGAACATAGTCAATGCGGGCCAAGGGTTCGCTTTTGATAACTTCCTCAATGCGGGCCATCACCTGATCCGCGTCGGTTGATCCGTCTTCAAGCAGCTTGCGGCCTTCGGCAAGCGAGCGGGAGAGCACCAGCGCGGCAGCGCGTTCCTGCTCATTCAAATACGTATTGCGGCTTGACTTCGCCAGTCCATCGGCTTCGCGTACGATCGGGCAACCGACGACTTGCACGGGCATATTGAGGTCCGAAACCATCTGCCGAATTACGGCAAGCTGCTGCGCATCTTTCTGCCCGAAATACGCACGATCTGGCAGTGCAATGTTCATGAGCTTACAAACCACGGTTGCAACACCGCGGAAATGAATCGGACGACTACGGCCGCACAATTCTTTCGTCAGACCTTCGACCGTTACCCATGTGCGGGTTCCTTCGCCGTACATATCTGCCGGTTGCGGAGCAAAAACCAGATTTCCGCCGCACTCTTTGATAAGAGCCGTATCGTGATCAATGTCGCGCGGATAGGATTCCAGATCTTCGTTCGGGCCGAACTGCGTGGGATTGACGAATACCGACACCACCACACGGTCACATTCGGCTGCAGCCCGACGAATCAGACTTGCATGACCTTCATGTAAATATCCCATCGTCGGCACCAGACCGATCGTCAATCCCTGTCGCTTCCAAGCGATCACTTGCGCCTGCACCTGAGCAGGCTTGGACAAAATCATGAGTTCCATTTTTTGATCCGATACAGCGGATTTAAATTATCTTTAGCAGCAATTATTAACAGAAGCGGTTATCTTCAGGAAAAAGTCTCTTTTTCCGACGGAAACTCTCCGCCTTTGACGGCTTCATCGTAGGCATTGAATGCTGCGCGCATCGTATCACCCACCTGTGCAAAACGGCGAACAAACTTCGGACCGTAGTCGCAGTACTGACCCAGCATATCCTGCGTCACGAGCACCTGCCCGTCGCAGTCCACGCCCGCACCGATGCCGATCGTCGGGATGTGCAGCGTTTGCGTGATTTCGGACGCAAGTCCCGCAGGCACGCATTCGAGTACAACCGCAAAAGCACCTGCTTCCTGCACGGCCAGTGCGTCCTGAAAGACTCGTTCGGCCGCTTCATCGCCCCTGCCCTGAACCTTAAAACCGCCATACTGCATGACCGACTGCGGCGTCATGCCGACATGTCCCATCACGGGAATACCTGCCGCAACAATCCTTGCGATTGTTTCGCGGATGGATTGGCCACCTTCGAGCTTAACGGCATTGCAATGCGTTTCTTTGAGAATACGCCCCGCATTGCGCACGGCCTCTTCGATCGTGACCTGATAGCTCATAAAAGGCATATCAACCACGACCATCGTATTTTTCACGCCGCGCACAACGGCTGCACCGTAGGTGATCATGTCATCAACCGTAACGGCAAGCGTATCCGGATAGCCCAGCATGACATTGCCGAGGCTGTCGCCCACGAGAATCGCATTGACCGAACTTTCTTCAATCAGACGCGCCGTGGTGTAGTCGTAGCACGTGAGCATTGAAATGCGTTTGCCTTCAGCCTTCATGGCGCCGAATGTGGCAACCGTTGTTTTTGATTTTTGCGTGGTCATTCGTATCGTAAATCTCAAATATTGCGCGCGTAAGAAATCAGAAGCGCTTCAATCATTGTCTTGGCATTGAGCGGATGCTCGGAAACACGTCGGATATCCCGAACCGAATTGATCCAAGTATAGAGTCCCGTCGGATTGGCCGCCTGTGCGATAGTCTTAATTTCTTCTGCAAATTCAGGGAAGTACTGTGGCTCACAGCCCACTTTGGCGCTTGCCAAATCCCAGCCCCAACGTGACAGGAAAAGCGCAGCGGCCGAAAGCGTCACGTCCTTGTCTGCTACAGAAAGAGCCTGCGCGGGCGGCGCCGCGTGACCAAGTTTCAGATAGGCCAGAAAACGTTCACGCGTCTCATCGGCAAGCCGAAAGCGAGCGTCTTCGTCAAACACAGCAAGCGGCATTCCGCCGGCTTCGGTCAACTTGCGCTCTGCATCCTGCACGCCCTGACTCTTAAGCCATTCGAGCGCCTGCTCGCGAGTGGGTGCTCCGGCGCGAATCAGACGGCAGCGGGAACGAATCGTCGGCAGTACGCGGTCAATTTCATCGGCAACGAGCATGAAGACGGTGTTTTCCGGCGGCTCCTCAAGGCTCTTTAAAAGCGAGGCGGCGGCTTCGGCACGAATTCGATCGGCCGGATAAACCAGAACGATGCGAACGCCGCCTTCATGACTCTTGAGATTTAAAAAATCAGTGAGCGCTCGCGTTTGGTGAATCAGAATTTCGCGATAGACGGTCTTACGATCGCTCGCGGCAGTATCGGGCGGCACAAACGGAATTTCTCTCGGCAGACTTTCGGCTTCGCTTACCACGTAGCGAATGTCGGGGTGTGTTCCTGCACGAACCAGATGACAGCCGTGGCAACGTCCGCAGGGCGTGCCGTCGGCGGCTGGCTGCGTGCATAAAAGCGACTTTGCAAAGGCCTGCACCAGATCAAAAATTCCCGCTCCGCGGGGACCATAGACAAGAAGCCCGTTGGGCAATCTGTCCCTTAGGTCGAGCAGCGCCTTTTCAAGCGCATCCTGCCAGGGATAAAGCTTGATAGACATTAAAGCCATCCTTTTGCTTCATCAAGAAGCTGAGCGGTGATCGCCTCCGGCGTTTGCCCCGCATCCAGAACAAAGAAGCGCTCCGGAGAAGCTGCGGCGCGGGCCAGATAGGCTTTGCGCACACGCGTGAAGAAGTCGCAGTCCTGCGTCTCGAAGCGATCGGCCGTGCGCGAAAGCGCCAGACGGCGAGCCGCTGTCTGTGGATCCAAATCGAAAAGCACCGTTTTGTTGGGCTGAAACCCCTTTTGAACGATGGCTTCCAGCTGCAAAACGTACTCGGCGTCATAACCCTTGGCGCCCACCTGATATGCGTAGGTGGCATCCGTAAAGCGATCGGAGAGCACCCAGGCGCCACGCTCAAGCGCAGGAAGAATCACGTCGCGGATATGCTGTGCGCGCGAGGCAAAAAAGAGCAACGTCTCGGCCGTCACGTCCATTTCATCGTTTAGCAGCATAGCTCGGATCTTTTCGCCAAGCGGCGTACCGCCTGGTTCGCGGGTACGGACGACTTCGATGCCGTGATCAAGCAGAAAGCGATGCAACGCCTCAATCTGGGTGGTTTTCCCCGCGCCGTCGATTCCTTCAAAAGTGATGAATTTTCCTCGTACCATGATGTCTCATCGTGCGTCTTTCTGACGCTTTTGTAAGGCGCGGGCCTTGCGAGCCGGCGCTTTTTGATATTTTTCGACCGCGCGGTTGTGTTCCGTCAGCGTCTTGGAAAAATGCGTCGTGCCGTCTCCGCGCGCCACAAAATACAAGAACTTCGTGTCCTGCGGATTCAAAGCGGCATGAATGGATGCCGCCGAAGGCATCGAAATGGGCGTCGGAGGCAGTCCCGCATTGAGGTAGGTATTGTAGGGCCCCGGCTGCTGCAAGTCGCGTCGCTTAAGGTTGCCGTCAAAGCTCTCGCCGATGCCGTAAATGATCGTGGGATCGGTCTGCAGCGGCATGCGCAAGCGCAAGCGGTTGTTGAACACTGAACTCACAAGCGCCCGGTCAGCGCGCATTGACGTTTCCTTTTCGATGATGCTTGCCAAGATCAGAGCTTCGTACTTGGTTTTGACCGCAGCAAGCGGGCTTTTCTTCTCCCACTCATCATTGAGAATGCGCATCTGTTCACGGTAAGCCGCGCGGTACACATCGATGTCGGTCAACCCCGTGCGAAAGCTGTAGGTTTCGGGCGCAAACACGCCTTCCAAGTGGGGCTCCTGTATGCCCAGCACCGATCGCAACTGCATGTCCGACATGCCGGCCGTCTTGATTTCGATGTCGGGCAGCGCCGTCACCGCCTTTCTCAATTCCCACAGCGGCATGCCGTCGGCAATGCGGAAAGAAAACTTCTCCACATCCGAACGTTGCAGTTTGTCAACAATGTCCGCAAGTGTCATCCCCGGCGTAAAACGATAACGACCGGCATGAATCGAAAGCGCCGTTCCCTGCACGCGCAACAGGCCGATTAGCGTATCGGGCGAAACGCCGATGCCCGCCTGCGCAATGCGGTTGGCAATTGCGCGACCTGAAGCTCCCGTCGGGACCGTCACATCAACGTAACTGACGCCTTCGGGCAAATCGACCGAGCGTTTGAAGTACCACCAATACGGCAATGTGCAGCACAGCGCCACGACGACGAGCACCACCGCCAGCTTGGCCCAGAGGCTCTTGCATATCTGCGGCAGCAGCGGGTTTTCAGTCGTTTCCTTGGTCTTGGAATCGACAGCATCGGTTTCGTCCGATTCCGACAAAGACTTCTCGACGTGTGTTTCGTCCTGAGTCTGGTCCGATTTCGACGCGCTCGCCTGCTCCTTTTTCTCGGTCTTTTCGAGCGGCTCCACGACTTGTTCAGAATCTTTTGCCTGCTCTTGCGGCGCTTTTTCTTGCTGAACCCTGGCCGCCGGTATTTCGACTTCGTCTTCTCTTACGGGCACAGACAGTTCTTGATCAGACTGTGCTTGCTTGGTTTCCCGCTTTACCGACGCTTCCGTCGCAGAAGGCACCGAAACTGGCTCCTGAGTCACCGCAGTCGGCGTCTCGACAACACCCCGTTCGCTTTGAGCGGAGACTGCCGGCGCATAGACCGGCTGTTTAGTTTCAATGGAAGCCACCGGCTCGGACAAAGTCACAGTCGGTTCCGAGACTTGCGTCATAACGGACTTTGCTTTGACACTTGTCTTTATTTCAGGCGTCTCGTAGACAGGAGACTCAACTTCTTGAATAGAAACTTTCTGCGTCTTGGGCTCAGCCGGAGTTTGGCTCGACTGCTGCGCCACCTTCGTTTTGCGCGACGTCTTGCGAGGCGCGGCAGCCTTTTTCACGCCGGTCGTCTTACGCGCGCGAGGAGCTTTCTTTTCCGCAGTTGATTTACGGGGCTTTCGAGCCGGTTTTTCAGAAGGCTTCTCGGAGCCGGCGCCGGCCTCGGGCGCCTTTTCAAGGTTTTTATTGTCAGTCTCGGAACTCACGCGGATCGTCTCTCAGAAATGGAATCGGCAGATTCGCCGAAGAAAACCAGGGCATCGCGCGTTTTAGCTATCGAATCAGGCCAGCACGCGGCGTCATGTCGACCGTGCATGCTTCAGAGAAAACGAGGAGCTCGAGTACAATACGCGCACAAAGCAAAAGGGCGCCGTTCTCCTCCTTTCTGCGGAGATGCGCCGTTTCAAACCACAGTTTGCGAATCTAAATGACTGATGCGAATTCTACGGTAGGAACGCTTTCCTGCCTAAGCTCTCTTGCGCTCATTACCGTTTCCGGCGCAGATCGTTTCACTTTTTTACAAGGTCAGCTCACCAATGACGTCACCAAGCTCGGCAACGGGCTCATGCCGGCCGGTTACTGCTCGCCCAAGGGCCGACTGTTGGCTACGCCGCGCCTGTTCCAGGAAGGCGACACCATCGGCATGATCGTAGCGGCCTCCAACGCCGACTATCTCGTCAAGCGTCTCAAGATGTACGTGCTGCGCAGCAAGGTGACGATCGAGCGTGCTGCGGATCGTGAAGTGGCGGGATTTGTCGGCTCGGCTCCGACAAATCCCGGCGACGGTGCGCTTGTTTTCGAATTGCCCTGCGCTCTGCCGCAGGCGCGCATTGCCGCGGCACTGCCGAGCGGTCTGGGGCTGGCAATTGTTCCGAAAGGAACCGCTTGCGCCGGCTCGGAACCCCTCTGGTGGGCCGCCTGCGCCGCTGCCGGTCAATCCTGGGTGTTTGGCGAAACGGCAGAGCGCTTCACGCCGCACGCCGTCAATTTGGATCTCATCGGAGGCATCTCCTTTAATAAGGGCTGCTACACCGGCCAGGAAGTGGTTAGCCGCATCGAGCACATCGGCAAGACGAACCGCCGGACCGTTTTGCTTGCGGCCAACGATCCGCTTGAACTCGCGCCCGGTACCGATCTGACGGACAATCAAGGTCAAGTCGTGGCAACGGTGCTCTACGGCGCCAAGCTTGCCGACCGTACTCTCCTTCTGGCAGAAGTTTCTACCGAGACGGCTCAAAGCGAAGCTGCGCTCGATACAACAGCGGCAACACTGCACCGTCTGCCCCTGCCCTACGGCTGGACCCGCACCAAATAAGTCAAAAATAACGAGGAAAGCGGCACGGGCCGCTTAAAGAATCACCATGGCAAAGATTACGATCCACACTCCCGAAGAAATCGAGGCGATGCGCCGCGTCGGCTCCGAAGCGGCCGATCTTCTTGACTTCATCACGCCTCACGTCAAGGCCGGCGTGAGTACCCTGGCGCTCGATGAGCTCATGCTCGACTACACGGTCAACGTGCTCAAGGCAAAGTCCGCCTGTCTGGGGTACAACCCGGGCGGCAACGGCATTCCCTACCCCCGAGCCACCTGCATTTCCGTCAACAACGTGATCTGCCACGGCATCCCGAGCGAGAAAAAGATTCTTAAAAACGGCGACATCGTCAACATTGACGTCACCATTGAAAAGGACGGCTTCTTCGGTGACAACTCGCGTATGTTCATCATCGGCAAGCCCACGATTGCCGGCAAACGACTTGTGGATGCAACCTGGGGCTGTATGTGGGCGGGCATCGAAGAGGTGCGCCCGGGCAAGTGCTTCAATGACATCGGCATAGCATGTCACAACTTCGTCAAACCCATGGGCCTTTCGATCGTGCACGAATACGGTGGCCACGGCATCGGTCGTGTTTTTCACGGCGAACCGCATGTCTGCCACGTGCCCATCAGCACGCCGACGGCCAAATTCGAGCCGGGGATGATCTTTACCGTCGAACCTATGGTGAACGCCGGCAAGCGCCACATCATGGATCTCAACGACGGCTGGACGGTCGTCACCAAGGACCGCAGTCTGTCGGCTCAGTGGGAGCTTGAAGTGGTCGTGACCGAAACCGGTTACGACATTCTTACCGTTTCCAAGGGCATGCCCGAGCCGCCGACCTGGGTCAAAGGCTGGAAGAAGCCCAGCTTCGACTAAACAAGACAGAAAACGGGAGCAGTTGCAACACTGCTCCCGTTTCGTTTTGGCTTCCGACTTCTCGCTCGTCAGAGACCGAGCATGCTCTTTTTGAGCTTGTCGTCAATCGCGTTTTCGCCCAGCCAGATTCGCAGGACCGAGTCAAAAAGCTTCTTACCGCCAATGTTGTCGGCCACAAGCTTGCCGTTGACAAACACCGAGGTGGTCTTGCCCGAGAAGTCAAAGTCCACCAGGTCGCCTTCCTTGACGTCGCCGATTTCGTTCATCGCATTGATGAGCTTGGAAAGTTCCGGTGCGATTTCTTTGCGGGTTGCCTCATCGGTGTTGTCCTGCAGACCTTCTTCCAAAGCCGAGACAAAGCTCTTGGCAGAAACGTCACGCAGCAGCCCCAGGCGTACGCGCGCAGCACCGTTTTGCTCAAGCACGCCTTGGGCGGTCTGAGCCTTCTGCGGCACGTAAAGGCCTGCTGCGTACACCTTGAAGAACACCTTCTTTCTCAAGCCTGCGCCGTTGAGCTGCAGCGTTGTCTGACCGACGACAGCGGAGTCTTCGTAGCGAATTGATTCGACATTGACATCGGCCCAGACATTGAACGCAAAACCGAACGTCAAAAAGCCCGCGATCACTTTCTTGATCATCTTTTTTCCTTCCCAGAATCAAAATAAGGCGAAGTGTGCCTGAACCGACTTCTCTTCGCACGACCGCCTAACCTTTAGTTTCCTTTTGCTAAGGCCGCGCACACTCTAGAATTTGTCTTTATCACGAATTTTGGGAACTCGCATCATGGCGTCCGAACGCAACTTTTCCGTCAAACCGTACATCAACCTCCGAGAAAAGCTTGCCCAAAACTTTTCGGCGCACCCCCAGGTCGGACTTTATTTGCGGCACCATACTGCCGTCATCGACAAGTTCGTCAAAGATTGCGCCGCGTTTGCCAAAGTTCCCCCCACCTGCGCGATCGCCGCGCTCGGCGGCTACGGCCGCAGAGAAATGTTCCCGTACTCGGATATCGACGTGGCGGTGCTCACCCCCGAAGGCCTCTCGCAAGCCGATCAGACCGCCATTGCGGAGTTCGTCACATTGCTCTGGAGCCTGGGACTGACGGTCGGCACCAATGTCCGAACCAAAGCCGAAACGCTCAAAATCACCGCCTCCGACATCACGGCGGCAACCGCCTTTTTGGAGGCGCGATGGATCTACGGAAACAAAGCTCTTTTTAAGGACACCCACGACACTTTTTTGCAGGAGCTCGACAGCCGCATGTTTTTTCGCAGCAAAATGCTCGAAATGCGGCAGCGTCACCAAAAATACGGCGACACTCCCTATGCCCTCGAACCCAACATCAAGGAAGGTTTGGGCGGTCTGCGCGACCTGCAGGTGTTTCTGTGGTACGCCAAAGCCGCCGGTTACGGCACATCCTGGAAAGAAATGGCTCAGGCAGGACTCATCACCGGCACCGAGGCCTATCACTTCACACAATGCACGCACTTTCTGCGAGAACTGCGCATCCGCCTGCATCTCATCTGCGGCCGCCATGAAGACCGTCTGATTTTCGACGTGCAGACAGCGCTCGCAAAAAACGCCGGCTACAAACCCAAAGGGTCGTTGCTTCCGAGCGAAGCACTCATGAAGCGCTTCTATCTCAACGCTAAGAACATCGTTCAGCTCACGCAGATCCTGGTGGCTGCCATCACCGAAAAGCTTTTCCGGCAGGCCGCGCCGCGTTTTGTGAAGAGCATCGACAATGTCTTCATCGCCCGCGGAGACATTCTCGACATCAAGAGCCGAGACGACTTTCGCAAAGACTCAACAAATATGATCCGAGCTTTCGTGCTCTTTGCCTTGCATAGGGAGTTCAAGCGCATGTCGACGAATCTGCTGCGAGCGCTCTGGCACGAACGCTCCTCGATCGACACGGAATTTCGAAGCAACCCGATCAACAAAAAGCTCTTTCTCGATACGGTCAAACTGCGCTACGGTCCCTATCATTTTCTAAAGAACCTCAACACATGGGGCATTCTCGGACGCTTCCTGCCCGTCTGGCGACGCATCGTCGGACAGATGCAACACGATCTTTTTCACATTTACACGGTCGATCAGCACACGCTCGGCGTCGTCAAATATCTCCGCCGCCTGTCGCACTCTTCCTACGCGCACGAATACCCCTTGTGCTCGCAGATCATGAACGACATTGAAAAGCCCTGGCGTCTGACACTTGCCGGACTTTTTCACGATATTGCCAAAGGTCGCGGAGGAAGCCACTCCGAGCTTGGCGCCAAGGAAGTCAAAGCTTTTGCCGTCAACTTCGGAATCAATCCGCAAGACGCTGATTACATGGAGTTTCTGGTGGCGCAGCACCTCCTGATGAGCACGGTTGCACAGCGCGAAGACATCACCAATCCGGAAGTGGTCGAACGCTTTGCCTCAAAGGTCGGCAACAAGGAGCGACTCGACGGTCTGTATCTTTTGACCGTCTGCGACATCCGCGCCACCAGTCCCAAGGTCTGGAACGCATGGAAGTATCAGCTTCTCACGGATCTCTACCACAGCACATTGCTGTGCCTGGAAGCAGGTGGCGAACCCAAAACGCGGGCGGGCATTTTCGATGAACACCGCAAGAAGGCCTGCGAACTGATCGCGCAGACCGGCATGACCGAAGATGTGAGAGACGCTTTCTGGAAGGAACTCAACATCGTCTACTTCCTTCGCCATTCGCCCCAGGACATCGCCTGGCACACGGTGGAACTCGCCGGATGCTCCCGCTCGCACGACCCCGTCGTCAAGTGCCGTGCGCGCCGCAAGGGCAACGTCTGCAAGGTACTTGTCTACACGCACGACCAAAAAGATCTCTTTGCCCGCGTGGTGGCTTTTTTCGAGCGCGAAGGTCTTTCGATTCTCGACGCGCGCATTCACACGACCGTCCACGGCTGGGCGCTGGACACATTCCTCGTACAGGATAAGCGCGGGCGTGATCTTAAAGCTCTCGGAGCAAGCATCGAAAAAAATCTTGCAAACGTCATCAGCTCGGCCAAGCCGCTACCCGAACCCAAAAAAGGAAAGCTCTCTCGCCGCGGCAGAAGTTTCCCTGTGACGCCGATCGTCGAAATTGAGCGCGACGAGAGTCAGCGCAGCTGGGTGCTGCGCATCACCTGCAACGACCGTATCGGCCTTTTGTTTGCCATCGCCGTCGTGTTGGCACGGCACGGCATCAACCTTGCCACCGCCAAGATCTCCACGCTCGATGAGCGCGTCGAAGACGTATTTTTGATTGACGGACCGGCGCTGCAAAATCCCGAAGGCGTTGTGCAGGTGGAAAACGAGTTGATTGACGCCTTGATGAACGCAGCCTGATTCGGTTGCACAAACGACAACGCCGCAGAACTCTGCGGCGTTGTGTTGTGCGAATTTAGCGCTCTTCGATCGGCTTGACGTGGCGCTCCGTGCAACCGGTAAAGAGTTGACGGGGTCGACCGATGCGGAAGGCCGGATCATCGATCATCTCGTTGAGCTGGGCAAACCAGCCGACGGTGCGGGCCATGGCAAAGATAGCCGTAAAGAGCGGCATCGGAATGCCGATCGCCTTTTGCACGATGCCCGAATAGAAGTCCACGTTCGGGTAGAGATTGCGCGAAATGAAATACTCGTCTTCAAGCGCAATCTTTTCCAAGGCCAGGGCAAGCTTGAAGATGGGCGAATCATGCAACCCGAGCTCATCGAGAACTTCGTAGCAAGTTTCGCGCATGAGCTTGGCTCGAGGATCGTAGTTCTTGTAGACACGGTGCCCGAACCCCATCAAGCGCACGCCGCTCGACTTATCCTTGACCTTCTTAATGAAGTCGCCGATTTTCGCGATGCCGCCCTCTTCCTGGATATGATAGAGCATCGAGAGCGTCGCTTCGTTGGCGCCGCCGTGCTGAGGGCCCCACAGACAAGCTACGCCCGCGGCAATGGCCGCAAAGGGACTCGTACCGGAACTTGCGCACAGACGTACGGTCGAAGTTGATGCGTTCTGCTCATGGTCAGCATGCAGAATGAAGATGCGGTCGATGGCGCGCGTGAGCACATCGTTGATCTTGTATTCCTCACACGGAATCGCAAACATCATGCGCATGAAGTTGGCCGAATAGGACAAATCGTTGCGCGGATAAATGTAGGGTTCGCCCACCGAATACTTGTAAGTCATGGCGACAAGACCGGGCATCTTGCCGATGAGCTGCACGGCAGCCATGGCTCGCTGCTCGGGATCGAGCAGGTTGCAGCTCTTGGGATAGAACGCGGACATGGCTCCGATCAGACCGGTCAAAACCGCCATCGGATGTGCATCGCGGCGGAACCCCTGCAGGAAGAGATGCATCGACTCGTGAATGAGCGTGTGGTGCATCACGAGGTACTCGAAGTCTTCCTTTTCTTTCGCGTTGGGCAATTCGCCTTTGAGAAGCAAATAACAGACTTCAAGGTAGTCGCAGTTGCGGGCGAGCTCCTCGATCGGATAGCCGCGATAGAGCAATTTGCCCGCCGCGCCGTCAATGTACGTAATGGCGCTCTTGCAGGAGGCCGTGCTCATGAATCCCGGGTCGTATGTGAACTTTCCCGTCTTCTTGTAGAGCGTCGAAATGTCGATGACTTCCGGACCGACGGAGCCGGGCAAAACCGGCAGGCTAACTTCCGGCGAACCGTCGGAAAACACGAGTTTTACTGATTTTTCTTCAGCCACGACACTTCCTCCGTTATGGGTGTCCAAGCAAAATTCGGATGTGCCGCAAGTGCCTACAGCCGCCTTTGCCGCACCTTAACGGATCGAAATAATAGCCCCGACTAGGCGCTTTTGCTTATTTTCGCCTCTTCTCGGAAACGCGCAGACTGGCAAAGGCCGCATCCTGAATCGTTTCGGACATGCTGGGGTGCGGCCAGATAACAAGCGACAGATCCTCGTCGGTCGCCCCAAACGCAATGGCCTGCGCCAGGGCAGACACGAGGTCTCCGGCAGCAGCGCCCACAACCTGAGCACCCACTAGGCGTCCGGTTGATTCTTCGCAGACCAGTTCGACAAAACCAGCCGTTTCATCACAGGCTCTCGCCATGGCGTTATGCGCAAAAGCGGCTTTGCCCGTGCGAACGGCCATTCCGGCTTCTTGCGCAGCGTCTTTGCTCAATCCGACCCAGGCAAACTCAGGATGCGTATAGACGACGGAAGGCACCGGCGCGACATGCGCAGGACGCACGCCGCCGGCGATGCGCTCGGCCACGGCGCGACCTTCGTCGGAAGCCTTATGCGCGAGCTGCGGCCCCTTGACGATGTCTCCGACGGCCCACACATCGGGCAAATTGGTACGGCACTGATCATCGATCTCAACAATGCCTGCGGGATTCACGGCCAAGCCTACCGCCTGAGGATTGATGCCTTCGACAGCGGAACTTCTGCCGATTGCCACGAGAAGCTTTTCAAAAGTGCGCGTTTCCTTGACGCCGTCGCGCTCGAACGTGACGTTGACGCCTTCTGCGCAACGCTGCACCTCAACAATGAGCACGCCGAGCTCAAACTGTAGTCCCTGTTCGGAGAGCATCTTGCGGGCAGCTTCACTAACCGTCTTTCCGGCAAAGGACAAAACGTCGGCCGCCATGTCGAAAACGGTCACGGCACTGCCCAAGCGAGACCAGACGCTTCCGAGTTCAAGCCCGATCACGCCGGCACCGATAATGCCGAGACTCTTCGGAGGCTCCTTAAATGCCAAAGCGCCGCTATTGGAACACACCACTTCTTCGTCAAACTGAAGCCCCGGCAAGGTGCGAGGCTTGGTGCCGCAGGCAACGATCACGTGTTTGGCCTGCAGTCGTTGACCGCCTGCCGTCTCAAGTTCCCAACCAGTCTGCGTCTTTGCGCGAAAAACGACTTTTTCGGCAACGAACTCAACGCCCGCTTTCTTAAAAAGCATGGCAACGCCGCGGTTGGAATCCTTTACAGCCTTGGCTCGGTGTCGCTGCATCTGCTCAAGGTCCAAGTCGGGGGTCACGGGCTGCAAGCCGAACGCTAACGAGCCTTTCCTGACCTTTGTATAGGCCAGACTTGCGGCCAGAAGCGCCTTGCTCGGCACACAGCCGACATTGGCGCAGGTTCCGCCGAGCGCGCCGAGTTCACCGTCATCGGGATTGGCCATCGGATCAAAACAGACCGTCTTTAATCCGAGTTCGCCGGCACGAACCGCTGCGGCATAACCTCCGGGGCCCGCACCGATCACCGCCACGTCATAGAGTTCGTCCATCGCGTTTTTTCCTTTTCTCAAATGTCCAAAAGCATCACGGCGGGATCTTCGAGCGCCGCCTTCATGGCACCGAGCCCCAGCACGGCTTCGCGTCCGTCGATGAGGCGATGATCGTAGGAAAGCGCCAGATAGTTCATGGGACGAATGACGATTTCGCCGTCGACCACGACAGGGCGCTCCTTGGTGGCATGAATGCCCAGAATGGCAGACTGAGGCGGATTGATGATGGGGGTGGAAAGCATCGAGCCGAAAACGCCGCCGTTGCTCACGGTAAACGTGCCGCCGGAAAGTTCTTCGATCGACAGCTTGCCCGCCTGGGCACGCTTGGCAAAGTCGGCAATTTCAAGTTCGATTTCGGCAAATGTTTTCTGATCGGCGTTTCGCACCACGGGAACCACCAGACCGCGCTCCGTACCGACGGCAACGCCAATGTCAAAATAGCTGTGGTAGATGATGTCGGTGCCGTCGATCGAAGCGTTCAGAACAGGGAACTTTTCGAGCGCATAAACGGCGGCCTTGACAAAGAACGACATGAAACCCAACTTGATGCCGTGTCGTCTCTCGAACTTTTCCTTGTATCGGGCACGCAGCGCGATGACCGCGCTCATGTCCACTTCGTTGAAGGTGGTGAGCTGCGCGGAACCGGCAAGGCTCTGAACCAAACGCTCTGCCACACGGCGGCGCAGACGCGTCATCGGAACTCGATCCTCCTTGCGGCCGTACGGATCGGGCGCGATCGGTTCGGCAGGAGCAGGCGCCGCCGCAGACCTCGAAGCCGGAACCGCTCGCGGCGCAGGTTCGGCAGTCTGAGGTTGAACCGGAGGTTCAGCTGCCGCAAGCGCATCAACCTTGGTAATACGGTTTCCCGGTCCAGTACCGATCACGGTCTTGGCGTCAATGCCGGCAGCGGCAAGAACGGCGGCCGCAGACGGCATGACACGCGGTTCGGCAATGGTTTCCTCTACCGGTGCAGGAGACGGAGCTCTGCTCGAGTCGGTAGAAGCAGAAGCGCTCACGGAAGCATCGGTATCAATCACGGCGATCACTTCGCCCGAAACAACCGTCTGACCGTTTTGCGCTCGAATTTCAGCAAGCTGGCCTGCCGCAGGCGACGGCACTTCCAGCACCACCTTGTCGGTTTCGATCTCAATGAGAATTTCATCGGCGGCTACGATGTCGCCCGGCTTGCGCTTCCATTCCAGAAGCGTCGCTTCGCTCACGGATTCGGAGAGTTCGGGGACTTTCACTTGTACGGTATTCATAGCTGTGTTCTCTGTGTGTGTTTTTATTCTTTCTGTGGGGGCTTTGCTTTAGGCAGTCAGCACAAAACCTTTGATCGGGGCAAAAGCCGCATCCTGTAGATCCTTGAGCTGCTGCGCGTGGCGAGCACTGTAGCCCACCGCGGGCGACGGGCTTTCAGGGCGACCGGCATAGGCTAACCGCATACCTGGGCGCATGTTCATGAGAATGCGCGTCTTGGCGTAATTCCAAACGCCTTGATTCTGCGGTTCGTCCTGACACCAGACAATCTCACCGGCGTCGGGGTAACGGTCAATGACAGACTTAACCTGCTTGTGCGGGAACGGATAGAGCTGTTCCATGCGTACGATCGCGTAATGCTTCTGAGCCTCTTCGTTGATTTCAGCACGACGGCGCACCAGGTCGTAATAAACACGTCCCGAACAAAAGACAATGCGGCGCACGGCTTCAGGCAAAGCGTTCTCGTCGTCGATCACGGTACGGAAAGAGCCTTCGGAAAGTTCCGTCAAATCATTGGTGGCAGCCTTGTTGCGCAACAAAGACTTGGGCGTAAAAACAATAAGCGGCTTTCTTGCCTTTTGAAGCATTTGCAGACGTATCAGATGAAACATCTGAACCGCACAGGAAGGTTGGACCACACGCATATTGTCACCGGCACATAGCTGTAGGTAACGTTCGATTCGCGCCGAAGAATGTTCAGGTCCCTGCCCCTCATAGCCGTGCGGCAACAGCAGAACCAGTCCGCAGAGGCGTCCCCATTTGACTTCGCCGGAGCTGATGAACTGATCGATCACAACCTGGGCGCCGTTGGCAAAGTCACCGAATTGGGCCTCCCAGAGCACCAACGCATCGGGAGCGGCTGTCGCATAGCCGTATTCGAACCCGAGCACGGCGTTTTCAGACAACACCGAGTCGATCACGGTAAAGGGGGCCGCTTCGGGGCCGAGATGCTGCAGCGGAACGTAGTCGCCCTCATCCCACTTTTCGCGCTTTTGGTCATGCAACACGGCATGACGATGACTGAACGTACCTCGACCGCTGTCCTCCCCCGTAAGACGCACGGCGTAGCCTGCCGACAAAAGAGTAGCGTAGGCCAGGTGTTCGGCCATGCCCCAGTCGACTCTGAGTTCGCCTGCAGCCATCCGGCGTCGATCAGCAATGACCTTGGCAACGATCGGATGCAGTTCGAAGGTTTCGGGCAACGTGGTGATCATCTGCCCCAACCGAGTAAGTTCGGCCATCGGCACGCGGGTATCGATGTCATTACTCAAAACACCGCCTGCAAATCGAGTCCAATCAGCGCGGTAGCGGTGACGTTCGGTGAGAATGTTCAGCGGCAGAGGCGGACGGCCCTCCTTGAGTCGAGCCTTCACCTCTTCGCGCATTTGTTCGCTTTCTTCAAGGGAAACAACACCGGCGCCAGCGAGTTTTCGGGCATAGAGAGCGCGCGTACCGGGGTGTTTGCCGATGGCGCGGTACATTAAGGGTTGCGTGACGGCCGGCGTATCCTGCTCGTTGTGCCCGAGCTTTCGGAAGCAAACTATGTCAAGAACTGCGTCCTTTTGGAAGGTCTGCTGGAATTCGCAAACGAGTTCTGCAGCATAAGCGACCACATCGGGATCATCGCCGTTGACGTGCAACACCGGCGCTTCAATGAGCTTGGCCGGATCAGTGCAGTACGTCATAGAGCCCTTGTCACGGGGATCGGACGTGGTAAAGCCGATCTGGTTGTTGATCACGATGTGAACCGTACCACCCGTGCCGTAACCGCGGGTATCAGCAAGGTTAAGCGTCTCCATCACAACGCCTTGACCGGGGAAAGCCGCGTCGCCGTGCACCATCACGCCGAGAACGAGGCGTTCGGCGTCTTTTCCGCCTCCGCGACGGTCCTGTCGCGCACGAACGCTGCCGACAACCACCGGATCAACAATTTCAAGGTGCGAGGGATTGAACTCAAGCGCCAAATGAATGTGTCGGCCGTCAACCATCATGTCGGAAGAAAAGCCGTTGTGGTACTTGACGTCGCCGGCAGGCAAATTGGATGCTGCGACACCTTCGAATTCTGCAAAGAGATCCTGCGGGCTCTTGCCGATGATATTGACAAGAACGTTGAGCCTTCCACGATGAGCCATGCCGATCACGCATTCTTCGACACCGGCGTGCGCGGCCCGTTCAACAACGGTCTGCATGGCAGTGATGAAGGACTCACCGCCTTCGAGACTGAAGCGCTTTTGACCGACATAACGAGTGTGAAGGAATCGCTCAAGACCTTCAGCTGCCGTCAGGCCTTCGAGGATCTTGCGGCGACGTTCAGCTGTATACATCGGTCGAGAACGACTGCACTCGAGCTTTTCCTGCCACCAGCGCTTCTGGACAGGATCGGAGATGTACATAAATTCGGCACCAATCGAGCTGCAGTAAGTCTCTCGCAAGGCTGTGAGAAGAGTGCGCAACGGCATCTTGTTGGCGCCGAAAAAGGTATTCGTGATGTGAAACTCGGTATCGAGATCTGCATCGGTCAGACCGTAGAACAACGGATCGAGTTCGGGAATCACGGGAGCTTCGTGGCGCTTGAGCGGATCGAGCTGTGCGCGACGCGTACCGAGCACGCGATAGGCAGCAATGAGTTGCTGTACGAAAACCTGTTTGCCGGCAATTTCCAAATCCTGACGGCTGACATCACAGACAATGGCGCCGTGGGGACGATTGGCAAGGCTCGTGACGATTTCCGAATGTAGAACTTCGCGGGAGATGTCTCCGGCGTCTTCCATTAGCATCTGGCCGAAGTAGTTACGCCACTGCTCGGAGACGGAGGCCGGATCCTTGAGCCAGCTTTCATAGAAGGACTCAACGTAGGAAGCGTTGGGGCCATTGAGCCAGCTTGACTGTTCGAGGTCTTTGATGGGCATTTCCTGTTCTCTGTAAATCCATGTCGGCGAACAAAGCACAAGTGCTAATCACACTTGGTTTATTCGGCACGTGAGTAAGGATACAGAGAGCGGAACGGGAATGGGCGGGAGTAGGTCTTTCGGAGAGGTGGGATTTGAAGCGCAGAAATGACGAAACCCCCGAAGGAGAGACTCCAACGGGGGTTCGCTTTAATGATTTAGCCTGGCAGTGACCTACTTTCACTGGAAATACAACCAACTATCATCGGCCCTGAAGCGTTTCACTGTCCTGTT